>Ga0209466_1000033_pt1 | contig 28563 bp, 22 predicted proteins | sample PanSoiPlo30MoBio_FD_188323 | JGI IMG/M metagenome (GOLD analysis project Ga0209466, IMG submission 188323) | Tropical forest soil microbial communities from Panama analyzed to predict greenhouse gas emissions - Panama Soil Plot 30 MoBio (SPAdes)... | ecosystem: Environmental > Terrestrial > Soil...
GCCCTCGGCCGCGGCGTGCGGATCGGGCGCGTCCGGCGCCTCGATCAGATCGCCCAGGGTGGCATCGCCGTCCTCGCCGATGGGCAGGTCGAGCGACACCGGGTCCTGCACCATGGACATGACCTGCTCGACGCGGGCGACCGGAATGCCGGAGCGCGCCGCGACTTCGGCGGCGCCGGGGTCGCGCCCTTCCTTCTGGTAGAGCTTGCGCCGCTCGCGCAGCACTTTTGTCGCGGTCTCGGTCATGTGCACCGGGATGCGGATGGTGCGGCCCTGGTCGGCGATGGCGCGGGCCATCGCCTGGCGGATCCACCACACCGCATAGGTCGACACCTTGACGCCGCGGCGGTAGTTGAACTTCTCCACCGCGTGCATCAGGCCCATGTTGCCCTCCTGGATCAGGTCGAGCAGATCCAGGGAGCTGCGGCCGCGATACTTCTTGGCGATCGCCACCACCAGCCGCAGGTGCGCCGTGACCATCTCCTCGCGCGCGGTGCGCACCTCGCGCAGCGCCTTGCGCATGTCAGAGACGGCGGAGCGGAACTCGGGCAACGCCAGCCCGACGCGCTCCTCGATACCCGCGAGCTCGCGCGACAGCGCGTCGCGCTGCTCGCGATCGCGTCCGCCAAGCCGCGCCAGCTTGCGGTCGACCATCTGAACGGCGCGGTGCTCGGCGTCCAGCGCCGAGGTGAGCTCGTTCACCCGCTCGGGGTGCAGGCGCAGGTTGGTCGCTTCGCCGCCGAGGGCGGCAAGCGCCTTGGCCAGCCGGCCCTGGTCGGCCTTGGTCATGGCGCGGCCGCGCGCCACTGCCGCGGCGCCTTTGCGGCGCAGCCGCCCGATCTCCTGCGCCAGGGCGCCGACCTGCTCCAGCTTGGCCACGACCTCGGGGCCGAACCGGCTGTCGGGCGTGGCGCCGTTGGCGTCCTGGCCGGCGGCATTCGGCTTGTCGTCGTCGCGCGCCTCGGCCTCGCCGTCGTCATCGGGCTCCCGGCTGATCGCGCCGGCGTCGGGCAGGTCGGCATCCGACATCGACGGATCGACGAGCTGATCGATGCGCAGCGTGCCGGCGCACCAGTCCTGGCACCACGCGTCGATGCGCGCGATCACCATGGGGATGCGGCACAGGGTCTTGAGCACCGCCTGCTGCGCCGCCTCGATGCGCTTGGCGAGCGCGATCTCGCCCTCGCGCGAGAGCAGCTCGGAATTGCCCATCTGGCGGAAGTAGGTATCGACGAGGTCGCGCGAGAAGCCCGGCTCGGCGCGCGCCGGCAGGTCCGGGCCGTCGTGATCGGTCAGCGCATCGCCGCTCGCGCCCGGCTGGCCGGTGCCGTCGCGCTCGTCCGCCTCAGGCCGGTCCGTGCCGGCGCGGTCGGTAACGACGCGGGCTGGCCGCGCCGTGACGGCGGCGCGGTTCGGGCGGGCGCCGGTCACGTCGCCGCCGAGCAGGGAGACTTCCGGTCGCTCCAGAACGGCCGACTCGTCGTCGTGCCGCGACCGTGCATTTTGCCAAAGGCTCATATCGCGCTCTCAACTCCAAGCCGGTCGCACCGGGTGCAGACGCAAATCGCCGCCCTCGCCCCGGGTTTGGCTTAAGCCATCCACTGGTCAGTGCCGATCGGCAAATCGGGATTCTTCGGCGGCGTACCGGCACGCAAGCGCGCCAGCACTTCAGACTCGCCATACGTGCTATCAATAGGCACGAACGGCAGGCAGTTCAAGGCGAAATCAGCCCGTTTGGGTGGTAAAATCCCAAGGAAAATCGGCCTTGGAGCGTGAAATTAAGCTTTTCGGCCACGAATCCGTGAATTGTCGCCAATCCGACCCCAGGCGGGGGCCAATCGCCCTGCCTGAGCGACCCGGCGGCCCTTCCGGGCAGCCCTCCGTCCGCCGCTAAGCGGCCTTGGTGGCCCCGGCAGGCCGGGCGCGGCCCTCGGGCCGGGTGTCGGGCCCCTCCGGTGCCGCCTGCCCGGTCGGCGCCGCCTCCAGGGCGGCCGCCACCGCGTCATCCACCCGCTCCAGCCAGACGAATTCCAGTTCCCGGCGTGCCTCCTCCGGGATGTCGTCATAGTCCTTACGGTTGCGCGCCGGCATCATCACCCGCTTGAGGCCGGCGCGGGCCGCCGCCACCACCTTCTCCTTGATGCCGCCCACCGGCAGCACCAGGCCGCGCAGGCTGATCTCGCCGGTCATGGCGGTGTCGTGGCGGACGGTGCGCTCGGTCATCAGCGACGTCAGGGCCATGAACATCGCCACCCCGGCGCTGGGACCGTCCTTCGGGATGGCACCGGCCGGCACATGGATGTGGATGTCGCTCCTGGCGAACAGTTCTTCATCGATGCCAAAGGCGGCGGCGCGGTTCTTGACGACGCTCAGCGCCGCCTGCGCGCTTTCGCGCATGACATCGCCGAGCTGCCCGGTGAGGATCAGCCTCCCGCTGCCGGCGACGCGCGTCGCCTCGATGAACAGGATGTCGCCGCCGACCGGGGTCCACGCCAGCCCGGTGGCAACACCGGGCACGCTGGTGCGCATGGCCGCCTCGTCCTCGAACTGGCGGGCGCCCAGGATCGCCTGCAGGTCGCCGGCAGCGATGCGGATCGGCCCCGAACTCTCGCCTTCGGCGATGCGCACGGCCGCGTGGCGCAGCGCTTTGCCGATCTCGCGCTCGAGATTGCGCACGCCGGCTTCCCGCGTGTAATAGCGGATGATTTCGCCCACGGCGTCGTCGTCGATCTCCGCCTGGCCAGGCTTGAGGCCGTTTGCTTCCATCTGCCGGCGGACCAGGTAGCGGCGGGCGATCTGCAGCTTCTCCTCGGCCGTGTAGCCGGCAAGGCTGATGACCTCCATGCGGTCGCGCAGCGGGCCCGGAATGGTGTCGAGCATGTTGGCGGTGGCGATGAACACCACCCGGCTCAGGTCGAACGGCACGCCGAGATAGTTGTCGCGGAACGTGTGGTTCTGCTCGGGGTCGAGCACCTCGAGCAGCGCCGCGCTGGGGTCGCCCTGGATGCCGCGGCCGAGCTTGTCGATCTCGTCGAGCATCATCACGCAGTTGCGCGCGCCGGCCTTGCGGATCGCCTGGATGATGTTGCCGGGCAGCGCCCCGATATAGGTGCGCCGGTGGCCGCGGATCTCGGCCTCGTCGTGAACACCGCCGAGGCTCACACGCACGAACTTGCGGTTCATGGCGCGGGCGATCGACTGCCCGAGCGAGGTTTTTCCCACGCCGGGCGGGCCGACGAAGCACAGGATCGGCGCCTTGCCATGCGGCGCAAGCTTGCGCACGGCGAGATACTCGATGATCCGCCGCTTGATCTTCTCCAGCCCAAAATGATCCTCGTCGAGGATGCGGCGCGCCTCGCCGATGTCGATCGGGGATTCTTCGGGCAGCTGCCAGGGCAGCTCGACCAGCCAGTCGAGATAGGTGCGCACCATGCCGTATTCACCGGCGGCTTCCGGCATGCGCTGCAGGCGGCGCAGCTCCTTGCGCGCCTGGTCCTCGACCTCCGGCGGCATGCTGGCCGTGGCGATGGCCTTTTCGAGCTCGGCGATCTCGGCCGCCTTGCCCTCCTCGCCTTCGCCGAGCTGGCGCTGGATCGCCGCCATCTGCTCGCGCAGCAGCACCTCGCGCTGGCGCTCGTCGAGCGACGCCTTGGTCTGCTTGCCGATCTCGGCCGTCAGCCGCAGCACTTCGATGCGCTGCGCCAGCAGCTTGGCGACCTTCTCCATGCGAGCCGTCACGTCGACGGTCTCGAGAATCTCCTGCTTCTCTTCCGGCTTCACGTCGAGGTAGGCGGCAGCAAGGTCGCCGAGCGCCGCCGGCGAGGTGATCGACTGGACCGCCTGCACCAGCTCGGCCGGCGCCTGCGGCAGCAGCTCGAGCGCCTCGACGGTCAGGCTCCTGAGATGCAGGAAGCGCGCCTCGATCTCAGGCGAGCGCGAGTCGGGCTCCGGGATGCGCAGCACGCGCGCGACCAGGAACGGCCAGCCGTTCAGGAAGTCGGTGATCTGGAAGCGCTGCTCGCCCTGCAGGACCACGTGATGCGTGCCGTCGGGCGCCGTGATGTAGCGCACGATGTTGGCCACGGTACCGAACCGGTGCATGTCGAGCGGCCCGGGCTCGCCCACCTCGGGGTCGCGCTGCATCAGGACGCCGACCTGGCGCTGCTCGCGCACGGCCTGCTGGGCGGCCGTGATCGAGCGCGGCCGGCCGACCGTGACGGGCAGCACGGTGCCGGGAAACAGCACCATGTCGCGCACCGGCAGGATGATGAGCGCGTCGGGCGGCAACGGCGGCAGCGACTGCGCCGGACGCCCCGGGCTCTGCTCTTCCGGGCTCAGGGCTTCCATGTCAGCCACGCGACGCCTCCATCTTCTCCAGCGTGATCACCAGGCAACCGTCGACGGCCGTGCGCCGCACGCCGGTATAGCGGCCGGCCGGCAGGCGCACGCGCCGCTGAAAGCGGCCTTGCGGCAGCTCCAGCCGATGAATGACGGCGGTGCGCAGCTCGCCCGGGAGGGCACGAACCCCGTGGATGACGAGATCGGCGCCGTCGATCACGGCCTCGACACGGTCGGCGCTGACGCCGGGCAGCGCCACGAACACGAGGACGTCGTGCTCGGTTTCCAGAATGTCGACGGGCGGCTCCCAGGCCGGAAGCATCGCACCCGCGCCCGCCGGGCGAAAAAATTCGCGATGCATCCGCTCGGCCTGCATCAGCATCGCGCAAGCTTCCGACCACATCCAGGGAAAATCTCTGTCCATGCAACACCTTTTGCCGGCCCATCATGTGAGGAGGGGGCGGGCCAAATTCAATGGATGACCAAACCCGCTCGCAACGGCGTCCAGGGCTTGGCGACCCGCGCACCGCCCCGGTTGCCGATCCGCGGTCGGTATGGCTAGCGTCCGAGCGAAGCTTTTCCAGGGCAGGCCATGACCAACGATCGACTCTCGCCAAGCGTGTCGCGTTACGAGCTCGAGCGGCGCTGGACGCTGGCACGCGCCGCGATGGAGGCGGCCGGACTGGAGGCCCTGGTGGTGCAGGGCGCCGCCAATACGGTCGGCATCGGTGGGCATTTCCGCTGGTTCACCGGCGCCTGCCCGCTCACCTCCTATCCGCAGAGCGTGGTCTTTCCGGCGCAGGGGCCGATGACGCTGGTGGCGCACGGCGGATTCAACAGCGAAGCGCGGCTCGGCAGCGGCGATCCGGCCTACCCGGGCGTCGAGCGGCGCCTGGGCGTGCCGAGCTTTCCCCAGGTGCACTACACGGGAACGTACGACGCCGACCTCATCGCCCAGGAGATCCGCGCCACCGGCGCGAAGACGGTCGGGCTGGTGGGGGCGAACAGCGCCTATCACGGCCTGATGGGGCGGCTGAAGTCGCAGCTGGCCGGGCTCACCGTGGTGGACGCGACGCCGGCGATCGATGGCGCCAAGGCGATCAAGAGCGAGGAGGAGATTTCTTTGATCCGCCGCACCGCGACAGTGCAGGACGAGGTGCTGGCCAAGGCGCGCGAGTTCATCCGCCCGGGGATGCGGGATTTCGAGGTCATGGCCTATGCGCAATATGTCGGCCATACGCTGGGCAGCGAGACCGGCTACATGCTCGGCTCGTCGGCGCCGCCGGGCGAGCCGGCCACGCTGCGCCTGCGGCCGCAGCAGGGCCGCACGATCCAGAAGGGCGACGTGGTGCTGGTGCAGGTCGAGACCAGCGGGCCGGGCGGGTATTTTGCCCACGTGGCGCGCTTCTTCGTGCTGGGAAAGGTGCCGGCCGACCTCAAGCGCGCCTTCGACGGCATGGTGACAGCGCAGGACTACACGCTCGGCCTGATGCACAACGGCGCGCGCTGCCGCGACGTGTTCACCGGCTACAACGCCTTCATGCGCGGCTGCGGCTGGCCGGACGAGACGCGCCTGCACTGCCACAGCCAGGGCTACGAGTCGGTCGAGCGCCCGCTCATCCGCCACGACGAGAGCATGACCATCGAGCCGGGCATGAACATCGGCATTCACCCGAGCGTGCTGACCAAGACGCTGTTCGCCACCGTGTGCGACAATTTCCTCACCCGCCGCGACGGTCCGCCCGAGCGCCTGCACAAGACGCCGCGCGAGATTTTCGAGATTTGAATATCCGCACGGCCGGATGAGCAGCACATGCGAGGCGGCGCCACTTGCGCCACCTCTCCCCGGCGGGGAGAGGTCGACTTGCGAGCGTAGCGAAGCAAGTCGGGTGAGGGGGCAAGGGCTTATCGAGACTCACTTGCCCCCTCACCCCGACCCTCTCCCCGCCGGGGAGAGGGAGCGCGCCGGGCAAGCGGCATGTTGGGCGTGCTATTCCGCCGCCGCGGAGTGAACGGGCGGAGTCGAGGCGGGCGGCGCGTGCGCGGCCGCCGGCGCCTTGTCCTCGTCACCGGGGCCAACGAAGCGGCCGAACACGCGCCAGATGAGCTGGCCGAGGTCGTCCATCAAGGCGAAGAAGGCGGGCACGAACAGGAGCGACAGGAAGGTGGAGACGAGCAGGCCGCCGATGACCGCGATGGCCATGGGCGAGCGCGCGTCGCCGCCGGCGCCCAGCGCCAGCGCGCTCGGCACCATGCCGGCCACCATGGCGATGGTGGTCATCACGATCGGCCGCGCCCGCTTGCGCCCGGAGTCGATGAGCGCGGAGGTGCGATCGACGCCGCGCTGAATCGCCTCCAGGGCGAAGTCGACCAGCATGATGGCGTTCTTGGTCACGATGCCCATCAGCATCAGGATGCCGATCACCACGACTGCGCTCAACGGCTTGCCGGTGATGATCAGCGCCAGGATGGCGCCGCCGATGGAGAGCGGCAGCGAGAACAGGATGGTGATCGGCTGCAGGAAGCTGCCGAACAGGACGACGAGCACGGCATAGACCATGATCAGGCCGTCGCGCATGGCCGAGCCGAAATCGTGGAACAGCTCCTCCTGCAGCTCGGCATCGCCCGCCTCGCGGACGTTGATGCCAGGCGGCAGGTTCTTCATCACCGGCAGCGCCTTCACGGCGGCGCGGGCTTCGCTCAGCGCCGCGTCGCCGACCAGATCGGCCTCGACCGTGGCCTGGCGCTCGCGGTCGTAGCGCACGATGTTGATCGGCCCCTGGCCGAGCTGGATGTCGCTGATGGCGTTGAGCGGCACGCCGCCGCCGCGCGGCGTCGGCACCTTGAGCTGCTCCAGCACCTGGCGGTCGGCGCGCGCGCTCTCCTCGAGCAGGACCCGGATCGGCACCAGGCGGTCGCCGGCATTGAACTTGGCGAGCGCCTGGCTGACGTCGCCGATGGTGGCGACGCGGATGGTCTCCGACAGGCTCTCGGTCGAGATGCCCAGGCGGCCCGCGAGATCCAGGCGCGGACGCACGCGCAGCTCCGGCCGGTCGAGGGCGGCGGCGGACACCACGTTGGCGATGAGCGGGATGCGCCGCATCTGAGTGGCAAGCTCGGAGGCGACGTTGCCGACCGTGACGCTGTCGGCACCGGTGACCACGAAAGTGACGGCGCGCTTGCCGTTCTCGTCGAGGAACCAGTAGCGGATGTCGGGAATGTCGGCGAGGTCGCCGCTGATCTCCAGCTCGAGCTGGCGGGTCGAGACCTGGCGTTCCGACTTGGGCACATAGTTGATGGTGAGCGCGGCCTTGCGTACCTCGGCGGTGGCCGGCGGGATGCGCCCGCCGTCGACGAACACGCTCTTGATCTCGCGGCGGTTGCGCAGGCGCCGGACGATCTGCTCGGTGACGTTCTCGGTGTCGGAGAGCTGCGAGCCGGAGGGCAGCTCGATGGCGAGCAGCGAGCGCCCGGTGTCCTGGGCAGGCAGGAAACCCGAAGGCAACAGGCGCAGGCTCAGGATCGACAGCACGAACAACGCGATGCCGATCACGACAGTGAGGTAGTGGTGGCGCACCGACCAGCTCACCAGCCGCGTGTAGGTCTTCATCACGCGCCCGTCTTCCTTCTCGGCGTGCACGTGCGGCTTCATGAAGTAGGCGGCCAGCATCGGCGTGATCAGGCGCGCGCACAGGAGCGAGAACAGCACCTGGATCGACACCGTGAGGCCGAACTGCTTGAAGAACTGGCCCGGCAGCGAGGTCATGAAGCTCGCCGGCGCGAATACCGCACAGATGGTCAGGCTGATGGCGATGACGGCCAGGCCGATTTCGTCGGCGGCCTCGAGCGCCGCCTGATAGGGCGATTTGCCCATGCGGATATGGCGAACGATGTTCTCGATCTCGACGATGGCATCGTCGACCAGGATGCCGGTGGAGAGCGTGATGGCGAGCAGGCTCACCATGTTGAGCGAGAAGCCAAGCATTTCCATGGCCCAGAACGAGGGCAGGATCGACAGCGGCAGCGTGATGGCGGCAATGACGGTGGCGCGCAGATCGCGCAGGAACAGGAGCACGACGATGACGGCGAGCGCGGCGCCCTCGTACAGCGTGTGCATGGCGGAGTCGTAGCTGCCGACCGTGTGGGTGACCGACGAATCGATCAGCTTGAGCTCGACGTCGGGATACTGGCTCTTGAGGTTGTTGATGCGGGCGGCGACCGCCTCGGCCACGGCGACGTCGCTGGCGCCCTTGGAGCGCAGGATCGAGAAGCCCACCACCGGCTCGCCGTCGGCGCGCGCGAAGGTGCGCGGTTCGGCGATGGTGTCGGTGACGGTGCCGAGATCGTCGAGCCGCACCTGGCCGCCCATAGGCAGTGTGATGCGGGTGGCGGCGAGCCCGGACAGCGTCTTGGCGCCGGCGAGCGTGCGGATCGACTGGTCGCGGCCGCCGATCTCGGTGCGGCCGCCGGCGAGATCGACGACGGTGCCGCGCAGGCGGCGGCTGACGTCGAGTGCGGTCAAGCCCACCGCCTGCAGCCGGTCGGGATCGAGGCCGACGCGGATCTCGCGCTCGACCCCGCCGATGCGCTCGACGCGGCCGACGCCGCGCACGCCCTGCAGGGCGCGCTTGACCACGTCGTCGACGAAATAGGAGAGCTGCTCCGGCGTCTTGCCGGGCGAGATCGCCGCATAGGTGAGGATCGGCAGGCCGACCACGTCGACGCGCTGGATCAGCGGCTCGTTGATGCCGCTCGGCAGATTGCCGCGCACGCGCGTGATGGCGTCCTTGATGTCGTTGAGGGCGCGGTCGGTGTCGGTGTCGAGGCGGAACTGGACCGTGGTGTTGGAGATGCCGTCGGTGACCACCGACAGGATGTGGCGCACACCCTCGACGCCCGACACCGCGTCCTCGACCGTCTTGGTTACCTGCGACTCGAGCTCGGCCGGCGCGGCGCCGAACTGCGTGATGGTGACCGAGATGACCGGGATGTCGACGTTGGGCAGGCGCGTGATCGGCAGCCTGTTGAACGACACCCAACCGAGGAACATGACGACGATCGCCATCACGATCGCAGGCAGCGGCTGGCGGATCGACCATGCCGATACGTTGAGGGCCATCCAAGTCTCCCGCGCCGGCCCGCTGGCCGGCGACGCGCAGGGCGCCTGCTCGTCATAAGGCAAAGCCGCCGCCGGCATCAAGCGCACGTTGGCGGCGAACCTGCGGTCACACGGTCGCCCCACTTTCGATTGCCGGCCGCTATGCGGCGGGCGCGACGCGACGCGATTGCGCCAGCAGCCTTGTGCAAAACGTAAACCTTTGTCGGCGTAGATAGCGGTCGAACCGGACCGCGGATCTGTACATGCGCCTGGGCTGGATACTTCTGGCTGTGCTCGCCGCGGCGGCGCCGGCAGCGGCCGCGGCGCCAGCGGCGGTGCGCGACGTCACCGCTTCGGCGGCCTACTGGCGCGACGTCTGTGCCGGACAGCGCGCCGACTTGAGCCGCGCCGAGCAGGCCGACATGTGCGGGCTCTACCTGTCGTCGTTCCACGACGCCGCCGACGAATATGCCGAGGCCGGGCTGAAACTGTTCTGCCCGCCCGACGCGATCTCGGCCGAGACGATGCGGCGCCATTTCCTCGCCTACATGGCGGAGCTGCCCGAGACGGCCGAGTTCTTTCCCGCCGGCCGCGCGTTGGCGCAGGCGCTGATGCGAACCTATCCCTGCCCGCCCGCACGCTGAATGCGGCAACGTTCGAACAGCAGAAAGTTAGACGAACCTTAATCGAGAGGTCGTCGGCGCCGCGCTCGCGTCAGCCGCAATACTCGTCGCGGCACAACCCGACGGAGGCCGGACCCATGAGCTGGCAGATGATCGCTCCCGCCCCGAGGAACAGCGCAGCCAATTCGGCATAGAGAAAGCAGATTTGCGCCAGCATAACCCACCCTGGACCGTCGCGCTGCGTTGTCAGGTTCCCCACCGAACCTTATCCCCCGAGCCGGTTAATCAATTGTAACGATTTTGCCGCCAATTGGGCACGGAGCGTTATCTGCGGCTACGCTACACAGGAAGCGCCGGCGCGCGGCGGCAAGCAGCAATACGCAGCACTGGCGCACACTTGTAATTAATGTCTGTCTATCAGTTTGTCGTCTTGGTCGAGGTCGGCGCCCGAAGTTGGATATCATGACTGATGGACTGAGCCGGGGCTCTGAGCTCAGCATGGCGGAGATCTCGCCATGACCCTGAGCACCGAGCAGCATTACCTCGACGTCCGCACGCCGCTCTGCTTTGTCGTCGACAAGGAGGAGAGCCACCGGCACTTCGTGTCGCTGGCGCTGCAGAGCTACGGCATCGAGACGGCGCTGTTCGCCAAGCCGCACAGCCTGCGGGAGGGGCTGTCGCGCCGGACCCCCGACCTGGTGCTGCTCGATGTGCCGGCTACCGCCGGCGACGCCATGGACGCCGTCAAGGCGCTGGCGGAGCGCTCCTATCGCGGGCCGGTGCAGCTGATGAGCGCCGGCGGCGCGGCCGACAGCGAGAGCGTGGCGCAGTTCGGCCAGCGCAGTTCCCTGCGCATGCTGGCGGCGTTGCAGAAGCCGATCGACCGTTCCGTCATCCGCAAGGTGGTGCGGCAGCATCGGCTCGACGGCGCGCCGCCGAGCGCGGAACTGATCGGGCTCGAGGAGGCGCTGCGCAACGAGTGGATCGAGTTCTGGTGCCAGCCCAAGATCGACCTGCGCAAGAAACAGCTGGCCGGCGTGGAAATCTTCGCCCGCGTGCGCCACCCGCAGCACGGCATCCTGCTGCCCGGCGCGTTCATGGAGAACGCCAGCGAGCAGAGCATGGTCGCTCTGGCGGAAAAATCCATCGTGCATGCGCTCAAGACCGGCCTGAACTTCTCCAAGATCGGAATCAGCTTCCGCGTGGCCGTCAACGTATCGATCGCGGCGCTGATGAAGCTGCCGGTGCGGTCGCTCGTGCGCGAGTATCGCCGCGAGGGCGACCACTGGCCGGGCCTCATCCTGGACGTCACCGAAGACCAGATCGCCAGCGATCTGCCGGCCTACCGCGAGTTCACCGCCGACGTGCGCGCCTGCGGCATCCGGCTGGCGATCGACGACTTCGGCCGCGGCTACCTGCCGCTGACGCGCATGAACGAGATCCCGTTCGCCGAGCTCAAGCTCGACCGCACCTTCGTGGCCGGCTGCTCCACCGACAAGCGCTACGCCGCGGTGTGCAAGACCGTGATCGACTTGGCGCACAATTTCGACGCCACGGCGGTGGCCGTCGGCATCGAGAAGCCGGCCGACGCTCACAGCCTGTTCCGCATGGGCTGCGACCTCGGCCAGGGCTACCTGTTCGCCCAGCCGATGGCGCAGGATCGCTTCCTGACGCTGCTGAAGCAGCGGGCCGAGATGAGCCGCAACCGTCCGCCTGGCGCGACGATCGCGCCCCTGGCGGCCGCCAGCTGAAACGCCTTAGGGTGGGCAAAGGCGCGCAAACGCTGCGTCGTCAACGGACGCCCACCCTGCGGAGCTGTTCGCCTTATTGGCTGTCCGACATCTTGCTGGCGATGGTGCGCACGGGCTTGCCATCGTAGTCGTAGATGAAGCTCGCCGCCTCGAAGAAACTGAACGGCACGCGCAGGCCGATCTCGCGCGCCTTCATGAAGCTGATGGCGATGTCCGGCGGCGACACCAGGCCGACCTTGAGGTCGCCCGCCCTGGCCTTGCCGCTGAGGATGTCGGAGCCGTAGATCGCCGCCAGGTGCGCATTGCTTTCGAAGCTGATGCCGATGCCGAGCACCGCGGTATCCGGTCCGGAGCGCACGATCTCCGGGATGACGCTGAGCACCGGCACGCGATCCGAGTTCTCGTTGATGGTGTGAATCTCGCGGAACACGGACGTGCTGCCGGTCACCCACAGCAGGCTCTTGTTGAGCTCGGGATCGCTCTTCCGCATCGTCGCGACCGCGTCGCGCACGATCGTCGCCAGCTCTTCGCGCGCCCGCGCCGGGTTCTGCACGGCGCCCCAGATGACCTGGATGCCGCGCTGGCGGGCATAGTTGGCGATGGGCTCCGCCTGCGTCTGGACGGCGCTGATGTTCTTGCTGTCGACCAGCACAGCGAGGTTCTTGAGATCGGGGCTGAGCTCGCGGACATAGGCCATCTGCACGTCGACCGGCACGTTGAGCGACGTGAAGGCGAAATTGGTCCTGCTGCCGCTGGTGTAGTCGCTCATCTGGCCGAGCTGGACCGGGTCCTTCGAGCACACCGAGACGACGGGAATCGCGCCGCCGCGATAGTTGTCGTAGAGCCAGGCGGTCGATTCCGACCCCATGGCGAAGATCAGGTCGGACTTGTTCTGCTCGGCGAGCTGCAGCGCGGCCGCGCCCTTGCGGTCGTTCATGTCGAAGTTGACGACGGTGAACTCGGCGTTGATTTCCTTGGTCTCGAAGACGTGCAGGATTTTCGTGATGGCGATGTCGTAGGCCGACGACGGGCGCGGATAGAGGACGAACACGCGCTTGCGCGGGCCGAGCAGGTCGCCGTCGCGCCGCCGCAGGGAGATCTTCATGGGATTGGCCGCATCGGGCAGGGCGTCCCACGCGCTCTCGACGCCGCCGCCGTAGCGGAACCATTTGCCGTCCGGCCGCTCCTGCGCTGCCGCACCGGCGGCGAAGGTCACCACCAGGGCGAACGCCGCCAGCCGAACGCAATGGCGCAGGCTTCGAGTCGTTTTCATCATCGTGCGGGCTCCGGGCCGACGGCATCCATGCGCGGCGGCGCTGTGCGGATGAGGAAGAGCAGCCCCAGCATGACGGTGCCGATGCCGATCCAGATGAGGATGTGGCCGCTCTGTCCCCAGACCAGGAACATCTGGCCGACAATGAACGGACCGGCGACGTGGCCGATGCGCTCGAGGAAGCGATACGCCGTCATCACCGAGTTGGCGCCGATCTGCGCCGCCAGCTGCGAGTGCGCCACGTGGGTGACGACGGGGGCGTTGACGAAGCCATGGGCGATGCCGACGATGAGCACGCCGCCGATCACCACGGCCGTGCTGAACGCGCCATGGCCAAGCACGTCGGAGCCCATCAGGCCGACGAAGACAAGGCCCAGTCCGCTGATCGCCGCGCCCCAGAACAGGATGGCCTCCGTGTTGCCGGTGCGGTCGACGAGGCGCGCCACGTAGCCGCTGGCCGCAACCACACCGATGCCGTAGAGCATGATGATCTGTCCGATCTCCTCCTGGCGGTAGCCGTACTGGCCGAGCAGGAGCGGCAGCGCGAAGGTGATCGTGCCGGTGAGGATCGCCTTGGCCGGGATGCCGATGCAGAACATGGTCTTGAGGAATTCGCCGCTGCGGCCCACGCGCTTGAGGTCGCTGGCGACCTGGCGGATGGCGGTCGACAGGCCGCGGCCCACGGCGACGTGCCGGACGCCCTGGGGGATCAGCAGGATGCTGTAGAGCGCGGTGGCGAAGCCGATCGCGGAGCACACGATGAACACGCCCTGGGCGTGCAGGTAATTGACCAGCAACGACCCGATGGCCATGCCGGAGATCATGCCGCCCTGGAAGCCGAACACGATGATGGCGTTGCCCTGCGTCTTCTTCTCCGGCGAGGCGACGGCCAGGATGTACGACTGGATGCCGATGAACAGCATGCCCTGGCCGATGCCCGACAGGCCGCGCAGGGCGGTCAGCGGAACGATGCCGAGCGGCATCGTGAGGCCCAGCATGCTGGCGCTCGCCAGCAGCAGGCCGGGCCAGATCATCAGCTTGGCGCCGAACCGGTCAGCGAAATGCCCGGCTGGAATCAGGCTCAGGGCGAAGCACAGGTAGTAGGCGGTGAACGGCGCCGCCGCGAAGCCGAGCGACAAGCCGGAGTCGACCGCCGCATCCTGCATGAACTTGGGCAGGAACGAATAGGTCAGGTGCTCGAGGAAGACCGCGAGGAAGAAGATCGGCTTGACCACGATGAGCGCCGTCTCTTCGCTCAGGCTCGCCTGCGGCGAGGCGAACGACGCCGAGCCTTCCTGCCGCAGGCGCTGCATCGAGCTTGCCACCTGCAGGAACAGGCCGGCGAGGAATCCCGACGCGATGAACAGGGCCGCGAAATTGCGCACGCTGCGCTCCACCCGTTTGTAGACGATGGCGGCCGGCACCGCCACGCGCAGGCTGCGGCTGGGCTGATCCGGACGGCTGAGGTCGACGTTGTACTCGAAGGACAACGGATCGGAGATCCACTTCCGGCCGACCTTCGCCGGATCGGTGGCGATCTGCACCATTCCATCGAGCACCAGGACGGCGTCGCTGATCTCCGGATTGAGGCGCCGGTATTCGCCGAACACCTTGTCCAGGCCGTCGAAATCGCGGATGCGCAGGTTGAAATCGACGATGTCGCTGAGGCGCTGCGACAGCGTGAAGGCCGATTCCTTGGCTTTGCCCTGCACGCCGTCGGAATAGAGGTTGATCAGCGTCGCGACGACGAGGCCCGCCATGGTGAGGAATGTCACGGCGTAGCCGATCTGCAGCCACGGCGCGCGGGTGCGCGCGAGGTACGGCGCCGTGACCACGACGAACAGCGCGAACAGCGCCGACAATACGAAGGCGCCGAACAGCAGCGGCTGGAAGGTCGCACTCAACCGCCGCTCGGTGACGGCCGTTCCCGCCGTGATGACCAGGCTACCGACCGTCTCGAAACGCGTGCGCAGCGGCACGACGACCTGGTAGTAGCCGTCGTGGCGCTCCACCTCGACGCTCTGCTTGACCTGGCGGGCGACTTCGCCGGGGTCCGGCAGCTTCGGATTCTTCTTGTCCTTGTCGGTGACGATGAACAATTGCTGGCCCGACTGGTCGTACACGACCATGGCATCGATCTCGTCGATGCTCTGGACGATCGGATCGGCGAGCGTCGAGAAACCGGCATATTGCTTGAGCGGCAGCCCGGCGCGGAGATAGTTCTCCATCGCGTTCTGCACGATGCGGTTATGGGCGATGAACTTTTCGATCTGGAACTGCTCGTAGATGCGCTTGCCCTCGCCGAAGCCCACATAGACGAGCAACAGCAGCGACAGGCCGGTCACCACAAACATGGTGATTCCGTCGGCCAGCCGGCGGCCGAACAGCGCTTGCGTGGTGATCCCCATCCCCATCAGCTCAAATCTCTCATCTGCCGTCGCGTAGCGAATTGTTTACGATTTCTTAGGCTTCCATTTACCTTTGCAGCGTCACGATTCTATGCGGAACTTATGAAGTCAGTTTTAATAGTGTGACGCCCGGAGCTAGGGGGTTTACCGGAATCGCCGCAGGATTCCGGGAAGCCCCCCTTCTAAGACCCGACCCGCAACCAGCGGCGCGCCACGCGCGGAAGCGCAACCTTGTCCAACGACTGGAGGCTCGCTTCCGTCGCCACCTCGTTGATGCGCCAGATCACGTCGTGACCGGCCGAACCGGCCGCCTCGGCCGCCAGGGCATCGACGACGGCGCGGTTGTCCTCCGCCGCCGCCGCTTCGAGCGCGGCCTGGCGATAGGCGCCGGCGGCGTCCGCCCGAGCGAGCGCGTCGCGTGCAAGCAGGTCCGTGATGTGCGCGATGTTCTCCCGCCGGTGCGCCAAGAGGAAATCGAGACGATCGGCAAACAGCGAGAGAATCAGGTCGTCATAGTCCATCCCGGATTCGGCCAGGCCCTCGGCGATCAGGCTGGTGACGTGCTTGGTCGGCCGTTTCAGATCGGGCTTCGGGTTGGCCTCTAGGATGAAGAGATTGCCCGCCGCGTCCGCGCGCATGTCGAGGCGAATGAGGCTACCGAGATTGAACTCGAGAAACACCTCGCAGGCGATACGGCGCATGCGCTCGAGCAGCGCGCCATCCTGGCCGGCATCGACCGGGCGGCAGCGCTCGGACGTGATCGGCTGGACGTCCATCGAGGTGAAGATCTGCTCGCCGGTCGCCAGCACGCGCTCGAGCGCCGCGAACGTGAAGGGCTCGTCGCCGCGCATCAGGAACCGCCCGCGCGACGTCACCGGGCCGGCGACCGCGATGCAGAACTCGCGTCCGGGCAGGTATTTCTCGATCAGCACGAGGTTCTCGGTGGCGGCATAGACCGCCGCGACCGCATCCGGCAGCGATGCCACGTCGTCGATGACGTGCACATGCAGCGAGGCGCGGCCGGACACGGGCTTGACCACAAAGGGGCCGGCATAGCGGCCGAAGGCGCGGTGGAACAGGCTGTTGACCTCCGGCTGGAACGGGCCGCGCGCCATGTGCCACGTCACGAACGGCGCGGTCGGCAAGCCGGCGCACAGCGCCTCGCGCTTGAACGCGTGCTTGTTGTCCAGGGTGGTGGCGGCGAGCGGATCGTGGCCGACATAGGGGACGCCGAGCATCTCGAGCATGGACGGCGCATGGGCGGTGGGATTGTAGCCCTGGATTCCGCCGCTATTCAGCCATGCCATGTGGATGCCGTCGCGGCGCAGCCGATCGCCGAGACGCAAGTCGTCCGGCAGGAGATGCACGTGGCGAAAGCCCAGCCGGCGCAGCGACTCCGCGATGTCGGTGGCGACCGCCTCGTAGCTCTTCCACGACCGGGTGTTGCGCGACGCATAGACCACGCCGCCCGGCGTCAGCTTGTTGCCGCCGAAGATCACGGCCAGGCGCAAACGGCCCATCAGCTGCTCGATCTGTGCCTCGAGTTGCGCCATGTCGCCCATGAGCGGTTCGGTCGAGCGACGCGTCGTGCCGCGTGTCGTCGCGTCTTCCCGTTGCATTACGTCTCGCCCGCCCGTTTTTTCTGAGGTTGCACGCCAGCATGGTCTATTCCCGTGAAAGGCGCGTAAAAGCTTTGGAACGTTCGCCTGCAATTCCCATTAATCTTGACCGTCGCTTAACGCGGGCGCGCCATAGGAGATTTGCGTAGTGCGCGCAGGCCTGCGCTGCGTCGCCGAATCCTCCTCGCGAGCCGCGAATCGACTGCTGCGGCGCAGCAGCAACCGACGCACGTCACACCGCGCCGCAACGGGAAATTAAGACCTAAAACATTACTCATTGGCGCGGTGGGGGCCCGTGGGTTTGTCGCGCTCCCGAAGACTTACGGGGCATCAAGCAATGACGGCGCGTCGCACACCAGCCGACATGGTCATGGTCGCGGAGACGAGTGTTCCGCCGCTGGCAGCCGACCAGTCTCCCGCCTACGACGTCCGGCTCGAGGATCTGCTGCAAGGCCAGCAGGAGGTCATGGACCTCGTGCTCGGCAACGCCAGCCTCGAGGATGTCCTTAATCGCATCGTCGCAGTGGTGGAAGCCGCGTTTGCGCCGGCGGTCTGCGCCATCTCGCTGTTCCAGCGCGGCGACGGCGCGCTGCAACACCGGATCGCCCCCAATCTGCCGGCCGATCTGCTCGCCCCCGGCGCGGTCGGCAACGACTACCTATTCGATCCCACGGCCACCTCGGTGCTCAGCGGCGAGCGCATCGTCGTCGGCGATTTCTCCGTCGACAAGCGGTGGCCGGAGCATGCCACCGGCGTGCTGGCGAACGGGCTGCGCTCGTGCTGGGTGGAGCCGATCCCGGACTGCGGCGAAGGCCTGTTCGGCATCACCACGCTCTACTACCCCGAGCCGCGCGAGCCCGACGCGGGCGACGAGCGTATCCTGTGGACGCTCACGTCGTTCATCGGTTTTGTCATCAGCGCCGCCCAGCGCGAGGCGCAGGTGCGCGCCGCCAACGAGCGGTTCGCCGCGCTGGTGTCGGCGATTCCCGGCGTCGTCTATCAGCGCGTCGTCAAGCCGGACGGCGAAATCCGCTACACCTACATCAGCGAAGGCGCCCGTGACCTGTTCGGCGTCGCGCCGGAGGAGATCCTGGCCGATCCGGAGGCGCTGTTCAAAACCCACAGCCCCGACTACAAGGCCAAGTTCCGCCAGCGCCTGCTCGCCGCCTCGCGCGCGCTGACCATGTGGGACGTCGAGGCGACGCTGGTGCGGCCGGACGGCGCCAAGCGCTATACCCACGCCATCGCCCGGCCCAACCGGCAGGACGACGGCGCGGTGGTGTGGACCGGCGTCATCCTCGACGAGACGCGCACGCGCGAAGCCCTCATCGACAGCCTGAGCCAGGGCTTCGTGCTGTTCGACGCGCAGGACCGGCTGGTCATGCGCAACAGCCACTACGTGACGCTGTATCCGGCGCTGCGCGGGGTCGCGGTGCCGGGCGCGACCTACGAGGAGGTCGTGAAGTTCGAGACCGCCTGCGTCCCCGACATGCCGGACACGGAACTGCGCGCGCAATACAGCGAGCGCCTGGAGCAGCACCACAAGCCGCAGACCGTGTTCGAGCGCAAGCTCGACGATACCCGCTGGATCCTGGTCAGCGAGCAGCGCACGCGCGACGGCGGCACCGTCGTGCTCTACACCGATATCACCACCCTCAAGAATCGCGAAAAGCAGATCCAGCACCTGTCGCTGCACGACGGCCTGACCGGCCTGCCCAACCGCATGATGTTCAACCAGCGGGTCGAGCAGGCACTGGCGCGCGCCGGCAAGCGCGGCCTGAGCGTGGCCGTGATGTGCCTCGACGTCGATCACTTCAAGAACGTGAACGACTCGCTCGGCCACGTCGCCGGCGACGCCCTGCTCAAGTCGATCGGCGAGCGCGCGCGTGAATGCCTGCGTGAAGAGGATACGGTCGCGCGCCTGGGCAGCGACGAATTCGGCATCGTGGTCGCGTCCGCCGACGCCTTCGAGCATGCCACGCAGGTGGCCGGCCGGCTGCTGACGGAACTGGGCCGGCCGATGGAGTTCAACGGCAACCAGGTGGTGAGCGGCATCAGCATCGGCATCGCTACCTCGAGCGGCGAGGAAGAAGGCGCCGAGCAGCTCATCAAGAACGCGGACCTGGCGCTCAACCGCGCCAAGACCGACGGCCGCGGCACATTCCGCTTCTTCGAAGCCGAGATGGATGCGCGCGTGCTGGCGCGCAGCGCGCTCGAAGTCGACCTGCGCCAGGCCCTGACCAAGAACCAGTTCGTGCTGCACTACCAGCCCGAGGTCGATATCGAGACGCACGAGATTGTCGGCTTCGAGGCGCTGGTGCGCTGGCGGCACCCGGATCTGGGCCTGGTTGCCCCGTCGGAATTCATCCCGCTCGCCGAGGAGACCGGCGTGATCATGCGGCTCGGCGAATGGGTGCTGCGCCAGGCCTGCCTCGACGCCAAGCGCTGGCCGGATTCGGTCCGCGTCTCGGTCAACGTCTCGCCGGCCCAGTTCCGCAATCCCGGGCTGGCGCAACTGGTGGCCGAGGTCCTCGACCAGACGACGCTGCCGCCCGAGCGCCTGGAGCTGGAAATCACCGAGTCGCTGCTCCTCCGCGACATCGACGGCAACCTGGGCACCCTTGAGAAGCTCAAGGCACTGGGCATCCGCGTCGCCATGGACGACTTCGGCACCGGCTATTCCTCGCTCGGCAATCTGCGCAGCTTCCCGTTCGACAAGCTCAAGATCGACCGCTCGTTCATCGGCGACGTGGAGACCAATCCGGACTCGCTCGCCATCGTCAAGGCGGTGCTCGGCCTCGGCCGCAGCCTCGGCATGGCGACCTGCGCCGAAGGCGTCGAGAGCGAAGAGCAGGTGCGGCGGCTGCGCGCCGAGGGCTGCGACGAGGCGCAGGGCTACTACTACAGCCAGCCGAAGCCGATCGAGGGGACGCGCGACCTCCTGCGCAAGGGCTTCCCCGCCCCTCCCGGCGACCTGACATTCATCGACTGACGCGACGCCGGCCGGTGTCCTGCTGGTGACCCGATAACCGCGTCCATCAATCCTTCGCGCCCCTTATGTCATGTCAGGGAGCGTCCCTACGCGTTCCGTTCAGCATCATTCTCCGCCATCGCAGCAATTGTGACGGTTCGAGGCATGATCTGGCGCAATACCTGCGTCGCACAGGCGTGCCAGCCTCCGTCCGTTGACCGAGGGACGGCACATCATGAAAGCGGGGATCATCCAGCAGCTCGGGCCGCCGCGACGGCGCCGTGGTGGTGCGGCGCTGCGGCCGCGTGTCGTTCCGGGCCAGTTGGGTCCGAACCTTACCGGCAGCAAGCCGTTAACGTCAGACTCCCTGCGTTCCGGCGAGAGGGCCACCATGACAGCGCCAAAGGAAATGGAGGTAAAGCTCGAAGTCGCTCCGGCACGTGTAGCTAGTCTCGAAAAAATCCCCCTCGTCCGAGCGCTCAAGGCGCGGCCGCGGCGCACGACCGAGATCTCGGTCTATTTCGACACCGACAAACACAAGCTGCGCAAAAAAGGACTGCTGCTGCGCGTACGGCGAATCGGAAACCGCTACATCCAGACAATCAAGGCCAACGGAAAGGCGGGACTCCTCGAACGCAGCGAGTGGGAAACGGAAATTTCCGGCGAACAGCCCGATCTGAATCTGGCCGAGGGGACCGCCCTCGCCCCGCTGGTGAACGGCAAGCTCCGGCGGCGACTGCGGCCACAGTTCGAAACGCGGGTGCAGCGCACGACCTATCCGCTCGCCGACGACAGGCGGGCCATCGCATTGACCATCGATCGGGGCAAGATCGACACTGGTACCCGCTCGGCGCCATTGTGCGAGATCGAGCTCGAGCTCAAGCGTGGGAACGCAACGGAGCTGTTCGACGTCGCCCGCGAGCTTTCCGCCGCGCTTGCCGCCCAGCTCGCGTTCAAGAGCAAATCGGAACGCGGCTACGAACTGGTCACCGACGCGCGCGACGTGCCGGTCAAGGCCGCACCGGTGCACATCGCCGCCGGCATGAGTGCGCGCGATGGGTTCGGGACGATCGGCCGCGCCTGCTTCAGGCAGATCGTCGACAACGAGGCGGCGTTGCTCCAGGGCGATCCCGAGGGCGTGCATCAGATGCGGGTCGGCCTGCGTCGACTGCGGGCGGCGATGTCGCTATTCGCCGACCTGTTGCGCGATTCGCAGAGCGCGGCACTCAAGGCCGAGCTCAAATGGCTGGCGCGAGAGCTGACGCCAGCACGCGAGCTCGATGTGTTGATGAGCCGCGCCGTGGCACCGGTGAAGAAACGACGGGCGCGCTGGACTGTCATCTCGCCGATCTCGCACGAGTTCGCCGAACAGCGCGCGGCGGCGCTTGCACGGGCGCAAAACGCCGTCAAGTCCGCCCGATTTCGTGCGCTGACGATCGACGTCGCGGAATGGCTGGAGACCGGCCAGTGGCTCGAGCCGCAGGACGATCTCGTGCGCGATCGCGGCGACCTGCCGATCGAAACTGCCGCTGTTGCGCAGCTGCAGCGGCGCTGGCGCAAGGTCCGCAAGAGGGGCAAGGCGCTGGCGCAGCTCAACGTGCGCCGACGCCACAAGCTGCGTATCCAGGCGAAGAAGCTGCGCTACGCTGCGGAGTTCTTCGCCGACCTGTTCGCGGGCAAGCGCGCGGCGAAGCGGCGCGAGCATTTTTTGGCCGCCCTCAAGCGCCTGCAGGACGGCCTCGGCGATCTCAACGACATCGCCGTCCACGAGGATCTCATCGCTGCGATGGCGCGCCGCCGGGCGAGCCGGAAGCTCGCCTTCGCGGCCGGGCTTCTGACCGGGCGCGAAGACGCACGGATCAGCCTCGCCATGGCGGCCGCCACCAAGGCGCATGCCAAGCTGGCCAGGCGCAAGCCGTTCTGGCGCTGACGGAGTTCTGCTCGGCTCCGATCGGGACTTGTCGCATTGACGTAATCGGATCGTCATACTTTGACCGTGATCGACGGCAGGCCCGAAATGATCGGAGGTTTCAATGGGCAGGTTTTATTTGGCTATTGCAATGTTCGTACTGTTCTCCGCATCGCCCGCGTCCGCCCAATATGCCGCGGTCGCGCAGGCTTGCAGGGGGGATGCCAAACAGTTTTGTGCCGCCGTTCAATCGGGAGGGGGTCAACTCGCTGAGTGCATCAAGGCAAACTTTCAAAGCCTTTCCGAACCCTGCAAGGCGACACTGGCGAGGACCGCGGGGGTGGGCGAATCCTGCCGCGCGGATGTCCGGCAGCAGTGCCCCGGCATCAAACCCGGCGCAGGCCGCATTCTTCTGTGCATCAAGCAACACTTCGCGGCGCTGAGCGCGCCGTGCAAGGACGCCATCGGCCAGGCGGCGGCACGCAAAGCGGCCACTCGTTGAACGCGACGGCCCGCGACGCCGGCGGCGTGCCGCAGCCCAGCCCGCCGGCTTGCATACGGTAGCGATTTCATATAGCCATATGGCTATGCAACCCGCGTCCCGCCTCGACGGCACGTTCCGCGCCCTCGCCGACGGCACCCGCCGTTCGATGATTCATGCCCTCGCGCGGGGCGAAACCCGCAGCGCCGGCGAACTCGGGCGCCGGTTCCGCTCGGCCCAGCCCACCATTTCGAAACACCTGAAGGTGCTCGAGCGCGCAGGGCTCGTCGAGCGGACCATCGAGGGGCGCGTTCATCGCTTTCGGCTGCGCCCCAGGGCGCTCGACGACGCGGCGGGGTGGATCGCCCGCCACCGGGCATTCTGGACTGGCGCGGTCGACCAGCTCGAAAAGCTGTTGGCTGCGGCCGCGGGCGATGACGACCGCCGCTGAGAGCAGCGTCGAGCTGCGCCGGCGCCTGGCCGCCGCGCCGCAAAGAGTCTTTGCCGCCTTCGCCGAGTCGCGCCTGGTCAGCCGCTGGCTGACGCCCTCGCCCGACATCTCTCTGACCGTGCTGCACTTCGATTTCCGCGTGGGCGGCGCCTATCGCTTCGCCTATGATCTTCCCGACAGGCGCACCGTCATCGTCGGCGGCTCCTACCGGGCAATCGAGCGACCCTCGAAGATCGTCTTCTCGTGGATCATCGAACCGCCGGACGAGCACGCCGGCATCGAATCTCTGGTGACCGTCAGCATCGCACCCGACGGCGATGGAGCCGAGCTCGCCATCCGGCACGAACGGCTCACGCTCGCGGGCGCGGTCGCGCGCCACGCCGAAGGCTGGCGCGGCGCACTTAGTCGGCTGATGACGATGCTGGACTCCGAAGAGGTGCGCCATGGCGTCCATGAGGACCTGGGGGCACGCGTGCGCGCCATGCTGGCGGACGCCGGCGCCATTCGCGAAGTCAAGATGTTCGGTGGGATCGGCTTCATGCTCAACGGCAACATGGTGGCCGGTGCGTCCAAGCGCGGCCTGCTGTTGCGCGTCGGCAAGGACCGCCAGGGCGAGGCCCTTGCGCAGCCAGGCGCGCGCCCGATGGTGATGCGGGGACGAACGATGGAGGGCTACATCTACATCGATCCTCCCGCAATCACCGACGAGTCATTGCAGAACTGGCTGCGGCTCGCCGTGGCCTTCGTGCAAGCGCTGCCGCCGAAGGCCAGCGGAGCAAATCCGCAACGGAAGAAAGGGAAACGCTAATGATGCGCTTTGGTCTCGCGGTGCTCGCGTACATTGTGCCGACCTTCGCGCTCGGCTTCGTGTGGCACCTGGTGCTGTTCAAGCAATACTACGCGGCACTTGCGATGTATCGTGGCGACGTCATCCTCCCGTTCGGCTTCGTCGCCATGCTGATCCAGGCAGTCACCTTTGCCTGGATCTACGAAAAGACCTTCGCGCGCCGGAGTGGCCCGCTGCTCGCACGCGGCCTCGCCTACGGTGGGGTCGGCGCCGCCCTGTCGTGGAGCTTCACCACGCTCGCGGTCGCCGCCAAGAACGTGATGACGTCGGTTCCCGACTATCTGGTGATCGAGACGGCATTCACCATCGTGCAGTGGATCATCGTAGGCCCGCTGACGGCGCTCGCCTTTGCCGGTTACGCGTTGCCGCAAGAACCGGCTTCCGCATCATCCGGCAGGGCGACCTGATCACCGCGAGCCGCGCCACGGTGCCGCGCGTCTGCGGCGCGCGCGCCTGTCGCGGGTCAGTGTGGCGGAAACTACGTTCTGCGCTCGTGCGAGGCCGGGCCAAAGAGCCGGTCCGTCAGCCAGACGGCCAGCTGCCACCCGGCAACCACCACGACTGCGAACAGGGCAAAGAACACGGCGAGACTCGCCGAGTCGGAGAATTTCTCGACGACAAGGGCGATGCCGACGTTGGTGGCCTGGCCGACAAGGAAAATGGCCGTGAAGGTGAGCAGCAGGATCATCCTCGGCTCCCAAAGAGGGCCGTCGGCCCTCAAGACCTGCGTCGCTCCCGAATCCATTAAGCCATAGCTTGCCGCCGGGTTCCACAGGCGCGTTGGCAAAACCGTTCGTCGCGCGATGACGGCGCCGGCCGCGCTTTGCTGCCAGTCTCTGTCGACAACCATTGCTCGAGCAGGGCGATTGTCCAACGCGAGTGGTCGGTGATCACATCTCGCGTCGCAGCGGGTAGTCGACGACGATTGCCTTGCCGTCGCTCAAGGCTTTCAGCGCATGCGCCGTATTGGCCGGCACGATCGCCGCCATCCCGGGCCCGACGATCTGCGTGATGCCGTCGATCGTGACTTCAAGCTCGCCGGCGAGGATCTCCCAGACTTCCTCCTGCGGATGGGCATGCTCGTGGATCGACGAGCCGCTGCTGAACTCCCAATGCCCGAATGTCATGCTCGGTGAATGGAAGTGCCGTCCGCGCCAGCCGGGCCGCTTTTCGAAGACGCTCAATTTGGTCGTATCGACAAAGGGCATGGCCGCGCTCCCGTAAACAAAGTCGGTGTAGCAGGAAATGGAGCCGGTCGGCGAGGCGCACAATCAGGCCACGACCGCGCTCGAAGGCCCCTGGCGAGCAAATCCGCATCCCGACCGCAATGAAACGATCACGTGCCCACCATGCAAAGATAATATTGTCTGGCCTTGAGCTTGATCGGCTAGGCTCGGGACGGTTGTTTCGCATGAGCTTCGACCCGGCAAGGGGAACGCCATGAAACTTCCACGCCGCCGATTTGTGCATCTGGCAGCGGCTGCTGCCGCCCTCCCCGCCCTGTCGCGCATCGCGCGGGCGCAACCCTATCCGTCGCGGCCGATCACCCTGGTGGTGCCGGTCGCAGCCGGCGGCGGGGTCGACACCGCTGCGCGCATTCTGGCCGAGAAGCTGCCGGAGGCGCTGAAGCAGCCGGTCATCGTGGAAAATCGGCCCGGCGCCGGCTCGATGATCGGCGCCAACTTCGTCGCCAAAGCCAATCCCGACGGGCACACGCTGCTGCTCATGGAGCCGGCCGCCATCCTCGCCAAGTGGCTGAACAAGACCGTGCCCTATGATGCAATCGGCGACTTCACCCCCATTGCGCTCGCTGCCACGCAGCCGCTCGTCCTGTTCGCGCAGCCGGCGCTGGCCGCGAACGACGTGAAGGAATTGATCGCCCAGGCCAAGGCCAATCCCCGCAAGCTCTCGGTCGGGACGGCCGGAATCGGGTCGCCACATCACTTCGCGGCCGCGTGGCTGAACAGCGCCGCCAACATCGAGATCACGCATGTGCCCTATCGCGGCGCCGCGCCGGCGCTCAACGACCTCCTGGGCGGGCAGATTGCGCTCATCTGGGCGCTGTCGGTGTCGGTCATGCCGTTCGTCGAGAATGGCAAGGTCAAGGCACTGGGCGTGTCGACAGCGCAACGGTTTGCGCAACTGCCGCAGGTGCCGACCGTCGCCGAAAGCGGCGTACCGGGATTCGATATCGGCTTCTTTTACGGCATCGCGGCGCCGGCCAAGGTGCCGCCGCAGGTGGTTCTGCGCATCGGCGAATCCGTCCGCGCAATTACCGAACTGCCCGACGTGCGCGCGCGCATGTCGGCTTTGGGCATGTCGGTTGATTTCCGCGACGCGGGGCAGTTCCGCGACCTGATCGCAAAGGAATACGCCAAGTACGGCGCGGTGGCCCGTGAGGCCGGCATTCACCCGGAGTGACTCTGGCCCATGTCAGCAATGACCGAAGCCGATCCCGACCAGGTCGCGCGAACCGCGGCCGTCGCTTTTGCCCGCCGCCTCGCCCACGACTGGCGGGACGCGCTCGGCGCCGAGCTGCTCGGCGCCTATCTCATCGGCAGCCTGGCCCACGCGGGGTTCAGTCGACGCTACAGCGACGTCGACATGGCAATCGTCACGGCGGCGGGACTGTCCGCGCACGCCCTCGACCGGATGCGCAGCGACGCCGTCGCACTGTCGGCCGAGTGGGGGCCCAAGCTTTCGGTGTTCTGGACCGACCGGCATTTTTCGCTCGGCCGGTTTCCACCGCTCGACCGCATCGACTACCTCGACCACGCCGTCGCGCTGACGGAAGGCGAGCGCGTGCGGCCGCCGCGGCCCTCGCTCGACGAGATCCGGCACTACCTTCGGGGCGCGCCGTTTGCAAATTGGGCAGACGCGGCACGACGCTTCGCGGCAGCCGAGACGCTCGCTCCGGAGGACCGCAAGGCCTATCTGCGGGCGCTGCTCTATCCCGCGCGTTTTTGCTACAGCTGGATCACTGGCCGCATGGGCTCGAACGACGACGCCGTGGCGTTCCTGCAGGAACGGCCTCCGGTTGGTCTCGATGTGGAACTGATCGCCCGCGCGCTCCGCTGCCGCAACGCCGCCGCCGAGCCCGATCCCCTGTTCCCCGCCCGAACGATGCTGCCGTCGCAGATCGATGCGTGCCGCGTTCTCGCGGATGCAAACGGTCGAGGTGGTTGAGGAAGGAACCGAGCACGCCGGCATCCAAGGGTGCAAGCCCCTGAACCAGGACTGTTCGTTCTGACCGATCCGCGTGGACCCGTCTGACCCGGCCTGCTCAGGCCCCGGTCCGCGCCCAGGCGCCGACCATGACCGGCGACAGCCAGCACGCATCGGCGGCAACGGTCGCGTCCCGCAGGTCGTCTGCCAGCGCGTCGATATCGATCTCGGCCGCCGAGGCGATGCCGAATTTCTCAATCGACGGAAGCAACGACCGGGTTACGGCTGCGAGCACGGCGTAGCCCGCCGAAGCGGCACCGGCGACGGGACGGGCCGCGGCATGGCACTCGGGCGGCGGCAAGCCGGCGGCGCGAAACGTGGCGTCCAGCCTGAGCCCCATGTCCAATTCCGCGCCGGCGCGCTCAAATGCGGTGATCACCCATCGTTCGACGCGGCGCATGAGCGCGACCGGCGGCACGCAGCGCATCGAGCTGAGAACGATCTCATGGAACGCCACGATCCCGCCGGGCCGGAGATGGCGGACGAGCGAGCGGAGCGTGCAGGCGGGGTCGCTGAGATACATCAGCACGAGCCTGCCGACGACCGCATCGAAGCGCTCGTCCGTCGCAAAGGCATCCACGTCCGCGACGGCAAAGCGGCACCAGCCAAGGCCCATCTCGGCTGCCCGTGCCGACGCGCGCCTGACCGCGTCTTCGGAGCGGTCGATGCCGAGCACGCTTCCCCACGGCCCCACCAGCCTGGCGGCGAGAAAAGCAACGTCGCCGGCGCCGCAGCCAATGTCGAGGACGTGCATTCCGGCGCCGATGCCGGCGCGCCGGAAGATCTCCCCGGTCAGCTCGCCCCAGAAGGCCGACTGCATCGCCAACCGGCGGAACTCAGTCTCCGAATGGCCGAGGACATAGGGCAGGGTCGCTATCGCATCCATGATAACCTTCCCGGCCGGCGCGCGCGCCGCGCGCACGCGGCAAGGCCAGCTGCTCGACATGTCAGAGCCTCACCTTGCAGACCGCCGAAAAAGGATGTCGGTCAGAATCCAGTCCGCGCGTCGCGCGCGCGAACGCGAGATGACTTTCCGTCGAATCGTCGTCTCGCTCCACGTCATGCTTGGAGCATGACCTTTTCCGAAAACCGGTATCCAGCCCGGAACAAGTCCGGGCCAGGCTTTTTCGGGACCATGCTCTGGTCGGATCGCTGCGACCGTGCGCACTGCGCAGTTGCGCCAGGCGGCAGAGATTGACCGGCAGCAGCAGCACATGCAGCAGCAGGACGGGCGCGAGACCGTCCAGATAGCCGTATGCTATGAAGGCCACATTGCTGGCGACCGCCACCCAACGCAGGGCGCTCATCGAACGCATGCAGAATGTCGCAAGCACGAGGCCAGCGGCGGCAAAACCCACTCCGTCGATGACCGACACGTTGCTCATGCGATTTTCCTTCCTGCTGCGCCGACCTCTCCGCGACGCATCGGGCGCGTTCATCCTCTCGCCCGCACGGTTGGGCGCCGGGCGCAATTCCTAGTGTGGTGGATTTGAAGTTCCTGCCATTCTTGCGGCATCCTCTTCGCAGGAACTTCAAATCCAAACCACACTAGAAATCATATGCTTGCTA
>Ga0209466_1000034_pt1 | contig 28197 bp, 24 predicted proteins | sample PanSoiPlo30MoBio_FD_188323 | JGI IMG/M metagenome (GOLD analysis project Ga0209466, IMG submission 188323) | Tropical forest soil microbial communities from Panama analyzed to predict greenhouse gas emissions - Panama Soil Plot 30 MoBio (SPAdes)... | ecosystem: Environmental > Terrestrial > Soil...
TGCTTCTCAGTCGTTCCCGCGTAAGCGGGAACCCATGAACACCGATGTTTATAGGTTCCCGCCTGCGCGGGAACGACACTTGGACGAGGTAAAACGTGTCCCGTCTGAACCTGACATTCGCCTGCGGCAAATACGATCGCATGGAAGCCCTGCGCACGGGTGACGTGAGCGTCGAGGGCGTCGATCTCAACTACGTCGCCATCGAGCATCCGCGCGAGATTTTCGACCGCATGGGCGGCGGCAAGGAATTCGATGCGGCCGAGTTCTCGAGCTCCGAGTTCATCAGCCTGATGGCGCGCGGCGACCGGTCGTTCGTGGCGCTGCCGGTGTTTCCCTCGCGCGTGTTTCGCCACAGCTTCATCTACATCAATCGGCGCGCGGGCATCAGCCGGCCGAAGGACCTCGAAGGCAAGCGCGTCGGCGTGGCGCTCTACACCCAGACGGCGGCGGTGTGGATTCGCGGCCACCTGGCGCATCAATATGGCGTCGACCTCGGCACTATCCGCTGGGTGCAGGGCGCCATCGAGAAGGCCGGCCAGCACGGCGAGCCGCACGCGCCGCCGCTGCTCAAGCCGGTCACGATTGAGCCCAACACCAGCGGCCGCTCGCTCACCGAGCTCCTGGCGGCCGGCGAGATCGACGCGCTGTTCGGCTCGCGCCGCCCGACTGCAAAACATCCCGACGTGGCGCCATTGTTCGCCGATGGCAAGGCGGTGGAGCAGGCCTATTTTCGCGAGACCGGCATCTTCCCCATCATGCACCTGGTGGCGATGCGGCGCGACGTCTACGAGCGCCATCCGTGGATCGCGACCAGCCTGTACAACGCCTGCGTCGTCGCCAAGAACTGGGCGCGGGCGCGGCTCAAGGAGCACGGTGCGCTGCGCTACATGCTGCCGTGGCAGCATTTCCACGTGGACGAGATCGAGGACGTGTTCGGCGGCGATCCATGGCCATATGGCGTCGAGGCAAACCGGCCGACGCTCACGGCGCTGGTGCAATACATGGCCGAGCAGCACCTGATCGCCAAGCCGGTGCCGCTGGAGGAGCTGTTTGTTCCGCTGCCCGGCGCGACCGGTAGCTAAAGCTGCCCACGCGGGTCGTCCGCCGGACGAACCACGAATGTGCAAGGGGAGGGTCTCATGGTGCGATTAGCTGGCGTCGTTGCAATAATCGTTGTCATTTCGTGGTCAGCCGGCGCGCAGGTGCTTACGCACAAGGACGTATCAGCGCGCATGGCGTGGACCATCATCGAAGCCGCCACGACGCAGTGCGAGAAGGACGGCTACAGCATTTCGATCGCGGTGCTCGACCGCGCCGGCCGCTTCCGCGCCTACCTGCAGGGCGACCGCGCCAGCCTCGCCAACATCGAGCTGGCGCGGCGCAAGGCCATGACCGCGCTCACCTTCCGCCGCACCTCGATGGAATGGGCGCAGCGGACGGCCGGCACCTCGGATCTCGCCGGCCAGCGCAGCCTCACTGACGTCATTCCGCTGGGCGGCGGCATCCCGATCAAGGTCGGTGACGAGACGATCGGCGCCATCGGGGTGAGCGGAGCGCCGGGGCAGGACAAGGACGAGCTCTGCGCCCAGGCGGGTCTCGCCAAGGTTGCCGACCAGCTCAAGTGATCGGGGAGTGGGGGCACTACTCCGCCTTGAGGCCGAGCTTCTTGATGAGCGGGCCCCAGCGCTCCATCTCCTGGCGAATGAAATCGCCGAGCTCTTCCGGCGATGACGCCGCGAGGTCGATCGCCGCCAGGCGTTCGCCCAGCGGCAGCGCCAGGATGCGCCGCATCTCGGCGTTGAGCTTGGCCACGATGGACTTCGGCGTGCCGGCCGGCGCCAGCAGGCCATACCATTCCGTCACCACGAGATCGAAGCCCTGTTCGCGAAAGGTGGGTACGTTCGGAATCGACGCATGTCGCTGCGTCGCGCTTACGCCGAGCGCGCGCACCAGCCCGGTCTGATACTGCGGCAGCGCCTGGGTGACGGTGGCGAAGGTCAGGGGTATCTGCCCGGCCAGCACGTCGTTCAGCGCCGGGGTGCCGCCGCGATAGACCACGTGGGTCATGTCGATGCCGGCCTCGATCTTCAGCATCTCGGCGGTGAGATGCGTCATGCTGGCGGGACCGGCCGAGCCGAAGTTGATGGTGTGCGGCTTGGCCTTGGCCAGCGCCACCAGTTCCTTCACATCGGTCGGCGCAAAGCTCGGGCTGACATAGGGCACGATCGGCGCGCGGCCGAGCAGGCTGACTGGCGCGAAATCCTTCAGCGCATCGTACGGCATCGTCGCGTGCAGGGCTGGATTGGTGGCGTGATTGCTGACGACGATGACGAGCGTATAGCCGTCGGGATCGGCTTTCGCCGCCGCGCCGGTACCGATCATGGTGCCGGCGCCGGGCCGCGTCTCGATGATCACCGGCTGGCCCCACTGCTCGGTCAGTTTCTGCCCGATGACGCGTGCCAGGATGTCGGTCGATCCGCCGGGCGCAAACGGCACGATGATTTTTATCGGCCGGTCGGGATATTTGTCCGCCGGCGATTGTGCCGATGCGCCGCTCGCAACGGCAATTCCGGTCGCCAGGGTCGCCACCAGGCGGGCGCAGCGTCGGGCGAGATCGTGAAGCACCTTTTTCCTCCCACCGAAGGCGAGGTGGCGAAAGCGTCTGACACTTGAACACTACCACATGGCGCCGCAGTCCACGCAGGACGTGGTCAATCCTGCTTCGGGATTTTCGCGTCCTCCACGATGCGCGCGAAGCGCAGGATATCGGCCTTGAACAGTGCGGCGAATTCATCCGGTGTACTGCCGACCGGTTCGGCACCGAATCCCTTGATGCGTTCGCGCACGTCGGCAAGCCCGAGGACTTTTCGCGTCTCGCGCTGAATCGTTTCCACGATCTCCAGCGGCGTCTGTGCCGGCGCGAACAAAGCGTTCCAGCTCGAGGAATCCACTGCCACACCCTGTTCCATCAGCGTTGGTACGTCCGGCAGTGCTGACGATCGCCGCCCGGCCGTCACGGCCAACGCCCGCAAGCGGCCGCCCTCGATATGCGGTCGAGCGGTGATCATGGGAACGACCGCGACCTCGATCTCGCCGGCGATGAGCGCCGCCATGAGCGGCGCATCCCCGCGATAGGGCACGGGCTGCACGTCGAGCCCCGCCGCGATCTTGATCATCTCCATGGTCAGGTGCAGCGGGTTGGCGATGCCGGTGGAACCGTAGTTCAGGCCACCTGGCCTGGCCTTGGCCGCGGCGACGAACTCCTGCACGGTCTTGAGCTCCGACTTCGGGCTCGCGACCAGCACCAGCGCCGACGCGACAACCTGTGTAACCGGCCGGAAATCCTGCGCGGCGTCGAACGGCAGCTTGTTGTAGAGCGAAGGCGCGATGGCAAGCCCATTGGTCGTCAGCAGGATCGTGTAGCCGTCCGCCGCCGCCTTGGCGACGATCTCGGCGGCAAGATTGCCCCCGGCGCCGGCGCGGTTCTCGATGATCACCGGCTGGCCGATGGACTCGCCAAGCTTGCCGCCGACCAGCCGGGCCAGCGTGTCGACGGCGCCGCCGGCCGCGAACGGCACCACGATGCGGATCGGGCGGGCAGGGTAGCGCTCGGCCTGTGCGTGCGCTGCCGCGGTGCCGAGCGCGACCAACCCAAGAGCGATGGCAAACGACAAGAGCTTTTGAATGCGTGTCACGAGCGCCACCGCTTGACGATCTTGGCGTCGATGTCGAACAGGTCGAGCGCGCGCCCCACCGTCTGGTTGACGATGTCGTCGATCGTCTTCGGCTGGTGGTAGAAGGCCGGCACCGGCGGCATGACAATGGCGCCGTTCTCGGTGGCGGCCATCATGGCGCGCAGGTGGCCGGCGTGCAGCGGCGTCTCGCGCAGCATGAGCACGACCCGCCGCCGCTCCTTGAGTTGCACGTCGGCGGCGCGGCTCAGCAGGTTGTCGGTGCCGCCATAGCCGATGTCGGAGAGCGTGCGGATGGAGCAGGGGGCGATCAGCATGCCGCGCGTCTTGAACGAGCCGGACGAGACGGCGGCGCCGATGTCGCTGTTGGAATAGGTCTCGGCCGCGAGCGCGCGCGCCTGCTCGACCGAGGCGCCGCATTCCTCCTTGAGCGTCTGCACCGCCGACTTGGAGACGATGAGGTGCGCCGGGACGCCGACGTTGCGCAGGATTTCCAGCACGCGCAGGCCATAGATCGCGCCCGACGCCCCGCTGATGCCGACGATGAGGGGCAGCCCGGTCATCGCCAACCTGTTTCGTGACGCAACATCCAATTCCCCTGGCGGCATCGCCTGGCGTGCAAACCGGCGCTAACCTAGACTGGTCCCAATCCGGCCGATAGGGGCATTACGTCCGAAGGTTAACCATGATGGCGGGCGCCGCGCTGGTGAGAGACTGGATCGCGCGCGCGGCCCGGCGCGAGCCGGACAAGCCCTGGATTTTCTCGGCCGAGGACGGGCGCGTCATCACCTATGACGAGCTTTCCGGGCTGACGCGGCAACTCGCCGGCTTCCTGCGGGCGCGTCGGATCGGACGCAACGATCGGGTCGCGCTCCTCGCCGACAATTCCGTCGAGCACCTGGCCTGCTACCTTGGCGTGCTGGCCTACGGGGCGACCATCTGCACCATCCACGTGGAGATGAACCGCCCGTACCTGGCGGATCTCCTGCGGGCGCTCGGCCCGAAGCTGGTGGTGTTCGATCCGGATCTGGGCCTCGACGACGTGCTGACTGTGACGCCGGCGCCGTGCTTCCCGCTTGCCGCCTCGGACAATCGTGGCGACGGGTTCTTTGCCGCCGTGCGTCGCCACGAAGCGAGCGACGCAACGGCAGGCGCCGCGGCGACCGACGACGCCGTCATCCTGTTCACCTCGGGCACGACGGCGCGGCCCAAGGGCGTGGTGCTGAGCTTTCGCGAGCTGTTGTCGAACGCGGCGCCGACGGCCGCCGCCTTCGGCATGACGCGCGACGACCGCGTCTATGACTTCCGCTCCTTCAACTGGTGCTCGGCGCAGACGCTCAGCGCACTGCCGCCGCTCCATTGCGGCGCCGCGCTGGTGCTGGCAAAAAAATTTTCGCGCAGCCGGTTTTTCGATCATGTCGGGCAGTACGGCGCGACGATTGCGGCCGGCAATCCGACCACCCTCGGCATGCTGTTCAAGGACGCGCCGCCGGCCGAGGTGCCGAGCATGCGCTTCGTCACGTCGAGCTCGGCGCCGCTCGCGGTCGAGGATTGGCAACGCTTCGAGGACCGGTTCCGCGTCCGCGTCACGCAAGGCTATGGCAGCAGCGAGACCGGCTGGATCGCCGCGCATCCGGGCGAGAGCCGGCGGATCGGCACGGTCGGCCAGCCGCTCGCCTATCACGACCTGCGCATCGTCGACGGCGCCGGACAAGTCGTGCCGGCCGGGACGATCGGCGCCGTCGACCTCGGCGGTTTCGCCGACAACGACTACCGCTACCTTGGCGACGACGGGACCGTGCACGTCCACTGCCGCGGGCGCATCCGGACCGGCGATCTCGGCTTCCTCGACGCGGACGGCTACCTCCACCTCACCGGCCGGGAGAAGGAATTGATCATCCGCGGCGGCGTCAACATCTCGCCGGTGGAGATCGACAGCGTGCTGATGCGGCGGCCGGAGATCATCGAGGTCGCCACGGTGGGAGTCCCCGACGCCCTCTACGGCGAGGAGGTGGTGAGCTACGTGGTGGCGCGGCCCGGCGCCCGCATCGACATCGACGAACTGCTGCGCTACTGCGCCGCCGCGCTGCCGGCGTTCAAGGCGCCCAAGCGCATTGTGCTCAGCGACATGCTGCCAAAGAACGAGCGCGGCAAGCTCGATCGCAAGGCGCTGGTGGGGCAGTGGGGGAGGGTGAGCGACGGGTCGTCCACAAACACGGCTCTCATCCCGGACGGCTCGCGGCGCGCAGCGCCAAGCGAGCCGAGCCGGGACCCAAGTACCCCTGAATCAGGATAGTTGGCGCAAATCGACCGACAGGGGTACATGGATCCCGGCTCTCGCGCCTGACGGCACTCGGCCGGGATGACAGCCGAGAAGCTCGCTACCTCCCCGTCCGGGCCAGCGAGTGCACCCAGCCGGCCATGCGCGACTTGGCGTTGGCGATGTCCTTCTTGGAGAAGAAATCCTCCGGCTTCACCCGATCCACGGGATAGACCGGGCGCATGAAATCGCTCTCGTAGCCGAACGGCACCGTGGCATCGATGCCCATCCCGCCCTCGAACTGGGTGTTGGAGGCGGTCCACTGCTTGTCGCCCGCCGTCATGCGCTCGGCCGGCATGAACGTCTGGCCGCGCCCGCCGGGAATAGGGTTGAGAATGTCGGCGCGCGGGTTCACGCGCGTGGTGAGGCACCACATCACGTCGTCCATGGAATAGGGGTCGGTGTCCTCGCTCACCGCAATCGCCAGGCGCATGCCCTGCGAGCACGACAGGATGGCGGCGAGGAAATTGCGTTGCCAGCCTTCGTCGATCTGGTGCCGCTTCTTGACCTGGATGATGCAGCCGCCCCAGTCGGTCATGCAGTAGGGGATGACCACGTCCTGGATGATGCCGGGCTGCAGCCGGTTGCACAGCTCGAAGATCGTCGCCTCGCGCACCGTGGTGTCGATGTTGTGGTCGTCGAGCGTGTGCACACCGAGCGCAAAGATGATGGGCTTGCTCTCCGGCCGCCGCATGGTCACGGCGGTGACGTGGAAGGTCGGTGCCTTGTACGACTTGCCCATGTAGCCGGCCCACTCGGGGTGGAAGTGGAAGCGGCCCTGGACGCCGGCGTCCTCCGCCTCCTTGGTCTCGAAGCGGCGGTCGCGCGGATCGACATAGCCTTCCAGCACCAGCTCGGCGTCGGCGAGCGCCATGGCGTCGACCGTGCGCGCCTTGACCAGGCGGATGGGCACGCCCTGCACGGCGCCGGCGATGCCGATCTCGTCGCAGCCCTGTGGCATGATGGCGTAGCCGAAGCCGGCGCCGGCGAGCAGCGTGCACGCTGGCGGCACGCCGAAGCACATGGTGATCGGCACCGGCTGGTTGGACTTGTAGTACTTGTTGACCACCTGCCACATGTGCGAGCCGGGGGAGATCTGGAACGTGCCGACGTTGCCCCAGCGGAAATTCATGCGGTTGTAGCCGAGATCGGAGCCGCCCTCGAAGTGCTCGCCGGTGACGCAGCGGATGCCGGATCCGACCGTGAGCTCGGGCTCGATCGCGGTGTGCCGGATCGGCACCATGTACTGGTTCACGTCGTCCGGCTTCTCGATCACCACTTCCTGGCACGGCGCCTCGCGCTGCGCGATCTCGACCGGCTTGAGCGGGTGCGACAGCGCGTGGGCGAGCTTGCGCGTGCGCTCGACGTCGTCCGTCCAGCCGAACATCTTGTTGATGACGTTCATGTCGCCGAACAGGTTCGTCACCACGCGGTGGTTGGGCTTGTCCTTGACGTTGTGGAACAGGACCGGGCAGCCGCCGTCGAGGTGTTTTTGCAGGCCGGTGACTTCCAGGTCGGGATCGACCGGCTTGTCGGTCTCGATCAGGTCGCCCTGCTGGCGCAGCCAGTCCAGCGTGCCGCGCAGATCGCGCGGGCATTGCGGTTGCGTTTCGAGATCGCGCTTGCGAACGGCTTCCTGCATGGCGGCACCCCTGATGCGGCAGCGCGTGTCGCGCCACCCGGCTGGCCTCGAGCCTAGCACATCGGAGATGGCGGGAGACTATGCTCCCGTCATGGCCGGCCAGAAGCGGCGAAGATATTCGCGGAACCACACAGTGTAGCGTTCCGGCTGCGCGTCGATGTCACGCGCCAGCTCATCGGGTGTTTTCCAGCACCAGTCCGCCACCTCGCTCGGATCCGGGTCGGGCAAACCGTCGAAGCGGCCGCCGAACACATGCACCACCTCGTCCTCGATCAGGCCGCCCGGCACGTCGGCGCGGTAGTGCGTGGTGAACAGATGCGTGAGGGGGCAGGTGAAGCCCATCTCCTGCTTGAGCCGCCGCCCGGCGGCCTCGCGTGTGTCCTCGCCCGGCCGCGGATGGCTGCAGCAGGTGTTGGTCCACAACCCGCCCGAGTGATATTTTTCCGCCGACCGTTGCTGCAGCAGCAGGCGGTTGTGGCGGTCGCGCACGATTACCGAAATGGCGCGGTGGCGTACGCCGCGCTGGTGCGCCAAAAGCTTGCCCATGGTGCCGAGCGGCTGGTCGTCGGCGTCGACCACGATCACATCGTCGGCGGAATTTTCGGAGCGGCTCAGATCATTCATAACCTGGAGTGTAGGTCTGAGCGCTCAACGACTCCATCCCCCGGTGAGCGGTCTGCCGCATCAGCGTCGCAAGCACCTCGGCTGTCATCCCGGGCGCAGCGCAGCACGAAGTGGTGCGCTGCAGACCCGGGACCCAAGTACCCCGGCATCAGAAACAAGAGCACTGCCGGGGTACTTGGATCCCGGCTCTCGCGCTTCACGCTCGGCCGGGATGACCGCGGAAGAAACCGTGCGTCACATACCCTGACACGCGAACGCAGCATCACGCCATCTTCACGTATTCGAAATCGCCGGGCTTGTTGTCGATGCCCACCTTCGGCGGCGAGATCCAGCCGGCGAATTGCCCCGGCTCGTATTGCGGCTGCATCAGGCTCTCGATGTAGTCGCGGTCGGAGTCGGAGGGCAGGAACTCGCCCTGGCGCTTCTGCCATTCGGCGTCGCCCAGAATGTTGCCATCGGGGTCGGCCTTGATCTCGGCGAACTCGCCGATGTGCCGGTGGAAGGCGACGTGCGGCAGCTTGAACTGGAACGGGACGTTGAACGCCTCGATCGCCCGGTTCCAGCGGCCGGCCACGGCGTTGCAGTCGGTGACATAGTCGTCGCGCAGCCGCATGTTGAGCGCCGACAGCGCCGGCACGTCCTGCTTCGCGATCTCGCCGTCGACGAGGCGCAGCACCGGATAGGTGCCGCCTTCGAGCTGGTGATCGTCCTTGATGCGCTCCTCGCGGAAGCGGCCCTTGACGCCGGCATGGAACGCATTGGCGGCATTGGTCGAGATCTCGCTGCCGAACAGGTCGAGGCTGAGCGAGAAATGCAGGTTGGCCTTCTTCTGCACGGTCGGCAGGTCGATCACGCCGAGCCGGCGCACCTTGTCGATGTCGTAGGGATCGTCGATGCCGGCGTCGCGCATGGCCTGGCACGTGCGCTCGACGATGCGGGTCACGCCGGTCTCGCCCACGAACATGTGGTGCGCTTCCTCGGTCAGCATGAAGCGGCAGGTGCGTGACAGCGGATCGAAGCCCGACTGCGCCAACGCCTCGAGCTGCATCTTGCCGTCGCGATCGGTGAAGGTGGTGAACATGAAGAACGACAGCCAGTCGGGCGTCTTCTCGTTGAAGGCGCCGAGCATGCGCGGCGTGTCGGGATCGCCCGAGCGGCGCTGCAGCAGAGCCTCCGCCTCGTCGCGCCCGTCGGCGCCGAAATATTTCTGCAGCAGGTACACCATGGCCCACAGGTGGCGGCCTTCCTCGACGTTGACCTGGAACAGGTTGCGCATGTCGTAGAGCGATGGCGCGGTCTTGCCGAGGTGGCGCTGCTGCTCGACCGAGGCCGGTTCGGTGTCGCCCTGGATGACGATCAGCCGTCGCAGCATGGCGCGGTGCTCGCCGGGAACTTCCTGCCACGCCTTCTCGCCGCGATGGATGCCGAACGGCACCTTGCGGTCCTCCACCTGCGGGGCCAGCAGGATGCCCCACTTGTACTCGGGCATGCGCACGTAATCGAACTTGGCCCAGCCCTTTGGATCGACGCTCACGGCGGTGCGCAGATAGACGAGCGACTGCTGAAAACCCTCGGGTCCCATGTCTTGCCACCAGTCGAGGTAACCGGGGTGCCACTTCTCCAGCGCCTTGCGCACGCGGATGTCCTGATTGAGCCCCACGTTGTTGGGGATCATCCCGTCGTAGTCGACATTGATCACGTCCATGATGGCACCTCGGTCTCCGTCGTTCCGGCCGAGCGCGCAGCGCGAGAGCCGGAACCCATGAACACCAACAATGCGAAGCTTTCGCGGGCGGTGGTCATGGATTCCGGACAGCCGCTTGCGCGGCTTCCGGAATGACCAGTTGCTGGTTCTGCAGTCATTACACTCTGTCCTTGTCGAACGTCGCCTGCACGCCGCTGCCATAGAGCTTCAGCGCGCCCTGGGCGCCGACCGCGTTGGGGCGCTGGAAGATCCAGTTCTGCCACGCGCTCAGCCGGCCGAAAATCTTCGTTTCCATCGTCTCCGGACCGGCGAAACGCAGGTTCGCCTCCATGCCCGTGAGCGCATCGGGCGAGAAGCTCGAGCGCTCCTCCAGCATCACCCGCACCTCGTCGTCCCAGTCGTAGGATTCGATCGTGCCGGTGACGAGGCCGAGTTTGTCCGCCTCTTCCGCCGCGAGCGGCGCAGCGACCTTTTGCTTCAGCCGCTCGATGGCCCCCTCGTCGTCGAGGAAACGCGTCTGCAGGCGCGTGAGGCCGTTGCCCATCGCATAGAAGCCGAAATTCGCCGGGCTGAGCGTGATGGCGGCGGCCGGGCGATTGTCGCCGTCGCGCGTGCCGATCAGCATGAACGAACGGTCGGCCGCGAGCGCCAGCTCGGCCAATGTGCCGGCGAAGCAGGTGCCGGGCTCGATCAGCGCGATGAAGCTGCGCGACGTCACATCGATGCGCTTGAACACGCGCTTGAGATAGTGACGCACCTCGCGCATCAGCCAGTCGGTCTCGCCCAGCAGGGCGTCGTGGGCGAGCACGCTCCGGGCGTCGCCCTCGGCCCGGAAGATGACAAGCCCGATGGCCGGCTCGTTGGCGCGCAGGTGCAGGATGGCGTCCTCCAGCTCGCGCGCCAGCGCCAAGGGCCAGAACGCTGCGCCCTGCTCGTGTGCCGCCGCCACCGAGGCCGGGACGCCGTCGGCGGGCGCGCGCGCCGTCAGCGTGGCGAGGCCGCGGTCGCGGTCGATGTCGAGGCTGACATGCGCATAGGCGATGGCGTCGCCGTTGCGGCGTCGCGCGAGCGGCGTGAGGGCAATGCCTTTGACATCGCGCGGGCGGTCCGAGCGGCTGGCGAGCTCGTGCGCGCGCGCCGCCACCGCGTCCGCCCATTTCGAGTTCGGCACCACCTCGTCGACCAGGCCCCATTCCACCGCCTTGGCGCCGCGCAGGCCTTCCTCGGTGGCGCAGAACACATCGGCGCGGTCGCGCCGCACCTTGCGCTTGTCGGTGACGCGGCTCAGGCCTCCGGTTCCCGGCAGCACGCCAAGCAATGGCGTTTCCGGCAGCGACACGGTCGAGCGGCGGTCGTCGATCAGCATGATGTGGTCGGCCGCCAGCGCCAGCTCGTAGCCGCCGCCGGCGCACGAGCCTTTCACCGCCGCCAGGTAGGCCTGGCCGGAGTTGGCGCAGGCGTCCTCGATCGCCAGCCGTGTCTCGTTGGTGAACTTGCAGAAATTGACCTTGTGGCCGTGCGTCGCCTTGCCCAGCATGCGGATGTTGGCGCCGGCACAGAACACGTTGTCCTTGCCGGAGCGGATCACCACGGCGCGCACTTCCGGATGCTCGAAGCGCAGCCGCTGCACGGCGTCGTTGAGCTCGATGTCGACGCCGAGATCGTAGGAATTGAGCTTGAGCTCGACGCCGTCGAACAGGCTCGCAGACGGGTCGACGTCCATGATGAGCGACGCCACCTCGCCGTCGATCTCGAGGCGCCAGTGGCGATAGCGGCTGGGGTCAGTCTGATGGTCGATGGGCGTCATCCGTGACTCCAACCTGCATTATAATGCATATGGCCTCAGCCTCGCTAGTCAAAAAGCCGTGTCAGCAGCAATAAAATGCAGCAAGAACCGACTCGGCTCAGCCGGCATCCGCCGCCTGCAGCGCTGCCGCCTCCAGGTCTAGGAGACGCATGAGGGCGCGCAGCGATTGGGCCGGCGTTTCGCCGGTGGTCTCCAGCGTCACGTCGGCCTTGGCGTAGAGCGGCTCGCGGCTCGACAGGATCGACTTGAGGTCGTCCATGGCGCGCGTGCTTCCCGACATTGGCCGCAGGTCGCCCTGCGCCATGACCCGGCTCATGTGGTCCTCGGGCGCGGCACGCACCCACACGGTGAAGCATGACGCCAGCATGAGTTCGAACGTGCTCGGCTCGGTGACGATGCCGCCGCCGGTCGCCAGCACGAAGCGCGGGTTGCTGTGCAAAATTGTCTCCAGCGTGGCGCGCTCGATGCGGCGGAACGTGGCCTGGCCGAACATGTCGAACAGCTCGCTCAAGGCCATTCCGCTCTGCCGCTCGATCTCGCGGTCAAGCTCGATGAAAGGGGACCCAAGCGCGGCAGCGAGCAGGCGGCCGAGCGTGGATTTTCCGCCGCCGCGCAGGCCGATCAGGGCGATGCGGCCGCGCCGCGTCTCGCTCGACGTGCCGCCGAAACGCTTCAGCAGCACGCGCCGCGTTTCCGCCACCTCGGCCGGCGCCATGCGGTCGATCAGCTGCATCAGCAGCAGATTCTCGACCGAGCGCTCGGGCCGGTCGTCGACCAGTTCGGCCACCGGCACGCTCAGCGCTTGCGCAATGCGGCGCAGCAACACGATCGAGCAATTGCCGGTGCCGCCTTCGAGCTGCGCCAGGTAGCGCTCCGACACCTCGGAATGCTTGGCCAGAGCCTTGCGAGACATGGCGCGGCGGCTGCGGATGGTGCGCACGCGTTCGCCCAGGCGCTTGAGGTAGGCGCCGAGATCGTTGTTGTCTGGAGGTTTTTTCGGCTTGGCCATGCGGCTCCTCAGGGTGCCGGCAACATAGTGCATGGCGGCAGGCCGGCGCTAGGTGGCCAGATGGCGCGCTTCTCGGCTCGATTTCATCAATGAAAATTCCGTCCCTTCGGCAGCACTGCCGCGGCGTTGGCAATGTCGGACGGCGCGGGCGGCTTCGCTTTCAGTGAGGTGACCAGCGCGTCGCCGGCGCGCGGATGGCGCCGGCGCTCGACCACGGGCCGGGTAAAATCGTCGCCGCACTTGGTGGCATCGACGCGGCTGAGCGTGTCGCGCGGCATCTGTTCGGACAGACGGCGGAGCAAGCCCGAAAGATCCTCGAGGTGGTCGGCGACCACGTGGATGACGCCGTGCTCGTTCTGCAGCGTGCCGGTGACGGCGATCAGCCGCGCGCCCAGCACCACCGGGCGATAGGTCTCGAACGTGCGCAGCCACAGGATCGCATTGGCGACGCCGGTCTCGTCCTCCAGCGTCATGAAGATCGCCTTGGCGTCGCCCGGCCGCTGGCGCACCAGCACCAGGCCGGCCACCGTGACGCGGACGCCGGAGGGCAGGTGGGTGAGGCGGTCGTGCCGCAGGATGCCGCGCTGGTCGAGATCCGTGCGCAGGAACGACACCGGGTGCGCCTTCAGCGACAGGCTGAGACTGCGGTAATCCTCGATCACCTGCTCGCCCGGCAGCATCGGCGGCAGGTCGGCGTCGGGTTCGAGCTCGGGCATTTTCACGCGGCGGAACAGCGGCAGGTCATCCTTGTCGCCGGCGCGCTGCAGCGCGCGCACCGCCCACAGGGCATCGCGGCGGGTGAGGCCGAGCGAGCCGAACGCGTCGGCCCGGGCGAGCTTTTCCAGCGCGGCCGGCGGCAATTTTGTGCGCAGCCACAGGTCGCGCACGGAGTCAAACCCCAAGCCACGCACGCTCTCGATGGTCAGCGCATGCGCCTGCGACAGGCCGCTGACCTGGCGCAGGCCAAGCCGCACCGCATGGGTGGTGCGGACGTCGCCCTGCATGGAGGCATGGCGCGGATGCAGATGCTGCGCGGCGACCGGACCCGGCTCGAGGCTGCAGTCCCAGTCGGAGCAGTTGACGTCCACCGGCCGCACCTCGACGCCGTGCTCCTGCGCGTCGCGCACGATCTGCGCCGGCGCGTAGAAGCCCATGGGCTGGCTATTGAGCAATGCGGCGGCAAACACGTCGGGATACCGGCACTTGATCCAGGCGGAGTCATAGACCAGCAGCGCGAAGCTCGCCGCGTGGCTCTCGGGAAAGCCGTATTCGCCGAATCCTTCGATCTGGCGGAAGCAGCGCGCGGCAAAGTCGTGCGGGTAGCCGCGCGCCGTCATGCCGTGCACGAACTCGCCGCGGAAACGGTCGATGGTGCCGACGCGCTTGAAGGTTGCCATGGCGCGGCGCAGCCGGTCAGCCTTGGCAGGCGGAAAGCCGGCCGCCACGATGGCGATGCGCATGGCCTGCTCCTGGAACAGCGGCACGCCCAGCGTCTTCTGCAGCACCTGCTTGAGCTCGTCGGCGTCGCCGTGCTGCGGCGACGGCGACGGATAATCCGGCTCCTCGCCGGTGGACCGCAGCCGCTCGCGCCGCTGCAGATACGGATGCACCATGTCGCCCTGGATCGGTCCCGGCCGCACGATCGCCACCTCGATGACGAGGTCGTAAAACGCTTGCGGCCGCAGCCGCGGCAGCATCGACATCTGGGCGCGGCTCTCGACCTGGAACACGCCGATCGAGTCGGCGCGTGACAGCATGCGATAGACCGCGTCCTCCTCCGGCGGGATGGCGGTGAGGGCGAGGGGAAGGCTGCTACTCGTACGGCACCCCCCTCCCGGCACGCTTCGCGTGCCGACCTCCCCCACAAGGGGGGAGGTGTCGCCTGTGGCACGGCCGAGCACATCTTCATCACCGAGCGTTCCGGTGAGGCACGCAGGTGCCGCAGTCTCGGCCTGTTCCCTCCCCCCTTGTGGGGGAGGGTTAGGGAGGGGGGTGTCTTGCGCAATGAGTTCGTCAGGAGAAGGAAGGGAGAGCGGAGCGTAATACTCCTTCAAGAGATCGAACGAACGGCGCAGGCACGACAGCATGCCGAGGCCGAGCACATCGACCTTGAGGATGCCGAGGTCGTTGAGGTCGTCCTTGTCCCATTCCACCACGGTGCGGTCGTCCATGGCGGCGTTCTCGATCGGCACCACCTCGTCGAGGCGCGAGCGGGTGATGACGAAGCCGCCCACGTGTTGCGAGAGATGGCGGGGAGAGCCCATCAGCTCGTGGGTCAGTGCGATCACCCGGTTGAGGCGCGGATCGGCGGCATCGAGGCCGACGCGGCGCGCCTCCGTCGCCGTCACGCCCTCCATCGACCAGCCCCACAGCATGCTGGCAAGCGCGCCGACCGTGTCGTCCGACAGACCGAACACCTTTCCGACTTCGCGAATGGCGCTGCGGCCGCGATAGCAGATCACGGTAGCGGCCAGCCCGGCGCGCTCGCGCCCGTAGCGCCCATAGATGTGCTGGATCACCTCCTCGCGCCGTTCGTGCTCGAAATCGACATCGATGTCGGGCGGCTCGCGCCGCTCGGCCGAGACGAAGCGCTCGAACAGGAGCTGCACCCGCTCGGGATCGACCTCGGTGATGCCGAGGCAATAGCAGATCACCGAATTGGCGGCGGAGCCGCGGCCCTGGCACAAAATTCCCTTCTGGCGCGCGAACTGCACGATCTCGTGCACGGTGAGGAAATAGGGCGCGTAGTTGAGCTCGGCCGTGACGGTGAGTTCGTGATCGAAGGCGCGGCGCACGTCTTCGCGCATGCCGTTGGGATAGCGTCGGCGCGCGCCCGCTTCCGACAGCGCGACCAGCGCGTCCTGCGGCGTGGCATAGCCGGCGCGGGTCTCGTCCGGATACTCGTATCTGAGATCGTCGAGCGAGAAGCCGCAGCGCTCCACGAATCTCTGGGTCTCGCGCAACGCCTCAGGCGCTGCGCGGAACAGCCGCGCCATCTCGGCGGGCGCCTTGAGATGGCGCTCGGCATTGGCCTCGAGCCGACGGCCGGCCGCATCGATCGTCACGTGCTCGCGGATGCAGGTGACCACGTCCTGCAGCGCCCGCCGCTCCGGTGTGTGGTAGAGCACGTCGTTGACGGCGATGAGTGGCACCGCGCTGTCGGCAGCCACTCGTTTCAATTGCGCCAGCCGGCGCTGGTCATCGCCGCGGTACAGCATGCGGGCGCCGAGCCAGGCGGCGCTTGCGTCCTTCAGCCGCGCCACCAGAGCGCGCAACACGTCGGCCTCGATCTCGTCCGGCGACATCACGATCAAATTGAGCCCGGCGCCATATTCCACGAGATCGTCGAGGAACAGCGTGCATTCGCCCTTGTCGGCGCGGCTCTTGCCCACGGTGAGCAGGCGGGTGAGCCGGCCCCAGGCAGCGCGGTCGTGCGGATAGGCAAGAATGTCAGGCGTGCGGTCGGCGAAGACGAGACGCGCGCCGACTACAAATTTCACTCCGATTTCCTTGGCGGCCGTGTGGGCGCGCACCACGCCGGCCACCGTGTTGCGGTCGGCGACGCCCAGGGCCGTCAGTCCAAGCTCCTTGGCGCGGGTAATCAGTTCATCTGCATGCGATGCGCCGCGCAGGAAGGAGAAGTTGGTGGTGACGGCCAGCTCGGCATAGGCAGACATGTTTTCACCGGTTACGCAAACAACCCATGCAGGAACCAGCGCGGCTGCGCCGTCTCGCGCTCGTACAGGCCTTCGCGAAACAGCCAGAAGCGCGCGCCCTCGCGGTTCTCGATGCGGAAATAGTCGCGGGTGAGCGCCGCGCCCGCCGCGTCGTGCCACCATTCCATGGCGATGCGCTCCGGGCCTTCGGCCGCGGCGACCTCATGCAGCACATGGCGCCAGCGGAAGCGCACCGGCGGACCGTCCGGCACTTCGGCCATGGCCTCGATGGGCTCCGGCCGCGCGAACAGCGTCAGTGGCCGCAGCATCGATGTCGGAGGGACAGGCGTATCGGCATCCATGGCCCGATCCGCCCGCACTTCGAGCGCGGAAAATTCCGGTACATGGGTGTCATGCGGAACCATGCGCAGCACGCAACGGAATCCCACACGGGCGCCGATCCGGTCGACGAGCTTTGCCACTTCCTCGCCGTGATCGGTATCGTTGAACCCGGTCTGCACCGGGTCGAGCGGGTCGGCCACGATCACCGACAGCCGGATCATGTCGAAGCCGAAGCCGGGATCGTGCGCGTCGCCGATGGCCGCGAGCCGCTCGGCAAACAGGCGGCGGACCAGCGTGGCATCGCGGATCGGCCGGCTGGTGGCGGCGGCGAGCTTCAGCACTTTGCCGTCGACGCGGAACAGCATGGCCTCGATGAGCCGGGCGCCTTCGCCATGCTGCTCGAGCCGGCGGTCAAGCCGGTCGCCGAGCCGCTGGATGGTGCCGAGCACGTCACGTTCGAGCGCGATCGGATCGGCGAAGCGCTGCTCGGCGACGTAGCACGGCAGGGGTTGGCGCGGCGTGATCGATTCCTGGTCGTTGCCCACGGCCTGATCGAGCCGCCACATCAGCTCCGTCCCGAAGCGCGCGGCGAGCACGGCCCGCGGGCGGTCGAGGAGATCGGAAACGTGCTTGAGGCCGACCTGCGTCAGCAGGGCCACGACTTCGGGCACAAGGCGCAGCGCCGCCACCGGCAACGGCGCCAACGCTTCCCGCGCTCCGCCGACGGGAACGATGCATTGATCGTCATCGGCGCAACGCGCCATCGCCCAGGCGCAGCCGACCGTATCGGCAATTGCCGCGCGCGCGGCAAAGCCCTGCGCCTGCAGCCGGCCGACGAGGTCGCGCTGCAGCGCCACTTCGCCGCCGAACAGATGGGCGCAGCCGGAAATGTCGAGGATCAGCCCGTCGGGCGGCTGCAGCCCCACCAGCGGCGTGTAGCGGCCGCACCATTCCGCAATGGCTTCGAGCAATTGCCGGTCGGCCGGCGGATCGGCATCGGCCACCACGAGGCGCGGATGCATGGCGCGTGCATCGGCGAGCGCCATGCCGGCCTTGAGGCCGAGGCGCGCGGCCGCCGCGTTCATGCCCGTCACGCGCAGCGCCGATTGCGCCGGCGCCACGACGACGAGCGGGTGCTCCGCATCAGCCGATGCGACGGAGCGCGCCGCCGGGCGCGCGATCCGGTCGGTCGCGAGCCGCTCCAGCCACACCGACAGATAGCGGGTCGAGGAAAGCGCCGTCATGATGATCCCACAGGAGAGTCCAGCGGCCGCAGGGGCCGTGGCGGTTCTTGGTCAAGGTCAGGTCGAAGGCCGCACGCCCCAGGCCGCCGAACGCATCGGGCCGGCTGCGCGCGGCGGCAATCTGCCAGCGCGTCAACGCCGCGCTCGGATGCGGCGACAGTCGGCGCACGAGCAGACCCAGGGCGCCGCCGTCGCGCGCCGCGAGAGAGAGGCGGCGCGTCGCCGTGAGGTCGGGATCCTGCGCCACCACGGCGATGGCGGCGGCGATGCCGCGGCAACCCAGCGCCTCTGCCATCACCCACAGGGCGTCGAGCGGACGCGCCACGCGCACCAGCAGCACGCGCCGCGGCGTAAGCCCGAAGCTTTCAAGGCCTGGGCCGAAGAGGCGCCCAGTCTCCCCGGTGGCAAACGCGGTTTCGATCCACAGCACGTCGCCGGCCGGGCACATCCGCTGGGCGCCGCGGGCGAGCGCCAGCGCAAAGCCGAAGGCGGCACCGAGATGGAGCGGTCCGGCCGGCTGCAGTTCGTGCAGCGCGCCGCAGGCAAAACCGCCGCCCAGCGCGGCATCGATGCCGGCAACGCCGAGCGGCAAAATTTTTCTGTCCTCGAGCACGCTGCGCGTGCCCTCGATGGCGGCGATCTGGCGCCTGAGCGCGCTCAGCCGCGGCGCCCCGCCGGACGGCATGGCGGTCTCCATTGTTCATGTTTTGTTCTCAATAGATTCCGCCAAGACGAGGCAGAGTCAATCGGGAAGAATAGGTGTGGTGACTGGGAATAAAAGCAGAACTTGTCCGCGCCCATCGGGAAAGGGGAAAGCTGTTCAACGCACTCGGCTGTCATCCCGGCCGAGCGCCGCAAGGCGCGAGAGCCGGGACCCAAGTCCCCGGCCTGAGAAAAACCGGCCTGAGAAAAATACGAATCGCGGGGGTACTTGGATCCCGGATCGGCTCGCTCGGTGCTTCGCGCCGCTCGCCGTCCGGGATGACAGCCGTGGGTGTGGCGCGCGAAGCGGATAAATTGCACCTGCCGCTCTGACGAGGAACACGCCGAGTTTGTTGCCAAACGCTGGGGCTCACTCCGTCTTGATCCCGGCCTGGGCGATCACCTTGCGCCACTTGTCGATGTCGGTGCGGATGCGCTCCGCCAGCGCCTCGGGCGGACCCGGCTCCACGTCGAGCCCCTGCGCCGCCAGGGCCGATTTCACCGAGTCGGTATTGAGGACTTCGTTGATCTCGCGGTTCAGGCGTTTGACGATCGCATCCGGCGTGCCGGCCGGCGCCACCACGGCGAGCCACAGCGAGGCTTCGTAGCCGGCAATGCCGGACTCCATGATGGTCGGCACGTTGGGCAGCGTCGCCACACGATGCGTGCCGGTGGTCGCCAGCGCCCGCACCTGGCCGGCGTTGATGTTGGTCAGCGTCGGCGGGATGGTGGCGAACTGCATGTCGAGGCGGCCGGCAATGAGATCGACCACCGACTGCGCCGAGCTCTTGTACGGCACATGGTTGAGCCGCACGCCAGCCAGGTTCTCGAACAGCGCGCTCGCCAGATGTGCGAGGCTCGCCAGACCGGCCGAGCCGTAATTGATCGTGCCCGGCTTGGCCTTGGCGAGCGCGATCAGGTCCGCGACGCTGTTCGCGGCCAGTCCGTTGGTGACCACCAGCACATAGGGCGACACCGAGATGAGGGCGACCGGCGCAAAACTCTTGACCGGGTCGTAGGGCAGGTTCGGGCTGAGGCCCACCGCCACCGCATGCGTGCTCGTGGTGGCGAAGCCGATCGTGTAGCCGTCGGGTGGCGACTTGGCGATCACGTCGGAGCCGATATTGCCGCTGGCGCCGGGCCGGTTTTCCACCACCAGCTGCTGGCCCAGGCGCGCGCTGAGCTCGTTGCCCAGAATGCGCGCCGCCACGTCGGAACTGCTGCCGGCCGGGAACGGCACGATGACGCGGATCGGGCGATCGGGCCATCCGCCCTGCGCCTGCGCGGCGCCGGTCGGTGCGGCGCAGGCGGCAAGAACCACAGTCCACAGCAGGAGAAAAAATCGAATCATCGGCGAAGCTCCCGGGCGAGGGCGGCGATCATATCGAAATATCGTTGCGCACGTTCCACCATGCTGCGCCGCGACGTCGCGGACTCGGCACAACGTTATCGAACCGTAAAAGCGCGTCGTCGGGAAGAGACGACATGCCGCGTCAGGGCTCGTGGTGTGGTTCGGGGTCGATCTCGAGCGCGCACAGCACCCGCGTCTGCATGTTGTAGGTGCCGACCAGCACGGTCAGCTCCACGATCTGGCGCTGGCTGAAATGCGGCCTGAGCGCGTCGAATACCGCGTCCGGCACCGCGATGTCGCGCGTCATGGCGTCCGCATAGGCCAGCGCCGCGCGCTCGCGCTCGGTGAAAAAATTGCCGGCGCGCCAGTCGGCGAGCGCATCGCACTCCTGGCGGGTCAGCCCTTCGGCCAGTGCCAGCTCGGGCACATGCTGCTTGATCACGTAGGTGGCGCCGGTGAGCCTGGCGACGCGGAGGATGACGAGCTCGCGCAGGCGGCCGTCGAGCTCGGTCTTCCAGCGCACCGCGTTGTTGTTGATGAACCAGCTTTCCGCCAGCGCCGGGCTGTGCAGCAGCAGCCGGTAGGTCTTGATCAGCCTGCCGCGGCGTGCGCCGCTGATTTTTCCGATCAGCTCGGCGAGCTCGGGACGATCCTTCTCCTGCAGATAGGGGACGCGCGCCACGTCAGGCCTTGGCGCTCGCGTGCGTCTGCGGGCCCTGCAACGGCAGCGGCTGGTCGGCGAGCATGCCCTTGAGCACGACCATGCGGGCAAGCTCGGCATCGAGCCGGTGCTGCGCGATCAGGTCGCCGCAATCCGCCACGATGGCGTCGGCATCCTGCATGACCTTCAGGCGCTTGTAGTGATCCTCTTCGTGCAGGCCCATGCTGGCGCCGATGATCTCCAGCACGTTGACGATGCGGAACGGCCAGTCACGCTCGTGCGCGCACAGCTCGCGGTGATCGGAATGGTAGACGGCGGCGAGCGCGTCGATTTTGGCGTCGCGCGCGGCTTCCAGCTCGCGCAGCTGCAGCTCGCGCTTGTAGGCGGGAAGCACATGGAGGTTGACGCTCTGCAGGCCCACGCCGGGTTGCCCGAGATCGACGAGTTCGACGCCGGGCACGGCCGCGAGCAGCACCTCGGCCGCCTCGACCACGCCGCTGACGCCCGGATGGCGGTGCAGCGCCACTCGCATGGCGACGCGCTGCTTGAGCAGCGGCTTGAGCTGATCGAGTCTTGCCGCCAGGAAGCGCATGAACGGCGTCATCTCGAACGGCCGCGCGCCGCGCTGGCGCTCGACGGTCGGCAGCGTCGTCTCGGTGAACTGGACGTAGCAGCTCGGGCACCACGACACGACCTGGCCCGACTTCGACCGCGACAGCTTGTCGAGCGTGCTGGTCGCCATGCGGCCGGACACTTCGGTGTCGCCATTGCGCATGTGGACGACGCCGCAGCAATGGCTGGGGCCGCCCATGACGCGGTACGTGATGCCGAGCGCATCCATGACGTCGAGGGCGAGCAGCGCGATATGCGGCGTCTTCAGCACGTTGCAGCCCGTATAGAACACGAAGTCCGGCTCCTCCGTCTCCTCGGCGGCCGCAGCCTGCGCCTGCCCGAGCCGCCCGAGCGCCTCACCGGTGAGTTGCAGGCGCGACAGCACGCTGACGTCGCGTCCGAGGTTGCGGAACGCCTCGATGCCCTGGCGCCGCCGATCCGGTAGTTGCTTGGACGTTTTCGCCATGGCGACGCGCGTCATGGCGAGCAGGAAGCGCGGGTTGACGCCATAGTGGCAGGCCTTGATGCACTCGCCGCTGAGCATGCAGGAACTCGCCCACTTGCGCGAGGCTTCGGGACCGTCGCCCGTGCGGAGAATATCGAGCACGCCGGCGATGACGTCCTGCGGCTTGGCCTCGATTCCGGCCGGCGCCACCGATGGACAGGCCTCGACGCACGCGCCGCACCTGGTGCAGGCCGCCAGCATGTCGTCGATGCGCGAAGCCAATGCCGTCTCGAAGGTCAGATCATTCATCGAGAGAGTCCGCTGCTGTCACCCCCAAGGGTAATGGCTCGAGGCGGCAATCGCCAGGGGCGGGGACGGATGCCGGATATGACCGGCGCGCTTATCCGGCGTCGGCGAAAAATGCCCGCAGCTCGCGAAAAGTCTCCTCCGGCGCCTCGTCGGCGAGGTAATGGCCACTGGGCAGCGCCTTGGCGCCGCGGATGTCGGTGGCGTAGCGCGGCCAGATCGCCTTGGAGTCGTGATGGCGGCCGACGCCGCCGGTCGCGCCCCACAGGACCAGCACCGGACAGGTGATTTTTCTGCCAGCGTCGAAGTCCTTCGCGTCCATCTCGAGGTCGACACCGAAGGTCGCGCGATAATCCTCGCACATGGCGTGCACGGTCGCCGGATTCTTGAAGCAGCGGATGTATTCGGCGAGCGCCGCCTCGTCGAAGAAGCTCAGGCCCTGCTTGGTCTTCGCCAACTTCTTGCGGATGAAAAATTCCGGCTCGGCGTTCATCAGCCGCTCGGGAAAATCGTAGGGCTGGATCATGAAGAACCAGTGCCAGGAAAATCGGCCCCAGTCGCGCGTCACGTGGTTGAGCAGGTGATGTTGCGGGATGATGTCGAGGATTGCGGCCCGGCTCACCACGTTGGGATGGTCGAGGCACATGCGGTGCAGCACGCGCGCGCCGCGGTCGTGGCCGGCGGCCGCGAAGCGCGTGAACCCAAGCGCCGCCATGACCTCGACCTGGTCCTGCGCCATGGTCCGGAACGAATAGCCGGAATGATCATCGCCCCCGGGCGGCTTTTCCGAATCGCCATAGCCGCGCAGGTCGGTGCACACGACGGTGAATTCCTTGGCCAGGCGCGGCGCCACCCGGTGCCAGTTCACATGGGTGAACGGATTGCCGTGCATCAGCAGCACCGGCGGGCCCGAGCCGCCGTGCACCGTGACGATGCGCGCGCCCGAGGTTTTTATCTCGGTGCGGGTGAATCCTTCCAAGAGCATGGATCCGCGCTCCAATGATGTGCCCGATCAACTCGGCTGTCATCCCGGACGGCTTGCGTCAGCAAGCCGATCCGGGACCCAAGTATCCCGGCATTGCAGATTAACGTTGGCCATCGTCCAATTCACGCAGGGAGTCTTGGGTCCCGGCTCGCGCGCTGCGCGCTCGGCCGGGATGACAGCCGAGAGAATTGTCCTAATAATCCGTCCAGTTCACCAGCGGTCCGCCGAGGAGGCGGCACGCCTTGAGGCAGGTGAGGTCGCAGGCGTCGTTGAACGCGAAGCAGCGCTTGGGCCAGTCGACGCGAATGCAGGCCTGGAAATTCTGCCCACAGGTCGCCGTGCAGTCATGCCAGCACGGCAAGGAGGCCATGACGGCCGCCGAGCGACGCGACAGCGTGCGCAGCGCCAGCGGCAACGGATCCTTCGGCGCCGTCAGATAGGCTGGACGTGCTGCGTGAACTTTGGTCGCCGCCCGTGGATGCGTCGTACGAACGTCCGCCGCTGCGGCCGGGAGTGCGATCAGCGCCAGCATGACGCCGAGCCGGAATGCCTTCATGCCGAAACCTATTTGTAGGTCTTGAGATACGCGATCACGTCGTCGATGTCTCCCGGCTTGCCGAGGCCGCCGAACGGCATGCGGTTGCCCTTCACCTTGGTCTGCGGGTCCGCGATGTAGGCGCGGAGATTCTCCTCGTCCCACACCAGATTGGCCCGTTTCATCGGATTCGAATAGTGGAAATCGTCGAGCGCCGCCGATTTCCGCCCGAACACGCCGCGCAGGTTGGGACCGAGCGCATCCGGGCGCTCGGTGTGGCAGGCCGCGCACGCCTGGAACACGAGCTTGCCATTGTCCGCGTCGGCCGCGAGCGCCGGACACGATGCCACCAGAACGAGGGCGGCGCTCAATGCGATGCGGATCATGGCCGGTGCCTCATGCATGGACCAGCGGGCCCGGGCTCTTGAGGTAGCGTGACGTGATGGCGTCCGCCGCCCAGTAGGCCAGCGCGCCCACCGGCCCGGTCGGATTGTAGGCAGGCTGCTGCGGGAACGTGGAGGCGCCCATGACGAAGAGGTTGTGCGCGTCCCAGGACTGCAGGTAGCGATTGACCACGCTGGTCTTCGGATCGGTGCCCATGATGGTGCCGCCGGTATTGTGCGTCGACTGGTAGGGCACGATGTCGTAGTCGCCGCGCCGCAGGCGCGGCGGGCCCATGATGCTCGGGTTCATGGCGCGCGCGATCTGAACCGCCTTGTCGAGGCAGTACTCGGAGAGCTTATAGTCGTTGTCGACGAAATTGTAGGTCATGCGCACGAGCGGCCGCCCGAGCTGATCCTTATAGGTCGGGTCGAGGTCGAGATAGTTGTAGCGGTTGGCGTAATTGGAGCCCGACACCGCGATGTTGATGCTGCGGCGGTAGTATTTCGCAGTCGCCTGCTTCCAGGCGGCGCCCCAGCGCGGCGTGCCGGGCGGCACCGGGCGATAGTTGATCGGCCGTCCGTCGTTGTGGCCGCAGGCCATGCGCACGCCGCCGAGGAAGCCAAGCCCGCCGTGGTCGAAATTGTCGCCGTCGAAATCGTCGAGCGCCATGACGGAGCCGGGCGCGCCCATGAACGGATTGAACTCGCGGTCCTCGAAGAACATGGTCACGCCCATGCGTGAGAGCTGGTAGCAGTAGTTCCGGCCCACCGCGCCCTTCTGCGTCACCGGATCGTAGGGCTCGCCGATGCCGGAATGGAGCAGCAGCGATACGTTGCCGAACACATAGGCCGACAGCACCACCAGCCCGGCCGGCTGTTCGAACTCCTCGCCGCTGCGCCGGTCGGTGTAGACGACGCCCGTGATCTTGCGGCCGGCCTTGTCGTAGAGCAGCCGGCTGACCCATGCGCCGGTGCGCAGCGTGAACTTCGGGTCTTCGCGCAGTTTTGGCAGCACGCACACGTGCGGGCCGGCCTTGGCATTGGCCTCACAGCCGGTGCGTTCGCAGAACCCGCAGTACTGGCAGGCGCCGAGGGTCAGCCCCTCGATGTTGGTGTAGGGCCGGCTGGCATTGCTGATCGGCTGCGGGAAGGGATGATAGCCGAGATCCTTGGCGGCCTTCTCGAACATCAGCGCCGAGTCGGTCATCTTCAGCGGCGGCGTCGGGTATTCGTTCTGCCGCGGACCTTCGAAGATGTTGCCGCCCTCGATCTTCTGGCCGCGCAGGTTGCCGGCCTTGCCGGAGGTGCCGCACAGCTTTTCGAACTTGTCGTAGTACGGCTCGAGTTCCTCGTAGGTCATGGCCCAGTCCTGGATGGTCATGTCCTCAGGAATCGCTTTCGCGCCGTAACGCTCCACGATATGGCTGCGCGTGAGATGGTCCGTCGGGTGATAGCGCCAGTGCAGGCCGCCCCAGTGATTGCCGGCGCCGCCGACCGTGTTGCCGGGCAGGAACGAGCCCATGCGCCGCATCGGCAGCGCCGATTCCGACGGGCGGTGGCGGAACGTCAGCGTCTCCAGCGCCGGATCCTGGATGAGCTCCAGCCGGTTGAAGTACTTCAGCTCGTCGCGCACGTTGGGCAGGGCAAAGTTTTCGCGCGGCGTCAGGTCAGACCCGCGTTCCAGCCCGACCACGGTCAGCCCGGCCCTGGTCAGTTCGCGCGCCATGATGCTGCCGGTCCACCCCATGCCGACCATCACGGCATCGACGTCGTTCAATCGCATCGCCATGTCGGCCTCCTCACGAAAAGTCGGCAATCGACTGCGGCTCGGCGACGTAGCGCTTGCCGCGATACTGCTCGATCAGGTTGGCGTAGGTCGCCGGCAGGCCGGGAAAGCCCACCATCCGCCACGCCACCTTGTCGCGGTTGCCGCCGTAGATCGGGTCGGCAAAGAACCCCTCCATGGTGATGGCGAGCAGCGCCTCGAAAAACTGCTTGCTGTCGAAGTCGGGAAATTCCGCCTTGCCCTGTTCCAGCGTTTTCAGCGCCTGCTCGCGCTGCTCAGGAGCGAGGCGGTCGAAATCCTTGCCATAGGTCTTGCGCGTCCACGCGTTGGTCGCCGCGATGCCGGCGGAAAAGAATTCGCGCGGCGTGAGCGGAAGCTGGTAGCCGTATTCGGGCTTGGCTTTGCGGAACGGGCCGGCGCGATACATTTTCGCGCCGCCACCCCAGGCGGTGGCCAGCTGGCGATCGATGAACGTCGCCACGCCGCACTCGCTGCCCGACGGCGTGAGCGCGTCGGCCGGAATGAGGGTGTCGACCGCGGCGACCACGAAGGCGTGCTCGCCCGGCGTGAGCGTCAGCACGGTCTCGGGCTCCGCCGCTGGCGTAGCAGCGGCCGGCGTTGCGGCAGGAGCGGGTGCAGCTTGCGCGTCGGCTGGCGAGGCGGCGGAGCCGAGGCCAGCCGCAACCGCCGTGCCGGCGCCGAGCAGGAATCGGCGACGTGGCAGCGTGTCGTCCGTCATGGGTGTCCTCCCGATGCGCCGTGCGTCGATGGCCGGCGCGTTGTTGTCGAGGAGAATACCCGGTTTCCGCCGTCCGCGCGACCTGCTTACAGCGCAGCCGTGGTCTGCACCTCGACCAGAAACTCCTCGTGCACGAGCCGGTCGATGATCAGCAGCGTGTTCGGCGGATAGACGCCGCTCGGAAACATTTTTGGGAACTCGCGCAGGCGGAAAGCCATGAACTTCGCAATGTCCTGCGAATGGACAAGGTAGGTGGTGAACTCGACAACGTTGGCCCAGCCGGCGCCGGCGGATTTGAGCGCCGCCTCGATGTTGGCGAAGGTCTGCACGCATTGGGCATCGAAATCGTCGACGCCGACCGGCTTGCCGTCGCGGCCGATGCCGACCTGACCGGCAATGAACAAGAACTCGGAGGCCTTCACCCGCGTCATCTGCGAGTACTGGCCCAATGGTTTCCCGAGCGTGTCGGGATTGACAATTCTGATCTCCGGCATGGCGTGTTGTCCTCATGTTCCGGTTGGCGGCCGCATCGCCCGTTCATTATAGTCGCGCCCGAGCGTCAGTCTTTGCGGGTTGGAGGAGCGTCATGAAGATCGTCGGGTTTGAAGCGAACGGGGAAACGCGGCTGGGCGTGGTGGAAGGCGACCAGGTCATCGATCTCAAGGTGGCCGACGAGAAGGCGCCGACCGACCTGCGCGAATGGCTGGCGCGCCATGACGGCGACCTCACCCCCCTGGCCGACCTGGCCAAGCGCGCGCCGGCCGGCGCGCGGCGGCCGCTCAACGGCCTGAAGTTTGCGCTGCCGGTGGCGCATCCGGGAAAGATCATCTGCCTCGGCCTCAACTACATGGAGCACGTGAAGGAGGGACGCTACGCCGACAACGTGCCGAAATTCCCCAGCGTGTTCATGCGCTGCGCCACCTCGCTGGTGCCGCACGAAAGCGCGATCGTGCGGCCGCTCGCCTCCGACTCGCTCGACTACGAGGCCGAGATGGTGGTCGTCATCGGCCGCCGCGCCAAGCATCTCAAGCAGGAGAACGCCTATTCCTGCATCGCCGGCTTCTCCTGCTTCAACGAGGGCTCGATCCGCGAATTCCAGCGCCGCACCACGCAATGGGACATGGGCAAGAACTTCGATCGCACCGGCGCGTTCGGTCCGTGGATGGTCACGGCCGACGAAGTGCCGCCCGGCGGCAAGGGCCTGAAAATCCAGACGCGTCTCAACGGCACCGTGATGCAGTCGGACAACACCGACAACATGATGTTCCCGGTGGCCGAGACGCTGGCCTACATCACCCAGGGCATGACGCTGGAGCCCGGCGACGTGATCATCACCGGGACACCGTCCGGGGTCGGCGGCGCCCGCAAGCCGCCGGTGTGGATGCACGACGGTGACAGCTGCGAGGTGGAGATCGACGGCATCGGAATTCTGCGCAACCCGATCCAGGACGAGAAGGCGTGAGGTCACGCGATCCTGCAGGCGAGCCTTTGTGCATTGCTGTCTGATGCCTTCTCGGCTGTCATCCCGGACGGCTCGCGTCAGCGAGCTGATCCGGGACCCATATGTGGACGGCCCCCGGCCTGCAAGGGAAGAGCAGCGTCGGATCGAAGCGATTGCGGTCATATGTCCGGCCTGTTGATGCGGTCGCCC
>Ga0209466_1000035_pt1 | contig 28132 bp, 20 predicted proteins | sample PanSoiPlo30MoBio_FD_188323 | JGI IMG/M metagenome (GOLD analysis project Ga0209466, IMG submission 188323) | Tropical forest soil microbial communities from Panama analyzed to predict greenhouse gas emissions - Panama Soil Plot 30 MoBio (SPAdes)... | ecosystem: Environmental > Terrestrial > Soil...
CGGGCTCGGTCAGCGACGACGATGCCAGGAAAACCTATCCGCAGGGCTGGAAGGCGCCCAAGCCCTATATCCGCATCGTGCCGCAGCCGCGCTGACAGCGATTTGCGATGTTGCGCATGTAAGTGGCCGGCCCGAGTGGCCGGCCACTTTGCATGTGGGTCATATGCGCGTTACTCGGGCCGGATGCGATCGAACAGGGCCTTCTCGTCTGCTGTCATCCCACCCGTGCTGTGCTGGATGCCGGACGTGGCGCGCGCATAGGCGTCAACGCCACGCGTGCCGAATGAATTCAAAAGCACCCGGCTCTGGGCAGCGTACGGAACCAGATTGCCGGTGCCGACCGACGGGTCGTACGACTGGGCCGACGCGGCGGAGGCCGAAGCGAGGACGAACGCGGCAACAATCGCCATTTTGGTCTTGGTGAACATGTCTCATCTCCTTTGCCAAGGCGGTCCTCACCGACCGCCGATGGCCACTACATAGGTGAACTCGCCGACCCGGCCGGTGTGAAAACGCACACCTCGTGAATGGTCGGGAAACGCCGGAAAGCCGGGTCAAGGCAACTCAGACGCGGGCGTCCAGCATGGCCTGCAGTTCGCCGCGCGCGCGGAAGATCGCGACCGGCATCGGCTCCCGGCCGGCGACGGCGGCGATCGCCGGACCTGTCCCGGCAGCCAGCCCGGGAGCGATCGAATCGAGCGCCTCGATCGACACGACCAGCGTGCAGCCGAGCTGCTTCGTCTGGTCCTCCAGCTTGGCCGCGACATTGCCGACGTCACCGAGGAACTGCAGCGATCTGACATCGGCATTGTTCAGCCATCCGACGACCGCCACGCCGACGTGAATTCCGATGCCAACCTGGAGCGGCGATTGCAGCTCGGGCGCAAGCTCGTCATTGAGCAGATCGAGCCGGCCCCACAGCTCGAGCGCCGCCTTGAGCGCAGCCATCGCTGGAGATGCTCCTCTGCCGTCGGCACCGAACATGCTCATGACGCCGTCGCCGGCGATGCTGGTCACGTGTCCGCCGTGCTGGCGAATCGGTCCGGTCACCGCCTGGATGTAGCGATCGAAAAGGAACAGCGCATCGAAGGGCAATCGACCGGCGGCCAGCCGGGTCGACTGGCGCAGATCCACGAACATGGCGGCGATCGTGGCCTCGGCTCCGCCCTCCGCCGCGGCCGTGAAGCGGTCAGGCGCCGCAGCACGGCGCGCCGCCACACCGGCGACTGGAACCAAAGGCTCGACCTTGAGATCGGCCGTGGGCCGGATTTGACAGGCAAGGCGCACGTCGGCGGCGGCAGCGACACGGGTCAGCGTGGCGCGTTCAGCCGGCTGCGGCGGTGCAAGGGCTTCGCCGCCGGTCACCACCCGGACCCGGCAGGTCGAGCAGCGCCCGCGGCCGCCGCACGCGGAGGCGTGCGCGATGCCGGCCCATCGGCTTGCCTCCAGTACGGAAAAGCCGGTCGGCACGGTCACCGCGCGGCCGCCCGGATAGCCGATCGTGACGGCGGCGAAGCGCCGGGCATAGGCGTTGCGCGCAGTGCGCAGCGCGAATGTCCCGCCCACCAGGCCGAGATAGCCGAGCACCAGGGCGTCGGTGATGCGCCTGACCGCGTCGACCTGTTGCGCCGCTGCACTACCTGGCGCCGGCGGGCCGTAGCGTGCCGCATAGCCCGGATCGCGCGCGGCCGCTTCACGCATGTCGAGGCCGGCGCTGACGACCCCGACAATGGCGAGCACCGGGACCAACGTGGCCAACGACGCCAACGGCGCCGCAGCGGCCGCGTACCATGGCTTCGACCTGAGCCAGGCGCGCAAGCCGATACATCCGTGCACCCATACGATGACGAGCAGCAGCAATTGCCGCGGCAGCGCGTCATCGGGTGAAACAACGAAGAAGCGGTAGATCAGCTGCGGATATCCGAATTCCAGGTCATACACGGAAGTGCCGATCCGGATGCTGGCGGCGTGCGGGATGAGCAGCAGCGGAATGGCCAGCCCGAGAATGAGCTGCCATGCTTCGCTGGCCGGGATGCGCAGATGCCGTCGGCGGTAGAGCGCACGCAGGCCGAGCGCGGCATGGACCAGGAAGCAGGTGTCGAGGATGAGAAGACCGGCCAGGGTCTGCCAGGGCTTGAGGAACACCACGCTCGCCGCCTGCATCGCCTCGACGGAGCGAACGCCAAAGGCATGGCCGATGAAATGCGACGTTGCAAAGGTGAACAGAATCAGGCCGGTGGTCAGCCGCAACGGCCGCACGATCGGATGCGGGCCGCTGCGGTCGCCCAAAGGCCGTGCTGGCGGTTGAGTTGCCATGAGCCGACAAACCGAAACGCTTGCCAGGATCGGCCTGTTCCGATCGCTGGATGCCCATGCGATCCGGAACCTCGATACGCAATGTAGCTGGCGGCGAACCCCGCGCAAGCAGTGGATCATCGACTATCAAGACCAGAGCAACGACGTTTTCTTCATCGTCAGCGGCACCGTGCGGGTGACAATCCAATCGGTATCCGGCCGCGACGTGCTGCTGCGCGAGATCGATGCCGGTGAGTTCTTTGGCGAGCTCGCTGCGATCGACAACCAGCCCCGCTCGGCCGGCATTGTCGCCGTGACCGACGCCACCGTGGCGCGCATGCCGGCGGCCGTGTTCCGTGCAGCCGTTCACGCCCATCCGGATGTCTGCGACCAGCTCCTCGCCCTGCTGGCCGGTCAGGTGCGGATGCTGGCCAATCGCGTCAACGAATTCGCCACCCTGACGGTACGCCACCGGATCTATGCCGAGCTCCTGCGCCTGGCGCGGCCCGAAACCGGACATCCGGCCCGCTCCACGATCTCGCCCCCTCCGGTGCATGCGGAAATCGCCGCACGGGTGAGCACGCGGCGCGAGGCGGTCGCGCGCGAGTTCAAGGCGCTGGAACGCGCCGGGCTGGTCGAGCGCCGTCGCGGAGCCATCGTGCTCACCGACACAAACCGCCTCCAGCAGCTGATCGACGAAGCCACCGAGCTCCCCTGACGGCGCCTTCGGGCCCGTGAACCTGCGCCCGGAAGCCCCCGCGGCACCAGCAACGCAGGTGACGCACACCTGCTGACTGTTCGCCATTGGCCTGCTCGCCGTACGCATTTCTCCAGATGCTTTCTTTTGCCCCCCCGGCCAGCGGAGGGCTACGATGCTCAGCCCGGACTCGCCCGGCTGAACCTTTTTTGCGTGACGCGGCCGATGATCTTTCGCCAACTCTTCGACAACGTGTCGTCGACCTACAGCTATCTGCTGGCGAGCCGGCGCGGCGGCGAGGCGCTGATCATCGATCCGGTGCTGGAGAGGGTCGACCGCTATCTGCAGCTGGTGAAGGAACTCGAGCTGAAGCTGGTCAAGGCGGTCGACACGCACCTCCATGCCGACCACATCACCGGCCTCGGCGCGCTGCGCGACCGCACCCGCTGCATCACCGTCATGGGCGAGCAATCGAGCGTCGACGTCGTCTCGATGCGCGTTGCCGAAGGCGACCGGGTGCAGATCGAGGGCTTGAGCCTCGATGTCCTGTACACGCCGGGCCATACCGACGATTCCTACAGCTACCTCCTGGGCGATCGCGTGTTCACTGGCGATACGCTGCTGATCCGCGGCACCGGCCGCACCGATTTCCAGAACGGCGATCCGCGCGCGCAATACGACTCGCTGTTCAACAAGCTGCTGAAGCTGCCGGACGAGACGCTGGTCTATCCGGCCCACGACTACAAGGGCGACACAGTCTCCACCATCGGCGAGGAGAAGCGGTTCAACCCGCGCCTGCAGGTCCGGTCGGTCGACCATTATGTCGACCTGATGAACAGCCTCGACCTGCCCAACCCCAAGATGATGGACGTGGCGGTGCCGTCGAACATGCGCCAGGGCCTGGCGCAGCAGATCATCGCCGAGCGCGGCTGGGCGGTGAGCGCGGTGGCAGCGATTGAGCTCGTCGGCCGGTCCGACGTGGCGCTGATCGATCTGCGCGAGCGCGCCGAGCGCGAGAAGCATGGCGCGATTGCCGGGTCGCTGCATGCGCCCTACCCGGATCTGCAGGAGAACATCCAGCCGGGCGGCATGCTGTACGAGCTCGCCGCCTCGACCGGGAAGCGCATCCTGTTCTACTGCGCGTTCGGCGAACGCTCGGCCATGGCAGTGCAGGCCGCGCAGGACGCCGGCCTCTCCTCCGCCCGTCATATCGAAGGCGGCCTCGACGCCTGGAAGAGGGCCAACGGGCCGCTGGTGCGATAGCCGCTGCAGCGCCGTCCCCGCCAAGGCGGCAGGGCTAACACAAATGCGTCGCAAGTATCTCGGCTGTCATCCCGGGCGCAGCGCAGCACGAAGTGGTGCGCTGCAGACCCGGGACCCAAGTACCCCGGCATCAGAAAAAGGGCACGGCAGGGGTACTTGGATCCCGGCTCTCGCGCTGCGCGCTCGGCCGGGATGACAACGGATGAAACGGCGGCATATTCGATAGCCCTGGCGAAGGCGGGGGCCCATGATCATCGTCGACGAAGATTAGCAACGTCGGTGGTCATGGGTTTCCGCCTGCGCGGGAACGACTGTCACGAGCGTTTCAGGCGAACGCCCAGGCGCCGTAGCCCACCACGCGGTCGCGCGGGCCGGCAGTGTCGCCCGAGTTGCACAGGCTGAGCCGTTCGGCCGTGAGACCGCGGCGCTCGGCTTGCCGCAGCAGTCCGGCCACGGCGAGAAACCCGCAGGCGTCGTTGGGGCCGAGCGCCGCCCAGTCGCGCCGCTCGATCGCATCGGCGGTGGCGGCGTCGCGGCGCTGCGCCGCGGCATAGCCGAGGTAGTGGGAGAGGTCGGAGCTCACGACGACAAAGCTCTCGTCCCACACCCGGTCGAGGGTGTCGTCGACCTCCTGCGGGGCCGCGTCGCCGACAAGCAGAGGCACCAGCGAGAACGACCCGAGCACGGTCTGCAGGAACGGAAGCTCGACCTCGAGAGCGTGTTCCGGGGCGTGCGGTGCATCGGCCTCGGCCACCCACGGCAGATCGGTCACGCGCGCCAGGGCCTCGCGATCGACCGGCACGCGGCCGAGCGGCGTGGCGAACGCAGACGCGGACGGCACCGCGATCCCGCGCACGGCCACGTAATGGGCCGGCCCGATCACCACCACCCGCCGCGGCGCGGATGCGGAGTCGCGCAGGGCCGCGAAGGCGTGCGCCGCCGCCGGGCCGGAGTAGACGTAGCCGGCATGCGGGGCGATCAGCGCCCGCGGCGCCCGCCGCGCGCGTTCCGGGACTGCGGCCATGAGCCCGGCCACGTCCTGGCGCAGGCGGTCCGGATCGGCGGCATAGAACGCGCCTGCCACCGCGGCCGGCCGAATGTCCGCGTCGTGTCGGACCGTGGCCATGTTGTCGCCTCTCTGCCGTCGCCCACTATATCCCACTATATAATGCAACGCCGATTTGGATCGTCACGATGGATCAGCCGGTCCTGCACGGCGCGCCCGGGCGCTACTGGCACCGCATGGAGGATGGCCGCCTCCAGTGCGACGTCTGTCCGCGCTATTGCCGGCTGCACGATGGCCAGCGCGGCCTGTGCTTCGTGCGCGGCCGCCGCGGCGACGAGATCGTGCTCACGACCTACGGCCGCTCGTCCGGCTTCTGCATCGACCCGATCGAGAAGAAGCCGCTCAATCATTTTCTGCCCGGCACGCCGGTGCTGTCATTCGGCACCGCCGGCTGCAACCTCACCTGCAAGTTCTGCCAGAACTGGGACATCTCCAAGGCGCGCGAGCTCGACCGGCTGCAGGACGAAGCGTCGCCGGCGGCGATCGCCGAGGCTGCCGCGGTAAGCGGCTGCCGCTCGGTCGCCTTCACGTACAACGACCCGGTGATCTTTCTCGAATATGCGGTGGACGTGGCGCGAGCCTGCCGCGACCGCGGCATCAAGACGGTGGCGGTGAGCGCCGGCTATATCTGCGCCGAGCCGCGCCAGGAGTTCTTTCGCCACATGGATGCGGCCAATATCGACCTCAAAGGATTTACCGAAGGCTTTTACAAGACGCTGTGCTCGGGGCGGCTCGACGCCGTGCTCGACACGCTGGTCTATCTCAAGCGCGACACCGACGTGTGGTTCGAGATCACCACGCTGCTGATCCCGGGCGAGAACGATTCGCCCGATGAGATCGCCGCGCTCAGCCGCTGGGTGATGGAGCACCTTGGCCCCGACGTGCCGCTGCATTTCACGGCGTTCCATCCCGACTGGAAAATGCGCGACACCCCTCCGACGCCGCCGGCGACATTGCGGCAGGCACGCGACATCGCGCGCGCCGCAGGCTTGCGTCATGTCTATACCGGCAACATCCACGATCCGGCGGGCCAGACCACCTACTGCCATGGCTGCAATGCGGCGCTGATCGGCCGCGACTGGTATGAGCTCGGCACCTGGACCCTGACGCACGACGGCCATTGCCGCGCTTGCGGCACACCCTGCCCTGGCGTGTTCGACGGCAGGCCCGGCCGCTGGGGCGCGCGCCGCCAGCCGGTCACGATCGCGGCGCGGGCCGAATCCCGCGCGGCACGAGCAGCGGCCCGCTGAGCCTATTCGATACGGGTGGCGGAAAAATCCCTACCCTGCCGGCGCAGGATCAACCCGGTAACGCGGCCGAAGGCGTCGGTTTCGAACCTGATCTGCCCATCGGCGACCTTGAAGGTGCCGCTTTCGCGGCTCTGCGCGAAAGCCTCGACGCGCGGCTCGCCGGCCTCCTCGAGAAAAAGGTGACTGCCCTCGCGGCTGACCGTCACGACGGAATTCGCCGCAAGCCGGTAACGGCCGACAAAGCCCTCGAACGAATAGGGATCCGTCGTGCGGCTCTGGCCCTGCGGGAGCGGCTTGTCGAGCGGGCGGTTCGGGTCCACGACGTGAACCGCGATGTCGTCGACGCCGATCTCCGAGTTGGCCAGCACCACTACGCCGACGCCAGTCTGTGGGCAGAACCCGGCGAACGAGCTATAGCCGCCGGTTCCGCCGTTGTGCCACACGAACTCGCGGCCCCCCTGGGTCAGGATGTGCCAGCCGAGCGCGATGTCGAGGTTGGGCGTCCCGGTCGGCCGGCGAACGGCGCGCATGGCCGCCATGGCGGAACCGAGCGCGGAGTCCGGTTCGGCAAGCTGCGCGGCCACGAAGGTCAGGAGATCGTTGACGCTTGAAAGCAGCGATCCGGCACCCGCCATCGTAGTGTCGTCCCAGTTGGGGACCGGCTGCAGCAGCTCATTGTGCCCCTTCGCGAGCCGCGCCTTCAGATTCGGCGGCAGCGTGATGGCGGTGCTGTTGAGGCCGAGCGGCTTGCTGATGCGCGACGTGACCAGGGTCTCGTAGTCAACGCCGGCGCGGCGCGCCAGGACGTTGCCCAGGAGACCATAGCCGAGGTTGGAATAGGCGTACTGGTTGCCGATGTCGCGCGTGAGCGTATACCCGGACAGAAAGGCATAGAGCTGCTCGAGCGTATAGTCGGCGTAAGGATTGGACGGATCGCCAGGGGCGAAATTTGTCGGCATGCGCGGCAGCCCCGACATGTGGGTGGCGAGGTCGCGCAGCGTGATCGTCCGCCCGCCACGCTCCGGCATGGTGACGCCGGGAGGCAGGTACTTCGCGACCGGATCGTCCAGCGCGACCTCTCCCCGCTGCACCATGTCGGCCAGCGCCAGGGCGGTGAACACTTTCCCGACCGAGGCGATCTCGAACAGCGTGTCGCCGTTGAGGGGACGCGAATCGCCCTGGGCGAACACGCCATGGCTGATCACGCGCCGGCCCTGCGGCGTGATCACACCCACGACAATGCCGACGCCGCGGTGCTCACGGTCGATGCGTTCGGACAGGATGCGGCGGACGTCCGACTCGGACGACGCCGCTGGCGCCGCGCAGAACTGTTCCAGCGCCTGCGCCGGCAAGGTGAGCAACGCGAAGAGAACAAGCGCGACGATTCGTAGCATCCGGATTCCGTGCATGAGTTTTGGCAGCGGGAGATTGAGGAGGGACGCATTGAACCGGGAAGAACGGCGACAATATGAAAATGATCAGTTCGCACGGACCTGCGGTAATCGATTAGGTTAACTCTAAGTTAAGTCGGCTTGCTGACAGTCGCTCAGCCGGTGCTAAGGCACTGTCAATGCAGGATCTGGCTCAAAAACAGCTTGGTGCGCTCGTGCTGCGGGTGGGAGAAAAATTCCTGCGGCGCGTTGGCCTCGATGATCTGGCCTGCATCCATAAAAATGACACGGTTCGCCACTTGGCGGGCAAAACCCATCTCGTGGGTGACCACCAGCATGGTCATACCGTCCATGGCGAGCTGCACCATGGTGTCGAGCACCTCCTTGACCATCTCCGGATCCAGTGCCGAGGTGGGCTCGTCGAACAGCATGATCTTTGGATTCATGCACAGCGCCCGCGCAATGGCCACGCGCTGCTGCTGGCCGCCGGAGAGCTGGCCCGGATACTTGTTGGCCTGCTCGGGGATCTTGACGCGCCGGAGAAAATGCATGGCGGCCTCCTCCGCCTCCCTGCGCGGCATTTTTCGCACCCAGATCGGGGCCAGCGTGCAGTTCTCCAGCACCGTGAGGTGCGGGAACAGGTTGAAGTGCTGGAACACCATGCCGACCTCGCGGCGCACCTCGTCGATCCGCTTGAGGTCGTTGGTGAGCTCGACGCCGTCGACCACGATGCGGCCCTGCTGATGCTCCTCCAGGCGATTGATGCAGCGGATCATGGTCGATTTGCCCGAGCCCGACGGCCCGCAAATGACGATCCGCTCGCGGCGCTCCACCATGAGGTTGATGTCGCGTAGCACGTGGAAGTCGCCGTACCACTTGTGCACGCCGGCCATCTCGATGGCCACCTTGTTGGTGGTGGTCTGCATCTTGGGCACCGGCGTCGCACCGGTTGCCGGCTGGTTCGGGCCGGCCGACGGGCTGCTCGTCGCCATCGTCTCCGCCATGGTCCCTCCCAATCCCGCTCAGCGGCGATAACCGGTGTCGAGCCGCCGCTCGACGAACAGCGAATAGCGTGACATGCCGAAGCAGAAGATGAAATAGACGATACCGGCGAAGGCAAAGCCGGTGAACAGCGTCGATGGCGTCGACCAGTTGGGGTCGGCGAAAGCGGCGCGCAACTGGCCGAGAAAATCGAAGATCGCCACGATCATCACCAGCGTGGTGTCCTTGAACAGGCCGATGAAGGTGTTGACGATGCCGGGGATGACCAGCTTGAGCGCCTGGGGCAGGACGATGAGCCCCATCATCTTCCAGTAGCCGATGCCGAGCGCCTGGGCGCCTTCGTATTGCCCGCGCGGGATCGCCTGCAGGCCGCCGCGCACCACCTCGGCCATATAAGCGGCCGAGAACAGCGCCACGCCGACGAGCGCGCGCAACAGCGCGTCGATGCTCCAATTGGCCGGCATGAACAGCGGCAGCATGTAGGTGGCAAAAAACAGCACCGTGATGAGCGGCACGCCGCGCCAGAACTCGATGAAGATGACGGAGAAGAAACGGACGACCGGCAGCTGCGAGCGCCGCCCCAGCGCCAGCATGATGCCGAGCGGCAGCGACGCGACGATACCGGTGACCGCCACCACCAGTGTCACCAGCAGGCCGCCCCACACGCGCGTCTCGACGTGCTCGAGCCCGAACACGCCGCCGACCAGGAGGAAGAACGCAACAATGGGAAACACGCCGAAGAACAGCACGGCGTTCAGCCCCTTGTAAGGAACATTGGGGATCAGCAGCGGGATTAGGAGAGCGGTGCCGAGGGCGAATGTCAGGTTCGGGCGCCAATAGAGATCGGATGGATAGAAGCCGTAGACGAGCTGGCTGAATTTCTTCTGGATGAACGGCCAGCAGGCGCCGACCTCGCGCCCTACCTTTTCGGCCAGGCAGTCGTCGCGGCCGGCGCCGTCCCACACCGCATCGATGAGCAGGAACTTGATCAGCGGCGGCACGATCAGCCAGATCAGGTAGAGGCCGGCCAGCGTCAACAGGACGTTGATCCAGCTGTTGAACAGGTTCATGCGCAGCCAGCCGATGGCGCCGGCGGCCGCGCGCGGCGGCGCCATGGCGTCGATCATCTTGGTGCGCGCAAACGCCAGGTTGACGGCTTCGTCGGTCATGCTAGCGCTCCACCAGCCTGACGCGCGCGTTGTACAGGTTCATGAGCAGGCTGGTGACGAGCGAGATCGTCAGATAGACCGCCATCGTGATGGCGATGATCTCGATCGCCTGCCCGGTCTGGTTCAGCGTCGTCCCGGCGAACACCGCGAACAGGTCGGGATAACCGATGGCCACGGCGAGCGACGAGTTCTTGGTGAGGTTCAGGTACTGGCTCGTCAGCGGCGGGATGATCACGCGCAGCGCCTGCGGGACGACGACCAGCCGCAGCGCCTGCCCCGGGCGCAGGCCGAGCGAATAGGCGGCCTCGGTCTGCCCGCGCGATACCGCCAGAATGCCGGCGCGCACGATCTCGGCGATAAACGCCGCCGTGTAGGTGACGAGCGCGATCAGCAGCGCGACGAACTCCGGAATCACGCGCATGCCGCCGGCGAAATTGAACCCGCGCAGCACCGGCGCTTCGAAGCTGATCGGAAAGCCGGTGGCGGCCGCCGCCAGCACCGTCACGCCGACCATGAGGCCGAGCGCGGTCCACAGCACCGGGAACTGCTGCCCGGTTCCCTCCTGGCGCCGCCGCGCCCAGATGCGCACGCCGATGGCGGCGACGACCGCGAGGGCGAACGCCGCCAGCACCACGGCGGAGCCGTCGCCGAATATTGGCCGCGGAATGAACAGGCCGCGGTTGTTGATGAAGGCTTCGCCCAGCACCGAGATGCTCTGGCGCGGGCCCGGCAGCGCGCCCAGCACGGCGAGGTACCAGAACAGGATCTGGAACAGGAGCGGCAGGTTGCGGATCAGTTCCACGTAGGCACCGGCAAGGCGCTGCAGCAGCCAGTTCGATGACAGGCGCGATATGCCGACAATGAAGCCGAGAATGGTGGCAAGCACGATGCCGATGGCGGCGACGAGCAGCGTGTTGAGCAACCCGACCACGAAAACGCGCCCGTACGAGTCCGCTTCCGTGTACGGGATCAGCGTCTGGTTGATGCTGAAGCCGGCCGTGTTGTCGAGGAACCCGAACCCAGTCGCGATCTTGGCGGCGCGCAGGTTGTCGCGGGCGTTGACGACGAACTCGTAGCCGAGCCAGAGCACGACCACGAACAGCACGACCTGGTAGAAGATGCCGCGGACCTTCGGATCATTGTAGAACGCGGCGCGTGCCGGCTGTGCGTCCGTCGCATCCGATACGGCCATTGGCCTCCCCGCTCCCCGCGGCGCCTCCTCAGCGGATCGGCGGCGCGTATTGGATGCCGCCCTTGGTCCACAGGTTGTTGAGCCCGCGCGCGATGCCGAGCTTGGAGCCCGAGCCGACGTTGCGCTCGAACACTTCGCCGTAATTGCCCACCGCCTTGACCATGCGCACCACCCAATCCTTGGTCAGGCCGAGCTGCTCGCCCAGATTGCCTTCGGTGCCGACCAGCCGTCTGATGTCCGGCTTGTCCGACTTGAGCGCCTCATCGAGGGTTTTCGACGAGACGCCGAGCTCCTCGGCATTGACCATGGCGAAGTGCGTCCACTTGACGATATCGAACCATTGGTCGTCGCCGTGCCGCACCACGGGCGCGAGCGGCTCCTTGGAGATCACCTCGGGCAGGATGATGTGGTCGTTGGAATTGGTCAGCTTCAGCTTCTCGGCATAGAGCTGCGACACGTCGGTAGTGAACACGTCACAGCGGCCGGCATCGTAGGCCTTGATGGTCTCATCGGCGGTGGCGAGCGCCAGCACCTCGTACTTCATCTTGTTGGCGCGGAAATAGTCGGCGAGATTGAGCTCCGTCGTCGTTCCGGTCTGGGTGCATACCGAGGCGCCGTTGAGCTCGAGCGCCGAGTTGATCTTCAGTGACTTGCGCACCATGAAGCCCTGGCCGTCGAAATAGTTGACGGCGGCGAAGTTCAAGCCGAGCGAGGTGTCGCGCGCCAGCGTCCAGGTCGAGTTGCGGGCGAGCACGTCGATCTCGCCCGACTGCAGCGCGGTGAAGCGGTCCTTGGTCGACAGCGGGGTGAACTTGACCTTTTGCGGATCGTTGAAGATCGCCGCCGCCATGGCGCGGCAGAAGTCGACATCGAGTCCCGTCCAGTTGCCACGGTCGTCCGGGCTGGAGAAGCCCGGCAGCCCCTGGGTCACGCCGCAGATCAGCGACCCGCGCTGCTTCACGGCGTTGAGCGTTTGGGCAGATGCGGAGCCGCTAAAGCCGAGCACCGTCGCGATGGCGAGCATGGCCCCTGCACGTTTCATGGTAGCATTCTCCGCGATATCTGGTTGCAACGGACCGGTCGGGGCTGGTCCTGCCCAAAAATGCCGCACGCCGGAGGTGGCGTGTTAAGTGTCGAGGAACGGCATTGCCGGCTGCATTTTCGAACCTTGGCTCGCCCCGATTGTCCCATCCAAGAACGATCGCCGAGCCGGGTCAAGGGGTTGACGACCGCGCGCAATGACGCGGTAAGTAGCCGCCGAGGACGCTATGACAAAGAAGTCCGATTTTACCGATGGCGACGCCGGCGAGCTCAAGCCGGGCACGCGGGTGGTTACCGGAGGCCGCGACCCGTTCGCCTATCACGGCTTCGTCAATCCGCCGGTTTTTCACGCCTCGACCGTCCTCTATCGCACCGCCGAAGATCTGGTCGCTCACCGCGGCCGCTACCAGTACGGCCGGCGCGGCACACCGACGACCGAGGCGCTGGAAACGGCGCTGCGCGAGCTCGAAGGGCCGGACTGCGCCGGGGTTGCGCTGTTGCCGTCGGGCCTGTCGGCGATCTCGACCGCGTTTCTGTCGGTCCTCAACGCCGGCGACCACGTGCTGGTGGCCGACGACGTCTACCGTCCGACGCGCAACGTCTGCGATAAGGTCCTCTCCCGTTTCGGCATCTCAACGACCTACTACGACCCGCTCAAGGACATCGGCGACCTCATGCAGCCGAACACGCGCGCGGTCTTCGTCGAGGCGCCGGGCTCGCAGTCGTTCGAGATGCCCGACGTGCCGGCAATCGCACGGGCCGCCCACGCCAGGGGCGCAGTCGTGCTGATGGACAATACCTGGGCCACGCCGCTCTACTTCCGCCCGTTCGAGAAAGGCGTCGACCTCGCCGTCCAGGCCGGCACCAAATACATCGTCGGCCATTCCGATGTCATGCTCGGCACCGTGTCGGCCAACGCCGCCACCTGGCCGCGGCTGCACCAGACCGCCGGCAACATGGGCCTGTGCGTCGGGCCGGACGACATCTATCTGGCGCTGCGCGGGCTGCGCACCATGGGGGTGCGCCTTGCCCATCACTGGCAGGCGGGCCTGCATGTCGCGCGCTGGCTCGCCGCCCGTCCGGAAGTTTTGCGCGTGCTGCATCCGGCGCTCGAAAGCGATCCCGGCCATGCCATCTGGCGGCGGGATTTTTCCGGCGCCTCGGGCCTGTTCAGCATCGTGCTCAAGCCGGTGCCGCAGCGGGCGGTGAACGCATTTCTCGATGCGCTCAGGCTGTTCGGCATGGGCTTTTCGTGGGGCGGCTACGAAAGCCTGGCGATCTGGTTCGACTGCACCGAATACCGCACGGCCACGCAGTGGAATCCGGGCGGCCCGACCCTGCGCTTCCATATCGGCCTGGAAGACGTCGCCGACCTCACGGCCGACCTCGAGCGCGGCTTTGCCGCGCTGGCGGCGGCGGCAAGCTAAGCACTGTACCAACTACCGCAACAACCGGCCCATGAGGTGCGGCAGCGCTGCGACGGAATTGAAGGAATCAGGGCGTGGATTCATTAACTCGCAGCCATAGGCGTATCAATGCAAGCTGGACGAATGCGGAGATAGTAGGCAGCGAGCTTGTCGTAGTGGGTTGCCACACGCCGACAGTGCGTCGTTCAGAGGAGGCTTGCAATGGCAGGTATATCCCGTCGAACGTTCGTCGGTGCGCTCCCATTTGTGGGAACTAGTCTGTCGACTCTTGTCCGCGCCGAAGTCGCCGTGCCTTCTGCGGCGACACTTTTTCAAGATGTCCGCATCTTCGACGGCAAGAGCGACGCGCTTACCGTCCCCTCGAATGTCCTCGTCAAACGCAACGTCATCGAACGCATTTCGACGGCACCGATCGCCGCCGAAGCCGGGGTCACCATTATCGCCGGTGGCGGCCGAACGTTGATGCCCGGCCTGATCGACAATCATTGGCACACCTTCTTGGTGCGGCCCACGCCGGCACAGGCGATGGGTGACTTCGCCTTCAACATTCTCGCGGCTGGTGACGAGGCGACAGACACTCTGATGCGCGGCTTCACCACCGTTCGCGACGTGGGCGGGCCGGTGTTCGGTCTCAAACGCGCCATCGACGCGGGCATCGTCAAGGGTCCGCGCATCTATCCGTCCGGCGCCATGATCACTGTCACGAGCGGGCATGGTGATTTCCGCCAGTTCTCCGATCTGCCACGGACCCTCGGCGGCATGCTCACCCGCATGGAGCAACTCGGCGGTAGCATCATCGCGGACAGCCCTGACGAGGTGCGCGTGCGCGTGCGCGAGCAACTTATGCAGGGCGCTTCCCAGATCAAGTTGACGGCTGGCGGTGGGGTGTCGTCACCCCACAGTCCGCTCGATGTGTCTACTTTCACCGAGGCTGAACTGCGGGCCGCGGTTGAAGCGACCGATAACTGGGGCACGTACGTCACCGCGCACGCCTTTATACCGGTTGCGATTCGCCGCGCCATTGCCGCTGGCGTGAAGTGTATCGAACACGGCTTCCTAATGGATGAAGCGACTGCCGGGCTGATCGCTGAGAAGGGCGTTTGGTTGAGCTTGCAGCCGCTCCCCGACGAGTTGAGGCAAGGTTTTCCGGTGGGTTCGGCCGAACGAGCCAAGGCGGATGAGGTGTGGCCCGGCATAGCCAGAGCATACGAGTTGGCGAAGAAGTACAGGATCAAGACCGCGTGGGGCACCGATGTCCTGTTCTCACGCGCGCTGGCACAACGCCAAGGGGCAATTTTGGCCTCGCTTGTCCGCTGGTACACTCCCGCTGAAGCGCTCGCCATGGCGACCGGGACGAACGCCGAATTGCTGGCGCTGTCCGGCAAGCGCAATCCCTATCCGGGAAAGCTCGGCGTGATCGAGGAAGGCGCGCTCGCGGACTTGCTGATTGTCGAAGGAAATCCGCTGGAGAACATCAACCTGATCGCCGACCCCGCCAACAACCTCAAAGTCATCATGAAGGACGGCGCCATCTACAAGAATACGCTGAACAGGTGAGGACCAATCGAGCCTGCTTTTCGGAAATGATGTCCCCCGGCGACCGAATTACTGCGTTCTGGCGTCCACGAATAGCCGCGAAGACAAGGCTCGCTAAACATACCAAATCTTGCCCAAACAAGGGACGGGCCGGTCGATCGAGACCCGCAGCGGCGGTCAACCCGCGTCCCCCTGCTGCCGGCCGCGCTCCCGGAAGATGAGCATGATGTTGCGCAGGTAGATGAAGGTCGCGAGGCCCTGGCCGACGATGATCACCGGCTCGCGCTTCACCAGCCCATAGAGCAGCGTCATCAGCCCGCCGCCCACGGACAGGACCCAGAACGCAAACGGGATGACGCTTTTTCCCGCACGCTCGCTGGAAATCCATTGCACCAGGAACCGGGCCGCGAAGATCAGCTGCGCCGCCAGGCCGAACACCAGCCAGAAATCGAACTTGGCAATGAAAACCTCTTGGAGATAGGCGCTCAACGCCTCACCGAACTGGATCAGCATCAGCGGATCTCCGTCACCTGCGGCACCCGCTTGCGCCGGCGGATCAGCCACCACACGCCGGCGAGGTCGAGAATACCGACCCACAGCCGGTCCCACATGCCGTAGTTCGACACGCCATGGCCGCGCGGCCGGTCGATCACGTCCACGTAGCCGATGGCAAAGCCCTCGCGTTTCACCAGCGCCGGCAGGAAGCGATGCAGGCCGTCGAAATACGGCAGGCGCAGGAACAGGTCGCGGCGGAACGCCTTCAGCCCGCACCCGGTGTCGCGCGTGCCGTCCCGCAGGATGGCGCCGCGCACGCCATTGGCGATGCGCGACTGCAGGCGCTTGAACCAGGTGGCGCGCCGTCCCACCCGCTGCCCGGCGACGAGGCCGATGCGCTCCCCGCCCTCCTCCAGGGCGCGCAGCAGCGCCGGGATGAAGGACGGATCGTTCTGGCCGTCGCCGTCGAGCGTGGCGACGATCGGCGCGCGCGCGGCCGCAACGCCGGTGCGCACTGCCGCCGACTGTCCGCAAGACGCTGCGTGCTTGACCTGCCGCAGCCACGGTTTTTCACGCGCGAGCCGCACCAGCGCGGCCTCGGTTCCATCGGTCGAGCCGTCGTTGACGTAGATCACCTCGAAGGGCCAGCGGCCGGCCAGCGCCGCCGCGATCTCGTCCACCAGCGGGCCGACATTGTCGGCCTCGTTGCGCACCGGCACGACCACCGAAACGGCCGGTGCGTCGGTCGCAGTCTTGCGCGCGCTGGCGTCGCTCATCCCCTCGTCCGGTGCCAAATGAAGCGGGATGGCCGGAACCCTGGACTTGATCCGGGGCCGGCCATGATGGTCCTGGTCTTATTGGCCGGCGATGCGGCCGGCAACCTTTTTGATGCGCTGCAGCGAAGGCCCCGGCAACGCGTGGACCGAGCCGTCCGGACGCAGCGTGAAGGCCAGCCGGCGCGCGGCAAACCAGCGGCGCACCAGCAGCGCCCCGCAGCCGCCTGCGACGGCGCCGGCGATGACGTCGCTCGGGTAGTGTGCCGACAGGATGACGCGGCTGAGCGCGATCAGCCCGGCATAGATCCATAAGGCGGTGCGCGCGCGCGGGAACAGCGCGCCAAGCGCCACCGCGGCGGCAAAGGCCGTGGTGCTGTGGCCCGAAGGAAAACTGGCGAAATCGACGCGCCAGGCGAGCGGCGAGAAATACACGTCGTGGCCTTCGATGCGCAGCGGCCGCGCCCGGCCGATCAGCCGCTTGAGCACCGTGACGGTGAGGCTCGGCGCGGCGACGGCAACGAACACGAAGCCGGTGCGGGCAGCCAGGCTTGCCAGCACCAGACAGGTCACGCGGCCGAGCGCGGGCGACGATGCCGCCGCCAGGGCAATGAGCAGGACGGCGGACGGGACCAGAAACCATTCCGATTTGCCGAACTCGGTGATCGCCCCGAACAGGCGGCCGAGCCAGACCGGCACGCCGAGATAGTGGCCAAGCGCCCACCAATCGAGCCGCAGCATCGCGGCCGCCACGACCGCAATGGTGGCACCGGTGCCGATGGCGAGACGGCTCAGCGGCGGCCAGACGGACGGCGGGGCGCCTCCGAGCGGCAGCCGCGGCGGCTGCACCAGAGCGGTGCACCACGCCGCCAGGTTGGCCAGCGTCCGGCGCGCTAGCGAGGCCGGTTCTGCGATGTGTCCCGGCGCGCCGACCACCGTCATAGCGCCTTGCCGGCACGATAGATGAAGATCGAGAGCGCGCGGCCGTTGTTGGTGTTGAAAGCCTCGATGCGCGGCCCGAGCGCGTAGCGCAACCCGATGGCCTCAGCGCGCTGGGCGAAGGCGCGTTGCTCGCGCGCGTCCACCAGGGCGAAGCGGCAATTGCCACCGCGCAGCAGGTCGGCGGCGCCGGCCCCGTCGGTGAGCTTGATGTCGGTGCCGAGCAGGAACACCAGGCTCGGCTCGTGATAGCCGGCGGCAGCGACGACGCGATGCTCGCAATCCTCCGTCGGCAGCACGCGGGCGATGGTCGCGCTGGGAAACAGCGGCCGCAACGACGGCGCAATGATGCCGAAGAACGTGATCGCCACCAGGAGCGCCGCCCCCACGGCGCGCGCCAGGGATTTTTCCGGCCCGTCGGCGTCGAAATAGCGCCAGGCCATGAAGCCGAGCACCATGGCGCCGGCGCCGACCGGCCAGGCGAGCAGCCCAAGCTGGTGGCGCATGGCGATGAGAGCCACCACGCTTCCCACGGGAATCACAATGGCGATCAGCGGCCACCACAGGGTGCCGCGCCTCAGCCACCGCGTCTGGGACAGCGCGCCGTCGCGGATGGCGCGTGCGATCAGGATGGCGATCGCCGGATAGAGTGGCATCACGTAATGCGGCAGCTTGGTCACCACGACTTCGAACACGATCCAGGCCGGCACCAGCCAGGCGAGGAGAAAACGCACGGGTCGTTCGCGGCGCTCGGCCCACACGGCCGGCGCCGCCAGCGCGGCCAGCGGCGCGGCCGGCCAGAACGTCACCCAGAACAGCAGCAGGTAGAAGCCCGGCGGCGCGCCATGGCCTTCCTGCGGCAGGATCAGCTTGGGCAGCATGTCGCGGCCGACCGACTCGGCAAGAAAACTGTCGCCGGCGCGCCCGGCGATCGCCACGAACCAGGGCAGCACCAGGACGGCGAACCAAGCCATTCCGATCACCGGCCGCAGTGCCAGCAGAAATCTTGCCGAGCGGTCGTAAACCGCCAGCGTGATTACCGTGAGCCCGGCGATCATCACGATGATGGGCCCCTTCAGCAGCACACCGGCAGCCAGCGCGGTCCAGAAGATGGCCGGCAGCGCCAGACCGCGCAGACCACCGCCTGGTGTGACGCGGCCGAGGTAGGCGCGCGCCAGCGCCCCCATGGCAGCGACGATGGTGAAGAGCAGGGCCGCATCGGTCTTGGCCAGCCGCGCCTCCACCATGAGCAGCAGCGAGCCAGCCATCATCAAGGCGGCCAGAAAGGCGTAGCGCCGCGGCAGGAAGGCCAGCGCGGTCCAGTAGGTCAGCAGCACCGCACCGACCGCGCCGACAAGAGACGGGATGCGGTAGAGCCAGATTCTGGTGCGCGCCTGCGGGATTTTCAGCGCCTCTCCGGCCATGACCGCGCCCGCCTGCAGCCAGTAGATGCCGACCGGCTTTTTGTAGCGGACCTCGTCCTGGAACCGGATGTCGACGAAATCGCCGGTTTCCACCATCTGCTTGGTGGCCTGGGCAAAGCGGGTCTCGTCGCGGTCGGTCGGCGGAATCTGGAAAAAGCCGGGCAGGAAGGCCAGCAGCGCGACCACGACGAGCGCGGAGACCGCGGCCGCGTGCGAGGCAGTGGCAAGCGTCAGCAGGCGGCCGATCGGATCGGCCGGCCAGGATGTCTGCGGCTCGGCGCGCGCCATCGTCGCCATCGGGTCTCGCCTCGCAAGTGCGCGCGACAATAGAGAAATCCTCATACGGGCGAAAGCGCGGCGGCCGCTAGTGTAGGCGCACCAGGACACTGTCGGCAGCGCCGCGCGCATCCATGACGGTGAGACGCACGAAGCCCGGACCATCGACCGGCACGAACAGGTTGCGCCGTCCTGCACGGGCGGCAAGCGGCACGCCGTTGACCAGGATGGTGAGCGGCTCGAGGCCGCCCTGCACCTTCAGCGCCACCGGTTCCGGCGCCGACCCCGTCGCCTGCACCAGCTCGAGCCGCGCGCCGTTGGGCGGGAACAGGATGCGCGGCGCATCGGCAACGGCGCCGGGCAGCTCGCCCTGGCGGAAGCGTTGCAGCGGCGGCGGCAGCTTGGCGCTGGTCGCGAAAACCGCGCCCCTGGGCGCAGGCGGCAGCGGCGCGATCGGCCTGCCCAGGCGGGCGAACGCGTCGAACAGGATCGGAGCCGCGGCAGTGCGGCCGATCAGGCCAGGCATAGGGGTGCCGTCCGGCCGCCCCACCCACACGCCGATCGTGATCTTGCCGTCGAAGCCGACCGACCAGGCATCGCGGTAGCCGTAGCTGGTGCCGGTCTTGAACGCGACCCGGCCGGCCGCCGCATGGGCAGGCGGCGGCGTTCCGAGCAGGACATTGGCCACATACCAGGCCGCCACCGGGTCGAGCAGCCGTTGCGGCGCCGGCGCAGGCGTGCCGGCGTTTTCATGCGGCGCCATGGTGGTGCCGCCGCGCGCCAAGCCGCCATAAAGCCGCGTCAGGTCGGCCAGCGTCACGCCGACGCCGCCGAGTCCCATGGCCAGCCCGGGCTGCTCGCCCTTGGGCAGGACCAGCGGTGCGCCGGCCTGGGCGAGGCGCGCGGTCAGGCGGCTGGCGCGCACGGCGTCGAGCACGGCGACGGCCGGAACGTTGAGCGAGAGCTGCAGGGCCTTGCGGATGGTGACCGTGCCCTGGAAGCTGGAATCGAAGTTTTCCGGCGCGTAGCTGCCGAAGCGGAGCGGACGGTCCTCGATCAACGTCTCCGGATGGATCAGCCCGTCCTCGAAACCGAGGCCATAGATGAACGGCTTCAGCGTCGATCCGGGCGAGCGCAGCGCCGCTGTCATGTCGACCTGGCCGGCGCGCGCCTCATCGAAATAGTCGGCCGACGCCACGCGGGCCAAAACCTCGCCGCTGGCATGGTCGAACGCCACGATAGCGACCGAGATTTGCGGGCCGAGCGCGCGGGCGCGCTCGCGCGCTAGGTCCTCGAGCCGGCGCTGCAGGTTGGCGTCGATGGTCAGCCGGTGCAGCGCGCGGTCGGGCGCCGCCGCCACCACCTGATCGGCCGCGTGCGGCGCCAGCGCCGGCATTTTCTGCCGCGCCGCCGGCACCGGCTCAGCCTTGGCCTGGGCGATCTCGTCGGCCGGCAGCAGGCCCGCCATGCGGTCGAGCACGCGGTCACGGGCGCTGCGGGCGGCGCTTTCGGCGCGGTCGGGCCGCCGCGCCTCGGGCGACTGCGGCAGCGCCACCAGCAGCGCCGCCTCGCTCAAGCTCAGGCGGCGTGGCTCCTTGGCGAAATAGGCGAGCGAGGCGGCGCGAACGCCTTCGAGATTACCGCCATAAGGTGCGAGCGCGAGGTAGAGTGCAAGGATCTCGTCCTTGCTCAAGGCGCGCTCGAGCGCGACCGCGCGCACCACCTGGCGCAGCTTGGCGGCAAAGGTGCGGTCGGCGCGCGGCTCGAGCAGCCGCGCCACCTGCATGGTCAGGGTCGAGCCGCCCGAGACGATGCGGCCGTTGGCGACGAGTTGCCACGCCGCGCGGACGAGCGCCACTGGATCGACGCCGGGATGCGAACGGAACCGCTTGTCCTCGTAGGCGAACAGGAGCGCGAAGAAGCGCGGATCGACATCGCCGACGCCGACCGGCAGGCGCCAGCGGCCTTCCACCGTCGGGTATGGCCGCAGCAGTTTTCTGTCCCGGTCCACCACCAGCGTGGAGTACGCGAGGTCCTTGCCGGTTGGCACCGGGCCGAGCGAGACGATCCAGCCGGCTGCGGCAGCGAAAATGGCGACGACAGCGACAAACACAATTGCCAGCACGGAACGCCAGTGGGCCAGCCGAAGTCGGCCGGCTCCCTCATGGGAAGAGAAATGGGGTGAGGGGGAATCACGCAACGCCACAGCCCCCTCACCCGGCCGCTGCGCGGCCAACCGAAATCGCGGCACCACCGTGCGCATCAGCTTCACCTCGCCACCTCGATCTCCACCGTGCCGGTGGCGGTGCGGCCGAAGCGGTCGGGCCGGTACATGTCCTCCACATAGGCCTGCGGCAGCACGTAGCGGCCGGGCGACACCGCGCGCACCACGTAGGCGACCGCAAACATCGCCGGATCGCCGGCCTTGCGGTCGAACGCAGCGCTGAACCGGTCGTCGCGGAATTCGGAGTGCGCCGGCTCCACGGCGTTCTCGATCCACGAAAGGGTGCCGGTGTCGCCGGAGGAGACGAGGCGCGGATTGTCGATCTCGAAGCCGGCCGGCAGGTAGTCGGCCAGGATCAGGCGGGCGAACTTCGGCTGCGGCTCGGTGACCTTCAGCACCACGACGAAGCGCTGGTTCTGCTTCACCTTGGAGATCTCGGTCTTCTGGCCGTCGAGCGTGTAGTAGGCGCGCTCGATCTTGAAGCCGCGGTCGGCGGCGGGCTCCGGAACGAGTGGCGCGCCGGTGGCCGAGACGACCGCCTGCAGCGGCGTGTCGCCCCTGTTCGTCACCTTGACTGGGCCGCCGGCGAGATCGGCCGCGCGGAAGGTGCGATAGAGCGGGCCCTGGCGCGCCTCGCCCGCCACATCGAGCGACACCGTGATTCCTTCCCGCGCGAGCGCACGCGCCGCCAGAACCAGCCAGGCATTCTCCTGGGTCGAGGTATAAGGCGTGATCCCGCGTGCCGCCTCGATCCGCTGCACCGCGTTGATGATGGTCGGACGCGGGCCGCCGCCTTCGGCCGCGAGCGTGACCAGGGCTGCGGCATCGCGCAGGGCCGAGCCATAGTCGGTGCGGCCGACCTCCGCGACCGGCTGCGGCGCAATGGACTCCAGCGCCGCCGCATAGACGCGCTCGGCCCGCACCTTGTCGCCGACCATGCTCAGCGCCGCCGCGATCTGCGCCTTGGCCATCGGCGTGGCCACATCGGCGAGTTTCGTGTCGGCGAGGTAGCGCAGGTCGCCGAGCGGCGCGACGCCGTTGCGCGCCAGCACGTAGAGCGCATAGGCGAGATTGCGGCCGCCGTCCTTGCGCGGCTCGCCCGCGATGCTGACGATGTTGCGCAGCCGGTCGAGGGCAAGGCGGAGCGCCACGTCGGGCACGGCAAAGCCGCGCTCGCGCGCCCGGGTGAGGAAGTCGGCCACATAGGCGTCGAGCCAGGCGTCGTCGCCGCCCGCTGTCCACAGGCCGAACGAGCCATCAGGGCCTTGCCGCGCCAGCACCCGATCGACGGCGTCGCGGATGCGCTGGTCGATCGCCGTGTCGAGCGCGAGATGCGCCTCGGACGCCAGTTCGTTGACATAGAGCAGCGGCAGTGCGCGGCTGATCACCTGCTCGGAACAGCCGAACGGGTAGCGGTCGAGCGCCGCCAGCAGCGCCGCCACGTCGAGCGCCGTCGACGGCCCGATGGACAAGGCGATGGATCCGGAGCCCGGCACCAGGTCGCTCAGCAGGTCGCTCGACACGGTCAGGCTCTCGGCGCGGGCGATCTCGCGCACAGTACGGCGCGCCAGCACCTGGGTGGCCGGCTTGGCGCCCAACGGATAGGCGCGTTCGAGATCGAAGCCGCCGGGGCCGGTGATGCGCACCGCTACCGTGCCGTTGCCGGCGCGCGCCGCGCTGAGCGGCAGCGCGATCCCGCCGCGCTGCTTGGGGGCGAGGCGCAGCGTCTGCGCCCCTTGCCCGACCGCGAACGGGCCGTCGCCCGTGACGGCGACGCGATACTCGCCGCCCTCGCCTTCGACGTTGTCGAGGTCGAGCCGCACGGTGCCGCGGTCGCCGGTGAGCAGGAAGCGCGGCAGCGTCGCGGTCAGCACCACCGGGTCGCGGACGATGACGTCGCCATGGGCGCGGCCGACCTTGCTGGCCGTCCACGCCACCGCCATCACGCGCACCGTGCCGGCAAAGGCCGGAATGTCGAACGCCACGTCGGCAGCGCCGTCCGGTCCGACCGTCACCAGGCCGGAATAGAGCGCCAGCGGCGGCTGCGTGGGCGGACTGCCTTCGAGCGCGGCGCCGGCGTCGCCGCCGGTGCGCACCTGGCCGACCGTGCCCTGCATGCCGTCGATGAGCTGGCCATAGAGGTCGCGGATCTCGGCGGTGAGCCGGCGCTGGCCGAGATAATAGTCGTCGGGCGCCGGCGGCTTGTAGTTGGTGAGATTGAGGATGCCGACGTCGACGGCGGCCACGATCACGCGTGCCTCCTCGCCGGCGGCGCCGTCCACTTTGACGGAAGCGCGCAGCGTGCCGCGCGGCCGCATGAGGTCGGGCAGCTTCAGCGCCACCGCAAGCGACTTCGCCGCGCGATCGATGGCGAACCAGCGCACGCCGATGGCGCGCCCGGGCATGCGGTTGGCCTGGGCGTCGAGCGGCCGCCGCAGCGTCGCCACCACGTAGGCGCCGCTGCCCCAATCGGCTCCCACGGTGAGCGGAATCTGGGCCGTGCCGGCCTGAATGTCGGCCACCTGGGTGGTGATGAGGCGGTCGCCGACCACCGCCAGGCTCACCTTGCCGGCGGTGCGCGCCGTCACGGCCACCGTGATGGTGTCGCCGGCGCGATATTCCGGCTTGTCGAGCGCGATCTCGAGGAGGTCGGGCGTGTCGGCGGAGGACTCGGCGTAGAAGCCGGAGTCGAACACGACCGAGGTCGTGGGTCCGGCCGGATCAGCGGCCGCGACTTCCAGCCGGTAGCGCCCCCATGTCACCGGCACGACGATGCGGCCGGCCCGATCGGCGGCGACATCCACCGTTCCATCGGCGATGCGGCGCGTCGACTTCACCGCCTCGTAGCTCCAGCGCCCGTCCTGGCGGTACCACTGGAACCGGGTTTCGACCTTCAACAGATCCCAGCGCAGGCCGGAGCGCGGCAGCGTCGCGCCGTCGGGCGCCGCGACGGTCACGTCGAAGCCCGCGGTCTCGCCCTCGCCCACCGATTTGCCCGAAAACAGCGGCTTGACGCCAATCATGGTGGCGGCCGGCGTCACCGGCAGCGTCAGCTTGCGCTCGACCGCGCGGCCGCCGGGCTCGGCCAGGCGCACCGTCACCCCGGCTTCGAGCGGCCCCGTGGACTGGGGCAGCTTGTCCAGCGCAACGGTAAAGCGTGTCCGGCCCTGGGCGTCGGTTTCGGGAATATCGCCCAGAGACTGCCCTTCGCTCGTCACCTGTTCGTCGTCGAGCCCGAACTGGTAGCCGGCAAAGCCGGGCCGCTCCTTGGCGGGCGCAATGGTCACGTCGCCCTGCACCTCCAGGCCCGACGCCGGCGCGCCATAGAGATAGCGGCCGTCCAGCGTGACCTCGGCCGGCGCCGTCTTGGCGATGCGGGTCGCTCCGGTCTTGAGGTCGAACTCCAGGCGGTCCGGCACGTAGTCCTCGACCATGAACGTGGTCTCGCCCACGGCCGGACGTTTCGGATCGGTATGCGCGCGCACGTGCCAGGTGCCGGTCGGCGCCGAGGAGACGAGCGGCAGGCTCAAGGATCGCCCGCCAAGGCCCTGGTCGGGCAGCGTTACGCGGCGGTATTCGACCCCGTCCGGGCGCTCGACGATCAGCGTGAGCGGGACGCCGGCTGCCGCGACGCTGTTGGCGTCGCGCAGCAGCGCCGTGAGGTGCACGGTCTCGCCCGAGCGGTAGACGCCGCGCTCGGCGTAGACGAAGGCATCGAGGCCGGCCGGCATGGCGCGCCCGGCCACGCCGCGGTCGGACAGGTCGAAGGCCGGGCCCTTGAGGTTTAGGAAGGCATAGTCGGTCTGCTCGGCCGCAACGATCATGGCTGGCGCCAGACCGCCCTCGCCGCGCGCCAGCCCGGCCTCGAAGCGGACGAAGCCGGCGGCATCGCTGGTCCGGGTGGCCAGGACCTCGTTGTTGCGGGCGATCAGCCGCACCTCGACGCCGGCCTTGGTCTCGGTCGTGGCCAGCGAATGGACGAAAACGTTGACGCCGTCATTGCCCGAGAAGGCGGTGAGGCCGAGGTCGGAGACGATGAACCACTGGGTCGCCAGGTCTTCATAGTCGGACGATTTCGCCGCTCCGGCCGGCTCGGCTGACATGACGTAGACGCCGGGCTGCAGCTCGCCGACCGTCTGGTCGATCGGGAATGCCGTGGTGATGTCGGCGTTGAGCGTCGGCTCGACCTTGAGTTCGCCCCCCCACACCTTGCCGCCGCGCTGCTCCGCGAGCCGCTCCAGCTCATAGCGGTCGAGGTTGCGCTGGAAGTCGCGGCCGAGCACCGTGTTGAGGAGGTTGCGGTCACCGATGCGGAAAATCTGCACGTTCACGGTGTCGGTATTGACGCTCACCACCGGGATGCCGCGCTGGCCGGTGCGCGGCAGCACGTAGGCCTTGCCGGTGAAGCGCGCGAACGGCTTGCGGTCGCGCACGTAGATGGTGAAGTCGACCGACTTGGACAATGTCTCCTTGACCACCGACGGCAGGCCGGTGCGCAGCGTGACGGAATAGCGCTCGCCGTGGCGCAGGCCCTCGACACAGAGCTGCTTCTCCTCGGCCGAGAGCGCCGGCTTGTCCTGGCCAGCCAGCGCCACGAAGGGCGAGAAGTCGGTGCGCCGGCCCGGCAGTTCCTCGGAGAACTGGAAGCAGGCGCGCGGCGAGGTGGCGTCGGAATCCACCGTGTAATCGACGACGCGGAAGCCGTGGTCTTCGCGCAGGCGCTCGTACATGGCGCGGGTCTCGGCCACCTCGCGCAGCTCGAGCGCGAGCCGCAGCGCGTCGAGCGCCGGGCGCCAGATGCGGCGGTCGGCAAAGGTGCGGCCGACGACGGTGAGGCTCTCCGCCTCCTCGTTGCGGTTGCCGGCGCGTTGATAGGCCACGTAGGCGGCGGTGCCGGCGCGCTCGAGCAGCACGCCGCGCTCGCGGTCGTCGCTCGGACGGATCTGCTGGATGGTGCGGGCGAGGCGCAGCCAGTTGGCGGCGTCGTTCGGGGCGATCGTCACGATCTGGCCGAGCACCTGCATGCCGGCGCGGTTGTCGCGCCGCTCGAACGCCGCGTCCGCCTCGCGCCGCAGGGTCGCCAGCGGCTTCGCCACGGTGCCGGCGTCCTGCTTGATCTGCGCCTCGAGCTTGATCGCGGCATCGGCGAGGTCGTCGCGCTGGAATGGCTTGTCGGCGGCAATGGCTGAAAAAGACACAAAGCTAACGAGCGCGGCAAAGACGCCGACGCGAAGAGACGCGCGCATCGCGAAAGACCTCCCTCCCCGGAGCTGGGGCTGCGGCGAGTGGAACCCTGAATCGTGTCGAGGTCGTGACTTTTTACGGCAGTCCGACGTTGCCTGGGCCGCGGACGAGAGGCACGACATTTCAATGCCTTGGCCAAGCGCGCTGAGAAACTGATGCGGATGACAATCGCCTGCCAGTTGCGCCGCGCACAGGCGCGCGCCGCGCCCGCGAGTCGGCCCCTTGCGCGCTCCGTGGCGAGCACCGGTGCATGATGCCGGAAAACCGTCTAAGGTTGTGGCAAGGCGCCCCGACAAGGCGCAACGCGACTAAAACGCGACTAATGCGAGGAGGAAAGCATGTCGCAGAATCGGAGGACGTTTCTGAGAACCACGGCGCTCGCCGGTGCCGCGGCGGCAGGTGCAGGGCTGGCGGCCCCGGCCCTGGCGCAACGGACAGCGGCGCCGACCACCGGTGCGCAGCAACTGCCGCGCGACCTCACCCTGGCGACGCTGCGGCGCGCCGGCGGCTACGGCCTCGGCGTACGCAGCGAGCGCGGCATCCTCGACGTGACGGCGGCCGAGCAGGAGTTCCGCGAGAACGCGCCGACCACCATCGAGGCGCTGCTGCGCGGCGAGCGCGACGCCAACAGCCTCAAGCGCCTGCTCGACAAGGCGAGCGCGAGTTCTTCCGCCGAGCGCTTCTTCGTCGCCGCCGACCGGGCGCAGTTCGGGCCCTGCGTCACCAACCCGGAAAAGATCGTGTGCATCGGCCTCAACTACCGCAAGCACGCGGCCGAGACCGGCAACCCGGTTCCCAAGCAACCGATCCTGTTCAACAAGTACAACACGGCGCTGAACCACCACGGCGGCACCATCAACGTCGCCCAGGAAGACGCACAGAAGTTCGACTACGAGGCCGAGCTGGTGATCGTGATCGGGCGCCAGGCGCGCAACGTCAGCGAGCAGGACGCCGGCAGCTACATTCTCGGCTACTGCACCGGCAACGATTTCACCGCCCGCGACCTGCAGAGCCGGTCGAGCCAGTGGATGCTGGGCAAGAGCCTGGACGGCGCCGGGCCGATCGGGCCATGGCTGGTGGGCGCCGATCTCGCCGACGGCGACAACCTCAAGATCGAATGCCGCGTCAACGGCGAGGTGCGCCAGTCGTCGAACACCAGCGACATGGTGTTCAACACACGGCAGCTGGTGAGCTACATCTCGCGCTACACGACGCTGAAGCCCGGCGACATCATCTTCACCGGCACGCCGGAAGGCGTCATCTCCGGCTATCCCAAGGACAAGCAGGTGTGGCTCAAGGCCGGCGACAAGATCGTCACCTCGATCGAGAAACTCGGCGACCTTGCCTTCACGCTCACCGACAACGGCAAGACGACGACGCTGTAAGCTGAGTTGGCGACACACGCGGCGCTGTAGCCCGGATGGAGCG
>Ga0209466_1000036_pt1 | contig 27767 bp, 24 predicted proteins | sample PanSoiPlo30MoBio_FD_188323 | JGI IMG/M metagenome (GOLD analysis project Ga0209466, IMG submission 188323) | Tropical forest soil microbial communities from Panama analyzed to predict greenhouse gas emissions - Panama Soil Plot 30 MoBio (SPAdes)... | ecosystem: Environmental > Terrestrial > Soil...
GGCGGCGCACCCGAGGTGGCGGCGACGCTCGGCATCGCCGACAGCACGGTGAAGACGCATCTACGTCGCCTGTACGAGAAGACCGGCGCCCGCCGCCACGCCGATCTGGTCAAGCTCGTCGCCGAATATTCCAATCGCCTCATCCGCTGAGACGAAAATCCCCGTGATCGGACGCCCGTCCACCGGGGTACGCGGCGTGCGGCCGGATGCCGCGACCTGGACGCTCCCGCATGCGCGACACCCGCTCGTCCTTCCGGCTGAACCGCGCGCCACATCACCTGTTCCCCAGGGAACAGGCGCTGAACCGCCCCCCGAGATCGTTCGACGACCGTACGGCTGAACGCCACCGCAACGTCGCGGCGCGGCTGCACTGCGCGACCGGCCGTGGCGATGATCGACCCATGCAGGACGGCTGGCTCCGTCGGGGAAGGACGCGACTATGGCCATTGGAACGAACGGGGCCGATACACTTACCGGCACCTCCTCCAGCGATGTGCTGAGCGGGCTCGGCGGCGACGACTGGCTCAAGGGTTTTGGCGGCAACGATGGGCTCATCGGTGGCGCCGGCGCCGACCGCCTCGACGGCGGCGACGGCATCGACATGGCGCTCTATACCGACTCCCTCGACAGTGTCTCGGTCAACCTGGCAACGGGCCAAGGCTTCGGCGGCGACGCGCAGGGCGACACGCTGATCAGCATCGAAAACCTGGCGGGCTCCTCGTTTGGCGATTCGCTCACCGGCAACGACGTCGCCAATGAGCTTTACGGACTGGCCGGCAACGATGTCCTCAAAGGGGGCGGCGGCGCTGACCGCGTTGATGGCGGCATCGGCATCGACACCGTGCTCTACAGCGACTCCAACGTCGGCGTGGCCGTCAACCTGACGACCGGACGTGGATTCGGCGGCACGGCCGAGGGCGACACGCTGTTCAATATTGAGAACGTGGTCGGCTCGGCGTTCGGCGATTCGCTCACCGGCAGCGAGGTCGCCAACGAGCTCTCGGGGTCGGGTGGCGGCGACGTACTCGACGGCCGCGGCGGCGCCGACAGGCTGGACGGCGGCGACGGCATCGACGTGGCGCTCTACGACCAGTCTGCCGCCGGTGTGAACGTCAACTTGACGACCGGACGCGGGCTCGGCGGTACGGCGGAAGGCGACACGCTGGTCAACATCGAGAACGTCGTCGGCTCTTCGTTCAGCGACACGCTGACCGGCGACGCCGGCGCCAACCTGCTGTCCGGACGCTCCGGCAGTGACGTCCTCATCGGCGGTGGCGGCAACGATACGCTCGACGGCGGCGACGGCGATGACACCCTCAAGGGTGGCGGCGGCGCCGACGCGCTGATCGGCGGCCAGGGAAATGACACGGCGGATTACAGCGATGCGACCGCTGCCGTGTTCGCCAGCCTTGGGGGCGGCAGTGCCTTCAATCCGAACAATGACGCCAGCGGCGACACGTACTTCAGCATCGAGAACATCACGGGTTCGGGTTATGGCGACCGGCTGACCGGCGACGCCGGCAACAACCAGCTCAAGGGCGCCGGTGGCAACGACGCGCTGGACGGCGGCAGCGGCGACGACATCCTCATCGGGGGCTCCGGCGGGGACGTCCTGATCGGCGGCGATGGCATCGACACGGCAGACTACACAACCGCGGCAGGCGTCCATGTCGACCTTGCCGGCGGCGGCAATACCGGCGAAGCCGCGGGCGACACGTTCTCCGGCATCGAGAACATCGTCGGCTCTGCCTACAATGACGACCTGGCCGGCGACGGCGGCGACAACGCGCTCGTCGGCGCCGGCGGCAACGACGTCCTGCGCGGCGGCGGCGGCAATGACGTGCTGGCGGGCGGCAGCGGCGCCGACATGCTGATCGGCGGCGCCGGCAGCGATACCGCCGACTACAGCCAGTCGACGCAGGCCGTCCAGGTGTTCCTCAACAGCGGCTCTGCCAGCAATGGCGATGCCCAGGGCGACACGTTTTCCAGCATCGAGAACATCACCGGCTCCATCCACGACGATCGCTTGGTTGGCGATGACGGCGACAACGTACTCAACGGCGGCAACGGCAACGACGAGCTCAGCGGATCCGGCGGCAGCGACATCCTGATCGGCGGCGCCGGCAATGACGTGCTGTCGGCAAACCATCATCCCCTCGAGGGGATCGACGGCGTCGATACCCTGATGGGCGGTTCCGGCAACGACATCTACGAGGTGGACTCCGGCGACGTCGTGATCGAGGCCGCGGGGCAAGGATTCGATCGCGTGCTGGTCGCTACGAACCACAGCCTCGCAGCTGGCTCGGAGGTCGAGGTGCTGGAGACCGTCAACGCGGCCGGCACCGCGGCGATTGACCTGGTCGGCAACGAGTTCGACAACGCCATCACCGGCAACAACGGCGCCAACACGATTGCCGGCAGTTCGGCGAATGACGGCGGCCTCTACGACGGCCTCGACGTCATGACCGGCCTCGGCGGCGGCGACTTGTTCGTTTGGACGTCCATTGCCGAGACCGTACCCGCCGGCCAGGTAGCGGACGTGGTTACGGACTTCAACCGCCTGGAAGGCGACCTGTTGGCGGTCAATCAGATCGATGCCAATCCGCTGGTCGCAGGCGACCAGGCCTTTACCTTCGTCGGCCTCGTCGACTTCACGCCGGGCCACCAATTCACCGGCGCCGGCCAGATCGGCTTCTTCACCACCCCTACCGACACCTTCATCCTGCTCAATACGGTGGTGAATCCGGGTCCCGGCGGCATCGATTTCGAGGAAGCCACGATCCACCTCACCGGCGTGCACAACGTCGACGCCAGCTTTTTCGTGCTGTGACGCGCCACCTGGAGGGCGTGCACCAGGTCGACGCTACCTGGTTCGTGCTGTGAGCTGAAGCACGCTGTTCCGGCTGGCCATGACCGGCGGGCGAGCCTCCCCTCGCCCGCCGGTGCGGCCTTGTGCTTCTTTTCCAGCCTGTTCCCTAGGTAACAGGCGGCTGAACCACCGCATCGGTCGGCGACCACAATCCACCTTTCCGGCGCGCACACCCCGGACGCCAGCTGGTTCCGGCTGTGACGGCGCGGACGGCGGATCGACCTCCCCTCTCGTCCGTCGACTGAACGAGAAGTCCTGCCCCGCCGTTCGCGCCGCGGCCGGGCAGGCCTTTTTGTGTCTCTCCTGCATCACCTGTTCCCCGGGGAACAGCCACCTGAACCGGCCGATGCGATCATCCGACGACCCGCAACACAGGATTTGGCCGCTCTACTGCCCAGCACAGCAACCTGCCGGTTCAGGACACTCGGCTTCGATGGGGAAGACACCATGGCGACCGTGAACGGGACGAATAGCGCCGATTCGCTCAGCGGCACCAGCGCCGCCGATACGATCAACGGACTCGGCGGCAACGACACGCTGAAGGGATTTGGCGGTGCCGACCGCCTCGACGGCGGTGCCGGCATCGACACGGCTTCCTACTTCAATTCCGCCGCCGGCGTCGGGGTCAACCTGGCGACCGGAAGCGGCTTCGGCGGCGACGCCGCAGGCGACACGCTGGTCAATATCGAGAACGTGGTCGGCTCCTCGTTCAACGACGCGCTGATCGGCGACGGCAATCACAACGAGCTGGTCGGGCTCGAGGGCAACGACGTGCTCAAGGGCGGCGGCGGCGCCGACTTCCTCAACGGGGTCGACGGCGACGACATCCTCAAGGGCGGCGGCGGCGCCGACGCGCTGTTCGGCGGCAGCGGCAGCGACACGGCGGACTACAGCGACTCGCCGGCAGCCGTGTTCGTCGGCCTCGGCGGCGTTGCCTCCGGCGGCGATGCCGCCGGAGATACGTTCTCGAGCATCGAAAACCTCACCGGTTCCGCCTTTGACGACAGTCTGGGCGGCGACAACGGTGCCAACGGTCTCAGCGGCGGTGCCGGCAACGACAGCCTGGCCGCCGCCGGCGGCAATGACTTTCTCAGCGGCGGTGCGGGCGACGACTTCCTCGAGGGCGGGGACGGCAACGACACGATGATCGGCGGGACCGGCAATGACCGCTACGTGGTCGATGCCGGCGATGTGGTGGCCGAAAACGCCGGCGAAGGCCTCGACGAGGTGCTCACCTTCTTCACCTACAGCCTCAATGCCGGCGCCGAGATCGAGGTGCTCAGGGCCATCCCGGAATCCACCGATCCGATCGACCTGGTCGGCAACGAGTTCAACAACACCATCGTTGGCAACAGCAACAACAACACCATCGTCGGCAGCCCGGCCAACGACGGCGGCGGCTACGACGGCCTCGACACCATGACCGGCCTACGCGGCGGCGACGTGTTCGTCTGGACGTCGACGGCCGAAAGCGGCGTGGCCGGCAACGAGGCCGATGTGATTACCGACTTCAACCGCGCAGAGGGAGACCTCATCGCGGTCAACTCGATCGACGCCGACGTCACGGTCGCCGGCAACCAGGCCTTCACCTTCATCGGCACTAGCCCGTTCACGGCGCCCGGTCAGATCAGCTTCTTCACCACCGCCACCGACACCTTCGTCCTCTTCAACACCGATGGCGACGCCAACCAGGAGATGACGATCCGCCTCAACGGCGCCCACAACGACGTCGACGCCAGCTGGTTCGTGTTGTGAGCCAACGACATTCACCTCGCAGGATAGGACAGAACCGATGGCCATTTTTCCCGGAACCGAGTACGCCGACACGCTGTACGGCACTGGCGGAGCCGATACGATCAACGGACTCGGCGGCGACGACACGCTGAAGGGGTTTGGCGGCGCCGACATTCTCGACGGCGGCGCCGGTATCGATACCGTGTTCTACAGCGACTCCCGCTCGGGCGTGACCGTGAACCTGGCGACCGGCCGCGGCAGCTTCGGCGACACGCTGATCAGCATCGAGAACGTCTACGCCTCGGCGCACCAGGATTTCCTCACCGGCGACGGCGGCAGCAACGAGCTGCATGGGCTGCAGGGAGACGACGTGCTGGAGGGCGCCGGCGGCAATGACGCCCTGTACGGCGAAGACGGCAACGACAACCTCAACGGTGGCGGCGGCGCCGACGTTCTCAATGGCGGCGCCGGCGAGGATGTCGCCAACTACAATTCGTCGGCGCAAGGCGTCTTTGTGTCGCTCATCACCGGCACGGCCGCCTTCGGCGACGCCGAGGGCGACACGCTTTCCAGCATCGAGGACGTGATCGGCTCCGATCACACCGACAATCTGTGGGGCGATGACGGCATCAACGACCTCAACGGGATGGGCGGCAATGACACGCTGAAGGGCTTCGGCGGCAACGATTTCCTCGAGGGCGGCGACGGCGCCGACCAGCTGTTCGGCATGAACGGCACCGACTTCCTGTTTGGTGATGGCGGCGCCGACACGCTCGACGGCGGCCCCGACAGCGACCTTCTCAAGGGCGGCGGCGGCGACGACGTCCTGCGCGGCGGCATCGGCAACGACGCCTACATCGTCGACAGCGCGGCCGACTTGGTGGTCGAGGCACGCGGCGAGGGCGCGGACACCGTGGCGACCAGTGTGACCTACGTTCTCCCCGCCGGATCGGAAGTCGAATTTCTGGAGACGGTCCAGTTCGATGCTACCACGGCCCTCGACCTGGTCGGCAACGAGTTCGACAACCTGATCACCGGCAACAACGGCAGCAACACCGTCGTCGGCAGCCCGGCCAACGACGGCGGCGGCTACGACGGTCTCGACACCATGACCGGCCTGGGCGGCGGCGACGTGTTCGTCTGGACGTCGACGGCCGAAAGCGGCGTGGCCGGCAACGAGGCCGACTTGATCACCGACTTCAACCGCGCAGAGGGAGACCTCATCGCGGTCAACCCGATCGACGCCGACGTCACGGTCGCCGGCAACCAGGCCTTCACGTTCACCGGCACTGGCCCGTTCACGGCGCCCGGCCAGATCAGCTTCTTCACCACCGCCACCGACACCTTCATCCTCTTCAACACCGATGGCGACGCCAACCAGGAGATGACGATCCGCCTGGCAGGCGTGCACGCGGTCGACGCCAGCTGGTTCGTGCTGTGACGCGAGCGGCGCAGGGCGCCGCGTGACACCCAAAAAAGGGGCAGCCACAAAGGCTGCCCCTGCGGGACCGCGCAGATTATCTCGCCTCAGCCAAGCGCCTGCTTCACCCGTTCGGGCGTGAACGGCGTATGCCGCAGGCGCACCCCGGTGAGCTGGGCGACGGCGTTGCCGATCGCCGGCGCTACCAGCGGCGTCGCCATCTGGCCGGCGCCGGTCGGCGGGTTGTCGGTGCGGATCAGCTCGATGTGCATCTGCGGCACGTCGCTCATGCGCGGGACGGAATAGTCGTAGAAGTTCGACTGCTCGACCGCGCCGTCGCGGATGGTGATGCGCTCCATCAAGCCGAGGCCCAGGCCGTACACGATGCTGCTCTCGGTCTGCGCCACCACGTTGTCCGGCTGCACCGCGATGCCGCAATCGATGGCGCACCAGATGTTATGCACCTTGATGGCTCCGCTGGCGCGGTCGAGCGAGACCTCGGCGGCGCCGGCAACGAGGGAATCGGAGTAGTTGGTGAACGCGAAGCCCATGCCGCGGCCGTCGCGCTTTCTCCCCCACTCCGCCATGCGGACGACCGCGTCGACGACGGCGAGCCCGCGCGGCGTGCTCTTGAGCAGCTCGCGCCGAAGCGCCACCGGGTCGATACCGCGCTTGACGGCAATCTCGTCGACGAACGTCTCGGTCGCGAACTTGTTGGCCGTGAAGCTGATGCCGCGCAGCGGCGCCGTGCGCACGCCGGTGTCGCGATAGACCTGCTCCACCAGCTGGTTGGCCACGTCGTAGCCGGGGAGATCCGCCCCCGCCATCAGGATGCCGTCCTTGCGGCCACGCTGCTCGAAGCGCACCGGATCGAAGAACGGCGTCACCCGGTCGCCGACGATGCGATGCTGCCACGCCACCGGCATGCCCGACTGGTCGAGCCCAGCGCGGAGATAATGGGCTGACAGCGGCCGGAAGCGCCCATTGTGCACGTCGTCCTCGCGCGTCCACATCACCTTGACGGGCCGGCCCGCGTCCTTGGCGAGCAGCACCGCGTCGATGATGAAGTCGGCATCGCGCGGGCCGCGCCGGCCGAAGCCTCCGCCCATCAGCATGTCGTTGAGCTTGACCTTGTCGCGCCCGATGCCGAGCGCCTTGGCGGTGGCCTCCTGGGCGATGGTCTGGCTCTGGGTGCCGCACCAGATTTCCGCCGCGTCGCCGGCGGGCGACACCGACGCAACGGCGTTCAGCGGCTCCATCTGCGCGTGATAGGCGTAGTCGCAGAGATAGAGCGCGTCCATGGTCGTGGCCGCCCGGGGCATTGCGGCCGACACGTCGCCGGCCTTGAACCATTCGCTCGCGGTCGCCTGCGGATCGCGCGCCGCCGCGGCAAACGCCTCGAGCCCGCTGTCGCTGTCGAAGCCCCAGGCATTTCCTGTCTTGGTCCAGGTGATGCCGCGCGCCAGGGTCTCCTTGCCAGAGAACGCCGCCCACGGCGTGTCGGCGACCACGCCTACCCCGTAGGGGAGACGCACCACCTTCACCACGCCGGTCACGGCGCGGACCCTGTTCTCGTCGATGCGGTCGGGAGCCGCGCCCTCCACGGGAGCACGCAGCACCGCGCCATAGAGCATGCCGGGGACCTGCACATCGATGGCGTATTGCGCGCTGCCGTTGACCTTGCCGGGCAGCTCGATGCGCATCACGTCCTTGCCGATCAGGCGGAATTCGCTTGCCTTCTTGAGCTGCTCCGGCTTGATCTCCGGGGCCTTGTCGGGGACCTCGGCGAAAGCCGCGATCTCGCCGTAGCTCAGCCGCCGGCCGGATTTGGCGTGCACGACGGCACTCGGCTCGCTGGTCAGCTCGTCCGCCGGCACGCCGAGCTTGCGCGCCGCGCTGTCGATGAGCACGCGCCGCACCTGCGCCCCGAACGTGCGCAGCGGGCGGAAATAGCTGCGCACCGCATTGCTGCCGGCAGTGTACATCAGGCCCGGAAATCCCGGGTTGCCGTAGACGGCTTCCACCGGCGGCGCCCGCACGATGCGCACTTTTGCCCAATCGGCATCGAGCTCTTCGGCGATGAGCAGGGGCAGCGAGGTCATGGACCCCTGCCCCATCTCGGTCGCCGCCGACATGATGGTAATCGTGCCGTCGGGCGCGATCGAAACCCAGGGGCTCAGCGCCTTGCCGGCGCGCTCGGCGGCGAGCGTCGCGGCGCGAGCGGCCTTGCCGGCCAAAGCGACCGCGAAAGTGAGGCCAGCCGCGCCGACCATGACCTGGCGACGGGACAGGGCGGAAGAACGAATATGCCGTGTCATGTCAGGCCTCCCGGGCAGCGCGCTCGATGGCGCGCACGATCCGCTGGTACGTGCCGCAGCGGCAGATGTTGGTGCTCATATGATCGATGATCTGCTCGCGCGTCGGATGCGGCTGACGCTGCAGCAGGTCGGCCGCGCTCATGATCTGTCCGGACTGGCAATAGCCGCACTGCGGCACGTTCTCGGCGAGCCACGCCTTCTGCAGCCGGTGCGAGGAGTCTTCCGACAGGCCCTCGATCGTCGTGACGGTGCGCCCCGCCACCTCGGACATCTGGGTCTGGCATGAGAACGCCCGCTGGCCGTCGATGTGCACCATGCAGGCGCCGCACAGGCCGGTGCCGCAGCCGAACTTGGTGCCCGTGAGTTTCAGGCCCTCGCGGATCACCCACAACAACGGCGTGTCCGGCGGCGCCTCGGTCGACGCCGGCTTGCCATTGACATTGAAGCGGATCGTCATCTCGCCCTCCGTTCGCATCGGTCAGGCGATTCAAGCTAGACAACAGTTGGCGTCGCCGAAACCGACGCATTACATTGTTCGCCCCGAGAGCGAACCACTGCGCGGCCGGCGCGTCAATGACGAACTGCGACTGCGTCGCAAGGAAGTGATGGATGGCCAAAGGGAATGAACTACCGATCGTGATCGCGGGCGGCGGCATCGGCGGCCTGGCCGCGGCCTATGCGCTGGCGCGCAAGGGCTTTCCGGTCCGGGTGCTCGAGCAGGCGCCCGAGTTCCGCGAGCTCGGCGCCGGCATCCAGCTCGGCCCCAACATCTTTCGCGCCCTCGACAAGATCGGCCTGAGCAAGGAAATGCTGGAGGATGCCTGGCAGCCGCAGGCGCAGGAGATGCGCGACGCCGTCACCGGCGAGCTGATCACGCGAATCCCGCTGGGCGAGCCGTTCACGGCCCGCTTTCAGGAGCCCTATGCGGTGACGCACCGCGCCGACATCCACGGCGTGTTCCTGCGCGCGTGCCAGCACAGCAACCTCATCTCGCTCGAGAACAACAGCCGCGTCGATGACTTCATCGACAACGGCCCAACCGTTACGGTCACGCTGCAATCGGGCGAGCGCGTCGAAGGCCGCGCCCTGATCGGCTGCGACGGCATGTGGTCGCGCACGCGGGAAAAGATCGTCGGCGACGGACCGCCGCGGGTGTCCGGACACATCGCCTATCGCGCCGTGCTGCGGCGCGAGGAGGTCCCCGACGATCTGTGGCGGCCCGACGTGATTCTTTGGGCGGGGCCACGCACCCACTTCGTCCATTATCCGTTGCGCCGCGGCACGCTGTACAACCTCGTCGCCGTGTTCCATTCCGACCGCTACGTCGAGGGCTGGAACGCGGAAGCCGACCCGGAGGAGCTGTGGGCGCGATTTCGCGGCCAGCGGCCGGAGGTCCTGCGCCTGCTCGAGCGCATCGAGACCTGGCGCATGTGGGTGCTGTGCGATCGCGAGCCGATCAAGGACTGGTCGAAAGGCCGGGTGACGCTCCTGGGCGATGCCGCCCACCCGATGCTGCAATATCTCGCCCAGGGCGCCTGCATGGCGACCGAGGACGCCGTGTGGCTGGCGGAGAAGGCGGGAGCGCAGCCGGACGATCTGCCGGCCGCCTTTCAGGCCTATCAGCAGCAGCGCTACCTGCGCACCGGTCAGGTGCAGATCATGGCGCGGGTCTATGGCGAGTTCTACCACGCGCGCGGCGTGGCGGCGGAGCTGCGCAACCAGATGCTCGGCGGCCGCTCGCCGGATCAGAGCTACGACGGCATCGCCTGGCTGTACAGCGGGATGTGATTGGTCCCGTGCGCCGTCACAGAATGTGGCCGACCAGGTCGAGCCTGATGCTCTGCGCGATCATGTTGGCCTCGATGCGCTGCAGTTCCAACATCCCGCCGTCATGGCTCAACAGCAGATCGTCGGTTCCGTCGCCCGTGTAGTCGGCGATGCCGACCACATGCGTGTCGTTTGCCAGCGTCTCGAGCACCCGTGATGCCACGACATGATTGTTGGCGATGCTGTAAACGCGCAGCGTGCCATCTTCGCGCTGGAACAACAGATCGCTGGTGTGGTCGCCGTTGAAGTCGCCGCTGCCGGCAAAATGCCAGTCGCTGCCGATGGCGCCAACAAAGGTGGTCCCGACCACGCGGTTGTTCTGGATGTCGTGGATCAACAGCATGCCGTCGCTGGCATGCTGCCACAGCAGGTCGCTTGTTCCGTCGTTGTTGAAGTCGCCCGTCCCGAGGAACCCCCAGTCGGCGCCGATGGCTCCCAGCGCCGATGTTCCGACGACCTGGTTGTTCTGAACGTTGTGGACGATCAGCAGGCCGTCGCTGCTGCGCTGCCATAACAGGTCGCTGCTGCCGTCATGGTTGAAATCGCCGATTCCGCGAAAGCTGAAGTCGGCGCCGATGGCACCCAGCAATGTGGCGCCCGTCACCCGGTTGTTGCTGATCGAGTGAGTGACCAGCATGCCGTCGCTGTCACGTTGCGACAGCAGGTCGGTGGTACCGTCGCCGTTGAAATCGCCCGTGCCAAGAAAGCGCCATTCGTTGCCCACGGCCCCCAGCGTGTGCGTAATCACCTGACTGCCATTCACGTCATCGATCAGGAACACCCCGGCCTGGTCGCGCATGACCAGTCCGGCGCCGTGCTCCGCATCGAAACGGCCGCCATTGTACGGGAGCAGCGGCAACGCGTGACTGAGATCGATGGCAACCATTTCGGTGTCGCTCAGCGGATCGCCGGTATGCCCGCCGTCGTCGGTCTGCATCGTCAGCGTGTCGGTGCTGAAACCGGAAGCGCCGCGGTAGACGACGTTGTCGGCGGCGGCGAGCGTGGCATTGATCTCCGCTGCCGTTCCGGTGAGCGCCACCAGGCCGGTGCCGCTGCCCGACACCAGCGCACCGCCGGCCGAGTTGATGGTGAGGGTGCCATGCGCAACCGCAAGCAGCGTCGTCAGGCTGCCGCCTCCCGCGTCGACGTCGCTCACCGACAGGCCGCCGATGACATGATCGGTGCCGGCAATGGCGCGCTGCGGTCCGGGTACGTGATTGATCGGCGCATCATTCACGGGCGTGACGTTGAGGAGTGTCTGGTAGATGTTGCTCGGATCGATCCCGTCGTTGACCTGCCAGCGGATGATGCGCAGCGGACTGGCGCCCGACGCGGTGGGGTTATCGCTGGTCGGGTTGTCGAACGTGACCGATTGCAGCGCGCTCTGATACTGCGCCACTGTCGCCGTGCCGGTCAGCATCAACACATGCGCGGTCGGATCGTAGGTTCCGACGATGCCGGACTGGTCGACGAAGTGTAGCGTGTCGCCGCTCTGGAACCCGTCCGCGATCGTCACCGTGGCGCCGGCCAGGGTCGGGCTGTCGGCGTCGCTCACCTCGATGCTGCTGTCGAGAAGAACCGGCGCCGCCTGTTCGGCATAGCTGGCTTTGACCTCGGCGCCGACCACCGGCCCGACCATGGGTCGGGTGTTGGCTGCAATGCCGATGGAGCCGATCACCGTGTCGGCGACGACGCTGCCGTCCAGCACCGTCAGCCCCATGGCCCCCTCGTTTACTCGCCGCTGCGAGCCGGTTGGCTACCCGGGGCGCGAGGGAGTCACAAGCGCAAGGTGAATAAAAGGTTAATGCCGCGGCGCAGAAGGCCTATTCGGGCTCGATGCCCGCGTCCTTGATCATCTTCGACCACTTGCCGAGCTGGACCTTTACGAACTCGCCGAGCTCCTCCGGCGTGCTGGAAAAGGCCTCGAAGCCGATCCGGGCGATCTGGGCCTTCACCTCCGGGTCGTCGATGATCTTGCGCACCTCGGTATTGAGCTGCGTCAGGATCTCCGGCGGGGTATTCGCCGGGGCGAACAAGCCCGCCCACGAGTCGACCTCGAAATCGGTGATCCCCGCTTCGTGCAATGACGGCACGTCGGGCAAGAGCCGGCTACGCGCCTTGCGCGTGATCGCCAGCGCGCGCAGGGCGCCGGAGCGCACGTGCGGCAGCCCGGGCGTGAGGTCGGTGAACATCATCGAGACGCGGCCGGCGAGCACGTCAGTCAGGGCCTGCGGCACGCTCTTGTACGGCACATGCAGGATATTGATGCCGGCCCACGCTTTCAGCGTCTCGCCGGCCACGATGCCCGACGTGTTGCCGCTGGCAAAGCTCAGCTTGCCTGGGTTCTCCCTGGCATAGGCGACGAGCTCGGGGACGGATTTCACCGGCACGTCCGGATGCACCACCAGCATCAGGGTAAAGCTCCCCACCCGCGACAGCGGCGCAAAATCCCTGATCGGATCGTAGCCGATGTTCTTCATCAGGAAGGGCGCGGCCGAATGCGGGCTGTTGGTGCTCATGAACAGCGTGTAGCCGTCCGGCGCCGAACGGGCCACGTAGGTCGCGGCGATCGCGCCGTTCCCGCCCGGGCGATTCTCGACGACGATGTTCTGCTTGAGCGCGACGGACAGGTGCTGCGCCACGATGCGCGACACTGCGTCAGTGCCGCTGCCGGCACCGAACGGCACGATCAGCGTGATCGGCCGGTTGGGATAGGGCTGCGCCTGCGCGGCGGCGCTCGCCAGCGCGAGACATGCGGCCACGAGAAGGCGAACAACGGTCTGCATGGTATCTCCCGTTCCGCTTTGCAGGCTGCACCGGCGCGCGGCTACAGCCATCCCCTCCACTTGAAGAACAGATAGGGCAGCACCGCCACGACCAGCATGATGACGAGCGCCATCGGATAGCCGAACAGCCAGTCCAGCTCGGGCATGTTCTTGAAATTCATGCCGTAGACCGACGCCACCAGCGTCGGCGGCATCAGCACCACGGCGGCGACGGAAAAGATCTTGATGATGTTGTTCTGCTCGACCGAGGAGAGCATCAGGTTGGCCTCCAGCGCGGCGCCGAGCAGGTCGCGCAGATTGTCGATGTTCTCCACCAGCCGGATGACGTGATCCTGGATGTCACGAAAATACGGATGCATGGCCTGGTCAATCAGCGTCACGTCGAACCGCATGATGCGGTTGCATACCTCCTGCAGCGGTTGCACGGCGCGGCGCAGCAGCAGCAGCTCGTGGCGCAGCTCGTAGATCCGTTCGATGTTCGGTTGTGTCGACTTGCGCGAGAACACTGCATCCTCCAGCGCGTCCACCTCACCTTCGAGCTGGTGCAGGATGGGGAAATAGTTGTCGACGATGAAATCCATGACCGAATAGACGACGAAGCTCTCGCCCTTGGCCAGCATCTTGGGCGCGCTCTCGCAGCGCGCGCGCACTTCGGTATAGGCGGTCGTCGAGCCGTGCCGCACCGTCACCACATAGCCACGGCCGGCGAAGATGTGTGTTTCGCCGAATACGATCGTGTGCTCGTGCAGCTGCGCGGTTCGCAGCACCAGGAACAGCGAATCCCCGTAGATCTCCAGCTTGGGTCGCTGGTGAGCCTGGTGGGCATCCTCGATGGCGAGGTCGTGCAGGCAGAACCGCTTCTGCACCGTGCGCAGCAACTCCTCGTCCGGCTCGTGCAGGCCGATCCAGACGAAGCGCCCTTCCCCGGTATCGACGGGCTCGGCCTGGCTGAGATCGATGTCGCCGACGCGGCACCCGCCGTGGTACGCGGCGCAGTTGATCACCCTGCCCATGGCCGAGCCTCCTCTGTCCGGCTGCTCCTATTGCTTCGGAATGCCGGCGCGCTCGATGACCTTGCCCCACTTGTCGATGTCCTGGCGCAGGCGGGCGCCGAGCTCTTCCGGCGTGCTGGCCTTGGCCTCGATGCCGACGTCGGCGTATTGTTTCACCACGTCGGGGATCGCCAGGATGTCGCGCAGCGACCGGTTCAGCACGTCGATGACGTCGCTCGGCGTGCCCGGGGGTGCGAAGATGCCGTTCCACGAGGTGACCTCGTAGTCGCGGACGCCCGCTTCCTGCACGGTCGGGACGTCGGGCAGGATCGGCGACCGCTGCGGGCTGGAAACGGCGAGCGGGCGCAGCTTGCCGTCCTGCAGTCCGGCTCGCAACGCGGCATAGAAGTCGACCATGAGGTCGACGTCGTTGCGCAACAGCCCGACGATGATCTCCGGCGAGCCGCGGTAGGGCACCACCTGGAAATCCACGCCGGCAGAAGCCTTGAACAGTTCCGCCCCCAGGTTCTGCGTGCTGCCGACGTTGACGGTCCCGACGTTGAGCTTGCCGGGCGCCGCGCGCGCGGCGTCGACGAAATCGGCCAGCGTCTTGAAACTGGACTCGCCGTTGGCGACGAAGACAAGGTCGAAATAACCGAGGGTCGAAACGAGATCGAAATCCTTGATGGGGTCGAACGGCAGCGATTTGAACAGCGGCACGCTGATCGCCGTGCCGTTGGTGACGAGTCCAAGGGTATATCCGTCGGGCGGGGCGCTGATGACCGAGCGCACCGCGTTGATGCCGCCGGCACCCGGTTGGTTCTCCACCACGAAGCGCTGGCCGAGCTTGTCGCTGAGCTTTTCCGCGGTCAGGCGCGAGGTGACATCGGCAACGCCGCCGGCGCCGAACGGCAGCACGAGCCGGACCGGCCGCGTTGGATAGGCCTGCGCCCGCGCGCGATCCGGCAGCGCAATGAACGGCGCAGCCACCGGCGCAAGCGCCAGAGCCTTGACCACCACCCGGCGCGTCGTCACCACAACGTTATTGTTCTTGTCGATCATTAAGTCTGCTCTCCTTCGACTGTGCGTTTGGTAACAACGACCCGCAAACTCGGCGCGCTCCCTCTTCCCGGCGGGGAGAGGGTTGGGGTGAGGGGGGCGAGTGACTCTCGATAGGCCCTCGCCCCCTCACCCGACTTGCTTCGCTCCGCTTCGCAAGTCGACCTCTCCCCGCCGGGGAGAGGTGGAGCAAGCGGCACGGCCCTACGATGTTAAATCTCCCTATCCGAGCACTGCCTTCACGCGCTCCGGATTCATCGGAAGGTCGCGGATGCGTTTCCCCGTGGCATTGGCGAAGGCATTGGCGATCGCCGCCACGGCCGGGCCCTGTGAGCCCTCGCCCGCGCCGAGCGCACGCTCGTTGGGGCGATTGATCAGCTCAACCTCGACCTTGGGCGCCTCGAGCATGGTCACGATCGGATAGCTCGCCCAGTCGCGCGATGTGATGCCGGCGCGATCGAACCGCACCTGCTCCTTGAGCGTCCAGCTTGCCGACTGGACGATGCCGCCTTCGATCTGGTTGATCAGGCCGTCCGGATTGATGACGAGCCCGGCATCGGTGGCCGCATAGGCGCGTGGCACCCGCACGACGCCGCTGGCGCGGTCGACCTCCACCTCGGCCACGACGGCGACGTAGCAGGCGAGGTTCTTGTATTTGGCAAAGCCGATCCCGCGGCCGCGCGTGCCGTCGCCCTTCTCGCCTTCGCGCCAGCCCGCTTTCTTCGCCGCCGCTTCGATCACGGCGCGGGCCCGCGCGTCCTTCATGTGCGCGAGGCGGAACGCGACCGGATCGGCGTTCGCCGCCACCGCCAGCTCGTCCATGAACGACTCCATGGCGAAGACGTTGGCGTAGGCACCGAGCGTGCGCAGCGCCGACACGCGGATGGGCATCTCCGGAATGAAGTGATGCAGCACGCGCTGGCTGGGGAAGTCGTAGAGCGGGATCGCATTGCGGTCGCCGCCGCCGGCCGGCTGCGGAATGCCCTGGGGCGGCCCGATGTGCTGCGGTTCGCCCATGTACCACGCGGCGAGCACGTTGGTGCCGCTGGTGGACTGCGGCCGCATCGAGTGGGTGTTGCTCCACAGCTCGTACTGCCAGTCGACGATGCGGCCGTCGGCGCCCAGTGCCGCCTTGGCCTGCATGACCATGGCGGCGCCGAAAGGCTCCCAGGCGAACTCGTCGTCGCGCATCCATTGCAGCCGCACCGTACGTCCGGGCGCACCGCGCGCCAGCAGCGCGGCATCGAGGGCGACGTCGTCAGCGCCGTTGTGGCCGTAGCAGCCCGACCCCTCGACATGGATGCAGCGGATGTCGGCCGGCTGCATCTTCAAGGCTTTCACGAGCTCGGCGCGCAGCGGAAACACGCCCTGCGAATGCGTCCACACCGTCAGCCTGCCGTCGCGCAATTCGGCGAGCGCGGCCGACGACCCGATCGAGGCGTGCGCGATGTACGGCTTGGTGTAGGTCGCGGCAAACGTGCGCGCACCCTCCGGCACCGCCGCCTGCTTGACGCCGATGGTTTGGTCCTGGCTGGGAAGCGACTTCAGATGCTCGTACAGGCGCGCCGGATCCGGCAGCTCGGGGCCGCCGGTCCAGCGGGCGCTCTTGGCCAACACGCTGCGGGCCCGCACCGCCTGCTCCTCGCGCTCGGCGATCACGCCGAGGAACGAGCCGTCGCGCACCACCGCGATGACGCCCGGAAGCGCCTTGACCGCCGCCTCGTCGACGCCCTCCAGCGTCGCGCCATAGCGCGACGGCCGCACCACGCGGCCGTGCACCATGCCGGGCCGGCGTACGTCCTGCACGAAGGCGGGGCCGCCCGTCACCTTGGCCGGAATGTCCGTGCGCGGGATCGACTGGCCGACGATGCGGTGGCGCGCGGCCGGTTTCGGCGCCGCCTTGGCGGTCGCCTCGCGCTTGAAATCGGCTTCGGCGGCAAGCTCGCCGTAAGAAACCTTGCGGCCGTCGGCCGCGCTGATCACGCCGTCCGCGACGTTGAGCGCATCGGCTGCAACGCCGAGCCGCTTGGCCGCCAGATCGACCAGGATCGCGCGCGCCTCGGCACCGGCCATGCGCAGGGCGGTGCCGCTGTTCTCGACCGACTGGCTGCCCGCGGTCTGGCCTTCGTTCGGCGTCAAGCCGGTGTCGCCCGACACCATGGTGATGCGGTCGAGCGGCAGATCGAGCTCTTCCGCGGCGATCTGCCGGAGCGCGGTCAGAATGCCCTGGCCGAGTTCGACCTTTCCGGTGAACACGGTGGCGGTTCCGTCGGCGTTGATGCGCAGCCAGGCGTCGAGCCGCCGGTTGGTCTGCAGGCTGCCGGGCAGCCGCGCCGGTTCCTGCGCCAGTGCTGCCTTCGGATCGAACGAGAAGGCGACGACGAGCGCGCCCAGGGCGGAAGAAAATTCGCGCCGCGTGAGAGGAGCGTTCATGTCAGATCCTCCCGGTTTCGCGAGCCGCGCGCAGCACGGCCGCGATGATGCGGTTGTGGGTGCCGCAGCGGCAGAGATTTCCGGCAAGTCCCGCGCGCACATCCTGCTCGGTCGGTCGCGGGTTTGAGTCGAGCAGCGCCTTGGCCGACATGATCATGCCGTTGATGCAATAGCCGCACTGGGCCGCCTGCTCGGCGATGAAGGCGCGCTGCAGCGCATCCGGCTTGTCGATTGTTCCCAAGCCTTCAATCGTGGTGATCTTCGCGTCGCCGAGCGACCCGATTTCGGTGACGCAGGAGCGGATGGGCTTGCCCTCCACCAGCACCGTGCAGGCGCCGCATTGCGCGAGCCCGCAGCCGAATTTCGCGCCGTTGAGCTCCAGATCGTTACGTAGGACGTAGAGCAACGGCGTATCCGGCTCGGCCGTCACCGACCGCTCCCTGCCGTTGACGTTCAGACTGATGGCCATGGGCGCCTCCCTTGGCGGATATGCGTGCCCGCCTTGCGAGGTTTATACCAGCGGCTAGCGGGCAAAGGCGAGCGGTCTTCATGCCCGAGTACTCATAGGGGCTACAGCGCAGGAATATCCCCCCGCTCCCAGCCCTCCCGCGTCTGCGCGCGGAATTCGCTGAAACATCCCTGCCCGATGGCCGCGCGCATCCCCGCCATCAGCTCCTGGTAGTAGTGGAGGTTGACGGCGGTGAGCAGCATGGCGCCGAGCATCTCGTTGGCCTTGACGAGATGATGCAGGTAGGCGCGGGAATAGTCGCGCGCGGCCGAGCGGGCGCTGTCGGCGTCGAGCGGGCGCGGGTCATCGGCGTGACGCGCGTTCTTCAGGTTGAGCGGGCCGAACCGCGTGAACGCCAGGCCGTGGCGGCCGTTGCGCGTCGGCAGCACGCAATCGAACATGTCCATGCCGCGCGCCACCGCCTCGATGAGATCTTCGGGGGTGCCCACGCCCATCAGGTAGCGCGGGCGGTCGTCCGGCAGCAGCGGCGCCGTCTCCTCGATGATGCGCAGCATCACGTCCTGCGGCTCGCCCACCGCGAGCCCTCCGATCGCGTAACCGTTGAAGCCCATGGCGACCAGCGGCCCCGCGCTCTGCCGGCGCAGGTCGGCGTGGTCGCCGCCCTGAACGATGCCGAACAGCGCGCGGCCGGGCGGCGCGCGGTCGAACGCACGCTTGCAGCGCTCGGCCCAGGCGAGCGACAGGTGCACGCTGCGCGCAATGTCACTCTCCGCCGCCGGCAGCTTCACGCATTCGTCGAGCTGCATGATGATGTCGGCGCCGAGCAGAAGTTGAATCTCGATGGCGCGCTCCGGACTGAGCTCGTACAGGGTGCCGTCGAGATGCGAGCGGAAGGTCACGCCGCTGTCGCTGATCTTGCGCAACGCGGCGAGCGACATGACCTGGAACCCGCCGGAATCTGTGAGGATCGGATGCGGCCAGTTCATGAAGCGATGCAGGCCGCCGAGCGCCGCGATGCGCTCCGGCCCGGGGCGCAGCATCAGGTGATACGTGTTGGCGAGCACGATGTCGGCGCCGGTGGCGCGGACCTCCTCCGGATATGTGCCCTTGACGGTGGCCTGAGTGCCGACCGGCATGAAGGCCGGCGTGCGCACGCGCCCGTGCGGCGTCTCGATCTCGCCCAAGCGCGCCGCGCCATCGCGCCCGTGGAGACGGAACGAAAAAGCCGGAGCCATCAGTCGCGGAATAGCAGACAGGCGTCGCCGTAGGAATAGAACCGGTAGCCGGCGCGCACGGCATGCGCATAGGCGCGCTGCATCACGTCGAGGCCGGAGAAAGCGGCGACCAGCATGAACAAGGTTGAGCGCGGCAGATGAAAGTTGGTCAGCATCACATCTACGGCGCGAAACCGGTCACCCGGCGTGATGAACAGCGCGGTTTCACCGGAGAATGCGCGCAAGGTGCCGTCTTCGGCGGCGGCGGTTTCCAGGAGCCGCAGCGACGTCGATCCGACCGCGATGATGCGGCCGCCGGCGCGCCGCACGGCATTGAGCGCGTCCGCCGTCTCCTGGCTGACCGTGCCCCATTCGGGATGCATGCGATGCCCGGATGTGTCATCGGCCTTGACCGGCAGGAACGTGCCCGGGCCGACGTGCAGCGTGACGAAATGGAGACCGACGCCGCGCGCGCGCAGGCGCTCCACCACGTCGGGCGTGAAGTGTAGCGCCGCGGTGGGCGCGGCCACCGACCCCTCCTGGCGTGCGAACATGGTCTGGTAGTCGTCGCGGTCGCGCGCGTCAGGTGAGCGGCGCGACGCGATATAGGGCGGCAGCGGCATGTCGCCCCGCTCGTCGATGGCGGCATCGAGCACCGGCCCATGAAACGCGAAGGCGAGCGTGACCTCCCCGTCCTGCCCCTTGGCGTCGACCGTGGCATCGAGTTGGCCGAGGAAGCACACGCGGCCCTCCTCGCCGAAGCGGACGACATCGCCGGGCTTGAGCTTCTTCGCCGGCCGCACCAGCGCGCACCAGCGCGATCCGTCGAGCCGCCTGGTCAACGTCGCCTCGATGCGCGGCTCCTCGCCGCGACCGATGCGGCGGCCGGACAGCCGCGCCGCGATCACTTTGGTGTCGTTGAAGACGAGCGCATCGCCGTGCTGCAGCAGATCCGGCAGGTCGGCGACTCCGCGATCCTCGTATTCCGGCGCATCGCCGGGCCGCACCACCAGGAGACGCGCCGAATCGCGCGGGCTCGCCGGACGCAGCGCGACGCGCTCGGCCGGCAGCTCGAAATCGAACAGGTCGGTGCGCATCCCGGATTCGCTTCACCGCATCCGGGCCAGAAGATCACAGGAATTTGGAGAGACGCTATCGCCCGGACAGCCGGGGCGGATAAGGGTCGCGCCCATAGACCCATTCAGGCCGCACATGGTTGTTCTCGCCCATGAGCACGACATCGGCGTTCTCGCCATGTTCACCGAGCTTCTGCGCGGCATCGATGGCGAACAGCATCGCCTCGTTCTTGCTCTTGTACGGGCCATACTCCTCGTCGTCGAACTTGATCATCCACACGTCATCGTGCTGGACGACGAAATAGCGGGATTGGGTCATAGCCTCCCCCTTTTCGACCTATAGGGATCGTATCACAACGTTACCGTGAAGGGGATGGTTCCTGACACCTCCTGGCCAAAAGAATTCCCGGCCGCCGCCCAACAATTGCCGCGTTGCGGCTCGTCGAGCAAAAATCTTCTCCGGAGGGGAAGCAGAAGAGCATGTCCGACTCCGGCGAAAATTCCGCGCCCTCGGCCCGGCTCCAAGCGATGTCGGGTATACGACGCCCCATGAGATAAACGTACGCCTATGCCGCGACGGTGCGCCGCACGACCACCAACGCGTCCAAGACCGCGCCCTAAGTCCCCGCCGAATCACGAGAACATTGCCGTTCGGCGGCGCGGTCCGGCGATTGCGACGACCTCCCTTTCGGCACGCCGCGAGAATGCCCCGCTGACGTCAAACCGAGTTCATACAGCGCGCGTATCCGGACCTTTGGCGACGCTCCCACCGGCAGGAGGCTCTCGATGGGAACTGTCATGATCAAGTGCCCGCAAACAGGGCGCGAAATTCCGACAGGATATGAAGCCGACCCCACGCGCTTCCGCGCTACGCCTGTGTTCTTTGCCCGCTCCTACTGTCCGATTTGCCGCGCCGAGCACGAATGGTTCGCGCAGGACGCCTGGGTCTGCGATCCCGCTCCGGTGCGCGGCAGGCGCAGCCGGTTCATCCTCAATTTCCATCAGTAGCGTCAGCGTCAACGTCCATCAGTAGCGTCAGCGTCAACGTCCATCAGTAGCGTCAGCGTCGCCCCCTAGCCCCACACATCGTCGTTCCGGCCGGGCCTTGGCTCGGCTGGAACGATGATGATTTTGGCGGGCCGTTCGGCGCGATCTGCGAGAAGCACCAGCGCGGCATCGAACCGCATGGCAGAGCCGCGTCCACACCCCACGTCAATCAGTACGGGCGACCGGGTTGGCAACCCCTCGAATACTCAAGGAGGGCGCCATGGGCACCGTACTTCAGCCGCGCGATCCGCCGGTGTCGGATCACCTTCATCCGCTCGTCTATATCGCGATGGCCGGCCTTGCGCTTTGGTTCGCTGTATCGGCGTGGGGCTTCGCCACCGACGGCTACGCCGATTATCTGCTCGCGGTGGTGAGCGGCTTCATCTTCATCGCCGTTGCGCTTCCCTACGTGCTGTCGCGGGTCTGGCGCAAAAGCCGGCGTCGCGATGCGGCCGGGCAAGACGGGAAATTGTTCGGCGAATGGGCCTCCGGCCAATTCGCCACGTGGCAGGACCGCGTCCGCGGCACCAACGCGGCGATCGAGGTGCTCCTGCCGATTGCCGCAGCCGCTTTCGGCATGACGGCCTTTGGCATCATGCTTCATATCGCGGCCCATTCAGCCGCCTAGACGCACGCCCCTGCGCTCGCGCGTCTTGACGCGGCGCCTCGGCACTATGCCGCGGCGGCGATCTCGGCGCGCACGATGCGGTCCGGATCCTTCACCGGCTCGCCGCGCTTGATCTTGTCAATGTTCTCCATGCCTTCGACCACCTTGCCCCAGACGGTGTACTGCCCGTTGAGCCAGGGCGAGTCCGCGAAGCAGATGAAGAACTGGCTGTCGCCCGAATCGGGTGATTGCGAGCGCGCCATCGACACGGTGCCGCGCGTATGCGGCTCGCGCGAGAACTCGGCCTTGAGCTTCGTGCCCGACCCGCCGGTGCCGGTGCCGGTGGGATCGCCGGTCTGCGCCATGAACCCATCGATCACGCGGTGGAACACGACGCCGTCATAAAAGCCGTCACGCACGAGCTTCTTGATGCGGGCGACATGATTGGGGGCAAGGTCGGGCCGCATGGCCACCACCACCCTGCCCTGCGAGGTATCGAGCACCAGCCTGTCGTCACTCATGGGTGTTCTCCGTTCCAAGGTCCACCGCCGGCGGGCCTCACTTGGCGTCGGCCGCGACCTGCATGCGCACGATGCGGTCGGGATTGCTGACGGCACCGTTCTGCGAGGGCGAGCCCTTCTTGATCTTGTCGATCGCCTCCATGCCGGAGACGACCTCGCCCACCACGGTATATTGATTGTTGAGGCTCGGCGTCTCGGCGAGCATGATGAAGAACTGGCTGTTGGCCGAATTGGGATTCTGTGCGCGCGCCATGCCGACAACGCCGCGCTTGAAGGGGACATTGGAAAACTCGGCCGGCAGGTCGGGATATTTCGATCCGCCGGTCCCGTCGCCGCGCTGGCCGTCGCCGGTCTGCGCCATGAATCCGGCGATGACGCGATGGAACGGCACGTTGTCGTAGTACTTCTCGCGCGCCAGCGTCTTGATGCGCTCGGCATGCTTCGGCGCCAGATCGGGCCTGAGCTTGATCACCACGCGGCCGTACGGCGTCTCCATATAGACGGTGTTCTGCGGATCGAGCCCGGCGGGAAGCGGCTGGGCCAGAGCCGGCGTCGCGCACAGCAAGGCGACCAGGGCAAGGACGCGGATCATCAACAATCTCCTCAGGATCTGCCGCCGGTCTTGCCGGCGAATTTCTTGCGCATGCGATGCAGCACGAGCGGCGGGACGAAGGCCGAAATGTCGCCGCCCATGGCGGCGATTTGCCGGACCAGTGTGGCGGTGATCGGGCGGACCAGCGCGCCGGCCGGCACAAACACCGTCGTCACCTCCGGCGCCATGGTCTCGTTCATGCCCGCCATCTGCATCTCGTAATCGAGGTCGGTGCCGTCGCGCAGGCCGCGGATCAGGAGGCTGGCGCCTTCGCGCCGCGCCGCCTCAACCACCAGATCGTCGAACGTGATGCAGTCGAACGCGCAACCCGCTTCGCGCGCGATCGGCTCGCAGGTCTCCCGCACCATGGCCAGCCGCTCCTCGTGGGGAAACAGGGGCGCCTTGCCGGGATGAATGCCGATCGCCATCACCAGCCGGTCGACAAGCCGGACGGCGCGACGGACGACATCGACATGGCCATTGGTGACCGGATCGAACGACCCGGCATAGAGCGCGGCGCGCGGCATGGGCGCGGTCTAGCCCGGCCGGTTCCCGGCGGCAAGGCCGCTGCGTCGCCACCGCCCTCCCGGGCTGGCGCAGGCGGCGAGTCCCGATGCATGATGGGCCGCGGAGGAAAGCCCGGGAGCAAAGCGTGCGGTTGCGGGTTCTTGTCGCGGCGCTGGCGTGCGGCGTCGTTACGTTGGTGGGCAATGAGGCAGGGGCGCAATCTTACCCGGCGCGGCCGATCAAGCTGATTGCGCCGTTTCCCGCCGGCGGGCCGGTCGACGTCATGGCGCGGCTGATCGCCCAGCACTTGTCGGCCACGGTCGGACAGGTGATCGTCGAAAACCGGCCCGGTGCCGGCGCCACGCTGGGGGCGAAAGCGGTGGCGACCGCCGACCCGGACGGATACACGCTGCTGCTCGGCAGCTCGGCCTCGCTCGCCATCGGCCCCGCGCTCTATCCCAGCGCCGGCTACGACCCGATCAGGAGCTTTGTACCCGTCGCCCTGGTGTCGAACGTCCCCTACGTGATGGTGGCCGCCGTCAAGGCGCCGTTCAAAACCGTCGGTGAGTTGCTCGCTCATGCCAGGGCACAGCCTGGAAAGCTCAATTTCGGCGTTCCCAACGGCGCGCCGCCGCACATGTTGGCGCTCATGTTCCGCCAGCTCACCGGCGCCGACGTCACGGTGGTGCCCTACAGGGGCGCCGCCACCGTCATCACGGATCTCATCGGCGGCCAGATCGACGCCGGGTTCGAGACCACGTCGGTGATGCTTGCGCATCTGCACGAAGGCAAGGTGCGCGGGCTTGCTGTCATCACCGAGCGACGCCTGCCGCAGCTTCCCGACCTGCCGACCATGCGCGAGAGCGGCGTTCCCGACCTGGTCGGCTCATCATGGACCGGCATCCTGGCGCCGGCGGGCACGCCGCCGGAGGTGGTTGACAGGCTCCGGTCGGCCATCATCGACGCCCTGAGGTCGGCCGACATGAAGGACAAGTTCGCCAAGCTCGGCGCCGAGGCGCGCTTCCCGAGTCAGGATGAATTCGCCAGCTTCATCGCCAGCGAGGCCGAGCGCCTCGGCACCATCATCCGTATTTCCGGCGCCAAAGGGGAATGACATGGCCAGGTTTCGTATCGCGTTGCCATTGCTGGCTCTCGGTGCCGCGCTCGCGGGTTCGGCCGCGCCGGCGGTGGCCCAACCTTATCCGGCCCGGCCGGTCAAGATCATCGTGCCGACGCCGGCCGGCGGCCCGGTCGACGTGATGGCGCGGCTTCTCGCCAACCACCTGTCGCCACGCCTGGGCCAGAGCTTTGTGGTCGACAACCGTCCGGGGGCCGGCAACACGATCGGCTCGAAGGAAGCGGCCGTGGCCGACCCGGACGGCTACACGCTGCTCTATTCAAGCGCGAGCGGGCTCGTGCTCGCCCCGATGCTGCAGAAGAACGCCGGCTACGATCCGATCACCAGCTACGACCCGGTCGCGCTTGTGGCGGCCAGTTCCAATATTCTGGTGGTGCATCCGGCGGTTCCAGCCAAGTCAGTGCAGGAACTGGTCGCCCATGCCAAAGCCAATCCGGGAAGAGTCAATTTCTCCTCGGGCGGCATCGGCGTGCTGCCGCACCTGATCGGGGAAATGTTCAAGGCCCGAGCCGGCATCGACGTCGTGCACGTGCCCTATCGCGGCGGCGGCCCCTCAATCAACGACGTGGTGGCCGGCCAGATCGACTTCACGTTTGAGGGCACCAGCGTGCTGCTGCCGCTGATCCAGGCGGGAAAGCTGCGGGCGCTGGCGGTGACCAGCCCCGACCGCGTGCGCGAGCTTCCCGACGTGCCGACCATGATCGAGAGCGGGTTTCCTGGCTTCTCCTCGACCAGCTGGACCGGTCTGCTGGCGCCGGCACGCACGCCGCCGGACGTCATCGCCAGGCTCAACCGCGAGATCAACGAGGCGGTGCAGTCGGCCGAGTTCAAGGCGGCGCTTGCCAAGCTCAGCTCCGAGCCGCTCGGCGGCACGCCGCAGGACTTCACCAGCCTGATCAAGGCCGACATTGCCAAATGGCAGCCGATCGTGACCTCGCTCAACCTGAAAACAGAATAACCGGGTGAGCGGAATCGACATGACGGCATCCCGGCTCGACCTGAGCGTCGCGCTCTCTGACAACCCCAACACGCGGCCGCTGCTCGACGGACGCGTGGAGGCGGAGGGCCTGCGACTCGTTGCCTCCGCTGTGCACCCGTCCGAAATGTTCTGGCGCCAGCTGCGGTTCGGCGAATTCGACGTCTCGGAAATGTCGATGTCGTCGCTGTTGATCGCCACCGCGCGCGGGCCCACCCCGTGGGTCGCGCTGCCGGTCTTCACCACCCGCGAGTTCTTTCACACCCGCATTCTCGTACGCACCGATGCCGGCATCGCGGCGCCCGCCGACCTCGCCGGCAAGCGCGTCGGTGTGCCGGAGTACCAGCAGACCGCGGCCATCTGGGGCCGCGGCGTGCTCAGCCACGAGTTCGGCGTCGCGCTCAAGGATATCGAGTGGTTCATGGAGCGGCCGCCGGACAAGAGCCACGGCGGGGCCACCGGATTCGTGCCACCGCCCGGCGTGCGGCTCAACCAGATTCCGCCGGCCACCAATATCGGCGAGATGCTGGTGCGCGGCGAGCTCGACGCCACGCTGCTCTATCTCACGCATCGCAACCTGGTCGATCGCAGCCGCATCGACCTGACAAGCCATCCGCAGGTGCGGCCCCTCTTCGCCGACCGCGCCGCGGAGGCCCGGCGCTACTATGCCAAGACCGGGCTCTATCCGATCAATCACACGGTCGTGGTCCGCCGCACCGTGCTGGAGCGGCATCCCTGGATCGCGCTCAACCTGTTCTCCGCCTTGGTGGCGGCCAAGGCCGACGTCGCGCGCTGCGGCAGCGATTATCTTGCTCCGTTCCTGGCGACCGGGCTGGTGACGGGCGACGTGGAGCGCGCGCTCGCCACCGATCCGGTGGCCTATGGCGTGAAGGCGGCGCGGCCCGTGCTGGAGACCATCGCACAATACGTGCACGAGCAGGGCCTCACCGACCGCCGCGTCGCGCTCGAGGAGATCTTTGCCGCGAGCACGCTGGACCTGTGAGCCGCCGCGGCGCGGCCCCAACCTACTGCTGGCGAAGCCCGAGCGCGTCGACCAGCTGCTTGGTGCTCGCCACCTCCGCGGCCAGCAGCTCCGCCATCTTCTCCGGCGCGCTCGTATTGATGAGCGTGCCGTTGTCGGCCATGCGTCGCTGCAGGTCGGGGTCGAGGCTGGCCTTGATGAACTCATTGCGTATTTTCTGCACGATGTGATCCGGGGTTCCGGCCGGTGCCGCCAGCGCAAACCAGCTGGCAATGTTCAGGTTGGGCAGGCCCGCTTCCGCCAGGGTCGGTACGTCGGGCATCACGCTCAGGCGGACGTCGGCGTCGACCGCAAGCGCGCGCATCTTGTGCTCGACCAGAAAGCCCTTGGCGACCGTGTACGACGCCAGAGCGAAATCGACGCGGCTGGTGACGAGGTCGGCCATCATGGGAGCGCCGCCACGATAGTGCACATATTGCATAGGCGTGTCGGTGACGCTGCTGATCTTTGCCGCCAGCAGGTGCGACGGGGTGCCGACACCGGGAGAGCCGAACAGGAGTCCGCCAGCCTTCTTCTTTCCGTAGTCGAGCAGTTCCCGCATCGTTTTGGCCGGGCTGTCCGCCGGCACGGTCACGAAGGCGGCCAGATTGAACAACAGCGTGATCGGCTGGAACCCCTTGACCGGCTCATAGGGCGCTGATTGCACCGCCGGCACGGCCGCATGCTGCGAGCCCGAGAACACGAGCAGCGTGTAGCCGTCGGGGACCGAATTCTGCACCGCGGCGGCCGCCACGGCGCCGCCGGCGCCTTGCCGGTTTTCCACGATCACCCGGTGACCGATGTTCCTCGACACGGCTTCGGCATAGAGACGCGCCGTCACGTCGGTGATGCCGCCGGGCGCGAGGCCCACCACGATGGTGATCGGCCGTTGTGGATAGTCCTGCGCCGCCGCGCCCTGCAGGCACAGCGACGCGAGCATGCCCACGAGGCCCGCGCGGAGCAAAATCTGCCGGATCATGTCTTCCCCCTGGATCGACGCGTTCCCTCGCCGCGGCCGATATTTTGGCCTTGGTCGCCGACGAAAAAAACGATGGCGCAACGCATCCCAACCTTCCTAGCCGCCGGCGACGGCGAAGCGCTGATCGAGCCGGGTCGGCCGCACGGCGCGGCGAAGCACCGGGCAGAGCGGGGTCGGGACCG
>Ga0209466_1000037_pt1 | contig 27371 bp, 23 predicted proteins | sample PanSoiPlo30MoBio_FD_188323 | JGI IMG/M metagenome (GOLD analysis project Ga0209466, IMG submission 188323) | Tropical forest soil microbial communities from Panama analyzed to predict greenhouse gas emissions - Panama Soil Plot 30 MoBio (SPAdes)... | ecosystem: Environmental > Terrestrial > Soil...
GTCGGCCTGCTTCCCAGCTTCGCCTCCATCGGGTGGACGGCGCCCGTCCTGCTGGTGACGCTGCGCCTGTGCCAGGGTCTGGCGCTGGGCGGCGAATATGGCGGTGCCGCCACGTACGTCGCCGAGCATTCGCGGCCGGACGAGCGCGGCTATACCACCAGCTTCATTCAGACCACCGCCACCCTCGGCTTCTTCCTGGCCCTCCTGGTCATCGGCTTCTGCCGCGTCTACATGGACGCCAAGATGTTCGCCGAATGGGGCTGGCGCATCCCGTTCTGGGTGTCCCTCATTCTGCTGGTGTTCTCGGTCTATATCCGCCTCAAGCTCAATGAGACGCCGATCTTCCAGAGGATGAAGGAGGAGGGCAAAGGCTCGAAGGCCCCGCTGACCGAGAGCTTCATGCACTATCCCAACAACAAGTACGTGCTGCTGGCGCTGCTCGGCGCCACCGCCGGGCAGGGCGTGGTGTGGTACACCGGCCAGTTCTATGCCCTGTTCTTCCTGCTGATCACGCTGAAGCTCGACTTCATCTCCAGCTACGGCCTCATCGCGGTGTCGCTGATCGTCGGAACGCCGTTCTTCATCTTCTTCGGCTGGCTGTCCGACCGGATCGGCCGGCTGAAGATCATCCTGGCGGGCTGCGCCATCGCGGCGCTCACCTACTTCCCGCTGTTCGGCGCGCTGACCCACTTCGTCAATCCGGACCTCGAAGCGTTCCAGAAGAACAACGCGGTCACGGTGTCGGCCGATGCCTCGACCTGCAACTTCCATATCTTCGTGGGTCCGTGGTCGAACTTCACGCCGTGCGATCGTGCGCAGGACTTCGTGACGAAGCTCGGCGTCTCGTTCACCAGGCAGAATACGCCTGGCCAGCAGGTGGGGCTCACGATCAACAATACCAAGGTCGAGGGCTTCGACGCGGCCAAGTGGCAGGCGGCGTTCACCGCCGCCGGCTACCCGGCCAAGGCCGACCTCGCCAAGGTCAACTGGGTCATGGCCGAGCTGATCATCATCATCATGGTGATCTATGTGACCATGGTGTACGGGCCGATTGCGGCGTTCCTGGTGGAGATGTTCCCCACCAAGATCCGCTACACGTCGATGTCGCTGCCCTATCACATCGGCAATGGCTGGTTCGGCGGCATGCTGCCGCTGCTCGCCACCGCCGTGGTGGCGGCAACCGGCGACATCTATGCCGGGCTCTGGTACCCGATCGGCGTGGCGATCATGACGGTCATCGTCGGGCTCGTCTTCCTGCGCGACACCAGGGGCGTCGACCTGGTGGAAGGCTCAGGCGTGGCGATCCAGGGCAAAGGAGCCTGATCGCCCCCGCCGCACTTTTGGCCGTGGTTACGACGTCCGCCCCGCCTCGCGCGGGGCGGACTTTTTCTGCCCGCCGGTCGGAAAAATCCGTGACCGGGCGTGTGGCGCATTGATCTGGCGCAGCAACCGGGAGCGGAATTCGCCTAGATTGCGCTGGTCGACTGGGGCAGCGTTCGATGCTCACGGCTCTGCTGGCGGATATCCATGCCAATCGCGAGGCGCTCGCGGCCTGCCTCGCCGACGCGCAGGCGCGCGGCGTCGCTCGCCATGTGTTTCTTGGCGACTACGTCGGCTATGGCGCCGAGCCCGGCTGGGTGGTCGACACCGTCATGGCCCATGTCGCGGCGGGAGCGACCGCCATCCTGGGCAATCACGATGCGGCGGTGTTCGACCGCGCGGCCGACCTGAACGACACCGCCCGCATCACGCTCGACTGGACACGGGACCGGCTCGGAGCCGGCCAGGAAAATTTCCTGCGCGGCCTGCCGCTGACCGCCGAGGCCGGCGACCGGCTGTTCGTGCATGCCAGTGCGTGGGAGCCGGCGCGCTGGGACTATGTGACCGGACCGGCAGCGGCGCTGCGCAGCTTCGAGGCGACGCAGCACCAGAAAACCTTCTGCGGACACCTGCACGTGCCCGAAGTGTACCATCTCGGCCGGACGGCCAAGATTGCCTCGTTCATCCCGGCTTACGGAACCGGCATCCCGCTGATCCCGCAGCGGCGCTGGCTGGCCGTCGTCGGCTCTGTCGGCCAGCCGCGCGACGGCGTGCCGGCGGCCTCATACGCCGTCCTCGACGAGGAGCGCGCCATGCTCACCTACGTGCGCGCGCCCTATGACGTGGAGAGCGCCGCTGCCAAGGTGCGCGCCGCCGGCCTTCCCGAGGTGCTCGCGTTGCGGCTGCTGCAAGGACGCTGACCGGATGCTGGCGCGCTTGCAACAGGGAGCGGTCATCGACGGCTTTCGCCTGGAGCAGGAACTGCCGCTCGCCGCCACGGCGGCGTTCTGGCGTGTGTCGCAGGAGGGCAGCGACACGCCCCTGGTGATGAAAATTCCCCGCCTGGAAGCGGGCGCCAACCCCATCAACATTGTCGGCTTCGAGGTCGAGCAGATGATTCTGCCGAAACTGTCGGGGCCGCATGTGCCGCGCTTCGTTGCCTCCGGCAGCCTGGAGAATCCGTATATCGTCATGGAGCTGATCGCCGGGCAGTCGCTCAAGGCGCGCCTGCCCGAGTTGCCGCTGCCGGCCGATGAGGTCGCCGCCATAGGGGTCAAGCTGGCCTGGGGCCTGCACGACATCCATGGCCAGGACGTGAACCATCTCGACGTGAAGCCGAGCAACGTGATGTTGCGCCCGAATGGCGAGGCCGTGCTGATCGACTTCGGGTTTTCCCGCCACCTCCGGCTCCCCGACATCCTGGCGGAAGAATTTCCCGGGCCCATCGGCACCGGCGCCTACGTGGCGCCGGAGCAGGTCTTGGGCAACCGCACCGATCGCCGCAGCGACATCTTCGCCATGGGCGTCCTGTTGTATTTCTTCGCCACCGGCGAGCGGCCGTTCGGCGATCCGCAGACCGCGCGCGCGTGGCGCCGGCGCCTCTATCGCGATCCGCTTCCGCCGCGCGCCCGCCGTCCCGATTGCCCGCCGTGGCTGCAGGAGATCATCCTGCGCTGCCTCGAGGTGGATCCGGCGGGGCGGTATCCCACCGCGGCTCAGCTCGCGTTCGATCTGCGGCATCCCGATCAAGTGGCGATTACGGCGCGCGGCGAGCGCATCCGGCGCAGCTCCGCTCTCGGCGCCGCGGCCCGCTGGATGCGCGTCAAGCCAAGACTTCCGGCGTTCGCGCAGAGCGGCGCCCGCGGGCTGCATGAATCTCCCATCGTGATGGCGGCGGTCGACCTCGTGCCCGGGCAGGAGATACTGGCCGAAGAGCTGCGCCTCGCGGTGCGACGCATCCTGCAGACGCAGCCCGAGGCGCGCCTCATCTGCGTGAACGTGCTGAAACTGTCGCGCCTGGCGCTCGATCCGACCGAGGACGAACACGGGCGGAACCTGCACCTGCGCCGCCTCGCCGAGCTCCAGTACTGGGCCCGGTCGCTGCCCATGCCGGGCCACGGGATCACATACCACGTGCTCGAGGCCGTCGATCCGGCAGCGGCGCTCCTCGACTATGCGCGGCATAACCAGGTCGACCACATCGTGATCGGGGCGCGCGCGAGCTCGGCGTTGCGGCGGCACCTGGGCAGCGTGTCGGCGCAGGTCGTGGCGGAAGCGCCCTGCACCGTGACGGTCGTGCGGACGCCGCGGCCCTGACGGCTTCGGCACGTTGGCATCGCGGCCCCATGTGATTATGACTGGGAGCACACCGGAGGTGATGTCCATGCTGTTTCCCACCACGCTCGTCGGCTCGTATCCCCAGCCCGACTGGCTGATCGACCGCGCCTCCTTGGGCAAGCAGACGCCGCCGCGCGTGCGCGCCAAGGAGCTGTGGCGGGTCGATCCGCGCTGGTTGGAACAGGCGCAGGACGATGCCACGCGGCTCGCCATTCGCGACCAGGAGCGCGCCGGCCTCGACATCATCACGGACGGGGAGATGCGGCGCGAAAGCTATTCGAACCGGTTCGCTACCGCGCTCGACGGCATCGATCTCGACAATCCGGGATCCACCATCAGCCGCAGCGGGGCAAAAATCCCGGTGCCGCGCGTGGTAGGAAAGATCCGGCGCCGGCATCCGGTCGAGGTCGGCGACGTGAAATTCCTGCGCGCCAACACGGATCGCATGATCAAGCTGACGGTGCCCGGCCCCTTCACCATGGCGCAGCAGGCGGAGGACAGTTTTTACCGCGACGAGGAGGCGATGGCGCTGGACTACGCCGCCGCCGTCAATGCCGAGATCAAGGACCTGTTCGCCGCCGGCGCCGACGTGGTGCAGATCGACGAGCCGTGGATGCAGGCGCGGCCGGAGAAGGCCAAGGCCTATGGCATCAAGGTGCTCAATGCGGCGCTCGACGGCGTCACCGGAACCACGGCGGTCCACATCTGCTTCGGCTATGCCCAGACCGTGAAGGGTGACAAGCCGACCGGCTACGCGTTCCTGTCCGAGTTCGAGCAGGCGCGGGTGCAGCAGGTCTCGGTCGAGACCGCGCAGCCGAAGCTCGATTGCACCCAGCTCGCCGCCTTGAGCAAGACCGTCATTCTCGGCGTCATCGACCTCGGCGACATGGCGGTCGAGGCGCCCGAGACGGTGGCGGCCCGCATCCGGCGGGCGCTGCCCTACGTGGCACCCGAACGCATCATCGTGGCGCCCGACTGCGGCATGAAATACCTTCCGCGCGACGTCGCCTTCGCCAAGATGCAAGCAATGGTGGAGGGTGCAAAAATCGTGCGGCGGGAGCTTGGCTGACGCCGCATGCGACGAAAGGGCGAGGTGATTTCCCCTTGAACCGATGGGTAAATTCGCCCAATGATCGCGCAGCGTAGGGGCCGCAGCCCGCCAAGCGGATCTTTAAGGATCCCGCAAAGAATCAAGGGAGTAGAACGCCATGACCATGACGACGACTCGCCTGTCCGCCGCCGCGCTGGCGACGCTTTTCGCAGCCGCGCCGGCCGCTGCCTGGGAACCCACCAAGCCGGTCGAGATTGTCGTGGCGGCCGGAGCCGGCGGCGCCTCCGATCAGATGGCACGCATGATCCAGGCGGCCGTGCAGAAGAACAACCTGATGAAGCAGCCCATGGTGGTGTCGCTCAAGGGCGGCGCCTCCGGTGCCGAAGCCCTGATCTACATGAAGTCGAGCGAGGGGGACGCGCACAAGTTCCTCATCGCCTATTCGCTCATCTACACGCTGCCGCTGTCGGCCAAGATCCCGTTCGACTGGCGCGACCTCACGCCGGCCGCCCTGTTGGCGTTCGACCAGTTCGTGCTGTGGACCAATGCCGGCCTGCCCTACAAGAGCGTTAAGGAATTCACCGATGCGGCGAAGACTGCCAATCCGGTGTTCAAGATGGGCGGCACCGGCTCCAAGCGCGAGGACCACATCCTCACGGTCTTCATCGAGAAGAAGACCGGCGCCAAGTTCAACTATCTGCCCTACAAGTCGGGCGGCGAAGCCGCGACCCAGCTCGTCGGCAATCACACCCAGTCCAACGTGAACAATCCGTCGGAGAACCTGGAAGTGTGGCGCGCCGGCCAGGTGCGCGCGCTCTGCGTCTTCGACAATGTCCGCATGGAATACAAGGCCAAGGTCACGGCGGACCAGTCGTGGAACGACATCCCGACCTGCAAGTCGGAAGGCCTCGACGTCGAGTACACGATGCTGCGCGCCATGTTCCTTCCCGGCAAGGTGACGCCCGAGCAGACGGCGTTCTATGTCGATCTGTTCAAGCGGCTGTCGCAGACGCCGGAGTTCAAGGACTACATGGAGAAGCAGGCGCTGAAGCCCGCGTTCACCACCGGTCCGGACCTGGTGAACTTCCTCCAGAAGGACGAAGCCCTGCACAAGCAGCTGATGACCGAAGCCGGGTTCGTCGCCAGCAACTAGCAGGCGTTCTGCCTTGAACGGCCGGGGCGCGTCGTTTCCGGCCTTTCCTGTTCCGGGAGCCGGCATGGCAGATGACGAGGTGGTTGCCGACCAGGCGGTTGCGGCCGCGGCCGACGATCGGCCGGTCGCGCAATCGCGCAGCGTCGACCTCGTGGTTTCGGTCCTGCTGCTGGCGCTCGCCGTGCTGCTCGGGTGGGACAGCTGGCGCACCGGCGCCGGCTGGGCCAGCGACGGCCCGCAGGCCGGCTACTTTCCGTTCTACCTGTCGGTCCTGATGGGCGCCGCGAGCCTCTATGGCATCGTGACCAAGCTCAGCGAAACGCCGACCGAGCCTTTCGTCACCCGCCAGCAGTTCGAGCGCGTGATGAAGGTGTTCGTGCCGACCCTCCTGTACTGCCTGCTCATGCAGTATCTCGGCCTCTACGTCGCGAGCTTTTTCCTCATCGCCGGCTTCATGTGGTGGGTCGGCCGCATCGCGCCGTGGAAGTCGCTGCTCACCGCCTTCGTGTTCACCGCCGTGATGTTCTGCACCTTCGAGATCGCCTTCAACGTGATCATGCCGAAAGGGCCGCTGGAAGCGGCCTTCGGGTTCTAGGCGGGAGCCGGCGATGGAGGCTTTCGAGCTCCTGTTCCAGGGATTTCAGGTCCTGCTGAACGCCAAGACGCTGGGCCTGATGATGGTCGGGCTGGTGCTCGGCATCTTCGTCGGCGTGCTGCCGGGGCTGGGCGGCCCCAACGGGGTGGCGATCCTGCTGCCGCTGACCTTCACCATGGATCCGACCACCGCCATCGTCATGCTGTCGTGCATCTACTGGGGCGCGCTGTTCGGCGGCGCCATCACGTCGATCCTGTTCAACATCCCGGGCGAGGCGTGGTCGGTGGCCACCACCTTCGACGGCTATCCCATGGCGCAGCAGGGCAGGGCGGCCGAGGCGCTCACCGCCGCCTTCACGTCGTCGTTCATCGGTTCGCTCACCGCCGTGCTGCTGATCACGTTTCTCGCCCCGCGCATCGCTGATTTCGCGCTGCGCTTCGGGCCGCCGGAATTTTTTGCCGTCTATTTCCTCACCTTCTGCTCATTCGTCGGCCTCGGCAAGGAAGAGCGGCACAAGATCGTGATCTCGATGGCGCTCGGCCTGCTGCTTGCCGGCGTCGGCATGGACACGGTGTCGGGCCAGCTGCGCATGACGTTCGGCTCGAGCGAGCTTTTGCGCGGCATCAACTTCCTGGTCGCCGTCATCGGCCTGTTCGGCATCAGCGAGATTCTCCTGACCATGGAGGAGCGCCTGGCGCTGCGCGGCCATATCGCGCGCATCAGCCTGCGCGTCGTGCTGCAGACCTGGAAGAGTCTGCCGCGCTACTGGCTGACGCTGCTCCGCTCGTCCGCCATCGGCTGCTGGCTCGGCGTCACGCCGGGCGGCGCTATCGCGGCGTCCTTCATGGGCTACAACGTGGCCAAGCGACTGTCCAAGGACAAGGACAGTTTTGGCAAGGGCCGCATCGAGGGCGTGTTCGCGCCGGAGACGGCGGCGCACGCGGCCGGAACCTCGGCGCTGCTGCCCATGCTGGCGCTCGGCATTCCCGGATCCGGCACCGCCGCGATCCTGCTCGGCGGCCTCATGGTGTGGGGCCTCAATCCCGGGCCGCTCCTGTTCGTCGAGCACAAGAGCTTCGTGTGGGGCACCATCGCGTCGATGTATCTCGGCAACGTGGTCGGCCTAGTCCTGGTCCTGTCCACGGTGCCGATCTTCGCCTCCGTGCTGCGCGTGCCGTTCGCCGCGATCGCGCCCATGATCGTCGTCTCCTGCGCGATCGGCGCCTATGCGATTCAGAACGCCATGTTCGACATCTGGCTGATGTTGATCTTCGGCGTTGTCGGCTACGTGTTCAAGAAGCTGGGCTACCCGCTGGCGCCATTGACCCTGGCGCTGGTTCTGGGAAACCGCGCCGAGGACGCGTTCCGCCTGGCGATGATCGGCGCCGAGGGCGACCTGCGGGTGTTCTGGTCGAACCCGCTGGTCGGCTCGATCACCACGCTGGCGCTGGTGCTGCTGTTCTGGCCGGTCATTTCGAGCCTGATGGACCGGCTCCGCGGCCTTGGCGGACAGTGGCGCGAGCTTCCTTGACGTGCTCGATCGATCAGGCAAACCCGCTGTCCCGGTTGGAGGATGATATGCGCAACGTGAAACAATCGATGTGCCTCGGCGCCGCCGCCCTGTTCGCCGCGCTCGCACTGTGGGCGCCGCCGTCGCAGGCGCAGAACTGGCCGCAGCGGAGCGTGAAATTCATCCTGCCGCTCGGGCCGGGCAGCGGCGTCGACATCAGCGCGCGGCTGTTCGCCGACCGGCTGACGGCGAAGTGGGGCCAGCCGGTGGTGGTGGAGAACCGCCCCGGTGGCGACGCCATCGTGGCCATCAACGCCTTCATCAGCGCCGCCGACGACCATACGCTGCTGTTCTCGCCAGCGTCGTCGTTCACGGCGCATCCCTTCCTGCACGCCAAGGTGCCGTATGATCCGCGCGACCTCAGCCCCATCGCGCGGGTGTCCAACACCATTGTGGTCGTCGCCGTGCCGGGGTCCTCGGACGTCAAGACCGTCAAGGACCTGATGGAGCTGGTAAAGGCGCAGCCCGGCAAGCTCAACTTCAACACCGCCACCGGCGTCACCGACTTCATCTTCGACGGCTATTTCAAGAAGTCGGGCTTGGCGATGACCCGCGTTCCCTATCGCGACACCGTCCAGGCACTCAACGATCTCGGCGAAGGCCGCATCCAGATGTGGTCGGGCGCCCTGGCCATCGCCCGGCCGCACGTTCAGTCCGGCCGCGTCAGGCTCATCGCCATCACCAACAGCCAGCGTCCGCCCGGCGGGCCCGACGTCCCGACCGTCACCGAGGCCGGCTATCCGGAGCTCACCTTCGACGGCCTGGTCGGCCTGTTCGGGCCACCCGACATGGCGGCCGACCTGCGCGAGCGCATCACCGCCGACATCCGCGCGGTCGCCAACGATCCAGAGATCAACACGCGCCTCACCGCCACCGGCCAGGTGGTGAGCCCGGGCTCTGCCAGCGAATTTGCTGCCTCGATCGAGGCGCAGCGCGCGGCCGTCGCCAGCTTCGCCAACACGCTTGGCGCCAAGCCGTCGCAGTAGGCTGCGCGCCCGCGCGCCGTGCTCTCGCCCGAGCCGATCTTCCGCGTCCATGCCGAGCTTGCCGATATTCTTCCGCTCGGCCACACGCCCTATGGCGAGCGGCGCATCATCAATATTCTCGGCGGCCGCGTGGACGGGGCACGCCTCAACGGCCGGATCCTGCCAGGCGGCGCCGACTGGCAGATCATCCGTCAGGACGGCGTCGCGCATCTCGAGGCGCGCTACACGATCGAGACCGCGGACGGCGCGCGCATCCTCGTCGCCAGCGACGGCCTGCGCCATGGGCCGCCCGACGTCATGGCGCGGCTGGGGCGGGGCGAGACGGTCGATCCCGGCCTCTATTACTTCCGCACCTGCCTGCGGTTCGAGACGGCGCATCCTGCCGCCGCCTGGCTCAATCGCATCCTGGCGCTCGGCCGCGGCACGCGCGAGGCGCGCGCCGTGATTCTCGACGTGTACGAAGTTCTCTGATCCGTCATGACGCCGACGCGGCCCCTGGCGAGTTGTCCTTGACCGTCCTGGGCCAAGATGCCATCGGAAACGCCATGGACGTCCGCGAGCCCTTGGCCATCCCGCTGCCGCCATCCCTGGCGGCTCATGTCCAGGGCGAGATCGCGATCCTGCGCCTGTCGCGGCCTGAGAAGCGCAACGCGCTCGACGACGAGACGATTCTCGGCATCGAAATGTTTTTTGAGGCGCTGCCCGAAACGGCCAAGGCCGTCGTCATCCACGGCGACGGCGAGCATTTTTCCGCCGGCCTCGACCTCTCCGAGCTTGCCGAGCGCGACATTGTCGAGGGCATCGCCCATTCGCGCATGTGGCACCGCGTGTTCGATGGCATCCAGTACGGCCGCGTGCCGGTGGTCGCGGTGCTGCACGGGGCAGTGATCGGCGGAGGGCTCGAACTTGCCGCCGCGGCGCACGTGCGCGTCGCCGAGCGCTCGACCTTCTATGCGCTGCCGGAAGGCCAGCGCGGCATTTTTGTCGGCGGCGGCGGGTCGGTGCGCATTACGCGGCTCGTCGGCCTCGCGCGCGTGATGGACATGATGCTGACCGGCCGCGCCTACAGCGCCGAGGAAGGCCAGACCATGGGCCTGTCGCACTACCTGGCGGCGCCCGGCGAGGGCCTGCTCAAGGGCCTGGAGCTGGCGCATCGGATCGCCGGCAACGCACCGCTCACCAATTTCGCCGTAATGCATGTGCTGCCGCGCATCGCCGAATCCGATCCGGCGAGCGGGCTGCTCACCGAAGCCCTGATGGCGGCCATTGCGCAGGACGACGAGGAGGCCAAGGCGCGGCTCAAGGCTTTTCTCGAGAAGCGCGCCGCAAAGGTGGGACAGAGCTGAATGGATCCGCAAGGGCACGCCGCGCTTGTTACCGGCGGAGGCTCCGGCCTCGGCGCCGCCAGCGCCCTCGAGCTGGCGCGCGCGGGCGCCAAGGTGGCGCTGCTCGACATCAATGTGGACGCCGCAAAGAAGATCGCGGCCGAGATCGGCGGCATCGCAGTGCGCTGCGACGTGGCGGATGCGGACTCCGCCATGGCGGCAGTCGCTGCCGCGCGAGACAGGAACGGGCCAGCGCGTATCCTGGTCAACTGTGCCGGCATCGGTCCGGCCAAGCGCATCGTCGGGCGCGACGGTCCGATGCCGCTTCCCGACTTCGAGCGCGTCATCGCCATCAACCTGATCGGCACCTTCAACATGCTGCGGCTTGCCGCTGCCGACATGACGGCGCTGCCGCCGCTCGCCGACGACGAGCGCGGCGTCATCGTCTCCACCGCCTCGGTGGCGGCGTTCGAGGGGCAGGTCGGGCAGGCCGCCTACTCGGCCTCGAAGGGCGGCGTGGCGGCCCTGACGGTGCCGGCGGCGCGCGAGCTCGCGCAGTTCGGCATCCGCGTCAACGCCATCGCCCCGGGAATTTTTGCGACCCCCATGCTGCGCGCCTTGCCCGACGAGGTGCAGGCGGGCCTCGCCGCCTCGGTGCCGTTCCCAAAGCTGCTCGGCCGGCCGGAGCAGTTCGCCGAGCTCGTGCTCCACTGCGTGTGCAACACCTACCTCAACGGCGAGGTCATCCGCCTCGACGGTGCCCTGCGCATGGCTCCGCGCTGAGAAGGCTCATGCTTACCAACAGGCGCACCATCCGCATCGAATGGGGGGACTGCGATCCCGCCGGGATCGTGTTCTATCCGCGCTATTTCGAGATGTTCGAGACCTGCATCGCCACCCTGTTCGAGCGCGCCACCGGCATGACCAAGTACGAGATGCTGCGCGCCTACCAGTTCGCCGGCTATCCGGTGGTCGAGGCGCGCGCCCAGTTTTCCGCGCCTGCCAAATTCGGCGACGATGTGGTCGCCGAGACGATGGTGAAGGAATTTCGCCGTTCGAGCTTCGACGTACACCACCGCGTGTTCAACGCCGAGAAGCTCGCGGTCGAAGGTTTTGAGACGCGCGTCTGGGTGGTGCGTCACCCGGACGACCCCGCCCGGCTCAAGGCGCAGGCGATTCCGGAAGAGATCATCGCAAAATTTACGCAGGCCTGATCACGGGTCGTTCCCGCGCGGCTCCGTAGGGTGGGCAAAGGCGCGTGAACGCTCTGCTTTCAACGCGCGCTGCATTTCGATCGCGCCGTGCCCACGCGTGCGGCATCGCAAAGAGAAGATGCGTGGGCACGGCACGCATCCGTCGCACCATGCTGGTGATGCGCCACGTCCTGCGTGCCTTTGCCCATCCTACGGGCCTCACTCCATCTCGGCCGCCAGCTTGCGCAGGGTTTTCAGGAACTGCGCGCGGGCGCGCGAGCCGATCACGGCGTCGAGCTTGCGCTCGTGCTCGCGTGCGCAGGCGCCGAGCTGCTCCAGGAGCTGCTCGCCCGCCTTGGTCAGGGTGAGCCCATAGCTGCGCCGGTCGTTGTGCGTCTGCGTGCGGCGCACGAGGCCGCGCCGCACCAGGTCGACCAGCAGCGGCGTCAAAGTCGACTTGTCGCGACCGTTGGCGCGGCTCAGCGCGGTCTGGCTGATGCCGGGATTGCGGCCGATCAGCGTGAGCGTGGCGAAGCGGCCGGGCTTCACCCCGATCTCCTGCGACAGCCGGGAAAACGCGTGGAACGAGGCGTCCTGCGCCATGCGCAGGTTGAAGCCGATCCACTGCGCGAGCGGGCCGTAGTCGATCGCGTCGGCGCCGCCGTTGCGGCCTCCGTCACGGTTGCCAGCCTCCTGCCGTACGCGGCGTTTGACCGAATGTCGTCCCATCGTCCCACCGTTTCGCCGCCAACGAACAGATTGTTTTATATCCAACTATCCTGCCTTTACAACGCGTCCGACTTGGGGCTCAATAAATGCAGACGGGCCGCAACAAGGCCACATCCAACAGGGAGGAAGACGATGTCATCGCGTCGAAGCGGGCGCCTGATCACGGCGCTGCTGTCTGCTGCCGGACTGACGGGGGTCGCGCTGGCGCCGGCGCAGGCACAGGACAAGACCGTCGAGCTCAAGCTGTCGCACTGGGTCCCGCCGTCGCACCCGCTGCAGAAGGCCATCGAGGACTGGGGCGCCTCGATCGAGAAGGCGTCGAACGGCACCATCAAGTACAAGGTGTTCCCGGCGCAGCAACTCGGCAAGGCGTTCGACCATTACGACATGGCGCGCGACGGCATCGCCGATGGCGCCTATGTCAATCCCGGCTATCAGCCCGGCCGCTTCCCCATCATCGCGGCGGGCGAGCTGCCGTTCTTCATCGGCGATGCCAAGGGCGGCAACCGGGCGGTCGATGCCTGGTATCGCAAATATGCGGCGACCGAGATGAAGGACGTGAAATATTGCTTCTCGTTCATTCTCGACCCGCTGACGTTCCACTCGCGCAACAAGAAGATCGTCGTGCCGGGCGACATCAAGGGCATGAAGATCCGGCCGTCGCAGGCCACCGTCGCGGCCTGGGTGACGTCGCTCGGCGGCACCAACGTGCAGGCGAGTGCACCCGAGGTGCGCGACGTGCTGGAGAAGGGCGTGGCCGACGGCGTCACCTTCCCGTGGGGCTCGGTGCTGCTCTTCGGCCTCGACAAGGTCACCAAGTATCACATGGACGCGCCGCTCCACACCGTCACGTTCCAATGGCTCATGAACAAGGGCACCTATGAGCGCATGTCGGCGGCGCAGAAGAAGGTGATCGACGACCACTGCACCACCGAGTGGGCCGGGCGGTTCGCCGATCCGTGGGCCGACTTCGAGCGCGCCGGCCTGGCCAAGCTGAAGGCCGAGCCTGGACACGAGGTCTACACGATCACGGCGGCGCAGCTCGACGAGTGGAAGAAGTCGACCGAGCCGCTGCACAAGCAATGGGCCGACGGCGTGCGCAAGGCGGGCCACGACCCCGACGCCGTGCTCAAGGAGCTGAAGGCTTCGCTTGAGCAGTACAAGGCGGGTTATTGAACAACGTTCGAGTGTCAGGGCACTGACGCAGTGGGAAGCTCGGCGCGCTCCCTCTCCCCGCCGGGGAGAGGGGTGGGGTGAGGGGGCAAGTGACTCTCGACAGGACGACTCCCGCTCCCCGCAACGTCATGGACCGCATCATCGATGCGATCGAAATGACGGCCGCCGTATTCGTTGGCATCGTTGCCGCCGACGTCTTCATCTCAGTGCTGCTGCGCTATTTCTTCGACGTGTCGATCCCGGATTCCTATGACTTCGGCCGGCTGCTCCTCGCCATTCTGATCTTCTGGGGCATCGGGGCCACCAGCTATCGCGGCACCCACATCACGGTCGATCTTCTGTGGGCCAATGTCGGGCCGAAATTTCAGCGCGCCATCGACGTCTTCGCCACGCTCGTCCTCCTGTTCGTGGTCACGATCCATTCCTGGACGCTGTTCGACAAGGTGATGTCGACGCGCGCCGACAACATTCTGACGTTCGACCTCAGGCTTCCCAATTGGCCGTTCTTCGCCCTGGCCTGGCTGGGCGACGTGTCGGCCGTGCTGCTCATTGCCGTGCGCACCTATCGCCTCATCTTCCATCCCGAGCTGATCGCGCCGCCGAAGCAGGCCCAGGCGGTCGAGTGAGACGACGATGAGCTCGGACACGATCGCGATCCTCGGCTTCGTCATCCTGTTGATCCTGATGATGCTGCGTGTGCCGGTCGGCATGGCCATGGGCCTGGTCGGCGTCGGCGGCTTCAGCTACCTGGTCGGCTGGGGGCCAGCGTTCAAGAACGTCGGTCACACCACCATGCGCACCGTGACCGACTACAACTTCGCCGTCATCCCGCTGTTCCTGCTCATGGGCTCGTTCGCCTCCACGTCCGGCATGAGCCGCGAGCTGTTCCGCGGCGCCAACGCGTTTCTCGGCCATCTGCGCGGCGGCCTCGGCATTGCAACGATCGCGGCCTGCGGCGGGTTTGCGGCGATCTGTGGCTCGTCGGTGGCGACCGCCGCCACGTTCTCCCGCGTTGCCTATCCGGAGATGCGGCGTCACGGCTATCCGCAGTCCTTCGCCACTGGCGTGATCGCCGCCGGCGGCACGCTCGGCATCATGATCCCGCCGTCCAACGTGTTCGCCGTCTATGGTCTCATCACCGACCAGGACATTGGAAAATTGTTCATCGCCGGCGTCATTCCCGGCCTGCTCGCCGTGTCGATGTACATCCTGACCATCAACATCATCGGGCTGGTGCGGCCGAAATTCCTGCCGGCGGGCGAGCGGACGCCGTGGACGGAGCGTCTCGCCGCCCTGCGCGACATCTGGGCGGTGCTGCTCCTGTTCGTGTTCATTATCGGCGGGCTCTACGGCGGCCTGTTCACCGCCACCGAGGCGGCGGGCGCCGGCGCCGGCGGCGCCTTCGTCATCGGCGTCCTGCGCCGGAGGCTGTCGCGCGCCGACATCCTGCGCGCCTTGCTCGAGACCACGCGCACCACCGCGGCGGTCTTCACCATCCTGATCGGCGCGCTGTTGTTCGGCTATTTCCTCACCGTGACGCAGACGCCACAGAAGGTCACCGAATTCCTGACCGGGCTCGGCATCGGCCGCTACGGCGTGCTCACCTTGATCATGCTTATGTATCTCGTGCTCGGATGCCTCATGGATTCGCTGGCCATGATCATCCTCACGGTGCCGATCATCTTTCCGGTCATCAAGGAGCTCGGCTTCGACCCGATCTGGTTCGGTGTCATCATCGTCATGACCGTCGAACTCGGCCTGATCCATCCGCCGGTCGGCATGAACATCTTCGTCATCAAGAGCGTCATCGACGATGTGAAGATATCCACCATCTTCTACGGCGTGGCGCCCTTCATCCTGACCGACCTCGTGCGCCTGGTGATTCTCATCGCCTTTCCCATCCTGGCCCTGTGGCTGCCGTCGCGGATGTGAGTGGGACATGTCCCACGAACGACCGGGCCGGCTGAAACATTATGCTTACCCTGGCCGAAGGCGGCCAAACCGCATGTCGTCTTTGGCCCCGGCTTGTGCTAAAAATAGTTTGAGCCCCAACTATCGGAACCCTTGAATGGAACGGTCGTTCAAGAAGGAAGCGCAGGCGCTCAAGCTCGGCGCCGGCGAGGTCTTTTACGGCGAAGGCATTCTGGCCGTGACCAAGGCGCTGCTGCAGTCCGGCGTGTCCTATGTCGGCGGCTACCAGGGCGCGCCGGTCTCGCACCTGCTCGACGTCATGGTCGATGCCGAGGACGTGCTGGCCGACCTCGGCGTGCACGTGGAGACCTGCACCAACGAGGCCTCGGCGGCCGCCATGCTGGCCGCCTCGATCAACTACCCGCTGCGCGGCGCCGTGACCTGGAAATCCGTGGTCGGCACCAACGTGGCGGCCGATGCGCTGTCCAACCTGGCGTCGCCCGGCGTGACCGGCGGCGCCATGATCATCATCGGCGAGGACTACGGCGAAGGCGCCAGCATCATCCAGGAGCGCTCCTATGCCTTTGCCATGAAGTGCTCCATGTGGCTGCTCGACCCGCGGCCGGACCTCCCCGTCATCGTGCGCACGGTCGAGAAGGGTTTTGAGCTCTCCGAGACGAGCAACACGCCGGTCATGCTCGAGCTGCGCATCCGCGCCTGCCACGTCACCGGCGCGTTCACGGCAAGCGACAACCGCCGCGGCGTCTACTCCGGCCAGAACCGCATCCCCGGGCCGCCCAAGCGCCACGAATACATCCGCCTGTCGCATCCGCCATCGACCTTCATCCACGAGAAGCAGAAGGTCGAGCAGCGCCTGCCTGCCGCCCAGGCCTTCGTGCGCGAGCACAAGCTCAACGAACAGTTTGCCGGCGACGTCGACGAGATCGGCATCGTGGTGCTGGGCGGACTCTACAACGGCGTCATGCGCGCGCTCACCCGGCTCGGCCTCGCCGACCTCTATGGCAACGCGCGCATCCCGATCTATGTGCTCAACGTCGCCTATCCGCTGGTGCCGGAGGAGGTGAAGGCCTTCTGCGCCGACAAGCGCGCCGTGCTGGTGGTGGAGGAGGGCCATCCCGAATACGTCGAGCAGCAGATCGCCACCGAGCTGCGCCGCGCCGACATCCAGACCAAGGTGCTGGGCAAGGGCTGCCTGCCCAATGCCGGCGAGTACACGTCGGACGTGCTGGTCAGCGGGGTCGCCGCGTTCCTGCGGGACGTGCGTCCCGCCGGCGTCGATGCCGACGCGGCGGCGACCTGCGCCAAGGACATTGTCGCGCACAAGACCGGCGGGCTGACGGCGCTCGGCGATATTCCGGCGCGGCCGCCCAATTTCTGCACCGGCTGTCCCGAACGGCCGGTGTTCGCCGCCATCAAGCTCGCCCAGCGCGAGCTTGGGCCGACCCACATCAGCGCCGACATCGGCTGTCACTCGTTCGCCACCTTGCCGCCGTTCAGCCTCGGCAACTCCATCCTCGGCTACGGCATGTCGCTCGCCAGCGCGGCGGCGGTCGGTCCCAATTTTTCGCGCCGCCCGATCGCCGTGATGGGCGATGGCGGCTTCTGGCACAACGGGCTGGTCTCCGGTGTGGCGTCCAACCTGTTCAACCAGGGTGACGGCGTGCTGATCGTGATGCAGAACGGCTACACGTCGGCCACCGGCCAGCAATATCTGCCGACCAGCCGCACCACCCGGTCCGGCATCCCCACCGGCATGACCATCGAAAAGACGCTGCGCTCGTTCGGCGTCACCTGGCTGCGCACCGTGCGCACCTACAGCGTCGCCACCATGGTGGCCACGCTCAAGGAGGCGATGCGCAGCGCCGAGCGCGGCCTGAAAGTGATCATCGCCGACGGCGAATGCATGCTGGCGCGCCAGCGCCGCCTGCGCGCCGAGGAGGCGGAAAAGCTCAAGCGCGGCGAGCGCGTGGTGCGCACGCGCTACGGCGTCGACGACGAGATCTGCACCGGCGACCATTCCTGCATCCGGCTCTCCGGCTGCCCGTCGCTCACCGTCAAGCCCAGCCCCGATCCGCTGCGCACCGATCCGGTCGCGAGCGTGATCGAGACCTGCGTCGGGTGCGGCCTGTGCGGCGAGGTCGCGCATGCAGCGGTGTTGTGCCCATCGTTCTATCGCGCCGACCTGGTGCGCAACCCGCGCTGGCGCGACCGTACGCTGCATCGCTTGCGCCGCACCGTCATCGGCTGGCTCGGCGGCCGCTACGAGGTGGCGGCATGACCGAGCGGCCGATCACCATCCTGATCGCGGCGCTGGGCGGCGAGGGCGGTGGCGTCCTCACCAACTGGATCGTCGCCGCCGCGGCGAAGCTCGGCCTGCCGGCCCAGAGCACGTCGATCCCCGGCGTCGCCCAGCGCACCGGCGCCACCACCTACTACATCGAGATCGTACCGACGCCGTGGCGCGAGCTTGGGGACCGCCGGCCCATCCTGGCGCTCAGCCCCGGCATCGGCGATGTCGATCTGGTGGTGGCGAGCGAGCTTCTGGAGGCCGGCCGCGCCATCGCCAACGGCTTCGTCACGCCGGACCGCACCACGCTGATCGGCTCGACCAGCCGCTCGTATCTCGTGGTCGAAAAGATGGCCATGGGGGACGGGCGCTACGACTCCGAGCGCGTCGTCAAGGCGATCGAGCAGCATGCCAGGACGGCGCTGCTGTTCGACATGGAGGCCATGGCCCGCCAGAGCGGCACCATCGTCAACGCCGTGATGCTCGGCCTGATCGCGGGCTCCGGCTGCCTGCCGATTCCGGCGGAGACGTTCGAGGCGGCCATCCGCGACGAAGCGAAGGCGGCCGACAGCAACCTGCGCGGCTTCCGCGCCGGCCTCGAGGCGGCGCGCGCCGGCTTGGCCGCGACGGGTCCCGTCGCGCCGCACAAGCGCGGCCGTCCGGTGTTGCCGTCGCTGGCCGACATCGAGCGCGAGGTCGTGGCCGCCATGCCGGCGGCGGCGCGCGACATCGTGGTTGAAGGGGTCCGCCGGCTCGCCGCCTATCAGGATCTCGCCTATGCGCGGCGCTATCTTGACCGCCTTGCGCCGATCCGTGCCGCCGACACGCGCGCGCAGGCCGGCGGGAAATTGCTGCGCGAATGCGCCCGCCATCTCGCGGTGCGCATGTCGTTCGAGGACGTGATCCGCGTCGCCCAGGCCAAGATCGATCCGGCACGCTTCGCGCGCATCGCCGGCGAACTGAAGATCAAGCCCGGCGAGCCCTTCACCATTACGGAGTTCCTCAAGCCCGGCATCGAGGAACTGTGCTCGCTGCTGCCGCCACGGCTGGCGCGGCCGATCCTCGATTGGTCGGCGCGGCGCGGCTGGCTCGGCCGCGTGTACTGGGGCATGGAGGTCAAGACCACCTCGATCAGCGGCTATCTGCGCTTCTGGCTGCTGGCCAAGCTCCGGCGCTGGCGCCCGCGCAGCCATCGCTTCCAGGAGGAGCAGAAGGCGATCGACTCCTGGCTCGGCCTGATCGCACAGGCGGCGATGCTGTCGGGCGATCTGGCGCTCGAGATCATCGAGTGCGCGGGGCTGATCAAGGGCTATGGCGACACGCACAAGCGCGGCAGCGACAATTTCCGCCAGATCGAGGCGCGCGTGATGCAGCCCGTGCTGGCCGGCAGCATGCCGGTGGCGCAAGGCATCGATGCCATCGCCAGCGCCCGCACCGCTGCGCTGGCCGATCCCGAAGGCGAGAGCTTTTCCCGCTGCCTCGCCGACGTCGAGCGCCTGGCCGCGTTCAAGGTCGCGGCGGAGTAAATTTTTCGGACGTTGCAAATCTCTCCGCGGTCATCCGGCCGAGCGCCATCAGGCGCGAGAGCCGGGGCCCATGTACCCCTGCGGTGCTTCATGTCTGATGCCGGGGTACTTGGATCCCGGCTCGGCTCGCTGGCGCGAGCCATCCGGGATGACAGCCGTGAGCGTTTGGGGGCTCACTTCGCCAGCGCAGCGGAAAATTCCTTCAGATTGCTGCGCATCATGTCGACATAGGTCGGCGCCGGCCCGCCCGGATCGGACAGCGCGTCGGAGAACAGCTTGCCGCCCATTTTCGCCCCCGACTCCTCGGCGATGCGCTGCATCAGTCGCGGGTCGGTCACGTTCTCCATGAACACGGCGGGAATTTTCTGCGCTTTGATCTGGCGGATGATCTTGGCCACATCGCGCGCCGAGACTTCCGCCTCGGTCGACACGCCCTGCGGTGCGATCATTTGCAGGCCGTAAGCCGCGGCGAAATAGCCGAAGGCGTCATGCGTGGTGATGATTTTTCGCCGCGCCGGCGGGATGGCGGCGATCGCCGCCTTGATGTCGCTGTCGAGGGCGTCGAGCCGCGCCGTGTAGGCGGTCGCATTCGCCGCGTAGGTCGCAGCGTTGCCCGGATCGGCCTTCGCCAGGGCGTCGCGGATGTTGGCGACATAAATCTTCGCATTGGCGACCGACTGCCAGGCATGCGGATCGGTCTTGCCATGATCGTGGTCGTCCTCGTCCGTCATCTGGCGCGGCTTGATGCCCTTGGTGGCGGTGATCACCTGGGCCTTGCTGCCTGACGCCTTGACCAGCCGGTCGATCCAGCCTTCGAAGCCGAGCCCGTTGACCAGGATGAGCCTGGCGTCGGCCAGCCGCTTGGCGTCGGCCGGCGAGGGCGCGTACGCATGGGCATCGCCATTGGGACGGACCAGCGAAGCGACCTCGACCGTATCGCCGCCCACGCTTCGGGCGAAATCCGCCAGGATCGAGAAGGTAGCGACCACATGCACCTTGTCCTGGGCGGCGGCCGGCCCGGCCGGCGCGGTCAGCAGCAACGTCGCGACGCCGCACGCGGCGAGGCATTTTGCCAGCATGTTTCGCTCCATGGTCTTGTTCCGACCCGCCGTGGACTGTTATACTATAACATAACGTCCGCCGCGACAAAAAAATCCGGTTGCAGAAGGGCCGGACCTACTCGGCCGCGTCGCGGGTGCCGGCGAGGAAATCGAAGTCGCAGCCGAGGCCGGCCTGGGTGACGTGATCGACGTAGAGCCGGGTATAGCCGCGCGCCGGCTTCTGCGGCGGCGACCAGCGCGCTCGGCGGTGCGAAAGCTCCGCCTCATCCACCAGGAGGTCGAGGCGGCGCGCAGCGGCGTCGAGGCGGATGACGTCGCCGTCCTGCACCAGCGCCAGCGGCCCACCCGCCGCCGCTTCCGGCGCCACATGCAGCACCACCGTGCCGAACGCGGTGCCGCTCATGCGGGCGTCGGAAATCCGCACCATGTCCTTGACGCCACGGCTGCCCAGTTTCTTGGGGATCGGCAGGGCGCCGGCTTCCGGCATGCCCGGCGCGCCGATCGGGCCGGCATTGCGCAGCACCAGAACATGCTCCGGCGTGACCGGCAGGGCCGGGTCATCGATGCGCGCGCTGAGGTCATCGAGCGAGTCGAACACCAGCGCCGGGCCCTGGTGCGTGGTCAGTTCCCTGGTCGCGGCCGCCAGCTTGAGGGCGGCGCCGTACGGCGCCAGCGAGCCGGACAGGATGGCGATGGCCTCGCCCTCGACCACCGGTCGCTCGCGCGGCCGGATCACCTTGTCGTCCACATAGGCCGGCCAGAAATCGACGATTTGTCCCAGCGTCTCGCCGCTCACGCTCGTCGCCGAGAGATCGAGCTGGTCCTTCAGCCGGCGCCACAGCGCCGGTACGCCGCCGGCAGCATGAAAATCCTCGGCGAAGTGTGCGCCGGCCGGCTTGAGGTCCACCAGTACCGGAGTGTCGCGGCCGACGCGATCGAACTCGGCCAGGTCGAAGGTGAGGCCGGCGCGGCCGGCGATCGCTGCCAGGTGGATGAGCGCGTTGGTCGAGCCGCTCGTCGCCTGCAGCACCACCGAGGCATTGCGCAGCGCCGCGGGGGTGAGAATGTCGCGCGGCCTGGGGCCGCCGGCACGCGCCATGGCGACGGCGCGCGCGCCCGTGGCCTCGGCCAGCCGCATGCGCTCGGCCGAGACCGACGGTGCGGTGGCGGCGCCCGGCAGCATGAAGCCGAGTGTCTCGGCCAGGCACGCCATGGTCAGCGCCGTACCCATCACCATGCAGGTGCCTGCCGACGGCATCAGGTGATCATGCGCACGGTCGAGGTCGGTCTCGCTTAACGCTCCGGCGCGGTAGGCGGCCCACAGCCGCCGGCAGTCGGTGCAGGCGCCGAGCCGTCCGCCCTCGTGCCGTCCGGCCAGCATCGGCCCGACCGACAGGAGAATCGCCGGCATGTCGGCGCTGATCGCGCCCATCAGCTCGGCCGGAATGGTCTTGTCGCAGCCGCCGATCAGCACCACGGCATCGAGCGGCAGCGCCGAGATCATTTCCTCCGCGTCCATGGCCATCAGGTTGCGCAGCAGCATGGAGGTGGGAAACGAGAACGCCTCATGCAGCGAGATGGTGGGAAACGCAAACGGCAGGCCCCCCGCAAGGCGCACGCCGCGCGCGATGCGGTCGGCAAGCTGCGGCGCATTGCCATGGCACGGGTTGAAATCGGACGCGGTCGACAGGATGCCGACCACCGGGCGGTCGAGCGCCTCGTCGCTGTAGCCCGCGGCCTTGAGGAAGCCGCGGCGCAGGAACAGCGCAAACTCTTCGTCGCCATACTTGGTCAGACGCGACCGCAACCCGCGTGCCATGCCGGATCGTTCCCCTCGAGCAAAGGTAAGGGCATGCATACCGGGCAACGGCGCAGCATTCAAACGCGCCAGCGTGCCGTGGGTCGCCGTAGCCCGCATTTCGCTTCGCTTCATCCGGGCTTCGGCTGTTGCGCTGGCGCTAAAAAAGCGCGACCCGCCCGGGGGCGAACCCGGGCGGGCCGGTGTGACCGGCGCTGGGGGGACAGGGGGCGGAAGCGCCGATCAAGCCCTTGAATTCAGAGTTGTTACCGGTGCGCCAGAGCGGCTCCCCTCGTCATTGCTTTGTCAGGCACAGCAGGCCCCTTTGCTTATTGGTCGGTCGGGCCCGCAAAAAGGTTCACGGCGGTGGCATCGGAATCTTTGGCGCCGGCCTCGTGTGCGTCTAAAAATCATTGCGTTTCAAACCCTTATAATGATGCCGGGACATCGCAGCAGGATTTCCGAATAGTAAAGGCGTATGACGAAACGCAGCGGCCGGTGCCGGCCGAGCCGCTTGATGAGGCGGCGCCGGAAGCTCGTCGGTTCGAACCTCCTCGCCACATGCGACGCGCCGTCCGGTCTGGAAGCGATGCCGCTGCCCACGCGCGCTGCCCACTTGCGCCGCCGTGCGGCTGCGTTTCGCGCTGGCGACCGTCGTCCGCATCGGCGAAAATTCTTCTTCAGGTCTTGGGAGGGAAAGCCATGCGTCTCGTACCCGCACTCGTGCTCGGTCTCGTTTCCATCCCGGCGCTCGCCGGCGCCGAGGAGCCGCTCGTGCTGCGCGGCATGGGGTCGTTTCACGTCGGGGGCCGCATCGTCGAAGTCACCGGCAAGCCGGTGCGCGAGATCGTGCGCCAGCCCGGTGGTCCGCTGACCAAGCTCGACCCCAACGGCCAGTACATGGTCGAGCAGATGTACGTGCAGTATTTTTTGCCGCAGAACCGCAAGGGTAAGCTGCCGCTCCTGCTGTGGCACGGCGGCGGTCTCACCGGCGTCACGTATGAAAGTACGCCTGACGGCCGCGAAGGCTGGCTCAACATGTTCGTGCGCAAGGGCTGGGACACCTACGTGTCGGACGCGGTCGAGCGCGGCCGTGCGGGCTTCGCGCCGCCTGACGTCTGGGCCTCCGAGCCGACCTTCCTGACCTTTCAGGATCCGTTCGAGCGGTTTCGCATCGGCGAGGGTGCGGGCTCATGGAACGCCGATCCGGCCAAACGCAAGGTGCTGCCCGGCAGCCAGTTCCCGGTCGAGGCCTACGACAACTACATGAAGCAGCAGGTGCCGCGCTGGCTCTCCACCGACGACGCCATCGTCGCCGGCTATCTCGCGCTCGTTGAAAAGGTCTGCCCGTGCGTGCTGCTCGCACACAGCCAGGGCGGCGCCTTTGCCTTCAAGGTTGCAGAGCAGCGGCCGGACAGAATCAAGGCGCTGGTGGCGGTCGAGTCGGCAACCGCCGGCACGATCGCCAAGGCCGCGGCGCTGAAAGACACGCCCGTCATGATGGTGTTCGGCGACTACGTCGATCAGCACCCGCGCTGGGCGACGTTCAAGAAGATCGACCTCGAATACGCCGCCGCCGTGCGCGCCGGCGGTGGCACGGTCGATGTGGTCAATCTCCCGGAGATCGGCATCAAGGGCAACTCGCACATGCTGATGCAGGACAGGAACAATGCGGAGATTGCCGACGTTATCGACCGGTGGCTCGCCGCCAAGGGGCTTTCGGAATCTGCCGCGCATTAACCCTTGTGTGCGCTGCAAAAGGCCTGTCGGCAAAAGCACTTGGCAGCGGCGTCCATCGCCGTTATGGTCGCGCGCCTTCGCGAGCGGCTATAATCATTCTCCCGCCGCGATGCGAGGCAGCGGCCGGCCCGTAATTTCCCTGCGGCCGCGCCATATTCGGAGGATGTTCGGTGGAAGAAACGGGTTTGCGCAACGGCGCCCATGGCGCCGACAAGTTCGGCTTCACGGGTCTCAAGGCGGTCCACTGGAACCTGACCGAGCCCGCGCTTTACGAGCATGCCATCGCCAATGGCGAGGCGCAGATCGTGCAGGGCGGCGCGCTCGCCGCCGAGACCGGCGTGCATACCGGCCGCAGCCCGAAGGACAAGTTCGTCGTCTGCGACGAGGGCACCGAGAAGACGGTGTGGTGGGAGAAGAACGGCAAGATCACGCCCGCCCAGTTCGACGTGCTGCTCAAGGATTTCATCGCCCATGCCAATGGCAAGCAACTGTTCGCCCAGGACCTCTATGGCGGCGCCGACGCCAAGTACCGCATCAAGGCGCGCATCTTCACCGAACTGGCCTGGCACTCATTGTTCATCCGCTCGCTGCTGATCCGGCCCGAGCGCCATGAGCTCGCCAACTACGTGCCGGACTTCACCATCCTGTGCCTGCCGTCGTTCAAGGCCGATCCCAAGCGCCACGGCGTGCGCACGGAAACCGTCATCGCCATCAACTTCAGCAAGCGCATCATTCTGATCGGCGGATCCTACTACGCCGGCGAAATGAAGAAGTCGGTTTTCACCACGCTCAACTACTATCTGCCGGCCGAAAGCGTGATGCCGATGCACTGCTCGGCCAATGTCGGCCCGGGCGGCGACGTGGCGCTGTTCTTCGGCCTGTCGGGCACCGGCAAGACCACGCTGTCGGCCGATCCGCACCGCACGCTCATCGGTGACGACGAGCACGGCTGGGGCCCGCAAGGCGTGTTCAACTTCGAGGGCGGCTGCTACGCCAAGTGCATCAAGCTCTCGGCCGAGGCCGAGCCCGACATCTTCGCCGCCACGCTGCGCTTCGGCACCGTGCTGGAGAACGTGGTGTTCGATCCGCTCACGCGCATCTGCGACTTCGACGACGATTCCAAGACCGAGAACACCCGCTCGGCCTATCCGCTCGATTTCATCGCCAATGCGTCGCGCACCGGCCGCGCCGGTCAGCCCAAGAACCTCGTGATGCTCACGGCCGACGCCTTCGGCGTGATGCCGCCCATCGCCAAGCTGACGCCGGCGCAGGCGATGTATCATTTCCTGTCCGGCTACACCGCCAAGGTGGCCGGCACCGAGAAGGGGCTCACCGGCGTCGAGCCCGAATTCTCGACCTGCTTCGGCGCGCCGTTCCTGCCGCGCCATCCGTCAGTCTACGGCAACCTGCTGCGCGAGTTGATCAGCGCCCACGGCGTCGATTGCTGGCTCGTCAACACCGGATGGACCGGCGGGCGCTACGGGGTCGGCCGCCGCATGCCCATCAAGGTAACGCGCACGCTGCTCACCGCCGCGCTCGACGGCTCGTTGCGCGATGCCAAGTTCCGCACCGATCCGTATTTCGGCTTCTCGGTGCCGACCCAGCTTCAGGGCGTCGAGCCGCACCTGCTCTATCCGTTCAAGACTTGGCAGAACAAGGCGGAATTCGACGAAACGGCGCGCAACCTCGTGCGCATGTTCCAGGAGAATTTCGTCAAGTACGAGCAGCACGTCGACGCCGACGTGAAGGCCGCCGCGCCCGAGGTGCGCCTCGCGGCCGAGTGATCGCGGCGTGCGAAGAAATCAGCGCCCACATTTCCGGCATGCAGTCGGCCAGCCGCGATTCGGTTGCCTCCATCAAGGAAATCGGCGCCACGATCGCGCGCATCACCGCGATCGCCACATCGGTCTCGGCCGCCGTGGAAGAGCAAGTCGCGCGCTGCCGCGATGGCGGTGCGCCCGGCATCACTGGTTCCGTCCGGCCACCGTGACCTGACCCAGCCGCTCGCGCGCCAGGCGTGAGCGGTCGACCGGCGTGAATGCGGCGGCGCCACGCCGCCGCGATCCCTGGAACACCATCAGGCCGCTGTTGGTGGCGATGATGTCGCCGGGCCTGAGCGTCGGATCGTTGGCCGGATCGAGCGGCGCCAGGCCGAAGGGGGTCTTGCCGTTGCAGGTGCAATCGGGAACCAGGCGCTGGCGGTAGACAAACGCCGTATCAAGCGCAGAGTAGCGGGTGCCGTCGTGGGCGCGGGCGCCCTCGATGTCGTCGCCGAAAAATACCTTGGTACGGCTGGCCGGGCAGACCGTGCCGCACAGCTCGGCCGGCGTCGTGTCGCCATGGCGCTGGAGAGGGAAGTACCGGCCGTCGCACAGGCGCACGCAATAGGCGTGCGGGCCCCCCGGCCGGCTGGCTGACGCCGCCATCCGCCCTGGGTCGGGCCTGCGCGCGAACGGGTCGGACCCGTCGCGTCCCGGATCCGCATAGGCTCGCGGCGCCTCGGCGCGCGGCTGCAGCGCGCCGAACAGGGCTTCGAACAGGCTCTGGGCTGTGGCCGAATCGGCAGCCGCCACCAGCACCGCAAGCCCGAGGCACCAGGCGCGCCGGCCCAACCGCTTCCCACGGATACGCATTGGCTGCCCCCGCGGCTTGCCCATGGCGCCGGCTTGGTGGCCCGCGCGCCTCTTCAACGCGGCCGCGATCGAATGGTTGCAGCGTCAGTTGATGGTGCGCCGGGCGTCCGGGCTGTCGAGCGAGAAGGCCGGAATCGCGATGTCGAAACGCTCTCCGGCGTCGGTCACCATGCTGTAGCTGCCAACCATGAAGCCGGACGGGGTCGGCAGCGGCACCCCGCTGGTGTATTCGAACGACTCGCCCGGGCCGAGCCGCGGCTCCTCGCCCACCACGCCGGCCCCGCGGACCTCCTGCACCCGGCCGAGCGCGTCGGTGATCCGCCAATGGCGCGCCTTGAGCTGGACCGCCTCCGCGCCCCGATTGGTGATCGAGATCGTGTAGGCCCAGAAGAAATGGCCCTGCTGCGGCGACGAGCGCTCAGCAAGAAAGCGCGGCGTCACCGAAACCTCAATGTCGCGGGTGACGGTCACGTACATGTCGATGTGAACACCGGTCGGCCCTTGATTCTGCCCTTCCCGAATTCCGCAGCGGCTAAAATGAATCCCGCCGCGGCGGGCGTGTCAAACCACAACATGGCGACGCCGTCGAATTGCCGCGGCCGCAGCACGTCCGACCGGATTGAATCCTGACCTGCACAGGCGTCTATATGGTGATGGTGTCGCATTTCTGGCGCAAACCAGAGTCCAGTTGCTACAGATGCTCAACCGTCGCGCCCAAATCCGATCAGCCCCTGACCCGTCGGACCCGCATCCGCCGATGCCTCCTGCCGCCCCGGCCGCCCCCGCCGCTGCGCCGCAACGCGATCTGAGGCTCGACCTGTTTCGGGGCATCGCGCTCTGGCTGATCTTCCTCGACCACATTCCCTCCAACGTCGTGAGCTGGGCCACGATCCGCAATTTCGGCTTCAGCGACGCCGCCGAGATCTTCATTTTCATATCGGGCTACACCGCGGCCTTCG
>Ga0209466_1000038_pt1 | contig 27326 bp, 21 predicted proteins | sample PanSoiPlo30MoBio_FD_188323 | JGI IMG/M metagenome (GOLD analysis project Ga0209466, IMG submission 188323) | Tropical forest soil microbial communities from Panama analyzed to predict greenhouse gas emissions - Panama Soil Plot 30 MoBio (SPAdes)... | ecosystem: Environmental > Terrestrial > Soil...
TGCAGCTTGCTCCTGTCACCTCTCCCCGCTGCGCGGGGAGAGGTCGGATTCCAAGCGAAGCGAAGCGGAGCGCAGGAATCCGGGTGAGGGGGCGTGGCCGCGAGTCTGAGCCTTTGGAAACGCCCCCTCACCCGATTTGCTTCGCTCCGCAAGCGCTCCGCTCGCAAATCGACCTCTCCCCGCACGCGGGGCGAGGTGGAGCAAGTGGCGCCGAAGGCGCAAGGCGGCACGTCGGAGACGCAACGTCATGAGCGAGCCGCTCGTCGTCATCGGCAACGGCATGGCGGCCGCACGTCTGGTCGAAGAGCTCAGTGTGCGCGCGCTTGGCCGCTACGCGATCGCCGTGGTCGGCGAGGAGCCGCGTCTCGCCTACAACCGCGTGCTGCTGTCGGCCGTGCTGGCGCGCGAGATCGCCGCCTCCGAGATCGTGCTGAAATCCGCCGCGTGGTGGCGCGGCCGCGGCGTCACGCTGCTGCATGGCCATGCGGCGGTAGGCGTCGACCCGCACGTGCGCCGTGTCCGTCTCGCCAACGGCGCCACGCTGCCCTATGCGAAGCTCGTCCTGGCCACCGGCTCGCGCCCGCTGCGCCTGCCGCTGCCGGGCATGAGCCTGCCCGGCGTGCTCACCTTCCGCGACCTCGGCGACGTATCGGCGATCGCGGGCGCCGCGCGCGGGCGCAAGGCGGTCGTCATCGGCGGCGGCCTGCTCGGGCTGGAGGCCGCCTACGGCCTGGCCAGGGCCGGCGCCCACGTCAGCGTCATTCACCTGATGGACCGCCTGATGGAGCGGCAGCTCGATGCGCGCGCCTCCGCCCTGCTCAAGAGCGCCATGGAGCAGAAGGGCATCATGGTCCATCTCCAGGCCAGGACCGCCGCGCTGCGCGGCATTCGCCGCATCGAGGCCGTCGAGCTCGCCGACCGCCGTATCGTGGAGGCCGATCTCGTCGTGGTGGCCATCGGCATCCGCCCCAACGTGGAGCTGGCGCGAACGGCCGGCCTCGAGGTCGGTCGCGGCGTGATCGTCGACGACGGGCTGCGCACCAGCAACGCCGACATCTTTGCCATCGGCGAATGCGCCGAGCATCGCGGCACCTGCTACGGCCTGGTCGAGCCGGCCTACGAGCAGGCGCGCGTGCTGGCGCAGCGCTTCGCCGGCGACGCGCGCGCGACCTATGCCGGCAGCGTGCTCGCCACCAACCTGAAAGTTTCGGGCGTCAACGTGTTCTCGGCCGGCGATTTTTTGGGCGGGCCCGGCACCGAGACCATCGTGCTGTCCGATCCCGGCCTCGACACCTACAAGAAACTGGTCGTCGCCGATGGCCACCTGGTCGGCGCCGTGCTCTACGGCGATACCGAGGACGGCCTCTGGTACCTCGATCTCATCCGCTCCGGCGCCTCCATTACCAAAATCCGTCACGACCTCGCATTCGGCCGGATGCTGGCGCAACGCGCCGCCGCGTGAGGCCGAAAAAATGTCCGGCGACTTCACCCCCGAACAGAAGCGCTACCTCGAAGGCTTTGTCTCCGGCCTGTCGGCGGCGCGTTCGGCGCGCAGCACCGCGCCGGCGAGGGTGGAGCCGACCGGACCCGACGCCGTGCACATCAAGGCGCAGGACCGCGTTGTCGCGGGCGGCGGCAAGCTCGCCGATCAGGAAAAAATCAAGCGCGAGCAGCATCCGTTCGATGCCTACGAGCGGCTCAAGGCGCAGGCCGCCGGCAACGAGCCGCCCAAGCCCGCCGACAATTTCCGCTGGCGCTATTTCGGCCTGTTCTATGTGGCGCCGGCGCAGGACTCGTACATGTGCCGCCTGCGCATCCCCAACGGCATCCTCAAGCACTGGCAGTTCGCCGGCCTCGCCGATCTCGCCGAGCGGTACGGCGGCGGCTACGCCCACGTCACCACCCGCGCCAATATCCAGATCCGCGAGATCGTGCCCGGACACGCCGTGCTGATGCTCGAGGGCATCCAGGACCTGGGCCTGTGTTCGCGCGGCGCCGGCGCCGACAACATCCGCAACGTCACCGGCACGCCCACCGCCGGCATCGATCCGCAGGAGCTGATCGACACCCGGCCCTATGCGCGCGAGTGGCACTTCCACATCCTCAACGACCGCGCGCTCTACGGCCTGCCGCGCAAGTTCAACGTCGGCTTCGACGGCGGTGGCCGCATCGCCGTGCTCGAGGACACCAACGACATCGGCTTCCAGGCCGTAGAGGTGAAGGACGGGTTCGGCGTCGAGCCCGGCGTCTGGTTTCGCCTGATGCTCGGCGGCATCACCGGCCATCGCGATTTCGCCCGTCCTACTGGCGTGGTGGTGCGGCCCAGCGAGGCGACCAAAGTCGCCGACGCCGTGGTGCGGCTGTTCATCGAGCACGGCGACCGCACCAACCGCAACAAGGCGCGCCTCAAATACGTGCTCGACAGCATGGGCCATGATGCCTTCGTGGCAGCGATGGAGGAGCGGCTCGGCGCCAAGCTCGCGCGCGTTGCCGACGACGCGCTCATGCCGCGCCCCGCCTTCGATCGCGCCGCCCATATCGGCGTGCACGCGCAGAAGCAGCCGGGCCTCAACTGGATCGGCGTGGTGCTGCCAGTCGGAAAGCTCTCGGTCGAGCAGATGCGCGGGCTCGCCAAGATTGCCGCCGATCTCGGCGACGGCGACATCCGTCTCACGGTCTGGCAGAATCTTCTGCTCTCCGGCGTGCCCGACGCCAAGGTGGCGCTGGCCGAGGCCGCCATCGCGCGCCTTGGCCTGACGACCAAGGCCACGTCAATTCGCGCCGGCCTTGTCGCCTGCACCGGCAATGTCGGCTGCCGCTTCGCCGCCTCCGATACCAAGCGCCATGCCGAGGAGATCGCGCAATGGTGCGAGGCACGCGTCGCCCTCGACGCGCCGCTCAACATCCATCTCACCGGCTGCCACCATTCGTGTGCGCAGCACTATATCGGCGATATCGGCCTGATCGCCTGCAAGGTCGAGACCTCGGCCGACGGCGACACGGTCGAGGGCTATCATGTGCTGGTCGGCGGCGGCTTCGGCCCCGACGCCGCGCTCGGCCGTGAGATTTTTCGCGACGTCAAGGCCGCGGACGCGCCGCCTACCGTCGAGCGCATGCTCAAGGCCTATCTGGCGCACCGCGCCGGCGACGAGACGTTCCTCGCATTCAGCCGGCGACATGAGGTGGAGCAGCTCAAATCGATGTTCGAGGCGGAGCGGGTGGAATGAATGCGGTGCCGCATACTCCCACCTCGCCCCGCGTGCGGGGAGAGGTCGACTTGCGAACGGAGCGCCAGCGAAGCGAAGCAAGTCGGGTGAGGGGGCGTGGCCGCGGGTCTGAGCTTGTGGAAGCGCCCCCTCACCCGGATTCCGTCGCTCCGCTTCGCTTCGCTCGGAATCCGACCTCTCCCCGCACGCGGGGAGAGGTGGAGCAAGTGGCGCTGCATCAATGCAGACGAGGTGCGGTGCCATGACCCAGAACCAGCCGCCGCCGTTCCCGTCGCTGGTGCCTGAGAGCGCGCCGTTCTCGCCGGAGCAGCGCGCCTGGCTCAACGGCTTCTTCGCCGGAATGATCTCGCTCGACGGCGCCGGCGTCACGGCGCTGTCGCCCGAGCAGTCGGCGGCCCTGATGCCGCGGCCGCCGCAGCAAGGCACGCCGGACCACGATGGCGACGACGGCGAGGCGCCGTGGCACGACCAGACGCTGGCGATGGGCGAGCGCATGAAGCTGGCGGAAGGCCGTCCGCTGCGCCGGCGCATGATGGCCGCCATGGCGCAGCAGGACTGCGGCCAATGCGGCTACAACTGCCAGGACTATTCCGACGCGATCTTTCGGCGCAGCGAGGAGCGGCTGAACCTGTGCGTGCCCGGCGGCAAGGAAACCGCCCGCATGCTCAAGACGCTCTACCAGGAGTTCGAGAACGCGCCACCAAAAAGTTCATCCGCAGCCGTTGCGTCGACGTCTGGACCGGCGGCGGCCGCGGCGCCTGCGCCGGGGGCGCCCGGGTGCTCGCGCGATGCCCCGGCGCAAGCGGTTTTCCGCAAGCGCACGCGCCTCAACTGGCCCGGCTCGGCGAAGGAGACGTGGCATGTCGAGATCGATCTTGCCGGCTCCGGCATCGACTATGTGGTGGGCGATTCGTTCGGCATCTTTCCCACCAACGATCCGGCGCTTGTCAACGCCGTGATCCGTGCGCTGGAAGCGCCCGCCGACTTTCCCATCGCATCGCGCACGCTGCGCGACGTGCTGATCGACGGCGTGTCGCTGTCGCCGGCGCCCGACATGCTGTTCCAGCTCATCTCCTATCTCACCGGCGGCGCGCGCCGGCAGAAGGCCAAGGCCTACGCCGCGGGCGAGGATCCGGACGGCGATGCCGCCACCCTCGACGTGCTCGCCGCGCTGGAAAAATTTCCCGGCGTCCGGCCGGACCCGGAAGCTTTCATCGAGTCGCTCGATCCGCTGCAGCCGCGCCTCTATTCGATCGCGTCATCGCCGAAGGTCGATGCGCGCCGTGTCGCACTCACCGTCGATGCCGTGCGCTACCGGATCGATAGCCGCCAGCGCCTCGGCGTCGCTTCCACGTTCTTCGCCGACCGGGTGGCGCCGGGCCAGAAGCTGAAAGTCTACGTGCAGCGCGCGCACGGCTTCGGCCTGCCGGCCGACCCGGGCGTGCCGATCGTCATGGTCGGCCCCGGCACCGGCGTCGCGCCGTTCCGCGCCTTCCTGCACGAGCGCATGGCGACGAAGGCGCCCGGCCGCAACTGGCTGTTCTTCGGCCACCAGCACAGCAACTACGACTTCTTCTACGAGGACGAGTTTTCCGCCCTGAAGGCGGCCGGCGTGCTCACGCGCCTGTCGCTGGCATGGTCGCGCGACGGCAAGGAGAAATTCTACGTGCAGGACCGCATGCGCGAGGTCGGCCGTGATTTGTGGGCATGGCTCGCCGACGGCGCGCATGTCTACGTGTGCGGCGACGCCAAGCGCATGGCCAAGGACGTGGAGCGCGCGCTGGTCGATATCGTGGCCCAGTTCGGCGCCCGCTCCACCGACGAGGCGATCGCCTTCGTGGCCGAGCTGAAGAAACGCGGCCGCTACCAGCAGGATGTGTATTGAGATGCAGACGAGCCACTTGCTCCACCTCTCCCCGCGTGCGGGGAGAGGTCGGATTTCGAGCGGAACGGAGTGGAGCGATGAAATCCGGGTGAGGGGGCGTCGCCGCGAGTCTGAGCCTGCGGAAGCGCCCCCTCACCCGACTTGCTTCGCTCCGCTGGCGCTACGCTCGCAAGTCGACCTCTCCCCGCAAGCGGGGCGAGGTGGAGCAAGCCGCACGGCCGTGCTCCGCGAGGCGCAAGTCGCATGAACGCGCTCCCGCCGCTTACCCCTGCCGTCCGCACCACGTGCCCGTACTGCGGCGTCGGCTGCGGCGTGCTGGCGCGGCCCGACGGCCGCGGCGGCGCCGAGATTTCCGGTGACCCGTCGCATCCGGCAAACTTCGGCCGCCTGTGCTCCAAGGGCTCGGCGCTCAACGAGACGCTCGGGCTCGCCGGCCGGCTCACCCATCCGATGCTGCGCCGGGGAGACGGCAGCTTCGTACTCAGCGATTGGGACACGGCGCTCGATCGCGTCGCGCGCGGATTCAAGCGCATCGTTGCGCGCGACGGACCGGACGCGGTCGCGTTCTATCTCTCGGGACAGCTGCTCACCGAGGATTATTACGTCGCCAACAAGCTGATGAAAGGCTTTTTGGGCAGCGCCAATGTCGACACCAATTCGCGCCTGTGCATGGCGTCGTCGGTGGCGGGCCATCGCCGCGCCTTCGGCGCCGACACGGTGCCGGGCACCTACGAGGACCTGGACGAAGCTGACCTCATCGTGCTGGTCGGCTCCAACGCGGCGTGGTGCCACCCGATCCTGTTTCAGCGCATGGTAGCCAACAGGCGCGGGCGCGGTGCCCGCCTCGTGGTGATCGATCCGCGCCGCACCGCCACCGCGGAAGAGTCCGATCTGTTTCTCGGCATCGCGCCCGGCACGGACACCGCCTTGTTCTGCGGCCTGCTGGTGCACCTCGCCGACAGCGGCGCGCTCGACCACTCCTACATCGCGGCACATACGTCCGGCTTTGCCGACGCGCTCGCGTGCGCGAGAGAAATTGCGCCCGACGTCGCCGCGACGGCTTCGGCTACCGGCCTGGCGGCGGCGGACGTCGAAACATTCTTCGCGCTGTTCCGCGTCACCGAGCGCGTCGTCACCTGCTTCTCGCAGGGCGTGAACCAGTCGGCCCAGGGCACCGACAAGGTCAACGCCATTCTCAACTGCCATCTCGCCACCGGACGCATCGGCCGTCCCGGCATGGGCCCGTTCTCGCTCACCGGCCAGCCCAATGCCATGGGTGGCCGCGAAGTGGGCGGCCTCGCCAACCAGCTCGCCGCCCATATGGGCTTTGCGCCCGCGGAGGTCGATCGCGTGCGCCGCTTCTGGCGCGCTCAGCGCATGGCCGTGCGCGAAGGGTTTAAGGCGGTCGACATGTTCGACGCGGTGGCGCGCGGCGAGATCAAGGCGCTGTGGGTGATGGCCACCAACCCGGCGGTGTCGCTGCCGCGCGCCGGCGCGGTGCGCGCGGCGCTGCAACGGCTCGAGCTGTTCGTCGTGTCCGACAATGTGCTGGCCAACGACACCATTGCGGCCGGCGCGCACGTGCTGCTGCCGGCGGCCGCCTGGGGCGAGAAGGACGGCACCGTGACCAATTCGGAGCGGTGCATCTCGCGCCAGCGCGCGTTCCTGAAAACCCCGGGCGAAGCCAGGCCGGACTGGTGGATCGTCTGCGAAGTGGCCAAGCGCATGGGCTTTGCCGATGGCTTTGCATTTTTCTCGCCGGCTGACGTGTTCCGCGAGCACGCTGCCCTGTCGGCGTTCGAGAACGACGGCAGCCGCGATTTCGATCTCGGCGCGCTCGCGACGCTGAGCGACACGCATTACGACGCGCTCGATCCCGTGCAATGGGGTGGCGGCGAGGGCAGGCGCTTCTTCGCGGCAGGCGGATTTTTTACCCCGGATCGCCGCGCTCGCTTCGTCGCGCCGGATCGGCCGGCGCCGCGAACGGAGATTTCCGAAAAATTTCCGTTCCGTCTCAACACCGGCCGCATGCGCGACCAGTGGCACACGATGACGCGCAGCGGCACCAGCCCAAAACTCTCCGCCCATTGCCCCGAGCCGTTCGTGGCCGTACACCCGGCCGACGCGGCCACCCGCGGCCTGGCCGACGACGGTTTCGCCCGGGTGACGACGCGCCATGGCGCCTGTGTGCTCAAGGTCACGCTCGACCCCGGCCAGCCACAAGGCTCGCTGTTCGTGCCGATCCATTGGAGCGACGCGACCGCCGCCCAGGCTCGCGTGGGTGAACTGGTCGGCGCCGACACCGACCCGTTCTCGGGCCAGCCCGAGGCCAAGGCGACGCCCGCCGCCATCGCCGCGGTGACGTTTCGCCTCCGTGGCTTCGCCGTGGCGCGCGCCGCGATCGCGCTGCCGTCCGGCACCTGGTGGGCGCGCGTCGCGCTGGCGCACGGCTGGGGCTGGCTCATTGCCACCAACGACGGGCCGCCGGCGTGGCGCGAACGGGCAAAAACCTTGTTCGGCGCCGACAGCGAGCGCGCCGAATATGTGGACGGGCCGGTCTATCGCGTCGCCGCCTTCCGCGATGGCTGCCTCGCCGGCTGCCTGTTCGTCGGGCCGGCCCACTCGGCGCCGCCGTGGGATGCCGTGAAGGCGAGTCTCGGCGCCGACACGCTGGCGCACAACGCGCGGCGCCTGCTGCTGTCGGGCCGCTCGGCGGACGGCCTTCCCGACGCCGGGCCGCTCGTGTGCACCTGCTTCGGCGTCGGCCTTGCCACCATCCGGACGGCGCTCGCCAGGCGCGAAGCCGCCAATGTTGACGACATCGGCCGCGCGCTCAAGGCGGGCACCAATTGCGGCTCCTGCCTGCCCGAGCTCAAGCGCATCGTCTCGGAACACGCCGCACTGTAGGGTGAGTTGAGGCGCATCACGAGGCGTCACGGTTTGGTCGCAGCGTCGCGCGCCGAAACCCACCGTGCTGAATCGCCGCTGGTGGGTTTCGGCGCGGTAGGCCGCGTGCCGATCCCACACTGAGTGCTGCGCCTCAACCCACCCTACGACCCTTCCCAATACTCTCGCCGCGTGCTTACTTCCCTCGCGCTCAACGACAATCCTCATTGCAATGCCCAATCTCCTCATCCTGCTCAGCCTGCCCGAGCCCATCCGCAACCGCTACCGCGATCATCTGCGGCAAAAATTTCCCGACCTGACCATCGACGTCGTCGACCACCGTTCCAAGGTCGGCCCGCACATTGCGGCGGCCGATGCCCTGCTGACGTTCACGCCGATGCTCTCGGACGAGGTGGTGCGTGCCGCCGTCAACCTGAAATGGATTCAGACCCTGGGCAGCGGCGTCGACAACCTCATCGACCTGCCGTCGCTGCGGCCCGACGTCATCGTCACCAACGTGCACGGCATCCACGGCGCGCCGGTGTCGGAAGCCGCGCTCGCCGCCATGTTCGCGCTCAGCCGCGACCTGCCGCGCTTCGTGCGCAACCAGGACAAGCACCATTGGGGGCGCTGGCCAGCGCGCCTGCTCGACGGCAAGACCGTGGCCATCTTCGGCATCGGCGTGATCGCGGCGGCGCTGGCGCCCAAGTGCAAGAGTTTGGGCATGCGCGTCATCGGCATCAGCTCGGGTCCGCGCGCGGTGCCAGGATTCGATCGCATGGTCGGCCGCGACGATCTCGCCACCGCGGTGGCCGACTGCGACTACTTCGTGCTGCTCACGCCGTTGACGCCACAGACGCGCGGCATCATCGGCGCCAAGGTGCTGTCGGCGATGAAACCGACCGCCTATCTGGTCAATCTGGCGCGCGGCGGCGTGGTCGACGAGGCCGCTCTGCTCGACGTGCTCCAGCGCGGCGGCATCGCCGGCGCCGCGCTCGACGTGTTCGTCGAGGAGCCGCTGCCGCCCGACCATCCGTTCTGGTCGCTGGAGAACGTCATCATCACCACCCACCAGGGCGGCTTCTGCGACGTCTATCCCGACCTCGCACTGCCAACGGTTGAGACCAACATGCGCTGCTTCCTCGCAGGGAACAGCCAGGGCATGATCAATGTGGTAAGGCACTGACCCACCAACCTCGGCTGTCATCCCGGCCGAGCGCCGTCAGGCGCGAGAGCCGGGACCCACGTACCCCTGCAAGAGTTGTGATGCGCCGAGCCCGCTTCGTTCGGGATACTTGGGTCCCGGGTCTCGCGCTTCGCGCTCGCCCGGGATGACAGCGGAGTGATCGTTGCGCTTTACTGAGGTCCTGCTCGTCCGTGAAGTGTGCCCAAAGGAGCCAAGAATGCAGCTGTCGGAACGCCTGGTGAGCCCCATATCGACCGCCGAGCTCGAGCGCCGGTGGGCGGCCGTACGCGCCGCCATGGCGGCCCAGAAGATCGACGTCCTGCTGATGCAGAACAACAACGACCACATGGGCGGCTACGTCAAATACTTCACCGACCTGTCGGCCACCAATGGCTATCCGATGACGGTGGTGTTCCCGCAGGACGACGACATGACCATCGTCAACCAGGGCGCCTTCGGCATGGTCAAGGAGCTCACCCACGCGGGCGACGGCATCCGCCGCGGCGTGAAGCGGTGGATGACGACGCCGAGCTACGCGTCGGCGCACTATACGGCGAGCTACGATCCCGAGCTGGCCGCGCAGGCGTTGAGCCCCTATGCAGGCGGCACCATCGGCCTGCTTGGCACCTACCAGATGTCGGTGGCGCTGGTCGACTACCTGCGCAACGGCCGCTTCTCCAACTCGAAATTCGTCGACGCCAGCGACCTCGTCGACCGCATCAAGGTGATCAAGAGTCCGGAGGAGCAGGACCTCGTCGTCAAGGCGGCGCGCATGCAGGACGGCGCCATGCGGGCGGCGTTCGGCGCGCTCGAGCCGGGCATGCGCGACATCGACGTGGCGGCGATCGCCCGCTGCTACAGCCAGCGCCATGGCAGCGAGAACGGCATCTACCTGTGCTCGTCGGCGCCGCTCGGCACGCCCACTCATATTGCGCAGCATCATTTCCAGAACCGCGTGATCCGCGAAGGCGACTACGTGATGCTGCTGGTGGAGGACAGCGGACCCGGCGGCATGTACACCGAGCTCGGCCGCACCGCCGTGGTGGGAAAAGTGCCGCAGCAGATGCAGGACGAGTTCGCCTTCACGCTGGAGGCGCGCCGGTTCACGCTCGGCCTGCTCAAGCCGGGCACCCCGTGCAAGACGATCTGGGACGAGTACAACGCCTTCATGCAGCGCAACGGCCGGCCGCCGGAGGCGCGGCTCTATTGCCACGGCCAGGGCTACGACCTGGTCGAGCGTCCGCTGGTGCGCCACGACGAGCCGATGGCCATCGAGAAGGACATGAACATCGTCGTGCACCCGACCTACACCCACAGGAACATCAGCTCATGGGTGTGCGACAACTACATGATCGAGGCGGGCGGCCCCGGCGAGCGGCTGCACCACTTCCCGGAAGAGATCGTGGAGCTGGGGTAGGTCGCGGCAATGCCACTTGCGCCACCTCTCCCCGCCGTGCGGGGAGAGGTCGACTTGCGAGCGGAGCGATAGCGCAGCGAAGAAAGGTGAGGGGGCGATTCCGAAAAAAGCTCAGACTCGCTGACACGCCCCCTCACCCGGATTCCGGCGCTCCGCTTCGCGTCGCTTGGAATCCGACCTCTCCCCGCCCGGCGGGGAGAGGTGGACCATGCGGCTCACACCCAAATCCGACTGATCGTCCGAAACAGCAGAGAATTCAGAAAGGCTGCACCTAAAGGATGCAGTCGCCATTCTGCTCGTGCCGATGTAAAAGCGATTTCGGGGAATGCGGGGGGAAGCGCCAACGCAATGACGAGGTTCGTCAACATCGTCGCGGTCGTGCTGGCCTGCGCCGTGATCGCAGTGACGGCGGACCTTTTCCGCATGGCGGGCCTGTCGCTGTACACCGAGCAGTATCTCGCCGGCCTCATGGCGCTGGCCATGCCGCTCCTCTACCTGCACGTTCCGGCGTATGGGCGGCGCGGCAAGCGCACCGGCCCGGTGCCGTGGTACGACCTCGTGGCCGCCGCCGTGTCGTTCGCCGCCATGGTCTACGTGGCGATCCGCTTCCCGGCGCTGTCGGAACTGGTGTCGGCGCGGCCGTGGGACGGGCTGATCGTGGCGGCGATGGTCGTCGTGCTCATCCTCGAAGGCCTGCGCCGCACCACCGGCATGGGCCTGTTCATTACCACCATCTTCTTCTTTGTGCTGGCCATGGTCGGCGGCTACCTGCCGGGCGAATTTGCCGCCAAATCGATTCCGCTCGGACGGCTCACCTATTACTCGGTATGGGATTCCACCGCCATCTTCGGCGTGACCCTGAAGATCGTCTCGACCGTGGTAGTGATCTTCGTCCTGTTCGGCCACGTCCTGTTCAAATCGGGCGGCGCCGGGTTCTTCACCGACATCTCCATGGCGCTGATGGGCCGCCGCCGCGGCGGCCCGGCCAAGATCGCGATCCTCGGCTCGTCGCTGTTCGGCACGATCTCCGGCAACGTGGTGTCCAACGTGATGACGGTCGGCGTGGTGACGATCCCGCTGATGATCCGCGTCGGCTACCGTCCGCATCTCGCTGCCGCGATTGAGGCGAACGCCTCGACCGGCGGTCAGCTGATGCCGCCGGTCATGGGCATCGCCGCCTTCGTCATGGCCGAATTCCTGCAGGTGCCCTACGCCGATGTCGCGCTGGCGGCGACCATCCCGGCGATCCTGTTCTATGTCGCGCTGTTCATCCAGGTGGATCTCGAAGCGGCGCGCAGCCGCATCCTGCCGCTCGACGAAAGCCAGATCCCGAAGATTGGCCCGGTGCTGAAATCCGGCTGGCACTTCCCGCTTCCCTTTGCGTTGCTGATCTACATGCTGTTCTGGGGCGGCGAGGAGGCCGACACGGCGGGCCTGTGGGCCATCGGCGCGGCGCTCGTCCTCGCTTTCGTATTCCCGTTCCAGGGCCGGCGCATCGGCTTCACCGATCTCTACGAGATGCTGCGCGACACCGGCCTCGGCGTGCTCGACCTGTTCATGATCGGGGCCGCCTCCGGCATCATGATCGGCGCGCTCAACTATTCCGGCGTCGGGTTCACGCTGAGCCTGGTGCTCATCCACCTGGCGGCCGGCAGCCTGATCCTGCTGCTGATCTATTCGGCCATCGCCAACATCATCCTGGGCGCCGGCCTGCCCACGGTCGGCTGCTACATCCTGCTCGCCACGCTGGTGGCGCCGTCGCTGATCCAGATGGGCATCGATCCCATGGCGGCGCACATGTTCATTCTCTACTACGGCTGCCTGTCGATGATCTCGCCGCCGGTGGCGGTGGCCGCCTTCGTCGCCGCCAACCTGGCCAACGCCGATCCCAACAAAACCGGCTGGGTGGCGATGGCGTTCGGCTGGACCATTTTCGTCATCCCGTTCCTGTTCGTCTATTCGGGCACGCTGCTGCTCAAGGGCGACCCGGTGCTGATCGTGATCGACTTCGTCACGGCGGTGGCTGGCGTCTGGTTCATCTCGGCCGCCGTGATGGGCTACTCGCTGCGCGATCTCGGCTGGCTCGACCGCATTCTCCACATGGCGGCCGGCATCGGCCTGATCATGCCGGTCGGCGCCTTTCCGGCGTCGCGCTGGCTCAACGTCGTCGGCGCCGTCATGGGTGGCGCGCTCGTCGTGTGGGAGCGCGTCACGCGCCAGGAGTCTGCTGCGCCGGACAAACCCGCCGCGCCGGTGTCCCCGGTGCCGGCGACGCCCGCCACCGCTGCCGAGCAGCGCGCCATGCTCGACCGCCTCGGCATCCGCGGGTCGGGGGAGGCGGAGTAGGGCGCCGTGGCATCGTAGGGGGCAAGTTTGCCTGTCGCATCACCGCTGGTGGGCAACGGCGCTATAGCGAATTTGCCCACCAGCTGCGCCGAGATCCGTGCCGTTGCCCACTCTACTGAGCATGTGCACCGCGTGCGAAACACGAGCTAGGGATTGGGCCGCAACCCCGCTTCGCGGTAGAATCGCAACGCGCCTGGATGCATGGGGACCTCCGGGAGAGGCTTCGCCATCTGCCGCGGCACGAACAGCTTGAACGGCGCGAAGGTGGCGGCGAGCTCGGCCGGGCTTTCGAACAGCGCCTTGGCGACTTTGTAAACGACCTCGTCCGGCCCCGCCGCCGACGTGTTGAGCACCATGTCGAAGGCCACGATGTTGGTCGGCCTGGCGATGCCGTCCAGCCCTGGCTCCGGGTCGACGCGCATCACGTAGGCGCCGGGAAGGATGGCCTGCAGTCGTTTTATCGCATCTGGTGCAGAATCGATCTCGAGCACGCGCAAGCCCCCGACGCTTGCCGCCGCCTGCTTGCCGGTGCCGGAGCCGAGCGCGAAATAGATCGTGTCCACCTTGCCGGCGGAAAAGTCCTGGTTGGCGCTGGCGACGTTGGGCGCCGGAATTTTCACCACGTCGTTGTATGTGAGGCCCGCGGTGGCGAGATGCGCCTCGATGGTGCGCGCCACCGTCTTCTGCGCCACGAATCCCGCCGGCACGCGCTTGCCCTTGAGCTCCGCCAGGGTTTGGATCGTCGAATCGGCGCGCACGTGCATGGCGACGCGGAACGGCAACAGCGCGCCGACCAGGCGGAGATTCTTCTTCGCCCCGCGGCCCTCGTAGTCGCCGCTGCCGGTGGCGAAGAACGCGGCGTCGAACGCGTTCGACACATTGAACTCGGCGCCGCCGCTCTCCACCTCGTCGAAGCCGATGGTCGCCTGCGGCTGTACCACGGCGCGAATGCGCGCCTTGTCGAAGATCACCTTGGCCACGGCGGCGCCCACCGAGTTGGTGTAGGAGCCGGCCGGCGTGGTGACGATGCTCACGGTCTGCGCCGCGGCGGGGGGAGCCAGAATGAACGCGCAGACTGCGAGACTGGAACGCAGGCGGTGCCACTTGTTCCACCTCTCCCCGGCGGGGAGAGGTCGGCGCGCGTAGCGCGCCGGGTGAGGGGGGCAAGCTTATCGAGAGTCACTCGCCCCCTCACCCCGGCCCTCTCCCCGCTGGGGAGAGGGAGCGCGCCGAGTTCGCGGCGAATCATTGCCCGCTCACGACCTGGGCGCGATCCCGGCTTCCTGAAAGTATTTCAGTGCGCCCGGATGGAACGCCACGTCCTTCACGGGCTTCGACATCTTTGCCGGGTCGAGCAGGTTGAAGGCGCCGAACGCCGCGCTCAGCGCCGGCTTGTTCTGGTGCAGCGCCTTGACCACCTCGTAGACCACGCGGTCGGGCACGTCGACGCTGGTGCACAGGACCATGTCGAACGCCAGGACCTTGGTCGGCTCGCTCACACCGTCGATGGATGGGGCCGGCGCCACCTCCACCACATAGGAGCCGGGCAGCACGTCCTGCATGCGCTTCTGCGCCTCGGGCGAATCGTCGGTCGGCAGCACCCGCACGCCGCCCACCGTGGCGGCCGCCTGTTTCACGGCGGCCGAGCCGAGCGCGAAGAACAGCACGTCGGTCTTGCCGGCGGTGAAATCTTCCGCCGCGCGGCTGACATTCGGCGCCAGCACCTCCTGCATGTCCTTGTAGCTCAAGCCGGCCGTTGCCAGCAGCGCCTCGGTGATGCGCGCGATCGTCTTCTGGGCGTTGAAGCCGCCGGCGATGCGCTTGCCCTTCACGTCCGCAATGCTCTTCATCGGCGAATCGGCGCGCACGTGGAACGCCACGCGATACGGGATGAGCGAGGCCGCGATGCGCACCTTGTCCTTGCGGCCCTGGCCCTCGTACTCGCCGGTGCCGGTGCCGTAGAACGTCATGTCGAACGAGTTGGCCATGCCGAACTCGGCATTGCCGGCCTCGACCGGGATCATGCCCTGCTGCGACTGCGCCTGCAGGATGGCGCGCAGCTTGGTCTTTTCGCTGATGACCTTGGCCATCGCGGCGCCGGCCGAGTTGGTATAGGAGCCGCTCGGCGTGCTGACGATGCTGATGGCCTGCGCCAACGCCGGCGCGGCCGCGAGCGCGAGGAGCAACGGAACGCAGGCGAAGGTGGTTGTTTTCATTGCGACGTGATCTCCACAGAAGAATCGTAGCCCGGATGCAACGAAGCGAAATCCGGGAGCGGCCTCGCCGCCGTATGCACCGTTCCCGCATTTCGCTTCGCTCATGCGGGCTACGGCAGTCATGATTTCGGTGCGATGCCGGCTTCCTTGTAGAATTTCGCTGCGCCCGGGTGAAGCTCGACGCCCTGCACCGACTTGCCCATCTGGTCCGGCACGAACAGCGCGAATGGCGGGAACGTCGCCGCCAGATCCGCCTTGTTGTCGTGCAGCGCCTTGACGGCGCGATAGATGACGTCCTCCGCCACATATGTCGACGAGTTGAGCACCATGTCGAAGGCGGTGAGCTTGGTCGGCTGCGTCACGCCGTCGATGCCCGGCGCCGGGTCGACGGTGAGCACGTAGGAGCCGGGCAGGATCGCCTGCATGCGCGCGAGCGCGTCGGGGGAATCGTCGATCGGCAGCGCGCGCAGTCCGCCCACCGTAGCCGAGGCTTCCTTGACGGCGCCGGAGCCGAGCGCGAAGAACAGCACGTCGACCTTGCCGGCCTTGAAGTCGTTGGCCTGGCTGACGACATTCGGCGTCGGCACGCCCACCACGTCCTTCATGCTCAGGCCGGCATTGGCGAGATGCGCCTCGATGATGCGGCCGATCGTCTTCTGCGCGTTGAAGCCGGCGGAGACGCGCTTGCCCTTCAGATCCGCCATGGTCCTGATGTCGGAATCGGCGCGCACGTGCATGGCGACGCGATAGGGGACCATGGAGGCGACATAGCGGATGTTCTTCTTGACCCCCTGGCCCTCGTAATCGCCGCTGCCGTTGACGACGAACGTCACGTCGAACGAGTTCGACACATTGAACTCGGCGCTGCCGGACTCCAGTTCGTCGAAACCGGTCGAGGCCTGCGCCTGCACGATCATGCGCAGCTTTGCCTTCTCGGTGACCACCTTGGCCATGGCGGCGCCGCCGGAATTGGAGAACGAGCCGGTCGGCGTAGTGATGATGCTCACCGTCTGCGCCGACGCCGAGGCGGCCCAAACGATTGACACCAGCAGGCCACTAATCAGCTTCCATGCGCGCATGCAGTTCCTCCCGTGAAGTCGGTCCATTCTTGTCATGGCCGCGCTTGTCCCGGCCATCTCGCTCAGAGAAGCACGGCGGTGCCGACCCGAGCGGGATCACCGGGACAAGCCCGGTGATGACAACGCGAAGATCCGCCGGCAATTGCGGCTCTCGTGCGCAGGATGATACGGTTTGCCCGTCATGCGATACAAGCGCGACGCTCAGGTTGAGCCACGCAGCGCTGCAATTGTTCGGATGACCGGGGGAGGGGAGATGATCGACGACAAGGACGTGCGCGTGACCGTGCGCGACGGCGCCAGGATCGCGCTGCGCATCTATCGCCCCGACGGCGCCGGGCCGTTTCCGGCGCTGCTCGCCGCTTCGCCGTACCGCTACGACAACAACGAGCTTCCCGCCTATCCGCTGTTTCTCTGGCGCGAGACCGGGCCGATCGACTGGTACGTGGAGCAGGGCTACGCCTACGTGCACATGGACGTGCGCGGCACCGGCCTGTCCGACGGCGAGTTCGGCTTCATGAGCCGCGCCGAGCAGCAGGATCTTTACGACGTGATCGAATGGCTCGCGCAGCAGCCGTGGTCGAATGGCAAGGTCGGCGGCATCGGCCAGTCGTACTACTGCATGCTGCAATGGTTCATGGGCATCCAGAACCCGCCGCACCTCGCCTGCCTCGGCGCCTATGACGGCCTCAACGATCCCTACCGCTACATGGGCTATCCGGGCGGCATCGAGGGCATGTTCATTCCGTACTGGTTCAATGCCAGCGTGCGTGTGCCGAATTTCTTTCCCGCCACGAAAAATCATCCGCGCGAGATGGCGCACGACCTCATCCTCGACTGGCAGCGCCACCCGTTCTACGACGATTTCTGGAAGGAGCGCTCCGCCTTCGAGCACCTCGACCGGATCAAGGTGCCGCTGTTCTCGATCGGCGTGTGGGCCAAGCAGGACCTGCATCTCGCCGGCAACATCGCCGGCTATCTCAAGGCCAAAGGCGAGAAGAAGCTCGCCATGACGGGCGCCGCCACCGCGTTCTCATCGGCGTCCGATTTCGCCACCGTCGACTTCCACAAAAAATATCTGCTGCCGTTCTACGACCACTATCTCAAGGGCGCGACGACGAGCTGGAGCGCGCGGCCGAACGTCGAATATCCGGTGCGCAACACCGGCACGGTGCGATCATTCTCGACCTGGCCGCCGCCCGGCACGGTGCCGACGGTCCTGCACCTGCACAAGGGCCCGTCCGGCTCGGTGACGTCGCTCAACGACGGCGCGCTGGATGCGTCGGCGCCGCCCAGCGCCGGCGGCAGCACCAGCTACTCCTATCCGCAGCCGAACTGGGTGCTCGGCGTGGTGCCGGTCGGTCCGGCCGGGCCCGATCCGGCGCGCGCCGTGCTCACCTTCACCACCAACCCGCTGTCCGCCGACATCGAGATTGCCGGGAATGCCCGGCTCGTCGTCTATGCCTCGACGAACCGCGACGACATGGACTTCATCGTGAAACTGTCCGAGCAGTTCGCGCAGAGCGAGGAGGAGCGGGCCAAGGGTTTTCAGCCGCGCTATGCCATCGCGGCGAAAGGGTGGCTGCGCGTGTCGCACGCCGAGCACGACGGCGGCGTCGGCGAGGCGTTTCCCTACTACACCCATGCCGGGCGTAAAGCCCTGACGCCAGGACAGATCTACAAGGTCGCGATCCCCCTCGAGCCGATCGCCTATCGCTTCCGCCAGGGCAACCGCATCCGCCTCGAGCTTTGTTGTGGCGACTCGCCGGTCACCGACGGCCTGTTCTTCCACATCTACCGGCCGGACAAGATCGGCACCGACACCATCCACCACGACGCCGCGCACCCGTCGCACATCGTGCTGCCGGTGCTGGCGGTGGACTAATACGCAAATCACTCGGCTGTCATCCCGGACGGCTTGCGTCAGCAAGCCGATCCGGGATCCAAGTACCCCGGCGTTAAAGCATGATCCCGAAAAGTGGGTACCGGTTTTCGGAAAAGATCATGCTCCAAGCATAACTTAGAGCGAGGTGGCGATTCGAAGAAAAGTCATCTCGCTCTAGAAAACTTACGAAGGCAGGGATACGTGGATCCCGGCTCTCGCGCTTCGCGCTCGGCCGGGATGACAACGGAGCGGTGGCTCAAACCGGCTACTCGGATACGCTGCCAAGAAACGCAGCCACCTGCGGCTGCGCTTTCAGTTCAGCAAGCTCCTCCTCCGTGGGCAGCTGCGGCTTGTCGCGTGCGGCGTTCACCAGGCAGAGGAAGCCGAGCGGTGCGTCGGCGGCGGCGCGGAACTGGTGCCAGGTCCACGCCGGCACCGTGACCAGGTCGTGCGGCGCGATGTCCCTGACCGCGTGGCCGACGAGGCACTGGCCGCGGCCGCGCAGGATCACCACGGCGTGCATGTGCTCGTGCCGTTCGAGGGTGGAGAATCCACCCGGCGCGATGTCGAAGTAGCGCAATTCGCCGTGCATGGCGGGGTCGGAGAACAGCACCTGGCGGGTGATGGAGCGGAACAGCGCGCGCGCGTCCTCCTTGTAGGGACGCAGCTCCACGTTCTCCCAGCGATAGCCGGGCTGCGCCTTGCGGTGGGTGCGCGTTTTGGCGATCTCATCCATACGGAAAACTCTGCACCGCGGCCACGAAGGCGGCCGTCTCCTCGGTCAGGCGCTCACGCGCCTGCAGCAGGGCGCCGCCAATCAGCAACATGATATCGGCGCCGTAGAAATCAAGCATTTCCGGCACGCGGTCGAGCGTCATGCCGCCGGCCGCCACCGGCACGGTGGCGTGCAGGCCGTGCCATTCCGACAGCGCCGCGCGGGCGAGCGCGCGGCAGGTTGCGGGCGAATAGCCGAACCGGCCGCCATGGTTGGGAAACACCACGGCATCGGCGCCGAGCAGGCGGAACAGATTGCCCATGAGCAGCGCTGGCGCGATTCTGGCGGCGCCCGCCAGCGCCGGATGCGCCACGAAGGCGAAGCCGGGGTTGTCCTGCGCCAGCCGGTAAAAATTGGCGACGCCGCAGACCATCGGCGCCACCATGGCGGCGTCGATGCCCGCGGCGGCAGCGGCCGCGACCTGCCGGCGCATGGCGCCGAGGTCGCCCGACAGGCTCGGCACGTAGCGCGTGCCAGGGTAGGGGGCGAGCGCCGTGGCGACGGCTTCGATGCGGGCGGCGAACGGCGAATAGTCCTGGTCGGCGAGGCCGTGGTCGTCCTTGATGTAGTCGACGCCGCCGGCCGCGAATTTTCGCGCCAGCTCGGCCAGTGCGACGGGCGAAAGACCTTGCGGCTTGAGCGCCGAGCAGGTGAGCGCCCGCTTCTCGGCACCGACGCGCAGGCGCAGCGCCGCAAGGCCGTGGCGCGGCCCGCCGAACACGGCGACGAACTCGCCTGGCAAGTCGACGTCGTGCAGGACCACGTCGTCGTGCAGCGAGGTGTTGCCGAACAGCATGTTCAAAAGCTGGCCGGCGTCGTGTCCGATCGTGGCGACGGCCAGCCCGATACGCACCTCGAAAAGGTCCTTGTCCAGTGCGCGGGTCGCCTCGACTTTTCCGACGATCTCGTCGAGCACGACCCGGTCGTCGATCGCCGCGACCGGCATCTCCACGCTCTGCTCGACTGCAATGGCGCAGGCGCGCTCCGCGATCGTCGCCGCCTCGGCGCGCACGTGATAGATCGCCGTGAGCCGGGAGACCACGTCGAGCTCCGGACAGGACCTCTCAGCCGATGGCGCGGCGACCGAAGCCGCGCGCGCGCATCCGAGGCAGGTAGCGGCGCGCGAACACGATGACGCTGGCGACCAGCAGGATCACGATGGCGAGCCAGACCAGGAACACGCCGACAACGGCGAGGAACGTCACCAGCGATCCGATCAGGATCAGCGGCAGCAGCAGCAGCGGCCCCAGCCGGAACTTCGGGGTGCGCGCCCGCCGGATCGCCTCGTCGAGCAGGCAGGACGGGTCGGGCTCGAGCCGCGTCCGCACCGGAAAGGCGATCACTTTGGCCGAACGAGGCATCGCGTTCACCGGTCCCGCTGGTGGGTCAGGGACATGACATCCTCAAATAGCCAGCATACACGATTCGGGTAAAGCTGACGATTGACGTCACCATGGCCGGGCGGCGTAAATAGGGCCCCTCCTGGCCGCAACGCCGGCATTCAACGGAAAATGTCATGGCTTTCGTCGCCGATCCCGAGACTGGGCTCCAGTTCTACGAGCTCAGTCATCCCTGGGGCATGTATACGCCGATCTTTCCCGGCTACGAGGAGATCAAGCTCGAGCGCATCACCTACCATGCCAAGCAGGGCGTGATGACGCACAAGATCACCACAATCTTCCATACCTCCACCCATGTGAACGCGCCGATCCACCTGCTGCCTGGAAAACAGGCGGTGGGCGAGCTGGCGCTCGACCGCTTCTTCGGCACCGGCGTGGTGCTGTCGATCCCCAAGGGCAAGTGGGAGCTGATCGAGCCGCAGGACCTGGAAAAGGCGGAACCCAAGGTGGAGCCCGACGACATCGTGCTGATCAACACCGGCTGGCACAAAAAGTATTCCGACAGCAAGGAGTACTTCGGCCATGCCCCCGGCCTGAGCCGGCGCGCCGCCGAATGGCTGGTGGCACGGCGGCCAAAGCTGGTCGGCGTCGACACCGCCACGGTCGACCATCCGCTTGCCACCTCGATCGGGCCGCACCGCAACGGGCCGCAGATCAAGTATCTGCTGCCCGAATACAAGGCAGCGACCGGCCGCGAGGCATCTGAGGATTTCCCCGAGTGGAACCCGGCGCACAAGGCGCTGCTCGGCGCCGGCATTCCGACCGTGGAGAACGTCGGCGCCGACCTCGACGCCGTCACCGGCCAGCGTTGCACCTTCCAGGGCTTCCCGTGGAAGTGGCGTGAGGGCGATGCCTGCGTCATCCGCCTTGTCGCTATCCTGGATCCGTCGGGCAATTATCGCCTGGAATCCGGCAAGGGAACCTGACCATGGCGGCCAGCACCGAGGACCTGCAGTTTTACGATCTCAGCCATGCCTGGGGTCACGGCATGCCGCAGTGGCCGTCGCGCGCCAACCTCAACGTGCGCGTGCTCGAGTTCCATGCCAAGGACGGGCTGCTGGTGCAGCAATTCGAGGGCATCATGCACCGCGGCACCCACATGGACGCGCCGATCCACGTGGCTGAGAACACCCCCACCATCACGGGCTATCCGCTGTGGCGATTCTTTGGCACCGGGGTGGCGGTGTCGATCCCGAAAGGCAAATGGGGCGTGGTGACGCCGCAGGACCTGGAGAACGCCACGCCGAAGATCCGGCGCCACGACATCGTCATGATCAACACCGGCAGCCACCGCAACTACGGCGACAATCCGGACTATTTCGCCTACTCGCCCGGGCTGTACAAGGAAGCTGCCGAGTGGCTGGTGGAGCGCCAGGTCAAGCTGGTCGGCATCGACGTGCAGGCGCTCGACCATCCGCTTGGCACGTTCCTCGGGCCGCACGGTCCCGGGCCGGCGCAGCCGCACCTCGACGACGAGTATTTTGCCGAGACCGGCCGCCACATCATCGACGACTTCCCGCACTGGGAGCCGGCGCACAAGATCATGATGACCAACGGCATTCCCGGCATCGAGAACATCGGCGGCGACATCGACAAGATCACCGGCAAGCGCTGCACCTTCTTCGCCTTCCCGTGGCGCTGGCCCGACGGCGAGGGCTGCGCGCTGCGCGTGGTCGCCGTCATCGATCCCAACCAGACCTTCCGCTTCGAGACCGGAACATGAGCGCCAGCGACTGTGCGTTCCAGTCGTTCCCGCGCAAGCGGGAACCCATGAACACCGCACGTGCCGTATGTTCACCCATTGTGGTCATGGGTCCCCGCCTTCGCGGGGACGACGGGGGCAGAGTCGAGCGATGATCTCCGAGCCGTTGCGTAATCCGCTGTCGCTGTTCGACGTCAAGGGCAGGGTCGCCATCGTTACAGGCGCGTCGGGCACGTTCGGCCGCGCCACCGCCATCGCGCTGAGCGCGCTGGGCGGAAAAGTGCTGCTGGTGTCCGGCTCCAAGGCCGAGCTCGACGCCGTGGCCGACGAGGTGCGCGAGGTCGGCGGCGATCCCGCCACGCTGGTGGCGCGCCCGGAGACACTGGAGGACGCCCAGGCCATGCTCGACACCGCGCTGGTCAAGTTCGGCCGTGTCGACCAGCTCGTTGTCGCCTCCGGCGTCAACAAGCCGGGCTTCATCCACGAGCAATCGCTGGACGAGTGGGAAAGCGTGATGGATGCCAATGTGCGCGGCATCTGGCTCATGGCCAAGGCGGTCGGCACCTACTGGATCACCAACAAGGTCCGCGGCAAGGTGGTGGTGATGTCGTCGGTGCGCGGGCGCCATGGCAATTATTCCGGCTACACTGGCTACTGCACCTCCAAGGGCGCTACCGACGCGCTCACCCGCGTGCTCGCCACCGAATGGGCCAAGCACGGCATCACGGTGAATGCCATCGCCCCTACGGTGTTCCGCTCGAAGCTCACCGAGTGGATGTATGGCGACAATGAGCTCGGCCAGCAGACGCGCGCTCGCTCGCTGTCGCGCATCCCGCTCGGCCGCCTCGGCGAGGTCGAGGACCTGATCGGCATGGCGATCTATCTCCTGTCGCCGGCGTCGGACTTCTGCACCGGGCAGATCATGTATGTGGACGGCGGCTATACGGCAGGGTGACTTGGCGGCGCGCATGTAGGGGCGCCCCTTGTGGGCGCCCAAGGACTGGCGGGGGCAACCACAAGGGTTGCCCCTACGCAAGGACGGCCCGGGCAGGGAACGGAGGCGGCGTGAGCGTATCCAAGATCGGCGTCATCGGCGGCGGCCTCATGGGTCACGGCATCGCATACCTGCTGGCAGCCGCCGGGCACGAAGCGCGCATCTTCGAGCCCTCGGCCGAGGTGCGGGCCTCGCTGCTGCCGCGTCTGACGGCGATCACCGAGTTGCTCGGCGACGACCGCGCGGTACTCGACCGCATCTCGGCGCACCATCGGCTGCCTCCCGCCGTGCGCGACGTGCAGTTCGTGTTCGAGGCGGCGCCGGAAAAGCTGCCGCTCAAGCAGCAGATTTTTGCCGACCTGGAACATCACGTCGCGCCCGACACCATCCTGGCCAGCAACAGCTCGGCCATCCCGACCACCGAGATCGCGCGCGAGCTCAAGCACCGCGAGCGTGTGGTCGGCACGCATTTCTGGAATCCGCCGCACCTGGTGCCGCTGGTCGAGGTGATCCAGAACGAGTGGACCAGCGCCCCCACCATCGAGCGCACCATCGCGCTGCTGCGCGAGGCCGGCAAGAAGCCGGTGCACGTGCGCAAGGACATTCCCGGCTTCATCGGCAACCGCCTGCAGCACGCGCTCAAGCGCGAGGCGATCGCGCTGATCGCCGCCGGCGCCTGCGATGCCGAGACTCTCGACACCGTGGTGAAGGAGGGCTTTGGGGCGCGCATGGCGGTGCTCGGCCCGCTCGAGCAGTCGGATCTGGTCGGTCTCGACCTCACGCTTGACATCAGTAACGTGCTGGTCGAGCACCTCGACCGCACGGCCGGCGCGCATCCGTTCCTGGCCGAGAAGGTCAAGGCCGGCAAGCTCGGCATGCGCAGCGGCGAAGGTTTTCGCCGCTGGACGCCCGAGCAGGCGGAAGAGGTGCGCGCCCGCCTGCGCAACTTTCTGGCCGAACAGGCCAGGAAGCAGCGCGGGAAATGACTCGTAGGGTGGGCAAATTCGCCTGCTGCAGCGCTGCCTGGTGGGCAACGGCGCTCTAGCGAATTTGCCCACCAATCAACGCCGAGATCGCGCCGTTGCCCACCTGCGGCGTAACAATGAGAGGATCCTTATGGCAAAAAAATCAGCCAAGAAGCGAACCAAGACGACGAAACGCCCGGCCGGTCGGACACCAAAAAAGACAGCACGGGCCAAGTCGAAGCCGGCGCGCCGCAAGGGCCCGGCCGCAAAGCCCGTCGTCATCGACTTCCACGCCCATATCGTGGTGCCGGAGGTGCTCGACTTCGCGTACAAGGACTCGCTGTTCGCCCAGGCGGTGGCGGGGCCGGGAGCAGCGCTGGCGGACGAGTTCCGCACCCGCATGACCGACAACGCGCTGCGGCTGAAGGAGATGGACGCCATGGGCGTCGACATCCAGGTGATCAGCCCGAGCATTCTGCAGCAGTGCACCTACTTCGCCGAGCCCGAGGCGGCGCTGAAGATCGAGCGCCTCGGCAACGAGCGCGTCGCCGAGGCGGTGGCGCAACATCCCGACCGCCTTGTGGGCCTGGGCTCGCTGCCGATGCAGGATGCCAACCTGGCGGCGCAGGAGCTCGAGCGCTGCGTGCGCGACCTCAAGCTCAAGGGCGTCATCATCTCGTCCAACGTCAACGGCGCTGAAATCGGCGAGGAAAAATTCAGGCCGTTCTGGGCCAAGGCGGAAGCGCTCGGCGCCACCATCTTCATCCATCCGGCCGGCAGCCCCGATCCGCGCATGCGCAAGCACCGCCTGCTGATCACGCTCGGTCAGCCGCTGGAGGAAGCCTTTGCCATGTCGTCCCTGCTCTACGAGGGCGTGATGGACGCCTTCCCCAAGCTGAAGATCGTCATGGCGCATGGCGGCGGCTTTCTGCCGTTCTACACCGGCCGCCACGACAACGATCACCGCAACCGTCCGCAGGCGACGCGCCTCAAGGGCGACTTCTCCAGCTACCTGCCGCGCTTCTACTATGACACCGTGCTGTTCAACCCCGACATGCTCGACTTCCTGGCCACCAAGGTGCCGACGAGCCACCTGTTCCTCGCCTCCGACTATCCGTTCGCCGAGAAACGGCCGGTGGACTACGTGCGCCGGGCAAAAAAGATATCGCGCCAGGATCAGGACGCGATCCTGGGTGCGAATTGCGCCAGGGTGATGGGGATCAGCATCTGAACGATCTCGGCGTCGTTCCCGCGTAAGCGGGAACCCATGATCACGGCGGCCATGGGTCCCTGCATTCGCGGGGACGACACCGCATCAATGCTCCGCCGACGACAGCACGCCGGCCAGGAGATTGCTGCCGAAATCGGCGGCGGCCTGCGGCTCCATGCGCGGCGCCGAGCGCATGTATTCCTTCACGGCCGGCACCGAAGCCGGCACGTGCCCAAGCGTCTTCGCGATGAACGCGTCGGCTTCCTTCGCCAGGTCGCGCCGCGCCACCACCGTGCTCACTAGGCCCATGGCCAGCGCGCGCTGGGCGTCGACGAGCTCGGTGGAGTAGACCAGGTACATGATCGCCTTGGGCGCGAGATTGCCGAGCAGCGCCGACATGGCGAGGCAGGGCGGAATGCCGTGCTCCATCTCGGGCAACTGGAACTGCGCATCGTCGCTGGCGATGGTCACGTCGCACAGGCCGGCCAGCGCGCAGCCGAAGCCGACGGCGCGGCCCTGCACGACGCCGAGCACCGGCACGGTGGTGCGGCGAAAGGCGCCATAGACCGCCAGCGCCGGCTCGGTGTTGCCGCGCCGCATGTCGAGCGCGGTACGGAACGGGCCGGCGGCGCGCAGCGCCGCCGCATCGCGGCCGAGGCAGAAATTGTCGCCCGCCCCGCGCAGCACGATGAGCCGGCTCGCCGCCGCGCCGTCCAGCATGGCGGCGATCTCGGCGCCCATCTCGTTGCTCACCAGGTTGCCGCAGTCGGGCCGGTTCAGCCTGATGGTGGTCAGCGCGCCATTCGTCTCGCAGCGTACGAACTCGCTCATCGGTATCTCCCTTTCGCATGCCTCGTGTCCCGGGCGCCGCGCAGCACGCAGTGATGCGCTGCCGACCCGGGACCCCGGTTGAACGATCATAGAACCCGGGTCCCGCATCTGCGGTACATCACTCCGCTGCGCTTCGCGCTGCCCTGCGCGCGGGACACGGTTCATTTGCCCCTATGTATGGCCGCCCACACGCGCCACGGCGTCGCCGGCATGGTGACGTCGCGCACGCCGAATTCGCGGATGGCATCGACGATGGCGTTGATGAGGGCGGGCGGCGCGCCGGTCGAGCCGCCTTCGCCCGCGCCCTTGACGCCGAGCGGATTGTTCGGCGCGAGCGCCTCGTTGGTCTCGGCCTCGAAGCTCGGGACCGTGGCAGCGCGCGGCAGGGCGTAATCCATGAACGAGCCCGACAGCAATTGCCCGGAGTCCGGATCGTAGACGCAGTCTTCCATCAGCGCCTGGCCCAGGCCCTGCACCGTGCTGCCGTGCATCTGGCCGTCGACGATGAGAGGGTTGATGACGCGGCCGACGTCGTCGACGCCGACATAGCGCTCGATCCGCACCGCCCCGGTGTCGGGATCGACCTCCACCTCGCAGGCATGGCAGCCGTTGGGAAAGGTCGGCAGCATGGTGGTGATTTCCGCCGCCGCCTCGAACCGCAGCTCGGGCTCGTGGAACTCGTCCGCGAGGCGCGCCGCCGCGAACAGGTCGATGGCGCGCCCGGTGCCGGCCACCGTGAAGCGGCCGTCGGAAAATTCTATCTGGCCGGCATCGGCCTGCAGCGCGCGGGCGGCAACCTTCTTGCCGCGAGCCAGAATCTCGTCGCGGGCGCGACCCATGAGCAGGCCGGCCAGCCGCATCGAGCGGCAGGAATGCGAGCCCGAGCCCATCAGCACCACCTCGGTGTCGCCATGGATGAGCTCGATGGCGTCGAACGGCACCGAAAACCACTCGGCGATGCATTGCGCGTAGGCGGTCTCGTGACCCTGGCCGCTCGCCTGGGTGCCGATCGTGACGGTGACGCGACCCTCGGGCAGCACCTTCACTACGGCGCGCTCGGGCGGAATGCCGGTCGCCGTCTCGATGAAATTGGCAAAGCCCAAGCCCCGCCGTGCCCCCCGCCGCCTCGCCTCGCGCCGGCGCTTCTCGAACCCGGCGAGGTCGATCATCGCCAGCGCGCGCATCATGTTGGTGTCGAATTCGCCGCTGTCGTAGCGCGTGGTCATGGGGTTGACGTAGGGCAGCATCTTTGGGCGGATGAAATTCTTGCGCCGCAGCTTGACCCGGTCGAGGCCCATCTCGGCTGCCGCCGTGTCGATCAGGCG
>Ga0209466_1000039_pt1 | contig 27030 bp, 30 predicted proteins | sample PanSoiPlo30MoBio_FD_188323 | JGI IMG/M metagenome (GOLD analysis project Ga0209466, IMG submission 188323) | Tropical forest soil microbial communities from Panama analyzed to predict greenhouse gas emissions - Panama Soil Plot 30 MoBio (SPAdes)... | ecosystem: Environmental > Terrestrial > Soil...
AGCTCAAGACGCGGTCCCTCCTGCGGAGCTTCTTGCAATGCGCGGCTGGTTTTTGGGGGGAGCACGGGACACGCGTGTCATGGGTCCTGTCTGCAATCCTTCTGCTTATCGTCCTCGTGAGCCTTGCTGCGTCGTATTACATGAACCGCTGGCACCGCGTCGGCCGTACCTGCCCATGGGCACGCTTCGTCGCGCCGTGACGTACCCGGACGCGGCGGAGAGCCGAAGTGTCGAGCAGATTGCGAAAGTGTTGGAGAAAGTCGAACTCGACCACCTCGTTGCGCGCCTCGATGAGGACGGGCCGCGGGATCAAACCTTGTCGGCCGGGGAGAAGCGGCGGCTGGCGTTCGCGCGCGTCCTGCTTCATCGCCCGGATATCATCGTGCTCGACCACGCTATCGCGGCACTCGATGCGCCGAGCCAGGATCGCGTGATGGAGGTGTTGTCGCAGGAGCTCAAACACGCGACGGTCGTGAGTATCGGTCACCGTGCGGAACTTGCGCACTTTCACCACCGCAAAATCATACTCCTGCGTGGCCAGGAAGGCGCAAGGCTCGTCAGGGATGTCAAGCCCGCCCGCACCGCACGGCTCCGCGGCCGCGCAGGGCACGATTCTTGGACCGGTACGCTGCAGGATGTCGAATCGGCAGCGATGCGTCAGCGGGCATGACCGATCTTTTACACCGCTCGGCCCGCGGCGCCACAATTCGAGGTCTGCCGATGGAACGGCCGAGCTGCTCTTGTCCCGCCGTCCCGAAATATGCAACACGTGCACGTTGTGCTGCCCGGCTACAGGAGCGGCACGTGTGGTATGAAGTCAGGACCGCCCGTCGGGGAGCAACTGCAGGCATGGACGCAGAGGCATCCCGCAGCCAGCTCGCCGCCGCCCTTGTGCGTGTCGCCGCCGGGGATCGTGCGGCATTACGCATGGTCTACCAAGACACCTCGGCGAAGCTTTTTGGCGTGTGTCTTCGTATCTTGAATGACAAGAGCGACGCCGAGGACGTGCTGCAGGAGGTGTACGTGACCGTATGGCGCAAAGCCGCGGGTTTCGATCCGGGTCGGGCGAGCCCCGTCACTTGGCTGGTAGCGATCGCCCGCAACCGGGCGATCGATCGGCTGCGATCGAGCGCCGTGACGCGCCGCATGAGGCCAATCGAAGCTGCCGATGCGGTGAGCGATTCCGCTCCGACCGCAGTCGAGCGCGTCGAGCTGGCGCAGCAGCACCAGCGCCTTGCCCGCTGTCTTGAAGAGCTGGAAGCGCGGCATTCGGCCGCTATCAGGGCCGCCTTCCTTGACGGTGCGACTTACGAGGAGCTGGCTCAACGCATGAGCGTGCCGCTCGGTACGATGAAGAGTTGGATCAGGCGCGGATTGTTGAAACTCAGGGCCTGTCTCGAAGGATGAGCGCGAACGACACCACAGGTCCAGCCGATGACGGCAATCTCATTGCCGCCGAATACGTGCTGGGCGTGCTCGGCGCCGCCGAGCGGCGCGAAGTGGAGCGGCGTCTCGCGCGGGAGCCAGCGCTTGCCTCCGAGGTGGCGTTCTGGGAGGAGCGGCTCAACGGACTGGCCGATGCGGTGGCGCCGGTCTCGCCGCCGGAGGCCATCTGGTCGCGCATCGAGACGGCAATCGGAGGAGCGCCGAAGCCATGGTCGGTTTGGCAGAGCCTCACCTTCTGGCGCAGCTTCGCCATCGCCTCGGCGACGCTCGCGGCTGCCAGCATCGCGGCGCTCGCCTATATCGGCCTTGTTCCTGCTGCACGCGTGCCGCTGATGGCAACGATCAGCGGCAGCGCGGGCCAGCCGAATTTTGTCGCCTCGGTGACGGCGACCGGCAACACCCTGGTGGTCGTGCCGGCCGCATTGCTCACCAATGATCCGCGCGCCTTCGAGCTCTGGCTGATACCGACCGGCGAGACGCGGCCACGCTCACTCGGACTCATTCAGCCAGGTCAACCGATCAGACTCGACGTCCCTTCCGACCTCGCCGGCGCCGTCACGCCGGATGCCACCCTCGCCGTCTCCCTTGAGCCGCCCGGCGGCTCGCCGACGGGCCAGCCCACCGGCCCGGTGATCGCCGCTGGCAAGCTGACGAATCTGTAGGTCAGCAAGACCAAGCTCATCATCGGCTCAGCTCCCTCTATCCTATCCCGCGGACCGTAGAGAGGAGGCTGAAGAAATTTCGCAAATCGTCTGCATCCGTCGAACGCATTGTTCGTATCTCCATTGCAAGCCGCTGGCGCGGCGCGAATTGCAAACTAGATGGAGAACGACATGACACTCTCACGCACTGCAATGTTGGTGACCGTTGCCTCGCTCGCTTTCGCCGGGGCCGCAGCACCCACTCTCGCCCAAATGAGGGAGAAGACCATCACCGTCGGCGGCGCCCCGATGTACCCCTCCAAGAACATCATCCAGAACGCGGTCAATTCCAAGGAGCACACTACGCTCGTCGCCGCGGTCAAGGCCGCTGGCCTGGTCGAGACGCTGCAAGGGCCCGGCCCCTTCACCGTCTTCGCGCCGACCAATGCTGCCTTCGCGAAGCTGCCACCCGGCACAGTCGATTCGCTGCTCAAGCCTGAGATGAAGGCGAAGCTGACCGGAGTGTTGACCTACCACGTCGTGCCGGGTCGCCTTTCCGCCAGGGACTTGATGGAAGCCGCGAAGCGTAATGGCGGCACCGCCGAGTTCACGACTGTCGAAGGCGAGAAGATCACGGTCGAGAGCAAGGGCAACACGCTCATGATCTGGGACTCCAAGGGCAATGCTTCCAAGGTCACGATCCAGAACGTGTTTCAGTCGAACGGCGTTATCCATGTGATCGACAGCGTGCTGCTGCCGAGCTGATCTCGACCGAGTGGTCGAAGCTCGACCTCTTTGGGTCGGCCGGTCAGCGCCGCTCCTCCCCGGAACTGCATCGACCGGCCCTAGCCCGTCGCGTAACGCGGCGGGCTTTTCGATCCGCGGCTGGGGGGCGAGCGTGAAATGACCCGCATGGTGTAGCAGGGTTGGCGCCGAAGGATGGGGTCCGAACTTGGCCGTCAGCGTGTTGCGAAGTTCGCATCAGAGTGTGCGGCGAGGATGTGCGAACTTCGCAGTCGGGACACTGATGAGGATCAGGGATTCGTCATCCGTGCCGATGCTGTCATCGGACGGGCCGAGCATACCTTGTCCTGTCATCCTGGGTCTGGATATCGCGCCACAAGCCGTCCAGCACCTTCCTGAGCCTGGAGATTCTTGATCTTGTCTGGGTATCTCCGGCGACGCGGGCCCGGCGGTCAAACTTGTCGAGCGTGGCTTGGAGATCCTTGATTACATTCCTCAGGCAGGCCGTGAGATCTACAATGGAACGCTGCTGCTCCCGGGTTGGGTTCGCGAGATATCTGTCGACCCTCGCCTTCAGATCGTCGATGTCGCCCCTGATCGCCACCGGCCAATTTTCTGCCGTGTCGACGGTCCTTGGGCGCGGCAGATTCTTGCACCGCATCTCCAGGCGGAGATCCTCCTTCAGCTTGTCCAGCTGAAGGATTCGTCTTCCTTCCTTTAGCGCCAGAGCGAACAGATCGTTGTCGACTTTCTCCAACGCTTCCTCGGCACGGAAGTCGGACCTCGCGCGGGCCTGCTCTCTAAGTCGCTTAACCGCGCTTAGCAGATCGGCGCGCAGCGGGTCCCTCAGGCAGCGTGCCAAGCCGGCCAGATGCTCCAGTTCCTTCAGCGAGTGCGTGGGCTTGTGCTCGTATTGAGCGATCAGCTTGTCGAGATCCTCGCTCCGATCTGTCAGAGCGTCCCTAACGTTCTGTGCCTCCTTGAGGGTCTTTGGTAGCGTTGGCGGCGGGCAGGCTGGTCGGCTCCTGTTCTCTGGAGCCTTCTGGCTTTCACGTGGCGGCCGGCTCTGCGTGCTCCGCCGATAGGGTGGTTGAGACTCGCGCAGCTCCGTTGTCGAATCGAAGTTACCGAGAGAGACACTGCTGGTGGCGACCATTGTCTTTCCTCCTCCTGCCGAGACGAGCGGCGCAGCCGTGACACGGTGCTAGATTGAAAATGCGGCGAGTCAATAGTCGTCGGACCCAACGATCGAAGTATTAATCATACTGCATTCCTTATTCGCGCAATTATTGAAATAAGGAACATTGGCGCAAGAGTGGAATGAGACCAAACGATATCGGCAGTTGGCCGAGAGAACTCCACGCAACGGCGAATCCGCTGCGTCTTGACTTTCATCTTTGACGCCCATGAGCGGATCACGGCCAACCGCACTTGGGAATGTCCGCCTCGAGCACACATGTGGGACTCACCGAAACGCAAGGGCACGGTTGGGCGCAGCCTGGCAAATTGAATCCTTCATGCGGTATTCTGAATGCGCAAATATTGCGGGCGCGAGTGTCTGCAAAGGTTGTTTTCGTCGCGTTATCTGGCATGGTGATTGCGCACACTTGCGCAATTACCAAGTTTGAGGCGCACCATGACTCGCCCTTTATCACCTTCCGAGTTCTCGCCGCTCACGGCCACGCGGGCTCTGAACGATATCCGCCACGATTGCGACGAATGCTTTTCGAATATAATTAAAGACACGCTTGATGCGCGGGCAAACGATGCGCGGACAAAAGCGGACAAGGCGCCGACGCGCGGCGGTGCGGCTGGTTCAACGAATGGGACGAACGACGCCGCCACGCCGACAGCATTGCCGCGAAGCGGTGCGGGTCTTGCTTACCTGGCGGCGAGAGCACTCCAGAACCGCGCGAACACGCGTAGCGCAGCCGACAAAACGGTTTCAGGTCAGGAGCAACCCGGCGGCGCCATCGAGCCGCGGGGTTCCGCTCCGTCCGGTCAAAGCGGCATTAACCTCCTCCGGGCTCCCTCGTGGGCCCAGCTGGCGGCGAGCCAGGCGAACAACGCAGCCGCTCAGAGCAAAACTGCTCAGAGCAAGACGACCTCCGCAAACCAGAAACCCGCGGGGCCCAGCAGGATGCCCCGTTTCACAGCGTTCTATCAGGCGAGCACCACCTTCAGTATCGACAGCGACCCCCGCAACCTTTTTCAGCCGCCGATCCCAGGCGCCCGCCCGGATGGAGCCGCTGCGATCGAGCTCACCGCCGGGTTTTTCAAGGACTTGACACCGAAGTTAAGGGCGACGGTTTACGGAAACGTTTTCGCCAAGAGAGACTTGAGCGAGCCGCGCGCCGCGTACTCGTCGGCTGCTATCGGCGCGCGGGGAACACTAAAGTTGAGCCCGAAGAACCAACTGACGGGCGGCTACGAATATCTCATGGGCTATAATGGGACGTTCAAGCAATCCAATTTTGTTGGGCATAACCTAACCGCAACATTTACACGCCAGTTGATCAAATCTGCACCAGGCTCAACGGGCTGGAGGCAGCGCGAGGCGAATGTCTCGGTCGGCGTTGAGAGTCGCTTTGGAAACTTGCGAGGGCAAGAGCTCCGTTCGGGCGTGTCGACGATCGACGGCAAGTTCGGTCCACTGAACGGCCAATTGAGGTACGAATTCAGAGCCTATCCCGAACTGCCGGTACGACGCTTCGACTCGATCTTCACGGGTCGCTTCGGCTACACGCGCTCCTTCGGTAAAGACAAAAACAACAGCTGGACGTTTGGGCTATCGGGGAGAAATCAAATCTTGCCTGGACCAAAGACCCATTTCAATTGGGGCCCCTTCTTTCGGCTCGAACGCCGCGGGGAGAAACATTTCTAGCCGACCCGAGCCAAGTCCTTCGTGGCAATCCGGCTGAAATGCGGGCGACACCCTTGGTTGCGCCCGTGTCCGCGAGGCAAGCCTGGGTTTGAGGTTGCACGCGAAGCGCGGAAGGGTGTTGTGCCGAGGCGTGTTGCAAGGCTTTCGATGGCTGGCCGAGCTGGTCCACTTTCGCGGCTATAGTGCTGTATCCATGCAGAGGTAGCGCGAGCCCGGCCGGGTGTCGGTCGGACCGCTGGTGCCCCACGCCGGGCAGAAGCATCTGGCAAATGGCTTCCTGGCTGGACATCCCCACGCCAAGACACGAGGAAGGCCGGCGGTGCAGCCTTGCGCCGATAGAGCGGGATCAGATCCTCCACACGCCCCCACGCGCGCGACGACTTCCGCCTCCTCATAATATCCCTTCGCGCACGAGCATCGTCGCCACCGGTCGAAACAGATCGCGCGCGATAGGCTTGCCGACTCCATGACGCGACGCCAGGGCCTCAACGAGCGCGGCGTCCTGAACGATCGCGATGCCGCGCTCGCGCGCACGTGCAACCATGCGCGTGCCCGCGGCGCCGCGTGCCTTGGCGACGACCATGGGAACTGCCGTCTCGCCCGGCTTGTAGCGCAGGCCGACGATGCGATCGCCGTCGATGACCACGATCACGGCGTTACCGATGCCGGTGCTCGACGCCTGCGCCAGCGTCTCGGCGAACAGCCGGCGACGCCGGCCGCGGACCATCGGATCGCCTTCGAGGTCCTTGTGCTCCCGCTTCTGCTCGGTCTTCGTCATGCGCATATCGCGCAGGAACAGCCGGTATTGCAGCAGGACGTCGACAGCGCCGAGGCTCACGAAGACGATTGCTGCGGCCGCGATGATCGGCCTCAAAGTAGCGAGGAGGATCGGCCCGACGCAGGCCGACCCGCAGACCGGCATCTCGAACAAGGGCTGGAGGCTGCCGGGCAGAATGAAGCCAAAGACGGCAAGCAGGATGGCGATCTTGCCGAAGCTCTTGGCGATTTCGACCAGGTTGCGAAGCGACGCGATGCGCTTGAAGCCCTGCGCGGGGTTGATCTTCTCGAACTTCGGCGCAAGCTGCTCGAACGAGAATACCGGCCCCAGCGTTCCCGCCATGCCGGCGAGGATGCCGGCGATGCACACGAGGGCCAGCAATGGCGCGCCGAACCACAGCAGCGTCGTCTCGGACAGAGCGATGGCGGTTTCCCCGATTTCAGGAAACGGCCGCGCGACGAGGTCGCCGATGGCGCCGACCAGCAGCAGCATCTCGTCGCGCATCGCCGGCCAGCGGAAGAGGAGATAGCTCATCGCCGTGAGCAGGACGGCAGCCTCGATCAGGTCCCGGCTGTGCGACACACGGCCCTTGCGCCGCTCCTGCGCGATCTTGTGCGCCGACGCCGGAAGTGTCTTTTCCTCTGTCTGCCCGCTCATGCCGGCGCGTGCGGTGAAATCGATCCACAGTGGCGCAACAGGCAATGTCTGCTCCCTCTCCCATAAGGAGAGAGGTCAACGTCTCTCGGTGATTCCATCGACGACCTGTGACCCTCACCCCCAACCCTCTCACCAGGTGGGGAGAGGGCGCAGCCGCCAGGGTCTGTTACGCCATTTTGCATGATCGGAACATGCAGCTAGCGCCCGGCTTTCGCAGTCGTCGCCTGGCGCGGGCTCGCGACCGGCTCCTCCTGCGACGTCGCCGGCCCCCGCCCGGCGTCGATGCCGGCCGCGCCACCGACCAAACTGTCCGTGCCGTCGATATAGCGTTGCGCCGCGCGCGCCGCAGGCGCCGCAGGCGCGGGCCCGAGCTTGCGGCCGCGCAGGAGATCCCGCTCGCGCTCGACTATGCGCATCAGGTTGTAGGCGTTGGCACAGCCGGCCGGCAGCCGCCCTCCCGCAGGTCCGACATCGCCGGGCCCGTAGCTGAGGCAGGCGTCCGGTACCACCGCATACCGCGCGCGCCCGCCCGGACCGGCTGACACGCCGAGCGGAACGGATTGGTAGAAGGGCGAATAGTCCGGCGGATAGCGGACGCAACCACCGGCGAGCAGCACCACAGACATACCGGCGGACCACAAGAGAGCACGGCGCATTGTGATTTTCCCCGTTGTCACTTGAAGATAAAGCCCGGCCGCTGTTGCGGCTTGTTTACGACGCGCCGCGCAGGAGCCGCAGGCGGCGGCTCCCCGCGCCGATCGAGCGGCGTCGCCAACCGGCCGCGGGACGGCTTCACCAGGTACGGCGTGACAAGAATCACCAGTTCGGTCTCGTCTCGCCGGAACCGCACTGACTGGAACAGCCGGCCCAGCACCGGGACATCCGACAATCCCGGTATCTCGCTGATGTCCTCCGACATCTGGCGCTGGAACAGGCCGCCGAGTGCGAAGGTCTGACCGCTTGCGACCTCGACAGTCGTGTCGGCACGACGCACCGTGAAGCCTGGCAGATTGACGCCCGCGACCTTGACCGATCCCATCCGCGACAGCGCGCTCACCTCCGGGCGGACGCGAAGCGCGATACGATTAGTCCTGATCAAGGTCGGCGTGAACTCGAGCGAGACACCGAACGGCTTGTACTGCGCGGTGATCATGTTGCCCTGCCCGGATGGAACCGGGACGGGGCTCTCTCCTCCGGCCAGGAAGCTTGCGGTCTGGCCGGTGACCGCGGTGAGGTTGGGCTCGGCCAGGATGCTAAGCGCACCGGCGCGCCGCAGCGCCTCGATCGTGGCGTCAATGTCTTCGACCTTGCCGAACAGGAAGCTTCCCGATTTCGCAAACAGATTCCAGTCGAAGCCAAGCGCCTGCAGGTCGTTGCGCGACACTTCGACGAAGCGCACGCGGATGTTGACCTGCTGGGATCCATCGAGCGTGCTGGTATTGAGCGGCAGCTGCCCCGGCCCCGAAAACGTCTTGGCTATGTTGTCGACGTCGGAAGCTTCCTCGATGGTGCGGTTGCGGCCGACCGCGGCGACGCGGTTGCCGATGACAGCGACGTCCACCATCGACGTAGGATGCAGGGCACTCTTGGCCTCGCTGAGCGGGGTCGGATCGACGTAGACGCGCAGCTGCACTGTGGCCTTTAGCTTCTGGTCGCCGTTAAGCGCGATCAGATTGGTGCTGCCGCTCTTCTTGCCGTACAGATAGACGACGTCGGCGGCGACCACCTTGAGGTCGGCGATGCCTGGGTCGGCGAGAAAGACCGAATCGACGGCGTCGTCGAAGCGCACAATGCGGCCATACCCGATCGGCAGATTGATCGGCGCATCCCACGATGCCTGCGAAACCTCGAGCTGGCGCGCATCGCCGGCCATCGCCGGCCAAGCCGGGCTCGCCACAACGAGGCCCAGCCGCAGCAGCAGCCGGCAGGCGGCGGCGACCGACAGCCACTTCGGCGACCGGTTCCGCACTCGCCTCTCTCTCTCTTTCATGCCCCTCATGTCAGCTCCCTGTCTTTATTCATCCGATGCAGCCGAGCCCTGCGCCGACTCGAATTCCGGCGCAGCAACCTCGAACAGCGGCGGCACCGGCTGCGGGGCGCCCGATCGCGGCGCCTCGCCGATGCCCGCAAGAGGCATGACGCTGAATTCCGGCGCCAGCTCCTGATAGGAGAGAACGGGCAGATCGATCTCGTTGTGCGTGAGTAACGTGCGGACGTGACGCCGCAGGTCCATTGAGGTCAGCACCACCGGCCGATCGCCAGCGGCGCAGCCCTCCGTGACGCGCGCGACCTGATCGAGCAGCGGCCGCGCTACCTCCTCACTGATGTTCAAGTACGCGCCAACCGCGGTGACCTGCACCGACGCGCGCACGGCATCCTCGAGCGCATGATCGAGGATGCAGGCCATTATCACCCGGTTCTGGTCGGCGCACCGGAAGCAGATCTGCCGGCGCAACGCCACGCGGATGTATTCCACCAGCGCGGCGACATCCTGCTCGCGTGTTCCCCATTCGATCAGCGCCTCGAGTATGAGCCGCAGGTGGCGGACCGGAACATTCTCATCGAGCAGGCGGCGGAGGATGTCGGCGATCTTCTGCAGCGACGCGATCCGTTCCGCTTCTTTCACTAGCTCGCCGTAGTCGCCCTCGAGCTTGCCGAGCAGCGCGCGCGTCTCCTGAATGCCGACGAATTGGGAGGCGCTGTGGCGCAGCACCTCCTCCAGCCGGGCCGCAAGCACCGCGGCCGGCGCCAACGCGCTGACCCCGGTTTCAGTCAATGCCGCCTGATCGACCGCCGCAACCCAGACCGCTTCGCGGCGCCCGACCATCACGGGACCGAGCCGGTACTTGACGCCGATGAGGTCGAGATGCTCCGGGTCGTCGTCCACCAGCACGCAGCCCGCTGGAACATCGCTTTCGGCGACCGGAACGCCCTCGATGTCGATGCGGAACCGGTCAGCGCCGATGCCGGCGTCGATGCGGCGTCCGATCGGCGGCAAATTGACACCGAGATCATCGAGAATCTTCGAGCGTACGCCGTCGACGCACTCCCGGAAGGCGGCGGGTGGGGCAGCCGCCGCAAGCGTGCTTCCAAGGTGAACGACGATCGCGGATTGGTCCTCGAGCAGCGGACCGTCGTCCATCTCTAGTTCAGGTGCATCCGCCAGCGCCGGCGCCTCGACCTGCGGTTCGGTATTGCGAGCGGGGGCGGTCGCGGGTCGCAGCCGGCGTAGTGCGTAAGCCGCCGCAACGAACAGCATCGCCAGCACCAGGAGCAACGGGGCCGGAAAGCCCGGTACTGCCGCCAGGCCGAATAGAACCGCCGCCGCCAACGCGAGCGCACGCGGGTTGCTGAACAACTGGGCGGCAATATCAGAGCCGAGATCGCGGTCGTCCTCGGACGCGACGCGCGTCACTACGACGCCAGCCGCCACCGAGACAAGCAGCGCCGGGATCTGTGCCACCAGTCCGTCGCCGACGGTGAGCAGCGAGTAGAGCTCGGCAGCCGCAGTCAGTGATTTGCCCTGCTGCATCGTGCCAATCGCAAGCCCGCCAACCAGATTGACCAGGACCACCACGATCGACGCGATGGCGTCGCCTTTGACGAATTTCATCGCCCCGTCCATGGCACCGTAGAGCTGGCTCTCGCGCTGTAGCGCCGCGCGCAGCCCCCGCGCCTCGGCTTGGTCGATGTCGCCGCTGCGGAGATCCGCATCGATGCTAATCTGCTTGCCCGGGAGCGAATCGAGGCTGAAGCGGGCGGCTACCTCGGCCACGCGCTCGGAGCCCTTGGTGATCACCACGAACTGCGCGATCGTGATGATGAGGAAGATGGTAAGGCCGACGGCGATGTTGCCGCCGATGACGAAATTGCCGAACGCGGTCACGATCTCGCCGGCGTCGGCTTGCAGCAGAACCAGCCGCGACGTGCTGATGGTGATCGCGAGGCGAAACAGGGTGGCGACCAGGATGATCGACGGCAGTGCCGACAGCTCGGTCGGCCGGGCGGCATAGAAGGCGACGAGCAGCACGAGCGCACTGCCCACCATATTGGTGGTGATCAGCACGTCGATGAGCGCCGTCGGCAACGGCACGATGATCATGGCGACGGCCATCAGCAGGATGGCGGCGACCGCGAGGTCGCGGCGTCGCGACACGACGGCAAACGCACGGATGAGCGACGGGGCGACGGCGGGGCTCATCGACGCGACGGCCGGCGGTGATTGAGGTAGCGGCGGAACGCCTGCCGCGCCTCGGGTTTCTGGCCGCATTTCCACAGCGCGCGCGCCCTGAGCAGATCGAGGACGGGATGCTCGGCGCCGTCGAGCGTGGCGAGCCGTTCGAGCACGGCAGCCGCGCGCCGCGGGTAGCCGTCGAGCAGGAACATGTGAGCGAGCGTCCGCAGCACCCCGACATCGTCGGGCGCCATCCGCGCCGCGATCAGCAGCAACACCAGCGCCCGCTTGGGCTGGCCGTAGCGGCCGTAGAGATATCCAAGCCGGTGCAGCAGCTGCACCGATTGCGCGATCGTGCTCATCATACGACGCTCTGGCGGCGCCTGAGCAGCGCGGTTTGACGGTCAATTTCATCGCCCAGTGCCCAGCGGGCGAGCGCGGCGAGGTCGTTGGGCAGCGACGACGGCATCGCGAGGAGAGTGCGCAGGATGGCCACAATCTCGGTGCCGCGCATCGGCGGGAGGCCGCTGGCCGGCGCTGTGAACTCGAACAGGACATTGCGCAGACTTGTTCCCGACCAGGGATCGCTTGATTCCGACCCCTCCGACCCAGTGCGCTTCGTCGGCCTGCCCACGCCGGCGGCGCCAGCGCTGACCGAGTGCGGCTCATGGGAGCCGCGCTTCCCGCCCAACGCGCGTTTGGCGTCCTTGGTCGCAGGCCGCTCGTAGACACCCGGCTTTCTCGCGGGCAGTCGGGCGACAGCATTCGCGGTGCTACCGGCCGGCGCGGCCTTGGGCTTCGCTCCGCTCACCGCCGCGGGCGGTCGCGGCGCGGGAACGTTGGGCGGATCAACACCACGCGTCGCCATGGCTATCCCTTCGCGCCCGATCGCGGCGCCTGACCGAACTATGGATACGTCAAGGCAACGGTCTCGCCGTCCCTGGCGAGCACGAGCCGCCCCTTGCCGATCTCGGAGACGACCCAGCCGTTGTCGAGCGCGGAGCCCGGCTCGTGGCGGGATCCGTCCACGGTTATGATGTAAGGACGGACGCCGAACCAAATTGCCTGCAGCTGGGGCGGTGGCAGCGTGCGACCTTCGCTCACCGTCACTTTCGCAGCGAGCACCAGGCGCCCCCCGTAGGTCTGATCGAACCAGCGCTCGATCGTCTTCCATGCATCGGCCTCGCGCGGCGCGAGACGCCCGGTCACGGTAATGCTCCCGTCGAGCATTCCGACGCGCAAGCTGCGCAGGAGCGCTCGATCGAGGCGGTCGTTCAGTTCGCGCATCGCCTCATCGAGCGAGGCCGTCTCGCCTGGCGGCGCGGCGGGAACGCGGGAGCCGAGCGCGGCGCCCACCGGCCGCTCCCCGCTCCTGTGCGGCAATCCGAATGCGATGACCGACAGGGTCACGAGCGAAACGATGAACGTACCGGCGGCAATCGCGCGCCGGACGCCGGTCGAGGCCGACAACCGGCTTATCCCCCCCGCGAGGACGCCACCCGAACGCGGCGACCTCGAGACGCAGATCTGCGCTTCGCCAAGGATGATTTCGGCCGGCAGGTCCACGCGGCAGCCATGGCCAAGCGGGAGCAGATCGGTACCGAGCCCGACGTCGGCGCCGGCCGCTTCGACGCACAAGCCCGACAGCTCGAGCTTGAGCCGCACATGCGCCGGCGCCACGCCGGGATCGCGCAGCATGATATCGGCATCGGGCGCCGACCCGATGCAGCAGAAGTCTGCATCGAGCGGCACGCGCACGCCGGCATGCCGACCGGCCACCACTTCGAGCATCAGCAGACCGGCCGGCATGGGGCGTGCGACTGCGCGGGCTTCGGTAGCGACATGGGAATTGTCCGTTACCCGGATGCACCTGGCGCTCAAACCGACAGTGCTCGGACCATGGGGCCCTATTGGCCAGCCGCGTCTACGGCGATTTGAAGCTTGCGCTTCGCCGCGTCAACTTTGGTCCTCGTAACGGTGTCTTGGAACTGCTCCGCTATTGCCTGCTGTGTCAGCTGATCCGAGGCGGCTTTGACCGAATCGGCAGTGCCTTGAGCGCCGCCACCGGCGAGCGCACCCGCGACCCCACCTGCAACCATCCCGACCGGGCCGCCGGCCGCCCCAGCTGCAACTCCGGCGGCCGCGTTTTTGAGTGTGTTGACAAAACTCATGCTCTGTCCTCCTTGATCGGTATCGCATCGATTGCTAGCAGCGCATCGATGAAGATGGAAGAGTACGATCCGGTAACTCAAAGTCAATTTAAATATCAGCTGCCATTGATATTATATCTAAGTAGAAATTATGCATGCAAAAACCAATGACCTAATTCCTCATCATGAATTATCTACAGTTGCTATGCCAATGTGAATATACCTACCAAATTTTTGCCGCAGTCGCGATTTCTAGATTGCGTGATGAACGCGATCGTACCGCTCTCCTCAGTAGTTGCGAGCCTGCTCGCCGCAGCTGCGCTGACGGCGCCGCCGGCGAGCGGCGCGGACGTCAACTGGCCGCGCGGCCCTTACAGCTACATCGCACTCGATCAGGATCTTCGCGACGCCCTCGTCGAGTTCGGACGCAACACCGGCCTGCCGGTCAAGCTCAGCGACCAGATCAAGGGGCGGCTGCACAACGTGATGCCCGCCAGCACGGCCGAAGATTTCTTGCGCCGTCTGTGCGCCAGCAATGGCCTGGTGTACTACTTCGACGGCTACGTCCTTCACATCAATGCGGTTGCCGAGATCAAAACCGAGGTGCTTCCGCTCGGCGGCAAGATGACCGTCGACGAAGCGATGGCGCGACTGCGCAAGCTCGGCATCGAGGATGCGCGCTATCCGCTGCGTGGCGCCTCGGACGGCGTGGTGTCGGTGTCGGGGCCGCCGCCCTATCTCGCGCTGCTGCGGCAGACGCTCGGCCTCCGCCCAGCGCGGCCGGCGAAGGAAGAGGCCGTCATCGAGGAGACGCGGGTCAAAGTTTTCCGCGGCGGCTGACCGAACTGACAGAGCGCCGCGCCGCAAACGGATCGACCGCATCTATTGAGGCATCGCCGGCGCGAGTTCGAGTGGGTCCGAACGGCGGGTGTGCGGAGACCGTGCAGCTTGCGTGGATTCGGGGCGGACCCGGCCGCCTTCGCCCAGTGCATTCAATTGCAATCTTGCAACCGCGCCGTCATCCCCTGTGGTCTTCCCGATCAGCTTAGCAAGTGAACTGTAGAACTTTCCGACCATCTCAGTTCGCGCTTCTTGGCCAGATCGGGCTCGGGATAGTGCAGCATGTCCTTCGGATCAGTACCGGAACGGTAGGGTCAATCCGACGACATTCAGGTTGCCGCGCTCGTCGATGCCGATCGGATCCGCCTTGCCTGAGAATCATCTTTCTTCTGGACACCATCACGGCACCTCCTTCAACGTGATAATCTTCTTATAGCTGGGCCCACCGTCCTCAACACTCAAAATCTCAAACCGCGTACCATCTTTGAACAAAACTTCCTGCTCGTTTGGACGGTACGCCAAATTGTTCAACTTAACGCCACCAGAACCATGAATGACATACAGATAGTCACCGGAGAATAGTTCCGGGTCCGTCGATGCTGAGGTGAACGCACGCCGCGAGACGATCATCCCCGGCTTAAGCGTTGCCGCGTAGTCGTAGTCGGGAGACAAATCCGTTTTGCGGTATGTAATGCCTTTGTATCCGGACAGCTTCTCCATAGCGTTCCGGATATGCTCGGCCATCCCGCGTTGCCGTTCCGTCAGCATGCCCTCTCTTAAGGCGGTGTTCAACCTTACAAAACCGTCATCGGTATAATCCATAATAGCTTCCTTCTCTGCCGGCGTAAGCGGTTCACCCGTACTTTTCTTCTCAGGCAAATCCTTATAGGCATCACCAAATTTTTTTACTCGCTCATGTACATCAACCGGATCGCGAGCAATTTGTTTATCCCGACTATTGGGCAACTCTCCCTTTGTGTCCGGCGCCCTCGGCTCTTCCGTCACCGGCTCGGGGAGGCCCCGCCGCACCGCCTTCGCGCCGGCCGGGTCCGGCATCGCCGCCTCTTCGTTCGCGGTGATCTGGCGTCCCATCGCGAGGCCGGCCACCAGGCTGGTGCCCGCGCCAAGGAGGGTCGCTGGGCCGACGTTGTCGAGGGGCGGCCGCCCCTCGACAACGTTGCTCACCACCTGCGCCCCGCTGCCGGTCGCTCCGCCGAGCACCGTGTTGGCCATGTGACGCGCCAGCGGGGTTATGTTCGGCATCGTCGGGGCGATCTTGGCGGCGAGCCCGAACGACCCCGCGCCGATAATTGTATCGACCACGACCTTCTTCGGATCGAGCGCCTCCATCCCCTGGCCGTCGATGAACCGATGCGCCGCTCCGCTTCCCATGCCGAGCGCGCCCGCTTTAACGATCAGCCCGCTCGTCTCGACCACGTTGGCCGCCAACACAATCTTTTTGCCCAACTGCCCGTAGCCGAAACCGCTGATCGCATCGACGCCGAGGTGCGCCGTGTTCGTCACCAGCGTTTTCCCCGCTGATCCCGGCGTCCAGCTTCCACCTCCCGGCTTCTCGTCGAACAACTGCGTCCCCGTCTTCATCAGACCGAGCGCACCGACCGCCGCCAGCCCGCTCCCGACGCCGACTCCCTGCGCGCCTGGGATCAGCATCGCTCCCACCGCGAAGGATCCGTCGCGGGTGAAGCGCACCGCCGCGAGCGCCCGCTCGACGTTCCTCACGCCGTTCTGCGTTGCAGCGAGCGCCTCCTGTCCGCTCTGCCTCGCGTAGTTGAACGCGTCGACCGCCGCGCCGTAGTACGCGTCAAGCGCCCGATCGATCTCGGCCTGCGGTGCACCGCGTGCCTTGGCGTCGAGGTACGCCCGTTTCGTCGCGTCGAGGTTCGGCACCTTCTCGTTCGCCAGCACCCGCGCCCGCTCCCGCTCCCGCGCATTAGACTCCCTGAAGAAGAAGCGGGAGAGAATCCCCTGCTTGGTCTCCAGGGGTCCGGTCTTCAGATCTGCGCGCACTGTTCGATCGAACAGATCCCCCGTCTTCTCCTTGAACTCCCGGGCGCGCGTCTGGATTCGCTCGCCGAGCGACCGCATCTCGCTCTCGACCGCCTTCGCCCGCGCGATCTGCGCGTCCATCTGCCGGCGATCGGCGATAGCGTCCTGCCGGTGCGCGTCGAAATCGGCGATCTTCCGATCGATCGACGCCACCATGTCCCTGACGTCGCGCCCGAGCCACGTGTTCCGATCGGAGGTCAGCGGCTCCAGCTGCTGCTTGGCCCGCTCATGCGCCGTCTTCATCGATCCCGAGATCTGATCGAGATAGCGCGCGCGCTGCTTCGCGTTGAGCGACGCCGCCGTCGTTCTGTTTGCGGGCTGAGCTGTCCGCTTGATCGGGGCTGGTGTGGCCAACATGGCCGCTGCGGGATTGGTGGGAAGGGAAGGCTGCGTCGGGCTCGTGATGCCCGCTGGCCTCGACCTGGGAGCGGGCGTTGCCGCCGATGCCTCGTTCGCTTCCGCGACCGCCGCATCAAACGCTCCGGCACCGCTCACGGGCTGGTCGGAGCGGCTCACGGGCTGGTTGGGGTGAGTCGGATCGCGCGGCGCCTGGTCAACATTCGGAAGCGACATCTCACCATCTCCTCGGACCGTGCGAGGTCCTCGCTGCGGGCGGCTACAACGTGCCGGAGCGCGTGGCGCCCCAAAGCTGACAGCGCAGACGGAGTGGCCGCGGCGCTGAAGCAGAAGATCGCTGCGTCCCGGGAAGAGCCCTGGAGACTGAGAAATCACTGCACTGACGGCGACGGCACAGTGCGGTCGAGGATGACGAGCCGATAGGCGCCGACGGTGCCGATCGTTTTTGTGTCAGCGACCGCGGGTGGCACGTCGACAAAGCTCAGCGTCGATGGCCCGGAGCTTGAGATATGTCGGGTAGGCACGCTCGCCCTTGCGCGCTTTGTCGTGTCCGCAGTCATCCCATCGCTTGCCGTACTTCTTGTATTCCCGCCGCTGAACCATCTGCTCGTATGTCAGGTCCTGTAGCCTCCGTAGGTATTTGCCATAGGGCTCCCCGCGCACTCTTGGTAGCTCGCCGTCGCCGCGTTGCGTCGCCAAGGCGGGCGCTGCGGTAGCCGGCTCGACACCGGATGGTCGCGACTCGATTCTCATGCTTCTCCCCTCGTCCATCGCCCGCGGCGGCGAGACGCGCGTTGCGCCTCTCGCTCGGCCGCGACGGGTCAGCCCCCTGAGCACGCGATGCGTTTACGCCCAGTTCACATGAGCCCGCAGATCTCGAAGCTGCTCCTCAAGCTGGCGCACTTCGCGGAGCGCACGATGCCGCAACCACTGCGGGCCGTGGTGCGCGCGCCACTGGGCCTTGTGAAGCTGATCCACCAGATTGCGGAGCTGCCGATTCTCATACCTGCCATCCGGCCCGCTGTTCTCCGGCTGATGATGGGGACCGAAGGCATGCTGTGGCCACCCGCTGAACGGTCCGTTGGCAGACCAGTTCGGCAGGCCAATATGCGGTCGAGCAGGCAGGCTCGGTCGCGACTCTCCAAAGCTGTGGCGGTAGTCATCGAGGTTGACGATGTCGTGCCCTTTGATCTCCGGCCCGCGCCGCCCCACCGTGAGGTCGTCGAGCGAACCGTGCTTGGTGAAGAGATCGACACCGTCGGGCGTGCGGAGGTCGGTCCAATAGCCCGCGCCCCGCGGCAGCTCCCGTGTCGTCGGGTTGCCGCCACCGTCGAAATTGACGACCGCGGCGTATGCGCCGTTGGTGATCACCGCCCGATCGATATAACTCACACCATCCTTATTTATTTTGGTGGGGTCGAAGGTGATCTTGGTTCCGTCATCAAGGTTCAGCGTCAGGTTGCCTTTCTGAAAGCTTGTGTAATCACCGTCACTGGTCCACAAATGCGGATCGCCTCCGACCGAGGTGACCTTGCCGGTAAGCTTATCGAGTACCTTGATGGTTCCGTGATCGGTATCGGACGCCGTGATCTTGTAGCGCGGCGTCTCGATGGTGTTACCGTGGACGTTGATCGTGGGCCTCGATCCGCAGTTCGCGCCGTCGTTGTCGCAGCGGCGATCGCGGATTTGGAAGTCGTGGTTGTCGCGGACACCTTCGACACTCATGTAACGTCTCCTTCATTTCAAGCCGGTCGTCGCCCGAGACGAGGACCGCGCACAGATTCTGCGACGGACACCTGAGAACTTTTTCGCGGCGGCGCGAAGCATGTGATGAGGCAGGATGAAGATTTTGTTTCATGCGTCATGACGCACAATGTATGCGAAACGGAGCAGTCGCATGGCGGCGTCACGGCGTCGGTGGCCGCGCGATCGATTCGAGCCGGCGCGACATTCCGTCGAACAGGGCCAGATCAGACTTCATGTAGCTCACCAGGAATGCGCAATAGAGCGCGATGAGCACGGCGAACAGCAGGTTCTTCAGAGCGAACGACAGGTCGAACACGTTGAGATTGGGGGCGGCTTTCGACAGCAGCGCGATCACCACGTCGGCCACGAACAGACACGCCACCAGCGGGACGGCGAGCATCAGCCCCAGCGCGACGATCTCGTCGAGCAGACGCAGCAGCACCGAGCCGGTGGTGGAACCGAGTTGCGGCAGGGTGGCCGTAGCCGGCCACAGCGCATAGCTGTCGTAGATGACTCGGAGCGTGACCGCCACGCCGCCCGAGACAAAGAACAGCGCAAGCATGGTGAAGGCGAGCAGCGTCCCGGTGACGCTGGTCTCATCGCCGTTCGAGGGATTGGTCAGCGTGGCCATGCTCGCACCGCGCTGCAGGTCGAGGATGTCGCCCGCGGCTTCTGCCGCCCACAAAGGCACGCCGAGTACGAGCCCGATGATGCCTCCGACCGCGGCCTCCTTGATCATGAGAATCGCTACGGCGCCGGGCGTCAGGTCGATCGACGGGACGAACTGCGCGACCAGCGGGATCATCGGCAGCGCCAACACCAGCGCGATGCCGGCGCGCACGACGCCGGTGGCGCCCAGGCGCGTGAAGGCCGGCATCACCAGCATCATCGCCATCATGCGCACGAGCACGAGGGCGGCGGCGATCTTGTAGGGCTGGAGCGGGGCCAGCGGAGACAAGAAGACGGTGCTGTCCATCCCGACTTGCGGCTCCCTAGCGCGTCAAAGATGGAAACTCCGCGAGGACGAGCGAGGCCTGGGCGACGATCTCTCTGGCCATGATCGGTCCGAACACCATCAGGACGAGGAGGATCGCGATCAGCTTCACCGCAAGCGGAAGCGTCTGGTCCTGGATCTGCGTCACCGCCTGCAGGATGCCCACTACCAGGCCCAGCACGACGGCGGCCGCCAGCGCGGGCCCTGATACGACCAGCACCGTCATCAGGGCGGCGTTGACCTTGGCCGCGACCAGTTCTGAATGCATTGCGACCTCCACAGCGCATCTGCCGGAAAATGCCCGTCCCGGACTTGATCCGGGATGGGAACGGGTTTTCCGAAAAGAAGACATGCAAACCGACGAATCCAACGCGGCGATCAGCCGTAACTGAGGATCAGGCCGTGCAGCAGGCGCGACCACCCTTCCACGGCGACGAACAGCAGAAGCTTGAGCGGCACTGAGATGAGCGTCGGAGACACCATGATCATGCCCATCGCCATCAGCACATTTGATACCGCGAGATCGATCACCAGGAATGGAAGATAGAGCAGGAATCCGATTTCGAAGGCGCGCGTGAGCTCCGAGCTGATGAAGGCCGGCATCACCACGACGAGGTCGTCGTCCTTGAGATCCGCGCTCGCGCCGTCCGGCCAGACCCGGGCGGTCGCCGACATGAAGAACTTGCGCTCGGATTCGTGCGTGAAGCGCATCAGGTGAGCCTGCAGCGGCGCACGCACGGTGCGGGCGCTCTCGGCGAGGCCCGCAGACGTGCGGAAATCCGGGGGCTGGGCGGACACGCGACCGTAGATGTCGGCGGCGAGCGGCATCGTCACGTAGAGCGTGAGGATGAGAGCGACGCCGTAGAGCACGAGCCCGGGCGGGCTCTGCTGCAGACCAAGCGCGTTGCGCAAGATGAACAGGACGATGGAGATCTTCAGGAACGCCGTCATGGTGACGACCGCGAGCGGGATCAGCGCCATGGCGGTGACGAAGATGAGGATGCCGACGAGGTTGATGTTGGTCTCAGGCATGCTCGAACAGCCTGGTGACCTGCACGCCGAGACTGTCGCCGATGCGGACGAGCGTGCCGTGGCCGATCCGCTTGCCGTTGGCGACGATGTCGAGCGCCCCGTCGAGCGAGCACACGAGTGGAACGAGCATGCCCGGCGCCAGCGCGGCGAGTTCCGCCAACGGCAGCTCGACGCGGCCCAGCTCGAAGATCACCCGGATCGGAATCGCGTCGAGAGCAGCATCCTCCAGCCGCGCAGCCTTCGATGGATCGATATTGTTTTCCATGCTCCACTCCCACATCGTTTCACGGCCGTCTTCGGGCGGCGCGATCAGGCGACAACCGCCGGGCTCGATCTTGACCGGAGCCACGAAATGCTCCGCGATCACGAGAAACGCGGCATCATCTGGCGGGTACGCCTGCTCCACCAGGACGACGTCGCCGGGCCCGAGCTCGCGTAGGGCGCCGACGGTCAGGGTGGCGGCGGCGACGCGCAGGCACGCCGGCAGATCGAGATCGAGCGCGGCGGCCAGCGGACCAGCCAGCCGATCGAGAAGAGCCGCCAGCCTCCGAGCGTGGCATGGCGCCACCACGACCTCGCACGGCATGGAGCCGAGGTCGCCCATCGTCACCGTGAGGCAAAGCGATTCCGCCTGCCTCGCTTGCGCATGCGCGCGGCGTAGCCCGACGATGGACAGGGGGATCCCGAGTGCGCCCTCCAGCGCATCGAGCGCGTCACCGAGGACGAGCTCCAGGAGGATGGCCGCATGTTCCGATTGCAAGCCGATGACCTGGCGCGCGGCGGGGAGCGCGGCCGCGATCGCGTCGATCAATTGGAGCGGCAGGACCACCTCGCCGCGCTGGCCGTCAACTGCGAGCTCGAGCAGGCACGGATCGGCGACCGACACCGAACGGCGCAGGCGCCAGCCCGTCTCGACGGTGATGGCTCGGTCGGCGAGCGCCCCCGTGATCACGCCGCGGCGTCGGTAGAAGGCATTGCGCGTCGCGACCTCGTCCAGCGTCATCGCTGGCAGGGCCGAAAGCCAATCCGGATCGGCTCGCAGCTCGGCCTCGATCGCGAATGCCGATGCCGCGGGCGATATCGAGGTCGGATCAAGCATTACGCCCCCGGCAGCCGTTGGCGCGCGTGGCGCCGCCGTTCTCACCATCCTCCGCCATCAGCTCGTTGCGCAGCGCATGGCGTGCCGCTTCGCGCGCGAACAGCCCGTCGATCTTCATCGCCGCGCGCCGCTGATGGAAAAAAGCCGCGCGCGCCACCTCGAGGGCCTCGCACTGCCGATGCCGCGCCGCTTCGGCGTTGCTCGCCGCTGCCTCAAGGCGCACGCGCTCGAGCGTCAAGGCATCGAGCTCGCCACGCATGCGCACGATGGTCGACCGGGGAACGGCGCGGCCGACAAGCGGAGCGAGCAGCTCCTGCTCGCGTGCGTCGGTCAGGGTGTCGTGTTGCCGCAACATGGCCGCTGCCGCTTCCGCCGCGCGCTCGGCGCAAGCCAGTCCTTGCATCTCGGCAGTGGCGGCTTCGAGCGCACGGTGCTCGCGGCGACGGCGCAGATGCAGCAGGCGGGCGATGGTGGGGGACTGCTTCACCGCGCGATCTCCTGCATCTGACGCGACGTCTCGTCGATGCCGTGGTGCGAGCTTGGTCGCTGGCGCAGGAAAGCATTGATACGGTCGATCTTGGCGAGCGCCTCGTCTGCCAGCGGATCGCTGCCGCTCTTGTATTCGCCTACGCGTACCAGGAGCTCGATGTCGGCGTGGCGAGCGATCAGTTCGCGGATGCGCGCCGCGGACGCCTGCTGATCCTGGGGCGCGACCGCGCTCATCAGCCGGCTGCGGCTGCGCAGCACGTCGATCGCCGGGAAATGGTTGCGCTGCGCCAGCTCGGATGACAGTAGGATATGCCCGTCGAGCAACGCCTGCACCTCTTCGGCGATTGGATCGAGGCTGATGTCGCCCTCGACCAGGATCGTGTAGAGGCCGGTGATCGATCCCCGGGCGGTCGGGCCGGCGCGCTCAAGGAGCCGCGGCAACGCGGCGAAGATCGATGGCGGATAGCCGCGACGCGTGGCCGGCTCGCCGGCGGCGAGGCCGATCTCGCGTTGCGCGCGGGCGAAGCGTGTCAGGCTGTCCATGAGCAGCAGCACGTGCCGCCCGCTGTCGCGGAAGAATTCCGCGATCGTCATGGCCACATGCGCGGCCTTTACACGCTCCATCGCCGGCCGGTCCGATGTGGCCGCGACGATCACGGCGCGCTTCTGCCCCTCGACGCCGAGCTGATGCTCGACGAATTCGCCGACCTCGCGGCCGCGCTCGCCGATCAGCGCGACCACGACTACATCGGCGTCAGTGCCGCGGACGATATCGCCGAGCAGTGTGGACTTGCCGAGCCCCGGCGCGCCGAATATTCCGACGCGCTGGCCGCGGCCGCAGGTCAACAGGCCGTCGATCGCCGGGATGCCGAGTCGGACCGGACGATCGATGAGCGCGCGCGTCAGCGGCGATGGCGGCTCGGCATCGACCGGATGAAGGCCCTCGATCTCGTCGTCCGACCAGCGCTCTCCATCCAGTGGCTCGCCCAGCGCGTTGATAACGCGCCCGATGAGGCCGGGGCCGATCGCGATCCGCAGCTGTTCCCTACTCGGCAACACTTCAGCGACGTTCGACAGGCCGCCGAGATCGCCGATAGGCGTGAGGATGGCGACGTCTTCGGTAAAGCCGACCACCTCGGCGGGCACCCGGCGCTGCGTCGCCGGATCGACCAGATGGCAAATTTCGCCGATGCGTACCTCGGTGACCGTGGCGTGGACGATAGGGCCGAGCAGGCGGCGCACGCGCCCCTTGACCAGTGCGGGATTTCCGGCGAGCACCGCGTCCTGCAGGCGCGGCAGGATCGACGCCAGTCGGCCTTCTACGTCGAGCTGGCGCATCGTCATGCTGGCACCTCCGGCGGCGTGCGCCGCATCGGGTGCCCCGGCGCGCCCGGCGGGCTCGCCCGCATCGCCCTTTCGATCGCAGCCAGCTGCACATCGATGCCGGCATTGATCACGGCGAACGGCGTCTGCAGCACCATACTCGTCCGGCTCGGCAAGCCGGGATCGGCCTCGACGCGCACGCTGATGCCCGACCGCGCCGTCAACGGCTGCAGACGAGCGTCCACCTCCTTGGCCACATCCGGGTGGACCTTGGCGACGACGGTCGCCGCATCGCGCAGCCTGCCCATGGCGTGCTTGCAGATCACTTGGGCCGCTGCCTTGATCACGAGGTCGGAGTCCGGGATGCTGCCGAGCACGCTCCGAACGGCGGCCGTCACGGTCTCGACGATCTGGTCGTCGATCGCCTCCAGATATCTCGACACCTCAATCGCGGTTTTGGCGACCTGCTCGGATATGGCCTTCTGACCCTCGCTCAGGCCAGCGCGGTAGCCCTCGGTGTAACCGCGCTCGCGCGCGGCCTGGTGCGCGTCGCGCCCCGCATCTTCGATCATCCTGGCCCGAGCCTGCGCTGCTTTCATGAAAGCAAAGCCGCTCTTCCATGCCTCGACGTCCTCGCGCCGCACCACGGAGCTGGTCGGCGCCCGCGGCAGGTCTTGCCCCGATGACGCTCGGTCAATCCTGGGCACGGCGACACTCATGCCGCTGCGCGTCGGACGATCGGCGGGCCAACGTCCATGAACGGCGCCGGCGGCGGATCGTCGAGCGCGGGGTGAGCGGCAAGCTTGAGCCGCACGCGCTGTCCCAAAGCCGCCGGCTGCGCCCGGGTCCAGGCCGCGACGCACCGCAGACCGTCCTCGATGCTGCGCGCCCCGATGCCTTCGATAGCGGGCAGCTCCTGTGCTCTGGCAAGCTCGCGATGCATCAGCGCGAAGCCGCATAGCGCCTCGTCGATCTCGCGATGCAGCGCCGCAACCTCGGCGGGGCGCACCACGCCGGCGATGGCGCGCGCCCAGTAGATCGCCCCGCACCGACGCGTGACGTCGAAGAGCCATTCCACGGAGGAGAGTGCGATGGCGCGATCGAGATCATCGCAGACATCGGCCGCGACCGGCGCAGCGAGCGCGTGGTGCTCGCCGACAATCGCCGACAGGCGATCGCGCAGGCGCCGCGACGCGCGCAGCCGGCCGCACAGTTCGCTCCCGAAGCGATTCGCGAAACACCCGTCGAGCCGTCCGGCGTCGATGTAGCTCACCGGCCACGCCATGAACGCCTGCCAGTCAGCGCCACCAGCGGTTTTTTGCGCAACGGCCGTCATAGCGTCTTCGCCGCCACGGCACGTTGCAGCGGATAGACGCGCTGACGCTGACGCTGGCGCAGCATCAGCGCGACGACGGCGCCCGCAAGCGCGAGGACTGTGGCGATAAGCCCGTAGAGCAGCAACTCGGCGCGCAGCAAGCTGTCGCGATGCATCCACAATCCGTGCAGCGAGACCAGCTCGGCGTCGATGCCGGCCGGCATCTCTGTCTTCTCCACCGGCACCGTGACCACCGACACCTTATCGTAGGAGAGGCCGGCGACGCCGTTGGCGACCAGCATCTTGACCTGTGGCACCAGGTCGTTGACGCGCAGGTGCGCGGCGTGGCGGATGAAAACCGACGCCGACGAAGGAACAAGCTGCTGGCGTAACGGCTCATTCTCCGGCAGCACCAAATGCACTCGCGCCGACAGCACTCCGTCGATCTCCGAGACGGTGCGCGACAGCTCTTGGCTGAGCGCGAAAATCATCTGCGCCCGCTCCTGGAGCGGAGAGGACACGATCCCGTTCTTCTCGAACACTTTGCCCAGCGTGACGAAGTCTTGCTTCGGGAGGCCATTGTCGTTGAGGATGCGGACCGCTTCGGCGAAGCGGCCGTCGTCGATGCTGACCGTGATGCGGCCGTTTTTGCCGAAGACCCGCCCGGCCGGAATGCCGTGCTGCAACAGCACGGCAATCATTTCATTGGCCTGCCGCTGGTCGAGATCGACATAGAGGTCGGCCCGGCACGCCGCAAGCAACGGGAGCATGCATGCCGCCGTCGCGATGCGTCGAACAGCATTCCGCTGGAAAGAGCGAGGTTTCCGCAGCAGCAGCATTGCATTCCCCATCTTTACGATTGTCTGGTCGTCAGTGCGCTGAGCGCATCCGTCGCGCCACGCAACCCGCGAGCGACCAACGTGAACTCCGCATCGAAGATCCTGGCCTTGAAGATGTCGCCGATCATGTCGTTCGACCACTGCCGGAAGTACTCATCGCTGCCGAATAGGTCAGCGATGATGCTGTCGTAAAACAAATCGACCGTGCCCTCGAACCCCGGTTCAGGAAGACGGCCTTCTATTTCTCCTCCGATCTTTGGGACTGGCAGAGCGAAGTTTTTCCTCGCCGGGCCGGGATGGATATCCGTCGGATCACGATTGGCGAACGCAACCCCTGCCCGCGCCATCGGAAACGGCAGCGGCCCTGCAAGGTCGTCCGAAGCGGGGATCCGGCCGTATTCGTGCGCCTTCTTCAGGAAGGGCTCGAGACGCTTCAGCAGCTCCATTGCCAGCGCGCCGGGATTGACCGGCGACTTCAAGGGCGATGAGAACGCGGGCATGGCGTCGCGAATGTCGGCGGCGAACGCGACCAGCTGGCGGGTCTCGTTCGCCTTGGCCGGCGTGACCTGATCTTGCGCGAACTGATCGGCAAGCCGCTCGATCAGCCCGCCGACGCCGGATACGGCGACATCCATCACAGCCTCCTTTCACGACCCTGGACGTCGATGAGGCGGCGCCGACGCCAGCCTTGCATGGCAGGCGCAGGCGCGGAGCCACCAGCAACGCACGGACGCCACTTGTGCCCCGCGCGATCGACGCTATGCGGTAATACGGATGTTCAGCCGCCCATTGCCGCTGTCCCCATTCCCGCGGAGTCCGAATTTCCGGGACTCGGTCTGGTCGGTCAGCGACCGGATCTGATCGACGATGCTCTGGAACTCCTGCTGCCCGTTTCCGTAGCAACCTTGGTTGCTGCGGAAATCGGAGGCTTCTGGGTCCTTCTGCGACAGCAGCTCCTGCAATCGTTCGATCAGCGCCCTGATCTGCGACGCATCAACTCTACTCAAGCCGGGAATTCCCATGTCACTCATGCTCCTCTATCGATGACGTACCCTACGGCACGCAACAACCGGGTCGCCGCGCAGGATTACCAAGGATTTCGACGGACAAATTGCTCAATCCCATCGATCCATCGATGGAAAATTTTTCAGTGTCGAATATCGTATGAATTATTCGGACACCTGACTGGCACCGGTCCCGCCTCGACGACTGTCTGGGACCAGCTTCCGTTGTTTCTCCGCTCGGCGCATCGCGGCATCAGTGATCCGAAAGATCGGTCGCGAAAAGGTTTTCGGGTGGCGCGGACGCTGGTCGCGCGCTGACGTTGGTCACCGCAGCCGGAGCTTGCAGAGCGCGCCAATCCGATACAAAACCGCGGCCTCCAAGGCCTGCCATTTTTGCGCTCGAAGCGAGGTCTCGTCATTTCGATGGGAGACGCAGGCTCGCGAGGTCGGT
>Ga0209466_1000040_pt1 | contig 26439 bp, 24 predicted proteins | sample PanSoiPlo30MoBio_FD_188323 | JGI IMG/M metagenome (GOLD analysis project Ga0209466, IMG submission 188323) | Tropical forest soil microbial communities from Panama analyzed to predict greenhouse gas emissions - Panama Soil Plot 30 MoBio (SPAdes)... | ecosystem: Environmental > Terrestrial > Soil...
CCCTAACCCTCCCCCACAAGGGGGGAGGGAACAGGCCGAGTGCGCGGCGCCTTCTTGCCTCACAGGAACACTCGGCGATGAAACTGGGGAGAGCAGTGCCACAGGCGACACCTCCCCCCTTGTGGGGGAGGTCGGCACGCGAAGCGTGCCGGGAGGGGGGTATTTAACAAGTCCCAACAGCCGCCGATGGCTTCGCATGAGCATCGCGGTCGTGCTCGCCGCGGCCGGACTCGTGCTGTTCGGCCAGGCGATCTGGATCCACGCCAAGGCCATGCTGGCGCAGATCCTGCTCGAGCGCGCCTTCGCCGCGACCGTGGCGACCGGCCATGCCGTGAAGCCGTGGTCCTGGGCCGACACGTTTCCGGTCGCCCGCATCGAGGTGCCGCGGCTCAACACAAGCGTCATCGCGCTCGACGGCAGCAGCGGACAGGCGCTCGCCTTCGGGCCCGGTCACGTCGAGCGCACGCCGGCCGCCGGCGAGCCCGGCACCGCCGTCTACTCGGCGCATCGCGACACGCATTTCGCCTTCGTGGCCGACATGCGCGTCGGCGACGAGGTGCGGGTGACGCGCCAGGACGGCAGGCTGGTGCGGTTTCGCGTGACGCAGACCACGGTCGCGCGCTGGGATGCGTCCGGTATCGACCCGGCCGCGCCGGGCCGCCACCTCGTGCTCACGACCTGCTGGCCGTTGCACGCCAGAACCGCCGGCCCGCTGCGCTATCTCGTCCACGCCGAGTTGATCGCCGCGACCGCGGCGGCGGCGCAGTAATAACCAGGGGCGCTATGCAGCGGTGCGCGTCTTGTTCTCCGCCGCCGCGTCTGGCTCCTGATCGGACCACGCGGTCGGGGGGCTCGTCACACGCGGGGGCGGCTCTACGCGGCCGTGGTGAACGACCCAATAGATCTCGGAGCGGCGCACGCCGAGGTCCTTGAGCTCGCGGTCGCTGAAGCCGTGCAGCTCGGCCATGGCCTGCCGCCGGCGGCGCCGCTCCACATAGCCACCCCACCAGCCGGCCGTCGCGACGGCGCCGTCCCGCAGCGCCGGCGCGAGTCGCCGCAGCGCCGACCACAGTGGGCGAAACAGCGCCCGCAGGGCCTGCGCGCGTGCACGCTCGGCGCGGCGCGCGACGTGCCGCCGCAACGCGTCCCACTGTTCCAATGTCAGCGTCCGGTAGTCGAGACGCTCGAAATCGAATTCATCATCTCCAGGCATTTCTGCCTCCATCTGCTGGAGGCTCTTTACGCCCGCCGTTCGTTCAGGTAAAATGAATAAATACAATGTAAATCATCTCAAAAAGAGAACGATGGATCTCGCCGACCTGCGCATCTTTCGCTCCGTCGTACACGCCGGCGGCATCACCCGGGCGGCCGAGCAGCTGCATCGCGTGCAATCCAATGTGACGACGCGGGTGCGGCAGCTGGAGGATGAGCTCGGGGTGCAGCTCTTCATCCGCGAAGGCAAGCGGCTGCACCTCTCGCCTGCCGGAAAACTCCTGCTCGACTATGCCGACCGGCTGCTGGACCTGGCCCAGGAGGCGCGCGACGCCGTGCACGATGCCAGGCCGCGCGGATTGCTGCGCCTCGGTGCCATGGAAAGCGTGGCGTCGGTGCGGCTGCCGGCGCCGCTGAGCGAGTACCACCGCCGCTATCCCGAGGTGAAGCTGGAGCTGCACACCGGCAACAGCCAGCATCTCGCCACAAAACTGCTCGCGGGCGAGCTCGATGCCGCGCTCGTGGCAGAGCCGGTCGCCCAGGCGCCGTTTGAAAAGGTGCCGGTGTTCGAGGAGGAACTCGTGATCATCGCCGCGGCCGGTCATCCCCCGATCAGGTCGCCGCGCGACGCCGAGCCGGCGATGATTCTGGCGTTCGAGCCCGGCTGTTCCTACCGCCAGCGGCTGGAGGACTGGTTCGCGCAGGAGGGCGAGATGCCGGACCGCGTCATCGAGATTTCGTCCTTCCACGCGATGGTCGGTTGCGCCGCCGCCGGGATGGGCATCTCGCTGGTCCCGCGCAGCGTTCTCGCGACATTCCCGAACGTCGACCATCTCAGCGTCCATGTGCTGCCGCCGGCGCTCAATCGTGTCACCACGGTGCTGATCTGGCGGCGCGGCGCAGCGTCCCCCAAGGTCGGCGCGCTGCTGGAAATTCTGGCCGGGCGGCCGGACGTCGAGCGTCCCCGGCCTATACGCCAGGGCGAGTCCCGTCCGCACCGGCCACGCCCGCGTGCGGGCGGCAAGAGCAACGGCCACGGCCGCCGTGGCGCCGCTTAACCCTGCTGGTTCGGTGCGGCCGGCGCAGCCTTGCGGGCTGCCGGACGGCACCTATAATGCGCCGCTTCCTTCGCCGACCCGATGGCGTTCTTTGAGGCGGGAATGGGGGCAAATCCGGTAGCAATCATCATGGGGAGCCAGTCCGACTGGACGACGCTCCGCCATGCCGCCGAGACGCTCGCGGCGCTCGGCGTCGGCCACGACGCGCGCATCGTCTCGGCACATCGCACGCCCGAGCGGCTCTATGCCTTCGCCAAGGGCGCCAAGGCGGCCGGCCACAAGGTGATCATCGCGGGCGCCGGCGGCGCCGCCCACCTGCCCGGCATGACGGCGTCCATGACCACGCTGCCGGTGTTCGGGGTGCCGATCGAGACGCAGGCGCTGTCCGGGATGGACTCGCTCTATTCCATCGTGCAGATGCCGGCCGGCGTGCCGGTCGGCACGCTGGCGATCGGCAAGGCCGGCGCCGTCAACGCGGCGCTGCTGGCGGCGAGCGTGCTGGCGCTCAGCGACGAAAGCCTCGCCGGGCGGCTCGACGCCTGGCGGGCGCGGCAGACCGCGTCCGTGGCGGAGCGGCCCTCCAATGAGGCGTCTGAGTGAGCGACAGCGCGACGCGGCTGGCCCCGGGAGCCACCATCGGCATCCTCGGCGGGGGGCAACTGGGCCGCATGTTGGCGCTCGCCGCCGCTCGGCTCGGCCTGAAATGCCACGTGTTCTGTCCCGACCCTCAGGCGCCCGCCTTCGATGTGGTGCGGCGAACCACCCAGGCCGACTACGGCGACGAGAATGCGCTCGACCGCTTTGCCGAGGCGGTGGACGTCATCACCTACGAGTTCGAGAACGTGCCGGCGGAAACCGCCGCCTTTCTGGCCGAGCGCCGGCCGGTGCTGCCGAACCCCTCCGTGCTGGCGACCACCCAGGACCGGCTCACGGAAAAGACGTTTGTCGCCAACCTGGACGTGCGCACTGCGCCGTTCGCGGCGGTCGACAGTCCGGCGGGGCTCGCCGCCGCGCTCGGGCGCATCGGGCGCCCGGCCGTCCTCAAGACGCGGCGCTTCGGCTACGACGGCAAGGGCCAGGCGCTCATCCGCGAGACCACGGAGGCGGCGCAGGCGTGGAAGGCGATCGGCGCGCATCCGGCGATCGTCGAGGCCTTCGTGCCGTTCGAGCGCGAGATCTCGGTGATCGCCGCGCGCCAGCACGACGGCCAGGTCGAATGCTTCGACGTGATCGAGAACGAGCACCGCGACCATATCCTCAAGGTGTCGCGGGTGCCGGCCAATGTGCCGGCCGCGCTGGCGGCCGAAGCCCGGCGCATCGCCGAAAAAATCGCTGCCGCGTTCGACTATGTCGGCGTGCTGGCGGTCGAGATGTTCGTCGTGCGCGAGGCTTCGGCGCATACCGTGCTGGTCAACGAGATCGCACCGCGGGTGCACAATTCCGGCCACTGGACCCTCGACGGCTGTTCGGTGTCACAGTTCGAGCAGCACATCCGAGCGGTCGCCGGCTGGCCGCTGGCGACGCCGGTACGCTACGGGCGGGTCGAGATGATCAACCTGATCGGCGACGAGGTGGCGAACTACGGCCGCTGGCTGGCGATGCCGGGCACCGCCGTCCACCTCTACGGCAAGAACGGCGCCCGTCCGGGCCGCAAGATGGGCCACGTGACGCGGGTGTTTCCAGAGTAGATCACGGCCAGGCAATCTTTTCGGGAAGAGAGCCGTGTCGGCTGTCTGGCCGCGCGCCGCAATGGCGGCCCGCGGGTCAACCCCGGTGGCGGCCATATGGGTCGTTCCGCCGAGTGGCCGGACCGCAAGATATTCGAAGCCGTGGTCTCGCCGTGGATCGAGCGGCAGCTGGCCGCCGAGTAGGACAAGATCGTTGGTGGACTTTTTACCTTAGGTCTGCTAGACGCCCGCGCTTGGCAGCGGCGCATCCGCGGCGCGCGGTATTGGCTGGCCGCCATCCACGAATTTCGAGAAGGAATGACGCGTGCAGGTTCTCGTCCGGGACAATAACGTCGATCAGGCCCTCAAGGCGCTCAAGAAGAAGATGCAGCGCGAGGGCATTTTCCGCGAAATGAAGCTTCGCGGGCATTACGAGAAGCCATCGGAGAAAAAGGCGCGCGAACGCGCCGAGGCGATACGCCGCGCGCGCAAGCTGGCGCGCAAGCGGGCGCAGCGCGAAGGCCTGATCCCAGGCAAGCCCAAGCCGGTCCGCACCGGTTTCGGCGGCGGTCGCTGAGCCCCAACAGAGCCTCGAATGGTCCGACGGGCGCGGGCGGCTGGTGAGCCGCATCGCGCCTTTTGTATTGTGGCGGCGCCCCGACGCCGCAAGCGGGAGGCCACCGGCCACGGCGCACGACAAGCCGGGCATGATTTGCAATAATTCGCCGGCCGAACCGGGCCGCGCCCCGGACAGGCGGCCGAGTTGTTCGTATTCGTGTGAGCCGACGCTTTTCGATGCCGCGCATGCAGACGAAATTCCTGGCGGGCCCTTCCGCCATGCTGGCCATGGCCGTGGCGGCAGCGCTCGGTGGCTGCACCGGCCTCACGGTGTCGGAGCCCGATCCCAACGTGGCGGCGACGTCGACCAACATCGCTTCGCTCAGCGACGTGGTAAAGCGCAATCCCAACGATCCGCAGGCCTATAACGTACGCGGCGCGGTGCTCGGCCGCGCCGGGCGCAACGACGAGGCGCTGCAGGATTTCAACAAGGCGGTGAGCATCAACCCGAGCTTCGCCCAGGCCTATGCCAACCGCGGCCTGGTCTATCGGCAGATGAAGAAATTCGACCTGGCGCTCGCCGACTACAACAAGGCGGTCGAGCTCGACCCGGCCTATGCCCCCGCCTATCTCGGCCGCGGCATGGTGTATCGGGCGCAGGGGAACGCCATGCAGGCGCTCACCGATTTCAACAAGGCGATGGAACTCAAGCCCGACAACGCCCAGGCCTACTACAATCGCGGCCTGCTCTACCAGGCGCAGCGCCAGCACCAGTACGCGATCGACGATTTCACCACGTCGATCACGCTGTCGGCGCAGCAGGCCGAGGCGCGCGTGGCCCGCGCCCAGAGCTATCTCGCCACCAACGACGGCCAGGCGGCCGCCAACGACCTCGACGAGGCGGTGCAGGTCGAGCCCGAGAACCTGCAGGCCTGGACCACGCGCGGGCTCGCCTATGAGCGGCAGGGCGACAAGGAGAAGGCGGCCGCCTCCTACGCCAAGGCGCTCACCCTCAACAAGGACTACGAACCGGCGCGCAAGGGCTTTGCCCGCGTCGGCGGGCGGCCGGGGCAGAGCTATCAGCCGTTTTGAGAGTGCACGCGCGCAGGCTGGGCAAATTCGCCTGGCGCGGCCCTGATGACGAGCGCCGCCCTATCGCGAATTTGCCCACCGTTGTTTGCGCGGCCGCATGGTGGGCAAGCGCGCATTGCAAATCGCATCATGCGTTGAGAGCACACAGCAACGCGCGTTTGCCCACCCTGCGACGCAGGCTCAGGCGTGATCGACGCCGTGCGTCCGCAGCAGGTCCTTGAGCCGCTTGCGCGCGTAGAACATGCGCGTGCGCACGGTCGGCTCGGGAATCCGAAGGATGTCGGCGACCTCCTCCATCGACCTTTCGTGGTAATAGACGAGGTCTATCACCTCGCGCTGCGCCAGCGACAATTGCGTCATGCATTTGCGCAGAAGCGCGCCCGTGTCATTCTTCTCGACCATGCGCGCCGGATCGTCGGCCGGATCCTCGATCGCTTCCGCGGATTCGTCATCGAGATAGTCGGTGGTTCGGCCGCGCAGGTGCGACAACGCCTTGTAGTGCGCAATCGCCAGGATCCAGGTGGACAGCTGCGAGCGCCCCTCGAAACGGCCGGCGTTGCGCCAGACGTCGAGGAACACGTCGCTCGTCAAGTCTTCTGCCGCGCCGTCACCAACCAGCCGCGCAATGAAGCGGTAGACGCGCAGGTTGTGGCGGGCGAACAGGACGTGCATGGCGCCCTTGTCGCCGCGCGCGATGCGGCGGATCAGGACGTCGTCGGCGGTGGTGGCCGGAATGGCGCTTCGCGCCGGCGCGGCGCCGCTCGACACTGCGTAATCGCTCTGCATGAGTCCCCTCCTACAGGCGACCCCGGAAGTTTTTTTCGTTGCTGTAGGAATAGTCGCGGGGCGTTTCTTCTGTTTTTCGTTCGGGGGCAAAATGGTTTCTTCCCGCCGCCGATTGTTTCGCGCCGCCGCGCAGACGATACAGACGACACAGACCGGCCTTTTTTGTCACCGAAACGCAATCAGCGCGCCGCCGACCCGGTCAGCAGGAACGGCCGCACGGCATCGAATCCGCCGTGGTCGTCATGATCATTGTGATTGGCATTGGCCAGGCGCACGAAGCGTTTGGGCGCCTGGATGAGACTGAACAAGCGTTCGCCATAGCCAATGGGAATGACATCGTCGCTGACGCCGTGCAGCACGAGCACCGGCGCGGAGATCCGTCCGACCCGCTGGTCGGAGCGGAACTGGTCCTTCATCAGCCAGCGCACCGGCACGATCGGATAGGCGGCAGCCGCGATGTCGGCGGTCGACGTGTAAGGCGATTCGAGCAGCACGCGGGCGACCGGTTTTTCCGCCGCGAGCGCGACCGCAACCCCGGTGCCCAGCGACTCGCCCCACAGCACGAGGCGTTCGGCCGGATAGCGCTGTGCCGCGAACGCATAAGTGGCGGCGGCATCCTGCAGCAGGCCGGCCTCCGTGGGCGATCCGCTCGAGCCGCCGTAGCCGCGATAGTTCAGGGCTATCAGCCCCATTCCGTCGTTGATGACCTGGCGGAAGCGCCAGGCGCGGAGGTTGAGGCCGCCGCCATTGCCCTGGAAGTAGATCACGACCGGCTTGTCGCCCTGCGGCGGTGCGTGCCACACGACCACTTTCTCGCCGTCGGCGGTGTCGAGCACGACGTCCTGGACTTCGGCCAGGCCGGCGGAAGCGGGCGCGTAGCGCGTGGTGTCGGGCAGATACATCAGCTTGCGCTGCGCCAGGTAGAGCAGGCCGACGAAGCCGACATAGATCAGCACCGCCGCGAGCAACCATTTCGTAAGGGTCATGAGGTCACGCGATAAAAGGCACCGCCAGCGGCAACAAGGCCCTCGCGGTCAGCAGCAGCCTACAGCGACTTGACGATGCTCTCCGTCATCTTCTTGGCGTCGCCGAACAGCATCATGGTGTTGTCGCGGTAGAACAGCGTGTTGTCGATGCCGGCATAGCCGGACGCCAGCGAGCGTTTGGAGAACATCACGGTGCCGGCCTTCCACACTTCCAGCACCGGCATGCCGTAGATCGGCGACTGTGGATCCTCTTTCGCCGCCGGATTGGTGACGTCATTGGCGCCGATGACGAAGGCGACGTCGGCGGTGGGAAATTCCGAGTTGATGTCCTCGAGTTCGAACACCTCGTCGTACGGCACATTGGCTTCCGCCAGCAGCACGTTCATGTGGCCAGGCATGCGGCCGGCCACCGGGTGGATGGCGTACTTGACCTCGACCCCTTCCTTTTTCAGGTGATCGGCCATCTCGCGCAGCGCGTGCTGCGCCTGCGCCACCGCCATGCCGTAGCCCGGCACGATGATGACCTTCGAGGCGTTCTTCATCACGAAGGCGGCATCCTCGGCCGAGCCCTGCTTGACCGGCCGCTGCTCGGCGCCGCTCGCCGGGCCCGCTACCTCGCCGCCGAAGCCGCCGAGGATCACCGAGACGAAGCTGCGGTTCATCCCCTTGCACATGATGTAGGACAGGATCGCGCCGGAGGAGCCGACCAGCGCCCCGGTGATGATCAGCGCCGTGTTGCCGAGCGTGAAGCCGATGCCCGCGGCGGCCCATCCCGAGTAGGAATTGAGCATGGAGATCACCACCGGCATGTCGGCGCCGCCGATCGGAATGATCATCAGGACGCCGAGCGCGAACGAAGCGGCGGCGATCAGCCAGAACGCCACGTAGCTCTCGGTGCGCACGAACACGATGACGAGCGCGACCAGCGCCACGGCGAGGCCGATGTTGATGGCGTGCCGCGCCGGCAGCAGGATCGGGGCGCCGCTCATGCGCGCCGACAGCTTCAGGAACGCGATCACCGAGCCGGTGAACGTGACGGCGCCGATAGCGGCGCCGATCGACATCTCCACCAGGCTCGCCTTGTGGATGGCACCGACCTGGCCGATGTCGAACGCGCTCGGCGCATAGAGCGCGCCGGCCGCCACCAGCACGGCCGCCATGCCGACCAGCGAGTGGAATGCGGCGACCAGCTCCGGCATGGCCGTCATCGGCACGCGGCGGGCGATCACCGCGCCCACGCTGCCGCCGGCGGCGATGCCGACGAGCACCAGCAGCCAGGCGGTTCCGCCGGCGGGCGGATGCGACGCCACCGTGGTGCCGATCGCGATCGCCATGCCGATCATGCCGAACAGGTTGCCCTGCCGGCTGGTCTCCGGGCTGGACAGCCCGCGCAGCGCCAGGATGAAAAGGACACCGGCGACGAGATACAGCAGCGCCACGAGATTGGCGTTCATCGCGCTGCGCTCCCGTGGCAGTAACGAACTCGGCGGGCTCCCTCTCCCCAACGGGGAGAGGGTTGGGGTGAGGGGGCGAGTGACGCTGGATAGGTTCGTCCCCCCTCACCCGGATCGTTGCGCGATCCGACCTCTCCCCCGCGGGGAGAGGTGGAGCAAGCGGCATAGCCTCGTCTCAAGCCCCACGTCATCGTCGTCACTTCTTCTTCTGGTACATCGACAGCATGCGCTGGGTGACGAGGAAGCCGCCGAAGATGTTGACTGACGCAAAGGCGAGCGCGACGAAGCCGAGCGCGCGCGCCCACAGCGGGCCGTCGTCGCCGGACACGAGCTGGACGCCGACGGCAAGCAGCGCGCCGACCACGATGACCGACGAGATCGCGTTGGTCACCGACATCAGCGGCGTGTGCAGCGCCGGCGTGACCGACCACACCACGTAGTAGCCGACGAATACGGCGAGCACGAAAATCGAGAAGCGGAACACGAACGGATCGATGGCCTGTGCCGCGTGTTCCATGCCGGTTCTCCTCAAAAAATCGATCAGGCTGCGCTCTTGGGCTGGAACCCGGGGTGGACCACGGCACCGTCGCGGGTGAGCACGGTGGCCTTGACGATCTCGTCGTTCCAGTCGACGGCGAGTGCCTTGGTCTTCTTGTCCACCAGGATTTCGAGCAGGGCGTAGAGATTCTTGGCGTAGAGGCTGGAGGAGGTGGCGGCGAGCCGGCCCGGCACATTGAGATGCCCGACGATCTTGACGCCGTTCACATCGACGACCTCGCCGGGCTTCGCCAGTTCGACATTGCCGCCGCGCTCCACCGCCAGATCGACGATCACCGAGCCGGGCCGCATGGACCTCACCATGTCGGCGGAAATGAGCCGCGGCGCCGGCCGGCCCGGGATCAGCGCGGTGGTGAGCACGATGTCCTGCTTCTTGACGTGCTCGGCGACCAGCGCGGCCTGCTTGGCCTGGTACTCCTTCGACATCTCCTTGGCATAGCCGGCGGCGGTCTCGGCCTGCTTGAATTCCTCGTCCTCGACGGCGATGAATTTCGCGCCGAGGCTCTCCACCTGCTCCTTGGCGGCGGGGCGCACGTCGGTGGCGCTCACGACGGCGCCAAGGCGCCGTGCCGTGGCGACCGCCTGCAGCCCGGCCACGCCGGCTCCCATCACGAACACTTTTGCCGCCGGCACGGTGCCGGCGGCCGTCATCATCATCGGCAGGGCACGGCCGTACTCGGCCGCCGCGTCGATGACGGCGCGATAGCCGGCGAGGTTGGCCTGCGACGACAGCACGTCCATGACCTGGGCGCGGGTGATGCGCGGCATCAGCTCCATGGCGATGGCGACCACGCCGGCGTCGGCCAGCGGCTTGAGCGCCGCCTCGTTGCCGAACGGGTCCATCATGGCGAGCACGAGCGCACCGCGCTTGTAGTTCCTGACCTCGGCCTCGCTGGGACGGCGCACCTTGAGCACGACGTCGGCGTCGCGCACGGCCTCCTGGATGGTGGGGGCGATGGTCGCACCCGCCGCCTCGTAGTCGGCGTCGAGGATGCCGGAGGCGGTGCCGGCGCCCGCCTGCACGACTACGTCGGCACCGAGCGCCTTCATGCGCTTGACCGTGTCCGGGGTGGCCGCAACCCGCGCCTCGCCGGCTCCCGCTTCACGCGCGACTGCGATGCGCATGCACCAAGCTTCCTATCCGGCCGACAACACGAAGACGACGAGCGACACCGCGAGGGCCACGTAGCTCGACGCCTTCGATCCGCTGATGACCCCGTGGGCGGCCGCCCCGACCGCGACGATGAAGACCACGAGGGCGTTCGGCAGCCAGTGCCCCATCACGCCGCCGATCGCCAGCGCCAGGAGGATGTTGATGACATGGATGATCAGCACGACGGTCAAATGGAGAAACCGCCGGTACATGCCCTCGTGTTCGATGTAGTCGTTACCTGCAGCGGTCGCGTATTCGACCTCGGCATGATCGGCCATTCGGTCCTCCACAGTGCATTGGTGGCGCGGGATTAGCCTAATTGCCGTGGCGGGGCAACGCCCGCCGGCGACTTTGCGGCGCGCCGGCGGCTGCTTTTCTAGGCGGCCTGCGGGAGCCCGGCGGCGGCGAGCGCCCGCGCCTGCCGGCGGGCGACCTGGTCGACCGAGAACCGCTCGATCGCCTCGTTGAACAGGCGGTGGAAATTGAGCTCGGCGCGCAGGTGCAGGAACACGCCGCCGAGCCCGATGGCAGCGCGATCCATGAACACGAACTCGCGCGGCACCGTGACCGGGCCGCGTTGCTTCAGCGCCTGGTGCACGCGGAAGGCTTCGCGCCGGCCGTATTCAGACGGCTTGACCCCGTCGGCGATGCTGCGCACGCGGTCCTGCAGCAGCGGCCCATAGATGAACCGCGCCCAGATGTTGAGGCTGTCGATCAGCTCGCGACTGAGCCGGCGGAACCCCCAGGTCTCGTAGGCGTGCACGACCAGGTCGTCGTCGCCGTGCAGCAGCCCATGATAGAGGTCGACCACGCCGCCCACGAACTTTGCCGGAAAGATGCGGATACAGCCGTAGTCGAGCAGGTTGATGCCGCCGGGCATGCCGTCGTCGGAAAAGACCGTGTAGTTGCCGAGGTGCGGGTCGCCGTGGATGACGCCGAAGCGGCTGAACGGAAACCACCAGGCCGTGAACATGGCAGTGCCGAGGCGATTGCGCACCGCCAGCGCATCGTCCTTGTGGGCCAGCAGCTTGCCGCCCTCGAGCCAGTCCAGCGTCAGCAGGCGGCCGGTCGACAGCTCGTGCCACACTCGCGGCACGCGGATCAGGCCGACGTCGGCCAGAATGGCGCGGTAGAGCGCCACGTGCTTGGCCTCGCGATGATAGTCGAGCTCCTCGCGCACGCGCGCGCTGATCTCCTTGTAGATCTCGGTGGTTTCGATCACCGGATCCATGCGGCGGTGGATGGCGAACAGGACCTTGAGCTGGCCGAGATCGGCCTCGACCGCCGACTGCATGTCGGGATACTGCAGCTTGCAGGCCAGTTCGGTGCCGTCGAGGGCGCGTGCGCGGTGCACCTGGCCGAGCGAGGCGGCGGCCGCCGGGTGATGCTCGAAGCCGGAAAACTTGTGCTGCCAGTCGGGGCCGAGCTCGGCGCTCATCCGCCGCCGCACGAAGGCCCAGCCCATGGGCGGCGCGTCGCTCTGCAGCTTGGCGAGCTCGGCGGCGTATTCGGGCGGCAGCAGGTCCGGAATGGTGGCCATGAGCTGCGCCACCTTCATGATCGGACCTTTCAGCCCGCCCAGCGCCGCCGCCAGTTCGGCCGCATTGCGACCGCGGTCGAGACCGAGGCCGAGCATCGCGGCCGCCGCAAAACGCGCCGCCACGCCGCTCATGTTGGTGCCGACGCGGGCATAGCGTCGCGCCCGGGCGGAGAAACGGTTGGCTTCGTTATCGCGGTCCGACAAAGGGTCCTCGGGCGCCTGCTCGATTCATATATGTAGGACGTTCGCGGGCGACAGCCAGGATCCGGCGCAAATACCTCGGTTTCCGGTCAGCTTCGACGGCCGGCGCGGACCACCCCTCAGCGTTCCAGCGCCTCCAATTCCCCGATCATCCCCTCGATCACCTTCAAGCCGCCGTCCCAGAAGGTGGGATCGCGGGCGTCGAGCCCGAACGGCTTCAGGAGCTCGCTGTGGTGCTTGGTACCGCCGGCCGCCAGCATGGCGAGATAGCGCTCGGCAAAGCCCTGCTCGGCCCGCTCGTAGACCGCATAGAGCGAGTTCACCAGGCAGTCGCCGAACGCATAGGCATAGACGTAGAACGGCGAATGAATGAAGTGCGGGATATAGGTCCAGAACGTCTCGTAGCCGGGTTTGAGCTCAATCGCCGGCCCGAGACTCTCCGACTGCACCTCGCGCCAGATCTCCCCGAGCCGCTCAGACGTGAGCTCGCCGTTGCGGCGCTCGGTGTGCACCTTGCGCTCGAACGTATAGAACGCGATCTGCCGCACCACCGTATTGATCATGTCCTCGACCTTGGCCGCCAGCATGGCCTTGCGCTCTTTGCGGTCGCTGGTGGCGGCGAGCAGTTTTTTGAACGTCAGCATCTCGCCGAACACGCTCGCGGTCTCGGCAAGCGTGAGCGGCGTCGGCGCCATCAGGGCGCCGTTGGGCGCCGCCAGCACCTGGTGCACGCCGTGGCCAAGTTCGTGCGCAAGCGTCATCACGTCGCGCGGCTTGCCCTGATAATTCACCAGCACGTAGGGGTGCGCCGACGGCACGGTGGGATGCGAGAAGGCGCCGGGCGCCTTGCCGGGCCGCACCGGGGCGTCGATCCAGCGATCGGTGAAGAAGCGTTCGGCGATCGACGCCATGCGCGGCGAGAACGCCTGGTAGGCGGAGAGCACCGTCTTCTGCGCCTCCGGCCAGGCGATGGTGCGGCTCGGCACCTTGGGCAGCGGCGCGTTGCGATCCCAGTAGGGCAGGCGCTTCCTCCCGAACCAGTGCGCCTTGAGCGCATAGTAGCGATGCGACAGGCGCGGATAGGCGGCGCGCACCGCCGAGACCAGCGCCTCGACCACTTCGGGCTCGACCCGGTTGGCCAGGTGGCGCGACGCCGCGATGTCGGGAAAGCCACGCCAGCGGTCGGAAATCTCCTTGTCCTTGGCCAGCGTGTTGGTGATCAGCGTGAACACGCGCAAACTCTCGCCGAACGTTTTCGCCAGCGCCTCGGCGGCGGCCTTCCGCTTCCCGCCGTCGCGGTCCTGCAGCAGGTTGAGGGTGGGCTCGATCAGCAGCGATTTGCCGCCCACCTTGAAGCGCAGGCCGGCGATGGTCTCGTCAAACAGGCGATTCCAGGCGCTGTAGGCGGTGACCGATTTTTCGTGAAACAGCTGCTCGACCCGGTCCTCGAGCTGATATGGCTTTTCCCTGCGCACGTCCTCGATCCACGGCCGGTAGTGACCGAGCGCCGGATCCTGCATGGCGCGCTCGAGCACGTCGTCGTCGATGCGGTTGAGCTCGAGGGTGAAGAACAACGTGTGCGTCGAGGCGGTAGTGAGGCGATCCTGCACGTCGCCATAGAACTTGGTGCGCACCGGATCGGTGGTGTCGCCGGCGTAGACGAGGCTCGCATAGGAGGCGAGGCGGCCCATGAGATCGTCGAGCGCTTCGTAGCGCTTCACGGCTGCGGCGAGCGCGCCGCCGCCCGCGGCGGCGAGCCCGGCCAGCTTGCCCTTATAGGCCTGCTCGAAATCCTTGGATTCGGTGTCGGCGCGCTCGAGATCGCGCTTCACCTCGGGCGCACCGGGCGCCGCGTAGAGATCCGACAGGTTCCATTCGGGAAGCTTTTCGCGGCCTTTGGTTTTCTTGGCGGCCTTACGCGCGACGGCCTTTGCCGTCGCATGGGTCGTGGCGCGGATCATGGCGTGCTCTTATGTCCAATGAGGCTGGCCCGCAAAATAAGGATTGCGCGCCGCAAGACAACACCGATGATCGGGGCGCCGCTCACGCGAGAGCGGCAAGCTGTGGCGCAAAATGGACCAGCAGGTCCTCGCCCTCGCCCAGCAAGGCTTCCACCTTTTCCTCGAAGATCTCGCGGACCGCATACCAGACGAGCGCCGCGCGCGCGACGAACTGCACCTTCCTGGCGTGCAGAAACGATTTGGCTGTTTCTGCCAGCGCCCGCAGGTTGGCGTGCTCGGACAGAACCTGCCCGCTCCCATCTTCCAGCACATAGAGCGACCCGAGGCGGGACACGCACAGAATGCAGTCGTGATCGGGCGGCGGACCGATCAGGTAGAACTGCGGGTCTCCGGCTTCCGTGGCGCCGACCTCCCATGCCACGGCTTTGCCGCTCGCGCAGCTCGGCGCAACGCCGGCGACGACTTGTTTCAGCTCGACCGCCGTCCAGCCAGCCGGGCGCCACCGCCCGGGAAATTCAACCACATTCATCGCCTGACCTCGAACAGGATTCGGTGCAGCTCCGGATCATAGTACGCCAGCAGCTGGCGCGCGAAAGTGGACGGTTTGACGCCGACCGCCCGCGCCCATGCCGCCATGCTTTCGGTCGGGACACGGCCGAAGCCGTTCTCCACTTGCGAGACGAAGGTGTAGTACTTGAAGCCGAGCCGTTCGGCGAGCTCGATTTGCGACAAGCCCGCACGGCCCCTGAGCTGCTTCAGCCAGGCCCCCGCCTGCCTTCGCTGCTCCTTGGCCTCGGGCGCCGTCTTGGCGAACTGCGTCCGTCCCATGGCGGCCAACCTTCTTGCCCGTAGTTTCAAAGTGACTAAACTATTGTATGCTCATTTCTGGACATCAAATGCAGCATAACACGATCCCCAGAGGCCAGGAAGACCGGCGGACAGGAGCTCCCATGCCCAGCCCATCGCAAAACCTCGCCGCTCGCCACGCCGCCGCTTCCGTCGGCCCGCCGGCCGCCTTCGTCACTGCTCTCCTGATCGCGTTCGCGCCGCTGGCCCTGTCCCGGCTCGTCCTGCCCCATGATCTGGCGCTGCCGCTGGCCAGCACGCTGCTGCTGGTCCTGGCCGCCCCGATCGCGCTTGTCGGCTGGAAGCGCGGGCGCCCCGCCGGCCGCGACAGCATCACCTACCTCGACGTCGCCGGCGCCCTCACGTTCATCGGGATCTTCGCCGCGACCCTCATGGATCCGGATCAGATGGTGCGGATCGTCGGCGCCCAGCGCGAGGACTAGCCATCCGCCGCACGGCCGGGCCGAAAGCATCTTTCCGTCACGATGAACCGCGAGGATTGAATCCGTGAACCTGCACCACAAGCCGAACGCCGCCGCCAGCCCGCACCTCGAGCATGCTCCCGTCGTGCCATCGTCTGCGGCGGATGTCCCGCCGCACCGCGCGGGGGCGCAGGACGTGATAGCGGCGCTGCGCTCCGACGCCGCGCGCGGCCTGAGCGCGGCCGAGGCGCAGGCACGGCTCGTTCAATACGGGCCCAACCGGCTCAAGAGCGCGCCGGAAACGCCGTGGTGGAAGCGCCTGCTGGAGCAGTTCGAGAATTTTCTGGTGATCATCCTGCTTGTCGCCACGGTCATCTCGATGGCCGAATGGCTGCTGCAGGAACCGCGCGAGAGCGCCCTTCCCTACGAGGCGATCGTCATCCTGGCCATCGTTGTGCTCAATGCCCTGCTCGGCTTCATCCAGGAGTCGCGGGCGGAGAAGTCGGTGCGCGCCCTGATGGCGCTGGCCGCGCCCGAATCCACGGTGGTGCGCGACGGCGAGCGCCAGCGCGTCGCCACCCACGACATCGTCCCGGGCGACATCGTGCTGGTAGAGGCCGGAGACAAGATTCCGGCCGACGCCCGCATCGTCGAGGAGGCGAACCTGCACAGCGACGAGGCGCCGCTGACCGGCGAAAGCATGCCGGTGGCCAAGGATGCGCGGCCGGTCGATGCGGAGGCCGGCATCGGCGACCGCCGCAACATGCTGTACTCCGGGACCGTCGCCACCTACGGCCGCGGCCGCGCCGTGGTGGTGGCGACCGGAATGGGAACGGAAGTCGGCCGCATTGCCGGAATGCTCGAGGCTGCCCAGAAGGATCCGACGCCGCTGCAGCAGGAACTCGACCGCACCGGCAAGCGCCTCAGCGTGATCATGATGGGGATCTGCGCCGTCGTCTTCGCCACCGGCCTGATCACCAGTCCGGCCATCACGCTCAACGCGATCCTGAGCCTGTTCCTGTTCGCCGTGGCGCTGGCGGTCGCGGCGATTCCCGAGGCACTGCCGGCGATCGTGACGGTGGGCCTGAGCCTGGGCGTGCGGCGCATGGCGGCCGCGCACGCCATCGTGCGCAAGCTGCCGGCGGTCGAGACGCTCGGCGCCGCCACCGTGATCTGCTCCGACAAGACCGGCACGCTGACGCGCAACGAGATGACGGTGCGCGCCATCGCGACCGCCGACGCATCGGTCGAGGTCGGCGGCAGCGGCTACATTCCGGAGGGCGAATTTACGCTGGACGACGCACCGCTCGCCGCGGCGCCGCATGTGCGCGACGCAGTGGCAAGAATTCTCCAGGCCGCGGCGCTCGCCAACGACGCGGCGCTGACGCAGGCCGAGGGGCGCTGGCGCGTGCAGGGCGATCCGACCGAAGGCGCCCTGATCGTGGCGGCGCGCAAGCTCGGCATCACGGAAGCCGACCTGACAGGTTTTGCGCGCGTGGCGGAGATTCCATTCACCTCCGAGCGCAAGCGTCACACCACTGTGCATCGCGACCCCGAAGACGGCGGCGCATTGCGCGTCTTCGTCAAGGGCGCGCCGGAAGTGCTGCTCGGCCGGTGCCGGCATATCTGGCAGGACGGCAAGGCGATCCCGCTCGGCGACGATCGCCGCGCCGACCTCGCGCGGCGCAACGACGCGCTCGCCGCCCAGGCGCTGCGCACGCTGGCGATCGCGGCGCGCAGCGCGCCGGTCGCCGAACTGGGTCTCGATCCGCAGGCGGTCGCCGAGAAGCGCATGTCCGATGTCGACCTGCCGGACGGCATCGAGGACGATCTCGTGCTGCTCGGCTTCGTCGGCATGATCGATCCGCCGCGCCCGGAAGTGCACGCCGCCGTGGCCACCGCCAGACACGCGCACATCCGCACCGTCATGATCACCGGCGACCATCCGGCGACCGCGGAAGCGATCGCGCGCGAGCTGGAGATCTTCGAGCCGGGCGCCAGACTGGTGACCGGTGCCGAGCTGCGCAGCATGGACGACGCCGCGCTGGATGCCATCGTCGAGCAGGTTCGCGTGTTCGCCCGCGTCGATCCCGAGCACAAGCTGCGCATCGTCGAGGCGCTGCAGCGCAAGGGTCACATCGTCGCCATGACGGGCGACGGCATCAACGATGCGCCGGCGCTGAAGACCGCCAATATCGGGGTCGCCATGGGCATCACCGGCACCGATGTCTCCAAGGAGGCCGCCGACATGGTGCTGACCGACGACAACTTCGCCAGCATCGTCAAGGCCATCGAGGAAGGCCGCGGCATCTACGACAACATTCGCAAGTACCTGATCTATCTCCTGTCGTCGAATGCCGGCGAATTGCTCACCATGTTTGCCGGCGTGATGTTCGCCGGCGCGCTCGGCCTGGCGTCGGCGCATGCCGGGCTGTTTCTCCCGCTGCTCGCCGCGCAACTGCTGTGGATCAACCTGGTCACCGACGGCGCGCCGGCACTGGCGCTCGGCGTCGACCCCAAGGATCCTGACGTCATGGAGCGGCCGCCGCGCCAGCGCGGCGGCGGCGTGCTCACCAGCGAGGACTGGTGGCGCCTCACCGCCATCGGCCTGGCCATGATGGTCGGAACCGTGGCCGTGCTCGACGCCTACTATCCGGGCGGCGTGATCACGCTGTTCGCCCAGGGCAGTGCCCCGAACGCGCAGGACGAGACCTACGCGCGCACCATGGCGTTCACGACGCTGATGATGTTCCAGCTGTTCAATGTGTACAATTGCCGCTCGACCTGGCGCAGCGCCTTGAGCGGGCTCACCGAGAACATATGGCTGATGCTCGCCGTCGCCCTGTCGCTGGCCATGCATGTTGCCGTCATCTACGTGCCGTTCCTGCAGACCGCGTTCCACACCGTGGCGCTGTCGTGGTTCGATTGGGCGGTAGCGACCGCCGTGGCGGCCACGCTCCTGATCGGCATGGAGGTGGTGAAACTGGCGCTGCGCCACGACGGCCGGACCGCCAGCGCAGGCTTCGCCGAACCCCGGCAACACCGGCGATCGGAGGCATGACGCGGCGCCCGCGCCCGCCATTGCCGCCGGCCCGGCCCTTTCGTCTGCGCCCGAATTTATCTGACGTTAAGAAACTTGGCGCACAGAGTGGCCCAAATCGGGACATCGGCAGGAGGGCCCAGTGGCCACCATTCTCATCGTCGACGACGATCCCGTTCAGCGCCGGCTGCTCGAAGCAATGACGCGCCGCTTCGGTCACGAGGCGATCGCGGTGGATGGCGGCGAGGCCGCCTTGGCGGCGCTCGCCGACGGCAGCGCGGCCCGTGTCGACTGCATGGTGCTCGACCTGGTCATGCCCAACCTCGACGGTATGGCCGTGCTGGCGCGCATGCGCGAGGTCGGCATCTCGCTTCCGGTGATCGTGCAGACCGCGCATGGCGGCATCGACAATGTGATCTCGGCCATGCGCGCGGGCGCCGCCGACTTCGTGGTCAAGCCGGTGGGCGCCGAGCGCCTGCAGGTGTCGCTGCGCAACGCCCTCGCCACCAGCGCGCTGGAGACCGAGATCCAGCGCCTCAAGCGCAGCCAGGCCGGCGTGCTGACGTTCAAGGACATCGTGACGCGCAGCGCGCGCATGCACGCCGTACTGCGCCAAGCCGAGAAGGCCGCCGCCTCGGCGATTCCCGTCCTCATCGAAGGCCAGTCGGGCGTCGGCAAGGAACTGGTCGCGCGCGCGATCCACGGGTCGGGCGAGCGACGGGCAAAACCGTTCGTCGCGGTCAATTGCGGCGCGATTCCCGACAATCTCGTCGAATCGCTGCTGTTCGGTCACGAGAAGGGCGCTTTCACGGGAGCCACCGAGCGGCACACCGGCAAGTTCGTCGAGGCCTCGGGCGGCACGCTGTTCCTCGACGAGGTGGGAGAATTGCCGCCGACCGCGCAGGTCAAGCTGTTGCGCGCCATCCAGGAGGGCGAGGTCGAGCCGGTGGGCGCGCGCAAGCCGGTCAAGGTCGACGTGCGGCTGATCTCGGCGACCAACCGCGATCTCATCGCCGACGTGAAGCACGGCCGTTTCCGTGAAGATCTGTTCTACCGCCTGCATGTCTTCCCGCTCGCCTTGCCGGCGCTGGCCGATCGGCCGGAAGACATCCCGGATCTGGCGCGCCACTTCCTGGCGCGCCTGTGCGCCGAGGAAGGCAAGCGCATCCGCGCCATCACGCCGGACGCATTGAAACTGCTGCACACCTATCCCTGGCCCGGCAATGTGCGCCAGCTCGAGAACGCGGTGTTCCGCGCCGTGGTCCTGGCCGAGGGCGACGAGATCGGCGTAAGCGAGTTCCCGCAGATCGAGGCGCAGCTTGCCCACGGCCGCAGCCATATGGCGGGCGGCGCCCGCGCCGGCGGGCACGTTCCGCCCGTATTCGGTGAAGCGATCGCAGCGGTCGGGCCGGCGGCGCCGTCGATTACCATCGCCGAACCCGAGTTGCGGGCGTTTCCGCCCGGCGCCCTCGACCTCCTGGGCGCGCACGGCGACGTGCGGCCGCTGGAGGAGATCGAAAACGAGGTCATTCGCTTCGCCATCACCCGTTACCGCGGCCAGATGTCGGAAGTAGCGCGCAGGTTGCGAATCGGCCGCTCCACTCTCTATCGCAAGCTCAAGGATCTCGGCCTCGACGATGGGGCCGGCGCCGACGAGGCCGAAAGCGTGGCCTCCGGGTGACAGGTGGTTGAGGAAATTAACGCTTCCGTCCGGGGACGATTGATTCCGTTAGCGAATTGGAGTCAGGTCGTAATGCAGATTGTCCTTGAATCGGCGGAACTGCCCCGACCGCGCCAGAATTCTGTTAAATGTATCGTGAGTGGGGTTGGAGGGATTGTGTGATGCCAGGGGTGCGTTCCGATAGCCTCAAGGCTGCTACTGCGCTTGCTATCATTTTTGCCACCGTCAACTGTCTCCCGGCAACCGCCGGGCTGAGCGAAGACAAGGCGATTTCCGCCGCCATCCCGCTGCCGGAGCCGGCCGACGTTGCGCCGCCCAGCGCCGCTGACGTCAGGACACCTGCCGCGCTCACGCCGGAGGAGGTCGAGCAGCGCGTCCCGCTGCCCGAGAGCGCCAACCTGCCGCCGCCGTCGATCGAGGATGTCGGCGGGCCGGCGACGGCCGCCAGCGATCCCACGACGTCCGTTCCGGCTGCGGCGGCCACCAGCGATCCCAAGACATCAGTTCCGGCCGCTGCGCCGGCCAGCGCGGCGCCCGCCGATGTCGCGACGCAGCCGCCTGCGGCGGCTCCGGCCGACGAAAACCCGGTGACCGCCGCGCTGCGCGAGCTCGTCGGCAGCAAGCTTGGGCGCTACGTGGAGCGCAAGAACGATCGCGCCGCGGTCGAGACATTTTATGTGAAGCGCGCCTTCGCTCCGCTGTGGATCGAGAACGACGAAGCCTCGGCGCGCGCCAAGGCGGCCATCGCCTATCTCGCCTCGGTCGACGCCGAGGGCCTCGAGCCGTCCGACTACCCGACGCCAGTGTTCCGTTCCGGCGCCGAGCCGGCGGCGCTGGCCGAAGCCGACATCCGGATGACGGCGGTGCTGCTCACCTATGCCCGCCATGCGCAGACCGGCCGCGCCCACTATTCGCGGATCAGCGCCGACATCTACTACGGCCAGGCCGCGCCCGAGCCCGCTGACACGCTCGCCAAGATCGCCGAGGCGACCGACATGGGCGCGACGCTCGCCAGCTTCAACCCGCAGCACGCCGGCTACAAGGCGCTGAAGGCGAAGCTCGCCGAGCTGCGCGGCCAGAAGGGCGACGGCGGCCCGGCCCGCATCGCCGACGGGCCGGTGCTCAAAGTCGGCATGCAGGACAACCGGGTGCCGCTGGTGCGCGAGCGCCTCGGCGCCGGCAATGCCGGCGACACGACCTACGACCGCGACCTCTCCGAGGCAGTGAAGCAGTTCCAGCAGCAGCACAAGATGCGCGTGACCGGAACGCTCACCAGCTCCACCGTCGAGGCCATGAACGGCCCGCGCCGCTCAAGCGCCCGCGACGTCGACATCGTCATCGCCAACATGGAGCGCTGGCGCTGGCTGCCGCGCGAGCTCAGCAACGCGTCCGGCGCCTACGTGATCCTCAACATCCCGGATTACACGCTGAAGGTCTATCGCGGCGACACGGTCGTGTGGCAGACGCGCGTGGTGGTTGGAAAGCCCAGCACGCCGACACCGATCCTCAGCGAGACGATGAAATACATCACGATCAATCCGACGTGGAACGTGCCGCCGTCGATCATCTACAACGAGTACCTGCCGGCGCTGCAGCAGGATCCGACCGTGCTCCAGCGCATGGGCCTGAAACTCTCGCAGAACCGCGACGGCAGCGTGCACATCTCGCAGCCGCCCGGCGAGGCCAACGCGCTCGGCCGCATCCGCTTCAACTTCCCCAACCGCTTCCTGGTCTATCAACACGATACGCCGGACAAGCACATGTTCGCGCATGACAAGCGCGCCTACAGCCACGGCTGCATGCGGGTGCAGGACCCGGTGCGCTATGCCGAGGTTCTCCTTGGCATCGCCCGACCGAACGACGGCTATACCCAGGACCGCATCCGCCGCATGTTCGGCAATGCCGAGCACGACATCCAGCTGCCAGTGCCGATCCCGGTGCACGTCACGTACCAGACCGCGTTCGTCGACGACGCCGGCAAGCTGCAGGTCCGCGACGACATCTACGGCCGCGACCGCAGCACGATCGCGACCCTGAAGGGCGAGGAGCGCCGCTACGCCGACACCGCGGTCGACCGGCGCAAGCCCAGCTACGGCCGGCCGGCCGTGAGCCTCCCGTTCGGGGTCGGCATGAACAGCGGCGGGTCCTATGCCAGCGGGCCTTCGTTCTTCGACATGCTGTTCGGCCCGCCGCGGCCGCAGGCGCCGGTCTACGGGCGGCGCACCTACGCCCGCTGAACCTCAAGCTCTTCGAATGGGTTACGTAGGGGCGCCCGTGCCGGGCGCCCCTTTCGTCTGGGCGTAGCGGCAGCCACAGGACTGCCCTTGCGTCTGCCCGGTTGACAGGACCGCGCCCTTGCGGTGAGCGGCGCCGCGTGCCCCGCCGGGGGTAACCCCTTGACTGGGCTCTTTTTCGCCACACTCCTTGCGTACCAAAATATTGATCGGGGGGGACCCGCCCGCAACGGCGCGTTAACCGATCCTGAGAAGACTGCGTTAGCCACGCCGCCGCCTCGTTGGGTTGCGGTGTCTGTCGTGTCGCAACGTCTTACGGAAGATCGGACGTGCCCGTTCCTATTGCGCGCAATTCCCACCTGATTTCCGGTCCAACGTGCCTCGCCGGTCGTCTCACCCTGGCCATGCTGTTCGTGCTGCTCGGCTGCACCAGCCTGCAGAACGCGATCGCGCAGGGCGACACGCGCACGCTGTCGTTCTCCCACACACACCGCGACGACTCGATCACGGTCACGTTCAAGCGCAACGGCCGCTATGACGAAGACGGGCTGAAGAAGCTCAACTGGTTCCTGCGCGACTGGCGCACCGATCAACAGACCACGATGGCGCGCGAGCTGTTCGACATTCTGTGGGAAGTCTACCGCGACGTCGGCGCCAAGGAGCCGATCCACATCGTGTCGTCCTATCGCTCGCCGGCCACCAACGCCATGCTGCGCCGGCGCAGCCACGGCGTGGCGCAGTACAGCCAGCACATGCTCGGCAAGGCGATCGATTTCTTCATTCCGGGCGTTCCGCTCGAACAGCTGCGCATTGCCGGCCTGCGGCTGCAGCGCGGCGGCGTCGGCTTCTACCCGACCTCGGGCTCGCCGTTCGTGCACATGGACGTCGGCGGCATCCGCCACTGGCCGCGCATGACGCACGACCAGCTGGTCAAGGTCTTCCCCAACCAGAAAACCGTGCACATCCCGGCCGACGGGCACCCGCTGAAGGGCTACGACCTGGCGCTGGCGGAAGTGCAACGGCGCGGCAGCTCGCTCGGCGGCGCTTCGCTGACGGCGGCGCACAATGCCGGCATCCGCGTCGCCGACGCCGGCGGCGCCCCGCGCCGCGAACGCGATCTGCTGTCCAAGTTCCTCGGCATCGGCCAGGACGACGACGAGGACAAGGAAGCCGCAGCGCCAAGCGGCCGCCCGGCGGGCGGCCAGCAGGTCGCGGCGGCGGCGCCGGCCCCGGTGGTGGCGGGGGTGCCGACGCCGCGCGCCCGGCCGGCCATCGCCGGCGGCGGCGAGTTCACCCTGGCCTCGGCGAGCACGTCGCCGGCGACCCTGGAGCCGACCGCGGAGCCGACGCCCGTGGCCGCCGAAGCGTCGTCAGCTGCCGACGTCATGAATTCCCGCGGCTTCTGGCCGAGCACGGGCGCCCCGGTTGCCCCCGCGGCCGCGCAGCCTGAGCCGGCCCCGACGCGCGTGGCCGACGCCGACCCGTCGCTGCCGCAGGCGATCAGCCCGACCGGCGAGCGCCTGGCGTGGAGCATCGGCCCCGATCCGATGCCGCGGCCGCCGCGCGACATCGAGGGCGTGTTCGCCAACGCCGCCGACGTCACGTCGAGCATCACAGCGTGGACCAGCAATCCGAGCCAGAACGACCGCGTGCCGAGCGACGTGGCGCTCGCCTATGCCACCGCGGCGCATCCGGACGCGCCGGCGGCCACGGCGCCGGCGAAGGTCGCCCCGATGGGAGCGCTGCGCCCGGACAATGCAACCATCGCGGCGAAGAAGCCGGCAGCCAATCCGCCGGCGACAAAGATCGTGCAGCGCCACAACGATCCGTGGCTGCGCTGCGTGGTGGTGACGCCGAGCGTGCACTATACGCTGAGCGTGACCGTGATCGGCGCCCCCGACTATCGCGCCCTGCGGCCGCTCATGCACAAGCCGCGCACCACCCTGGCGATGGTGTTCTCCAACGACCCGCAGCTCGGCCTCACGTCGGCGCACTTCAGCGGCCCGGCGATCAGCTTCCTGCCCACCGTCACGTACGGCACCCGCACGGCCGGCTTGAACTGACGGCAGCAGCGCCGTTCGCCGTAGGGGTATCCGCTCCCAAGTCGTGCTCAGCTCAACATGCCGAGCGCGTGCATGTAGGTCTCGAGGATCGCTTCCTGCTCCTTGCGCTCGTCGACGTCCTGCTTGCGCAGGCGGATGACGCTGCGCAGCGCCTTGGTGTCGAACCCATTGGCCTTGGCTTCCGCATAGACGTCGCGCACGTCGTCGGCGAGCGCCTTCTTCTCCTCCTCGAGCCGTTCGATGCGCTCGACGAAAGCCTTGAGATGATCCTTGGCGAAACGGGTCGCGTGTTCTTGGACGGCGGCGGCGGTGGCCATCAGGCACTCCTGGCATGGACGCAAATGGATGCGAGGAGGTTTCCGGGGACAGGCGCGCGAGGTCAAGCCGCCATGCCAGTCATCCACAGGAGTGCACAGGGAAGGATGCGCATGGTGAGTGGCGAATGGCGAATAGCGGAGCGAAAGCTCATACTTTCCCATTCGCTATTCGCCATTGGCGATTCGCGTGGCTTTAGAGCTTCTGGATGCCGGCCTGGGCGATGTAGTCGCGGAACAACGGCACTTCCTTGGCGATGCGCGCCGCGTGGTCCTTGCCCGCCTTGGCCGTGACCTCGAAGCCCGACTGCGTCAGCTTCTGCTTGATCTCGGGCTTGGCCAGGACGTCGAGCGCGACCTTTTCCAGACGGCCGACGACCTCCGGCGGAGTGCGGTCGGGCGCCATCAGCGCCGTGTAGGTCTCGAACACGAAGTCCGCATAGCCGGCTTCCACCATGGTCGGAATGTTGGGCAGGTCGTGCCAGCGCCTCTCGCCGGTCACCGCGAGGCCCTTGATGGTGCCGGCCTGGATGTGCGGATGCGCCGGCGCCAGCACGCCGGACGACAATTGCACCGTGCCGCTCATCACCGCCTTGAGTGCGTCGCCGCCGCCCGGGAAGACGACGGTTGCCATCTTCTGCAGGCCCTCTTTCAGCTTCAGCACTTCGGCCTGCAGATGTGGCGAGGTGCCGATCGGCGGCGTCGAGACGTTGAAGCGGTCGATGTCCTTCTTGGCCAGCGCGACGAACTCCTTCATCGTGCTGACGCCGAGCTCCGGCTTGACGGCGAACACATGCGGCGACACCGCGAGCTCGCACACCGGCACGAAATCCTTGAACGGATCGTAGGGCAGCTTCTCGTAGAGGCCGGGATTGATGGCAAAGGCGCTGGTCGACAGCAGGATCGTGTAGCCGTCGGGCTCCGAGCGCGCCACCAAGCCCATGCCGATGTTGCCGCCGCCGCCGCCGCGGTTCTCGACGAAGAACGAGCCGCCGATGGCCTCCTGCATCGCCGCCGCCATGATGCGGGCGATGATGTCGGACGGCCCGCCCGGCGTATTCGCCACCAGGATTTTCACTGGCCGGTCCGGATAGGCGGCAAGCGCCGAGCCGATGCGCAGCACGGCCGGCGCCGCAAGGCCGGCCGCGAGCGTGCCGGCAGCACGCAGCATGCGGCGGCGCGAGGGCCTGGCCAGCGATGATGTGGTCATGACGTCCTCCCGAAAGGTTCTGTTAAGGATTCGACGGCGCCGCCCCGTCCGGTTTGCCTGAAGCGCCGGAGGCGCGTCAATGCTCGTGCGTCATCCTGGCAAATCAATGCTTGTGCGCCGCCCTGGCGAACGCCGCCTGCTGCTCGGGCGAGGCATCCTTCTGGTACTTCTCCCGCCATTCGTCATAGGGCATGCCGTAGACAGCGGTACGGCTCTCATCCTTGCTCAGGGCCAGGCCCCTGGCGTCGGCCGCCTCTTTCATCCAGTTGGACAGGCAGTTGCGGCAGAAGCCGGCGAGATTCATCAGATCGATGTTCTGCACGTCGGTGCGCGCGCGCAGGTGCTCGACCAAGCGCCGGAATACGGCGGCTTCGAGCTCGGTGCGGGTCTTGTCGTCGAGGTC
>Ga0209466_1000041_pt1 | contig 25888 bp, 24 predicted proteins | sample PanSoiPlo30MoBio_FD_188323 | JGI IMG/M metagenome (GOLD analysis project Ga0209466, IMG submission 188323) | Tropical forest soil microbial communities from Panama analyzed to predict greenhouse gas emissions - Panama Soil Plot 30 MoBio (SPAdes)... | ecosystem: Environmental > Terrestrial > Soil...
ATCACCAAGGGTTTCACCGCGCTCGCCGCCGCCATGATGCTGGCGGCCGCGCGTGAAGGCACGGCCGAGACGCTGCACCGCGAGCTTGCCGAAAGCCAACCGGCGCTGCTCGGCTGGCTCACGCGCCAGATGCCCGCGATGTATTCCAAGGCCTATCGCTGGGTCGCCGAGATGGAGGAGATCGCCGACTTCGTCGCCGACGATCCGGCGGCGCGGCAGGCGTACCTCGCCTACGCGAAATTCTACGAGCGCATCGCCGCCGACTACGACGGCGACAAGCGCGAGGTCGATGCGCTGCAGGCGTTCTTGAAGAAGGGACAGTAGCCCGCATGGAGCGAAGCGGAATGCGGGAACGACCTATCCCTTGATGCAGTCATCGGTGAGTCCGCTCGCGGATTTCGCCTCGCTTCATCCGGGCTGCAACGCTGATTCCGTAGACCCGCATGAGCGAAGCGACATGCGGGTCGGCTGCTCCCGGGTTTCGCTTCGCTCACCCGGGCTACGATTCCTGAGAGCGTTTCTTCTCGACCTCGCGCACCGGCGTCTCGGGCGTGAGCCCGCCGCGGCGGCGCGCAAAAGTTTCCGTGCCGCTGATCTCCCACCGGCCGGCGACGGCACGGCTGGCGTACTCGTCCCACGCCGCATCCCAGTCGCCGAGCGAATAGCCATGCCAGGGCGGCTGCGGCGACAGCGCCGGGAGCCCCAGCTCGTCCCAGATCGCGCGCGCGCGCTCCATGAATTGGCGCGCCGGCAGCGCCAGCGGCGGGAACGTCTGCTTGAGCGTGGCATCGACCAGCATGGTGGCGTCGCTTAAGCGCCGGCCCGACTTCGGCCCGTGGCCGCTGGAGCGATGCGGCGCGATGTGCACGTCTTCGGCCGGATTGGCGCGGTAGGCGAGCGACCATAGCACCGCATCGGGGTTGGTCGGATCGATGTCCTCGCTCACCGCGATGCAGATCTTTCCGCAGTCGGCGCGCAGCGTCGACGCCCCATGCAGCGCGCGCCACACTTCCGTGCGCGGCGTGCCGTGCGCAAACGTGAGGAAAATCACCGGCCGCACGTTGCTCAACGGCTCGTGCAGGCTCACGGCGCGGACGCCCTTGACCGACAGGTGGTCGCGCAGGTGGGTCAGGAACATCGGCTCGTAGGCCACCTTCTTGATCACGCTCGACTCGCTCGGCGTCACCTGGCTGACGATCGAGACGAACACCGGTGACCGCTTCATGGTGATGGCGGTCACCTGCATGGACATGTTGAAATCTTCGAGCGCCACATGGCCATGGCTCTCGCCGAACGGGCCTTCGGGCTCGAGCAGCTCGGGATCGACCAGTCCCTCAACCACGATCTCGGCGTCGGCCGGCACGGCGAGGTCGACCGTGACCGCCCGGGCAACGCGGATGGGCGCGCCGGCGAGCCCGCCGGCCACCGCCATCTCGTCCTGGTCGATGGCCAGCTTTTGCGGACCCGTGAACATGACGACCGGCGCGCAGCCGATCACGATGGCGCACGGCATCGGGTTTTTCAGCTTGCGGTACTTCTGCCAATGCAGGTAGCCGCCGGCGCCGCCGATGCGCGAGGCCATGCGCACGCCGAGCCGATCGACCGCCTTCAGCGCGGCCCGGTAGGTGCCCATGTTCTGGATGCCACTCTCGGGATCCCTGGTGATGCACAGCGTGGCCGTGAGGTACGGCGCGGCGTCAAACCCGGGCGTGGAGATCGGCACCGGCAGGCGTTTCAGGCCGCCGTCGCGCAGCGCGTCGCCGGTGATGACGACCTGCTGGCACGGCGGCGCCGTGACGGCGACGGGCGCAATCGGATGCTGGACCGCCTGCAGCCAGGCCTCGCCGATCTCCTCGGGCGGCCGTCCCATGCCGAGCGCATAGATGCGCGGCGAGGCCGCGAGCGCGCCAACCGCGACCGGAATGTCGTAGCGCGTGCCGGCGGCGTCGACCACGTTGGTGAACAGGAAGGCGCGCCGCTGCTCCTCCGCGAGCCCGCCCTGGAACTGCCAGCGCACCAGAGGATGCAACTCTGAATCCTTGTCGATCGGCCGCTCGACGCGCACGAGCAGGCCCTCGGCCTCGAGCGTTGCCAAGTGCTTTTGGAAGTCGAGCGCCGGGCCGGCGGAGGCCGATCCGGCCGCGCCGACTCGTGCGGGCTGGTCAAGCATGTCGACCCATTACCACGGCCGCCGCCGAGGGGCGAGCGCGCGGTTGCAGGTTCTCGTTGCGGTTGCGGCCGCATGTCGGCTTTGCAGCCCCGGCGCCTGCCATTACGCTTGCGCCGCCAACCAGAGGGAAAAGAGGCGCATGCAGGTGTTGCGGGTTACGGGCGTGGTCGTGGCTACTTTGTTGGCCGTCATCGGCGCACATGCCGGCGCGGCGGCGCAGACGCCGGAGCAGTTCTACAGCGGCAAGGCGATCGACCTGGTGATCGGCTATCCGCCCGCCGGCAGCAACGACACCTATGCGCGGCTGCTGGCGCGCCACTTCGGGAAGCATGTCCCGGGCAACCCCACCATCGTGCCGAAGAACCAGCCGGGCGCCGGCAGTTTTCTGGCGCTGGGCCAGATCTACAACGCGGCCCCCAAGGACGGGACCGTGGTCGGCATCGGCGCGCCGACTGCGCCGCTTGACGAGAAGCTCGGCAGCCCGGGCGTGCGCTTCAAGACGGCCGAGTTCAACTGGATCGGGCGCATCGACTCGCTGATCAACATCGTGTTCATGTGGAAGACGTCGCCGGTGAAGACGGTCGCCGACGCGCAGCGGATCGAATCCACGCTGTCGGGCACCGGGGCCGGCTCGACGGTCTCGATCTTTCCCACCGTGATGAACAACGTGCTGGGAACCAGATTCAAGCTGATCATGGGCTATCGCGGATCGAACGACGCGCAGCTCGCAGTCGAGCGCGGCGAGGTCGAGGGCCACTCGACATCGTGGACCGCGGTAAAAGTCGCGCATCCCGACTGGCTGCCGAGCAGGAGCATCACGATCCTGGTGCAGTTCGGGCTCAACCGGCACCCCGAACTGCCCGACGTTCCGACCGTGGTCGAGCTTGCCCGCAACGACGAGGAGCGCGCGGTGCTGCGCGCCGTGATGAACGCCACCGAAGTTGGCACCGCGTTCTTCACCACGCCCGGCACTCCGCCCGACCGCGTCGAGGCGCTGCGCCGCGCCTTCGACGCCACCATGACGGACCCGGAATTCCTGGCCGACGCCGAGAAGACGACGCTCACCGTCAACCCGATGAAAGGCGAAGAGCTGCAGAAGCTCGTTGCCGAGGTGAGCGACCTGTCGCCGGAGGTGTTGCAGAAGGTGCGCGCCGCCTACGGCAAGACGAACTAACGGATGCTTCTCGGCTGTCATCCCGGCCGAGCGCGCAGCGCGAGAGCCGGGATCCATGTATCCCTGCCGTGCCTATTTTCTGATGCCGGGGTACTTGGGTCCCGGATCGGCTTGCTGACGCAAGCCGTCCGGGATGACAGCTGAGAAAGCTGCGCGCCCGCGGACTATTTCTTCCCATGCGCCTCCACGATCGGCTTGGCGACGCGAAAGCAGTCGACGCCGACCGGGATGCCGCAATAGATCGCGATCTGGGTGAGCACGGCACGCAGCTCGTTGGGGGTGAGGCCGTTGCGCAGCGCGCCGCGGAAATGGCTCTGGAACTCCTCCATCTTGCCGAGCGCGGCGATCATGCCGAGATTGAGGATCGAACGCTCGCGCGGGCTCAGGGTGTCGTCGCCCCACGCCTCGCCCCAGCAATACTGAGTGAGGATGCGTTGGAAATCGCGGTTGAAGTCGTCGACGTTGTTGAGCGCGCGGTCGACATACTCGTCCCCCAGCACCTTGCGCCGCTTGGCCAGTCCGCGGTCGTATGTTGCCTGATCCATGTCACTCGATCCTTTCTACTGGTCGCGCATGTCCCGGGCGCTGCGCAACGCGACGCGCTGCAGACCCGGGACGCCGGCGAGATTACTACAAAACCGGGGTCCCGCATCTGCGGTGCACCGCCATAGCGTCGGAAGACGCGCGTGAACGCGCTTTAGGCGCTGCACGGCGTGCGGGACAAGCTCACCGCGTCCCGATCAAATCCACCGCCTGGTCGCGTAAGCGGGTGTCGATGAGCGTGGCGAGGTCGAGGGGCGCTTGCTGCCGCTTCAGCCGGACCAGCATGTACTGCATCCATGCGAGCTTGTCGCGCGGAATGTCCATGTCGAGCGAGACCATCCGGTTGGCGACGATCTCGTCATAGGCGAAGGCGTAGCGGGCGTCCGGCCGCTCGTCGTTGATCTCGGCCGACAGAGCGATCGCCTCATCACGATGGTCGACACAGTAGCGCAGGCCCTCCATGTAGCCGGCGAGGAACTGGATCGCCGCGTCGTAGCGCCGCTCGACCGTGCGGGCGCTCATCACCGTGTAGAAGCGCGGAAACATCGGCGCCGTGTCCTTGGCCAAGCCGAGCACCTTGAGCTTGAGCCGGTCGGCCAAGGGGACGAACTCGCTCGAGGCCGCAGCAGCGTCGAGCTTGCCGGCGGCGAGCGCCTTGATGCGGCGGACCGTGCCGGCAACATTGGCGATCCGGATGCTTTCCGTCGGCACGTTGTTCGCCTCGAGCATTGCCAGGAGAAAGAGATGCGGCGCCGATCCGGGCGCGGAGACGGCGAAGGTCTTGTCGGCAAGCTCGGCCCACGACGCGATCTTCGGCCGGACGTAGATCGCATAAGGAAGGCCGTGGATGGCGGCGCCGACAAAGCGCAGCTCGGCGCCCTTCTCCACGGCCGGCAGGACCTCGGCCGGCCCTGAGTCTGAGGAATCGACCTCGCCCGCGACCTGCGTGCGCACGACGTCGGTGCCGTCCTTGAGCTCGACCAAGTCGACCGACAGTCCGCGCCTGGCCCAAAACCCCTTGCGCTGCGCCATGTGGAAGAAGGCCGCGTCGCCTTTCGCCTTCACCACGGCATGGCTCCATTTCTCCGCCGCAGCGAGCGCCGGCGGGACGAGTGGAGCCATGGCGAGGGCCGGGATCGCGGTTATCAGCGACCTGCGGGTAATCATCCTCGGATCCGTGAAATGTTCGGGCTCAATCGAGCGGAGAGCGAATCATGTCGAAATGCGAGCGAGGGCGCGGAGTATGGTCTCGACCGAAGCCGGCGGGAAGGCCCGCGACATCGCGGCCGCATAGGCGGCGACATTCGCCCGCGCCGCCTCCGCCGGCGACGCGGCGGGCGCGAACGGCAAGGATGGCGCGAGCTCGTACATGGTCTGCTGCTGCAGCCGTTCGGCTTCGAGCTCAACCCCTTTCACGCGGGTGCGGAATGCTTCCGCCGCGCCGGGCGCGACCACCGGCGGCTGCGTTTTGAGCGCCCGCCGCAGCGCGCGCAACGGGATCACGGCGGCGTCGCGCCAGGCGCCGATGGCCCGGTCGAGGTCGGCGATGGCCGCCGGCGGGAGGGTGCGGTTGAGCGTCGCGCTCCACAGCAGGAACAGGAGCAGGTTGACGTCGACACCGGCCTCGTCCTGGAGCTCGATGCACGCCGCCGCCACCTCGGGATCGCGGTAGAGGCGGAGCGAGAAGCGCCAGAACGGCGAGTCGGAGGGGGCCGTGTCCATGATCAACCGAGCTGCTCGTAGGCGCCGGCGGCGCGCAGCGTTGCCACGATCCGCTCCGGCGTCAGCGGCGCTTCGGCAAAGCGCACGCCGAACGGTTTGAGCGCGTCCTCGATGGCGCTGACGATGGCCGCAGGTGCCGGAATCGTTCCGCCCTCGCCCGCGCCCTTGACGCCGAGCGGATTGAGCGGGTTCGGCGTCTCGATGTGGGTGAGCTGGCAGGTTGGCACGTCGGTGGCGACCGGCAGCAGGTAGTCGGCGAAGGTGGTGGTCAGCGGCTGCGCGTTCTCGTCGTACTTCATCCATTCGAACAGCGCGTTGCCGATGCCGTGGGCAACGCCGCCCTGCACCTGACCGTCGACGATGAGCGGGTTGATGATGGTGCCGCTGTCATGCGCCACCGTGTAGTTGACGAGCGTGACGCCGCCGGTGAACACGTCGACCTCGACTTCGACGATGTGCGTGCCGTTGCAGTACGAGGCCTGCGGCGCGGTGAAATAGGCGGTGTGCTCGAGCCCCGGCGCCTGGCCGGCGGCGAACGACACACCGGCGGTGCCCTGCGCCAGGCGTGCCAGTTCGCCGAACGAGAGGCGCGGCCGGTTGCCGCCGCGCGCGATCGCCTCGCCGTCCGCGAGGTCGATCTCGCTCTCCGGGACGCCCAGCGTGAGCGCCGCCAGCGCGACGATTTTTTCGCGCACGGCACTGCCGGCGAGCAGCGCGGAGCTGCCGGCGTGGACGGCCTGGCGGCTGGCGAAAGCGCCCACGCCCTGCGAAATCGCCGCCGTGTCGCCCATGGTCATGACGATATCGTCGAGGCGGCAGCCGATGCGGTCGGCGACGATCTGCGACAGCGCCGTGCGCTGGCCCTGGCCCTGGTTGGTGGCGCCGGTCGCCACCAGGACCTTGCCGTTGGGCAGCACGCGGACGGTCACACCCTCGAACGGCCCAAGCCCGGTGCCTTCCACGTAATTGGCGAGGCCGATGCCGAGGTAGCGGCCGAGTTCCCGTGCCCGCGCCTGGCGCTGGCAAAAATTGTCGTAACGGGCGCGTTCGATCGCTGCCGCCTGGCTGCGCGGATAGTCGCCGCCGTGATAGACGAGCGGCATGCCGTCGCGAAAGATCAGGCCGACCGCGTAAGGCATCTGCTCGGGCTGGATCAAGTTGCGGCGGCGCACCTCGGCGCGGTCGAGGCCGACCTCGCGCGCCACGCGGTCCATCAGGCGCTCCATGACGAACACCGCCTGGGGCCGGCCGGCGCCGCGCACCGGCGTGGTGGGCACCTTGTTGGTGATGGCGACCGTGCAGGCGAGCCGGTAGGCCGGCACGACATAGGGACCCGGGATGGTCACCGCCGCGATGTACGGCATGATGATGCCCCACGGCATGAAGGCGCCGGTGTCGTGCAGCAGCGTGCCGCGCACCCCGAGGATTTTTCCGTCGTGGTCGACCGCGATGGCGACGTCGAAGTGCTGGTCGCGCTCCTGGGTGGCCGACAGAAAATGCTCGCGCCGGTCCTCGAACCACTTGACCGGCCGCCCGAGCCGCAGCGCCACAGCCGGAATCACGGCTTCCTCGGCGTAGAACGGCGCCTTCGGCCCGAACCCGCCGCCGACGTCGGGCGCGATCATGCGGATCTGCTCCAGGTGCCGGCCGGTGAGATCGGCGAGCATGCGGCGGCCGAGATGCGGCGTCTGGGTGGAGGACCACACCGTAAGCAGATCGCCCGGCGCATCGTGGCGCGCCGCGACGGCGCGCGTCTCCATCGCCATGCCACCGCCGCGATGCAGCCAGAACGTCTCCGCGAACACGTGCGGCGCCGCAGCGAAGGCGGCGTCGACGTCGCCATACTCCATGCGCACGACAGCCGCGATATTGTCCTCGATGTCGGAATGGGCGCGCGGCGCGCCGGACTTGATGGCGTCGCGGCAGTCGGCGACCGCCGGCAGCACGTCATAGTCGACCGCCACCAGCGCTGCCGCGTCCTCGGCGACATGGCGGTTCGCTGCCACCACTACGGCCACCGCCTCGCCGACGTAGCACACTTCCTGGCGCGCCAGCGCGTGCTGGGTGCGCATGACCTTGATGGCCGGATTGGTCATCAGGTTGGGGATACGCTCGGAACGCATCGGCTCGGGGAGATCGTCGGCCGTGAATACGGCGTGCACGCCGGGCAGCGCCAGAGCCGGCGCCGCATCGATGGCGCAGATGCGCGCATGCGCATGCGGGCTGCGCACAAAGCAGGCGAACAGCGCGTCGGCAAGCTTGACGTCGTCAACGAAGCGCCCGGCGCCCATGAGCAGCGCCGGGTCTTCCAGCCGCTTGACGCGCGCGCCGAACTGCCGCACGCCCATGTCAGCCCTCCTGGCGCAGCCGACGGGCGGCGTCGAGCGCCGCCGCCACGATGCCGGCGTAGCCGGTGCAGCGGCACAGGTTGCCGGTCAGCGCCGCGCGCACGTCGGCCTCGCTCGGATCGCGGTGGTCGCGCAGGAACTCGGTGAGCGTCATCAGCATGCCGGGCGTGCAGAAGCCGCACTGCAGGCCGTGATTGTCCTGGAACGCCTGCTGCAGCGGGTTGAGCATGCCGTCGGCGGCAAGCCCTTCCACCGTGGTGACCTCGCGGCCATTGGCCTGCACGGCGAACATGAGGCAGGCGCGCGCCGTGTGGCCGTCGACCAGCACCGTGCAGGCGCCGCACACGCCGTGCTCGCAGCCGAGATGCGTGCCGGTGAGCCCGAGCGCGTCGCGCAGGAAATCGGCGAGCGTGATGCGCGCCTCCACGGTCCGCTCGTAGGACTTGCCGTTGACGTTCAGGGCGATGGCATGGTGGCTCATGCGCGCTCCATCGCGATGGATATGCCGGCGCGGCGCGCCGCATCGGTGAGCGCGCGCCGCGTCATCACCTCGGCCAGGTGACGCCGGTAGTCCGCGCCGGCATGGATGTCGGACAACGGCTGGACGTCGCGCGCCAGCGCCGCCGCCGACTTGATCGCGGCGGCGTCGAGCCTGTTGGCCGTCAGAAGGTTCTCGGCGTCACGCAGGCGCACGGGCGAGCTGGCGACGCCGCACAGCGCAATCGCGGCGCGCCGCACCCGCGCATCCGGCGCCACGTCGAGCAGCACCGCCGCACCCGCCAGCGCAAAATCGCCGCGCCGCCGGGCAAATTCCTGGAAGCCGTGCGCATGACCGGCGGGCCACAGCGGCAGCCTGATGGCGGTGACGATCTCGTCGGGCTCGACGATTGTGGCCATGAAGCCGGTGGCGAATTCTTGGAACGGAACAACGCGCTGGCCGCGCTTGCCGACAATCTCGATCTCGGCATCGTGGGCGGCGCACACGGCCGGCAACTCGGCCGCCGGATCGGCATGCACCAGGCTGCCGCCGATGGTGCCGCGGTTGCGCGTCTGGCGATGGCCGATATGGGTCAGCGCTTCCTGCAGCAGCGGGCACTGCTGCGCCACCTCGGCCGAGAATTCGAGCTCGCGCTGCGAGGTCATGGCGCCGATCCACAGGGCGCCGTCGGCGAGCCTGACGCCGCGCAAGCCCTGCACCTGCGCCAGGTCGACCAGGTGATCGACGATCACGTAGCGGAAATTCATCATCGGCACGAGCGACTGCCCGCCGGCGAGCACTTTCGCGTTGTCGAGCGCGGCCATGAGGCCGACCGCCTCCTCCAGCGTGCGCGGCGCGTGATAGTCGAAGGCGGCGGGTTTCATCGCGACGCCGGATGGAGGCGGGCGAACCAGCGCTTGACCAGCGCCAAGAGGACAGCGACGAGCGACAGCGCCGGCGCCCGCGGGACTTCCGGCGAAGGCGCCGCCGCGGTCGCGCCGGCCGGCGGCGTGCGCGCAGCGATCTTTGCGCGCAAGTTGGTGGCGAAGGCGTCGATGATCACCTGGGCGCTGTCGGCGATCACGCCCTGGGCACGGCCGTACTGCGCCACGGCGCCGGCGAGCGCGAGGTCGGTCGCGATGTCGACGCGCGTGCCAGCGCCGTCGGGCTGCAGGCGAAACACCACGTCGGCCTGGGCCGAGCCGCGGCCCTTGGCTTCATTGCCGCTGGCCTTGACGCGCACCGTCCGCGCCGCCGCGTCGACCTCGTCGAGCCGCGCCCGGCCTTCGAACGCCACCGCCACCGGCCCGAGCTTGACCTTCATGCGGCCGCGGAACGTGCGCTCGTCCTCGGCCGCGAGGAGTTCGGCCCCCGGCATGCAGGGCACGACCGACGGAACGTCGAGCAGCGTCGTCCACGCTTCTTCGACCGGCAAATCCACACGAAACGCGTTCGCGATTTTCATCTACTGGAAAATTTCGTTGAACCGGCGCTTGATGCGCCCCGTCTCCTTCTCGATGTAGTCGTTGTCGACGCTGAGGATTTTCAGGGTCTTGAGGTCGGGCGAGCCCGGCGGCGGTGCAATGTCGATGCGGGACGAATAGCCGCCGTCGGCCGGAAAGATCTTTTGCGCCACGTCGCCGATCATGAATTCCGCGAACAGTTTTGCGGCGTTCGGGTTGGGCGAGTTTTTCACCACCGAGGTGGGCGACGGGATGACGAATACGCCGTCGGCCGGGTAGAGCGTCTTGATCGGATGGCCTTCCTTCTTGAGGTCGGCCGCATAGGAGTCGAGCGCGCCGACCGCGATCAGCCGCTCGCCGCGCTTGAGCATGTCCGAGACCTGCTGGTTGCCCTGCACGATCATGGCGTCGCTGGCGCGCAGCTTTTCGTAAAAGCCCCAGCCGCGCTCCTTCGCCATGGTCCCGACCACCGACACCTGCAGCGACGTGAAGGACGGATCGGACATGACCAGCTTGCCCTTGTATTTCGGGTCGAGCAGGTCGTTCCAGGTCTTCGGCTCGTCGGCCTCGGCAACGCGATCGCTCCGCAGGTAGTGCGTCATCATGTTGAGGCGCTGGCCGATGAACAGCCCGCCCGGGTCCTTGGCGGCATCGGGAACCTTGTCAAAATTCTTCGGCCGGAAGGCGACGAAAAAGCCCTTCTTGCCGAGCGCGCCGGCGGCCGCCGGCTCGGAGTGCGTGAGCACGTCGACCGCCACACGGCCGGCGTCCATCTCCTGCTGGAAGCGGCGCAGGATGGCCGAGCCACCGGAGCGGAACATCTCGACCTTGATGCCGTACTGCTTCTGGAACGCGTCGGCGATCTTCTGGCCCTGCTCGATCGGCGTCGACGTGTACCACACCACCTTGCCTTCGGATTTGGCCTTGTCCACGTCGACCGCGTCCTGCGCATGGGCGGGCGGGGCAATCGACACGGCGGCAAGAACGACAATCGTGGTGAGTCCGGCCCTCAGTATCGGCATTTCTTCCTCTTTCGTTGCGCCATCGCCTTAACCATGCCGCAAATAACCGGCTGGCTCAACACGGGCGGTTGGTGTCCTGCTGCCACGCTTGCGTTAGATTTCGCGCCCGATGCGGCGCCATAAGAGTATTGCGCCATGAAATACGGTCTCGCGGTCGTTCTCCTGTTCGTCTCCGTGGCAACCGCATCCGCCGACTCGCTCGGAGCCTCGGCCGCGGGCGCCATCTCGGCCTATCGCCGCCAGCATGGGCTCTCGGGCGTGACGGTCAGCTCGAGCCTTACGAGTCTCGCGAGCCAGCAGGCGCAGGCGATGGCCCGCGCCGGCGTGCTCAGCCACAGCGTCGGCGGCTCGTTCCAGTCGCGTGTGGGCGGAACCGGCCTCGGGCTGGCGGCGGAAAACATCGCGTACGGCGCGAGCGACCTGAACGGAGCGCTCGACATGTGGAAGCGCTCGGCCGGCCACCGCGCCAACATGCTGAAGGGCGGCATCACGCAGATCGGCATCGCCTCGGCGCAGGCGAGTTCGGGCAGGGTGTACTGGGCGCTGGTCATGGCCGGCGCGCCCGAGCCGCGCCGCGTGCGCATCAAGCAGACCCGCATGCAACGCGCCGCCGTCACGACGACACGGCGCGGACCGCGCGACGTGATCAAGTATTGCGGCGAGTCGCCGGTCGGCATGCCGCGCATCGCCTGCGAATAGGGCACGTAGGAGTCATCTCGCTCGGCCGTGATCGCGCGCGCCGGGCGGCGCAATCCTGCGTCGCATTCCTGAAATACGGTCGCGCTATAGGGGACGGGTGACGTCGCCCCACCTCAACAGCCAGCACCGTAAGGAGCCAGCCATGTTGCCGAAAAGCCCAACGTGGGCGCCATTGGCGTCCGCGTCACTCATCGCTTTGGTCGCGACCGCGACACTCGCGCAGGCCGATGACCGCGACGCGCGACAGGGCGGAACCCGCACGCCGATCAAGCATGTCATCACCATCATTGGCGAGAACCGCAGCTTCGATCATGTATTCGGCCTGTACAGCCCGCGCCGCGGCGAGACGGTCGCCAACCTGTTGAGCCAGGGCATCCTCAACGCGGACGGCACGCCGGGCCCACGTTTCGCCCAGGCCAGGCAGTTCATCGCGGCGCCGCAGGCGACCTACTTCGTCGGCGTGGGCGCCGGCAACAAGACGCCCTACACGGTGCTGCCGCCGCCGGACCTGGCCGGCACGCCCAACGTGCAGAGCACGACCAGGCCGCCGTTCCCCAGCGTCGCCTTCGTGGCCGCCATCGAGCCGGCGCTCGAGCCCGCCGATCTCGTGCTGCTGACGACCGGCGCCAGCGGCCTTCCCAGCCAGGTGGGCGTCGACATCCGCGTGACCAACGCCACCACGTTGCCGAACGGACCGTTCCAGCTCACCGGGCCGACGCTGCCCTACGATGCCTACACGGGCGACACCATCCACCGCTTCTATCAGATGTGGCAGCAGTCGGACTGCAGCCTGAGCAACGCCACACGCCGCAACCCGAGCGGCTGCCTCAACGACCTCTACCCCTATGTCGCCATCAGCTCCGCCGCCGCCGACAACGGCGTCGGCAACTCGATGGCGGTCCTCAACGTAAACACGGGCGACGCACCGTTCCTGAAGCAGCTCGCCGACCAGTACACGATGAGCGACAATTTCCACCAGTCGGTCCAGGGCGGCACCGGCGCCAACCATGTCATGCTGGGGACCGGCGACGACGTGTTCTTCTCCGACGGCGCCGGCACCGCGACCGTGCCACCCGCCGGCCAGATCGCCAATCCCAACCCGCAGCACCCCGGCCTCGACAATCTCTATACGGTCGACGGGCGCTGGACCAACTGCGGCGACCCGGCGCAGCCCGGCGTCGGCCCGCTCACGAGCTACCTGCAGTCGCTGGAGCTGCCGACCCGCTGCCAGGCCGGCCACTTCTACATGATCAACAATACCAATCCGGGCTTCCTGCCCAACGGCGCGCTCGCCTCAGGGACGCGCGTGCCGCCCTCGACCCTGCGCACCATCGGCGACGCGCTCAGCGAGAAGAACATCTCCTGGGCCTATTACGGCGGCGCGTTCAACGCCGCCGTCAACCTGGCGAACGGCTCGCAGAATCCGCTCGACGCGGTCGGCGTCGCGTACTGCCAGATCTGCAACCCGTTCCAGTATGCCACCAGCATCTTTGGCGATCCGGCACAGCGCGTGGCGCACAACAAGGACGTCGTCGACCTGTTCGCGGCGATCGCCGACGGCACGCTGCCGGCGGTGGCATTCGTCAAGCCCGACGGCCTCCTCGACGGGCATCCCGCCACCTCCAAGCTCAACCTGTTCGAGGCGATGGTGAAGAACATTTTGGACCGGCTGCACGCCAACCCGCAGCTTGAAGCCGAGACCGCCCTGTTTGTCGCCTTCGACGAGGGCGGCGGCTACTGGGATTCGGGCTACATCCAGCCGCTCGATTTCTTCGGCGACGGCCCGCGCATCCCGTTCATCGTGGTCTCGCCGTTCTCGCGCGGCGGGCGCGTGGTGCACACCTATTTCGACCACGTCTCGATCCTGAAATTCATCGAGCGCAACTGGCGGCTCAAGCCGCTCACCGACCGCAGCCGCGACAACCTGCCGAACCCGAAAGCCGACAAGGACAATCCCTATGTGCCGCGCAACAGCCCGGCCATCGGCGACCTGTTCCACATGTTCGATTTCGGCCGCGACGACAACCGCGATCGCGACGACGACGATCGCGATGACGATCATCGCGGGCAGGGGTAAGGAGCTCCGCCGCACTCCGAGGGGACATGCGGCGCCGATCGGATTTCTTTGGGCCGGTCGGCGCTTGCTCCTGTAGCCCGGATGAAGCGAAGCGAAATGCGGGAGCGGTCCATCCGGCGAACCGTTGGCGAGGCTGATCCCGGATTTCGCTTCGAGGCTGGGCAAGAATTTGTGGCGTGTCGAGGGGGATGACGTACGATTCGTGGCATGACGAATCATCCCTTCAAGTCCGGCCCGAGCCGGGGTCAACTGAGCTTTTTGCCGCCTTCGATTGAGGACTATGTCGGGCGGGAGAATGTGGTGCGGGCGATCGATGCGTTTGTGTGTGGTCTTGATGTGGAGAAGCTCGGGTTCCGCCATGCTGGACGGAGCGAGGGAGTGGGCCAGCCGCCGTACCATCCGGCGGACCTTTTGAAGCTGCACATTTACGGCTACCTCAACCAGGTGCGCTCCTCGCGCCGGCTTGCGTGCGAGGCGGGTCGCAATCTCGAGGTGATCTGGCTTTTGAAGGGATTGCAGCCCGGCTACCGGACGATCGCCACGTTCCGCAAGGACAATTGGGCGGCGTTCAAGGCAGCGAACCGGGAGTTTGTGCTTCTGGCGCGTGCGCTTGATCTGGTGAGCGGCGAGCTTGTGGCGATTGATGGGTCGTTCTTTCACGGCGACGCCAGCAAAGGGAGCATTGCGACGCGCAAGAAGCTGAGCGCGCAACTTGCGGCGCTCGACCGCGACATTGAGGCCTATGGCCGTGCGCTGGAGACGAACGACAGCGCCGAGACACGCGCTTCGTCGGGAGAAGACCGGGGCGATGATCGCCGCGATGGTGGCGGTGCATCGGAGCGGATGACGGCGCTGATGGAACAGCGTGCCGAGCTGCAGGCTGATGTGGGGCGGCTTGAGGAGAGTGGTGAGACGCAGCTGTCGCGAACCGACGAAGACGCGCGGCTTCTGACCAAGAACGGCCAGACAGTGGCCGGCTACAATGTGCAGATCGCGGTCGACGAGAAGCACAAGCTCATCGTGGCCAGCGAAGTGGTCAACGACGGCAATGACAGCGGCCAGCTTTACGCGATGGCCAGGGCCGCAAAGGACGCGCTGGGCGCCGAGACGCTGCAGGTGGCGGCCGATGTCGGTTATTACAATGGCGCCACCCTGAAGAGCTGCGAGGAAGGCGGGATCGTCGCTTATGTGCCGCCCCCCGAGCGAACGGGGCGCCTGAAGGCGCAGCATCGCTTCAGCCACCAGGATTTTGCTTACGATCGCGAGGCCGATGCCTACCGCTGTCCGGCCGGATCGCTGCTCAAGCCGACAAAGGGCCGCAAGAAGAACACCGGCGGCCGGATCGAGATCCGTTATGTGAGCCGGAAGGCCGTGTGTGACGCCTGTCCGCTGCGGGCGCGCTGCGTCACTGCCAAAGTGCCAACACGCACCATCCACCGCTGGGAGCATGAAGAGGTCATCGAGCGCCATTGCCAGCGCATGGAAAGCGCCGGCGGCATCATGCGCCGCCGCGCCGGGCTGGTCGAACATCCCTTCGGCACCCTCAAGTGCCGCGCTGGCTATCGCCACTTCCTCGTGCGCGGCTTCGACAAGGTGCGCGGCGAATGGAGCCTGATGGCATTGTGCTACAACTTCGCCCGCGTGCTGAGCATCATCGGCTTCGATCGCTTCCTCGCCTGCCTGGCCAAAAAAACAGCCGAACGCGCCCTTTTGCGTCTTCTCAGCGCCACTGTGACTGCTATCTGGCGTTCCGGAATCCTCCTTGGGCTCTTCAGGCCGATAATGACTCGCATGGCGCAGACAACGCCACTTCGCTTCAATCCAGCCCTTTAGGCTGTCATTCTTGCCCAGCCTCTTCGCTCCATCCGGGCTACAAGCCGAGTTCGTTGATCAGCGCATCACCGCGCGCCGAAGCGGGAGCGCATGTGGTCGAGCAGGGTCGGCGTCGGCCAGCAGTCCAGCTTCAGGCCATTGGCCTTCTGGTAGGCGCCAAGCGCCGAGCGCGTCAGCATGCCGGCCTTGCCGTCGAGCTTGTCGGCATAGAAGCCGAGTTCGGTGAGCCGGCGCTGCATCGCCTCGACGTCGGCGCTGCGCAGCTGCGTGGTCTTGCTCCACGGCGTCTCGAACGGGCGCGGATCGAGCATGCGGTCGCTGAGGTGGCCGACGAACAACACATAGAGATCGGAGAAATTGTAGTCCTTGATCACGAAGTAGTTCTTGGGCGTGAGGAACGCTGGCCCATAGGTGCCCTCGGGCATCAGCAGCGAGGCCGGCTCGGCGAGCTCGTCAGCCGAGAGCTTTCGGCCATAGGCCGGCACGAAGCCGCGCTTGAGCCACTCGCCGATCGGCCGCGTGACGGAGGGCTCCGCGATGGTGCAGTCGGTGGCGGCCGGCGCCTTCACCTCGTAGGCCCAGCGCTTGCCGCGCTGCCAGCCCTTGTTGACGAGCTGCTTTGCGGCCGACGCGAGCGCGTCCGGCACCGAATTGAAAATATCGATGCGGCCGTCGCCGTCGAAGTCGACCCCGTGCTGATAGAACTCCGACGGCAGGAACTGGGTCAGCCCCATGGCGCCGGCCCATGAGCTGCGCATGTCCGCCAGCTTGACGTGGCCGTCCTGCAGCATTTTCAGCGCCATCAAAAATTCCTGGCGGAACTGGTCCTTGCGGCGGCCGACATAGGCCTGGGTGGCGAGCACGCGGATGGTGCCGTGCGGCAGCTTGTGGCTGCCATAGGCGGTCTCGCGCCCCCAGATCGCCAGGATGATGGTCGGCGGGACGCCGAATTGCTGCTCGATGCGATCAAGCGTGGCGCGGTGCCTGGCCAGAAGGTCACGCCCCTGGGCGGCGAGGCGGGCGATGCTCGCGTCGCGCACGTAGTCGGCCGGCGTCTGCACGAACTCCGGCTGCGCGCGCGACGGCGCTTCGGGCCGCCCAGGGATGACCAGGTCGGGCAGCGACAGGTCGGGCTCCAACCCGCGCGTCGCCGAGTCGAAGGTGGCGCGGGAGACGCCGAGTTTCTGCGCCTCCGGCCACAGCGCCTGGAGCCATTGCGCGAAGGCGGCATCGGCGGCGGAGGCGGGCGGCGCCGCGAGGCACACGACGAGGGCGATGAGGAGCGAAGCGATGCGGGTCATCGAAATCACGCGGAGATTTTGGATGAGCACAGCCTAATGATACGAATGGCAAGAACAAGATGGTGCCGCTTGCTCCACGTCCCCATGGGCTTTCGCGATGCGCCCGCGACCCACTCGGATGTCATCCCGGCCGAGCGCCGTCAGGCGCGAGAGCCGGGACCCAAGTACCCCAGCAGAGCCTTCTTCCTGATGCAGGGGCACATGGGTCCCGGGTCGCGCCGCTTGCGTGGCTTGCCCGGGATGACAGCCGAGTATGTGGGACGTTGAGTGCATCAACTCACCGGCTGAACTTCTTGTACTTGATGCGGTGCGGGATGGTGGAGTCGATCCCCAGGCGGCGCTTCTTGTCTTCCTCGTAGTCCTGAAAGTTGCCCTCGAACCATTCGACGTGGCTGTTGCCCTCGAAGGCCAGGATGTGGGTGGCGATGCGGTCGAGGAACCAGCGGTCGTGGCTGATGATCACGGCGCAGCCGGCGAAGTCCTCCAGCGCCTCTTCCAGCGCGCGCAGCGTGTCGACGTCGAGGTCGTTGGTCGGCTCGTCGAGCAGCAGCACGTTGGCACCCGACTTGAGCATCTTGGCGAGATGCACGCGGTTGCGCTCGCCGCCCGACAATTGCCCGACCTTCTTCTGCTGATCGGCCCCGCGAAAATTGAAGGCAGAGCAGTAGGCGCGCGAGTTCACCTCGCGCTTGCCCAGCTGCAGCTGGTCGAGGCCGCCGGAAATCTCCTCCCACACGGTCTTCTTGCCGTCGAGCGTGTCGCGCGACTGATCGACATAGCCGAGCTTCACCGATTCACCGATCTTGATGGTGCCCTTGTCGGGCTTTTCGGCGCCGGTGATCATGCGGAACAGGGTGGTCTTGCCGGCGCCGTTCGGCCCGATCACGCCGACGATGCCGCCGGGCGGCAGCCGGAAGGTCAGCTCGTCGATCAGCAGGTTGTCGCCAAAACCCTTGGCCAGATGCTCGAAGTCGACGACGTTCTGGCCCAGCCGCTCGGTCACCGGGATGACGATCTGGGCGGTCTGCGAGGTCTTTTCCGCGGCCTTCTGCAGCAGCTCCTCGTAGCGCTGGTAGCGCGCCTTGGACTTGGCCTGGCGCGCACGCGGACTGGCGGCGATCCACTCCTGCTCGCGCGCGAGCGTGCGCTGGCGCGCCTCCTCCTCGCGGCCTTCCTGCTCGAGCCGCTTCTGCTTCTGCACCAGCCAGGACGAGTAGTTGCCCTCGTAGGGAATGCCACGGCCGCGGTCGAGCTCGAGAATCCAGCCGGTGACGTTGTCGAGGAAGTAGCGGTCGTGGGTCACGATCAGGATCGCACCCGGATAGTTGCGCAGGTGGCCTTCCAGCCAGGCGACGCTTTCGGCGTCGAGATGGTTCGTCGGCTCGTCGAGCAGCAGCAATTCGGGCTGTTCGAGCAGCAGGCGGCACAGCGCCACCCGGCGCTTCTCGCCGCCTGAGAGTTTTGGCACCTCGGCGTCGTCGGGCGGGCAGCGCAGGGCGTCCATCGCCTGGTCGACCTTGGAATCGAGATCCCACAGGCCCCTGGCCTCGATCTCGTCCTGCAGCCGGGTCATCTCGTCGGCGGTCTCGTCGGAGTAGTTCATGGCGAGTTCGTTGTAGCGGTCGACGATCGCCTTCTGCGGCGCTACGCCCTGCATCACGTTCTCGCGCACGGATTTGTCCGGATCGAGTTGCGGCTCCTGCTCGAGATAGCCGACGCGCGCGCCCTCGGCCGCCCAGGCCTCCCCGACAAAGTCCTTGTCGATGCCGGCCATGATGCGCAGCAGCGTCGACTTGCCGGCGCCGTTGAGGCCGAGCACGCCGATCTTGGCGTCGGGATAGAACGACAGGTTGATGTTCTCGAGGACCTTGCGGTTGCCCGGATAGGTCTTCGACAGACCGCTCATATGGTAGACGAACTGACGGGCCATGCGTCCTGCCCTCTTGTTGTGTCGCCGCGCTGGGCTTCACGCAGACTTGATCGGATGTCGGGAATGCGCCGCTGATGTAGCGGCACGGCGCGCGAAGAGCAAGCCGGAGGCGCATTGTTGCGGCATCATTGCGGGAGTGTTTCCGGCTGTCGACGTCGACCTCCGTATGTTGCCGGCGTGAATCGTCCGCCGCGTTGAAACCTCGCCAGCACCCCTTCGTAACCTTCCGGAAAGGCTGATGTGCAGGTCCGCAATCTCACGGATTGATCGCACTACCAGTTCTTAACGAATTCGGTCGCACGATCCTCGTGTGAACCAGGAGGTTCGGCGTCCGACCAAGGAAGAGCCAGAACCGGGCTTGAAAGGTGAAGACGGGAGCTAAGGCCATGGCCACCACTGCAGCGATGCCGAATTCGCTCGGCGCCTCGCGGACGCGGTCGGCTCCCCGCATCGCCGGCGCCTTCGCGGAACTGCGCCGGGTCCTCAAGAGCCTGTTCGACCCCTACCGGCCCGAGCGGCACTACATGCGCGGCCCCGGCCCGAAGTGGCGCGAGAAGCACGCCGATACCGCCGACGCCTGACGCCCCCTGGATCCGTTCACCGCTGCCGCGTTTTCACCGCGAGCCGTTCGCGCGGTCGCCACGGCCATGGCGCCGCGATGGCCACCGCGCCAAGAATGTCACGGCGCCGCCATCGTCGCGGGCGCCGCGACCTAAATGCAACACGACACGATAAATCGGCCAGTGTGTGGGCTGGGTTACAGCTTTGGGCTTGCGTCACGCCTAAAGTGAGCGTGCTTCCAGCGCCCGATTCACGAGCCGTGCCATGACTATCAGGACCGCATCGCGCCTCACCGCCCGACTCCGCACCCGAAAGGTGGTGTCGCGCCGTCTTTACAGTGTGGCCGAACTCGGTCGCGCGCTCATGAAGGACCTGTTCAATCCCTACCGGCCGGAGCGCCACTACATGCGCGGCCCCGGCCCGAAGTGGCGCGAGAAGCAGGCCCGCGCCCATTCGGCGGGCTCCTATCCCACGCGCGAGTTGGCGCGCGCCAGGATCTGAGGCGTCATAGCCCGGAGCTTGCCTGACCGCCGGCGTCATACGCCCGGCGAATGGCACGCTGTCTGCTCCTCACAGCATGAAATCGCAGCGAATTGTGACCCGGATCACAAACAGCCGGAGCCTTGTCTGCGACAAATGCCCAGCTCCGGCGGTGTCGGAGCCGGAGTGGAGCGAATCCATGTTGACGGCCCTCGTCCTCATCTGCTCGGTGGCCACCACGCCCGACCTGCGGGACTGCAGCCGCGCCAATGCCACCGCAGTGATGCGGGTGCCGGCCGAGTTCGCAAACCCGGCGACGTGCTTCATGCACGGGCAGGCCTACCTCGCGGAGACCTCGATCGGCCAGGAGCTCGGCCCTGACGACCGGGTCAAGGTGGTGTGCGCGCGCAGCGAGACCATCGATACGGCGGTCCGCACGCTGACGGTGCGCTGACCCCTCTGCATTCTCCGCTGTCATCCCGGCCGAGCGCGCAGCGCGAGAGCCGGGACCCAAGTATCCCTGTGGAAATTGGAATCCCGGCGTCGATCTCGCCCTCTGGGGTACTTGGATCCCGGATCGGCTCGCTTCACTCGCCGTCCGGGATGACAGCCGAGATCGTCTTTGCGCTTTGACTCAAATCGCGACGCCGGGCGCCGCTCCCTTGCAAACTCCCCTATAAATCCCAAACATAGGCCTATGACAGGCCAGGAAGACGACTATCTCGTCCGCCCCGATCCGGCCGACCCGCGGCTGACCGAGCGCGTCGCCGGCATCGACCACACCGGCTCGGCGATCGAGACCGCCGTGACGGTCGAACGCGCGCTGACCATCTATCTCAATGCCCAGGAGATCGTCACCGCCATGACGATCGGCGACTATCCCGAATATCTGGCGCTCGGCTATCTCCTCAACCAGAATATGCTGCGGGCCGACGACGACGTCACCGGTATCGACTACGACGAGGACCTCGCCGTCGTGGTCGTGCGCACAAGGCGCAAGACCAATTACGAGAAGAAGCTCAAGAAGAAGGTGCAGACCTCGGGCTGCGCCCAGGGCACCGTGTTCGGCGACCTGATGGAGGTGATCGAGGGAGCGGCTCTGCCGGCGGCCGAGCTGAAGACCTCGTGGCTCTACACGCTGACGCAGAAGATCAACACCACGCCGTCGCTCTACCTCGAGGCCGGTGCGATCCACGGCTGCGTGCTGGCCGAGCGCGATCGCCCGCTCGTCTACATGGAGGACGTCGGGCGCCACAACGCCGTCGACAAGATCGCCGGCTGGATGTTCCAGAACAGGGTCAAGCCCGACGACAAGATCTTTTACACCACCGGTCGCCTCACCTCCGAGATGGTGATCAAGACCGTGCGCATGGGCATCCCCATCCTGGTGTCGCGCTCGGGCTTCACGGCCTGGGGGGTCGAGCTCGCTCGCAAGGCCGGCCTCACCCTGATCGGCCGCGCGCGCGGAAAACGCTTCGTCGCACTGTCGGGCGAAAACCGCATCGTGTTCGACCAGGACCTCCGCTACGTCGAGGACGAGAGCATGAAGCACCGGCGCAAGGCGGCGGTGCATGACGACTGAGGTGGCGGGGCCGCCCACCTTCGGCCTGGTGCTTGCCGGCGGGCTGGCGCGGCGCATGGGCGGCGGCGACAAGGCGCTGATCCGCATCGGCGAAAAAACCATCCTGGAGCGCGTGCTCGAACGGCTCGACCCCGCCTGCGCCGGCATCGTGCTCAATGCCAATGGCGATCCGGCCCGCTTTGCCGCCTTCGGCCTGCCGGTTATCGCCGACGATGTCGCCGGCTTTGCCGGCCCGCTCGCCGGCATCCTGGCCGGCCTCGACTGGGTGGCGGCGCATGCGCCGCACGTCGAATGGCTGGCGAGCGCGCCCGGCGACTGCCCGTTCCTGCCGCGCGATCTGGTGGCGCGGCTGCACGCCGCCCGGAGCGCGGCCGCAACGCCGCTCGCCTGCGCGCGGTCGGGCGACTGGCGCCATCCCGTGGTCGGCCTGTGGCAGGTGGCGCTGCGCGACGACCTGCGCCACGCGCTGGTGACGGAAGGCATGCGCAAGATCGAGGTATGGACGGCCCGCCACGGGGTGGCGCTCGCCGAATGGCCGGCGACGCCAGTGGACCCGTTCTTCAACGTCAACACGCCCGAGGACGTCGCCGAGGCGACCCGCCTGGCGGGTTGACTGCCCGCCGGATCGACGATCCGCCGGCGGGTCGGCGCTCCGCCCGCAGGTGCTGCCTTATGCCAGCTTGATTCCCGTCTTGGCTCTGCTCATCATGCGGCGACACGTTCTTTCGGGGAGGATGGCATGCGGGCATTTCTGGCTTCTGTTGTTGTCGCCATCGTGGTGGCGGTCGGCGCCATGTTTGCGCTCGACGCGGCGTGGCGACCGGCCGACGAGGCCTTCACCACCACGGGCGCGCGGATCACCCACGAGGGCGGCAACCTCGTGGGCAAGAACTGGGAGGGCACGAAATTTTGACACTTGTCCCGCGCGGTGCAGCGCGCAGCGATGCACCGCAGACGCGGGATCCCGGTTTAAATGCAAAAGCAACCGGGGTCCCGGGTCTGCAGCGCACCACTTCGTGTCGCGCTGCGCCCGGGACACGAGGCGCCTACGCCAGCAGCGCGTAGGGCAGAAAGCCCACCGTGGCGCCGGGCTCGACCGTCGTCACGTCCTCGCCGAGCTCGGCGAGACCGTCGGTCTCTGTGAGCGACGTGATCACGCCCGCGCCTTCGCGCGGGTATTTTTTCGCCTCGAGGGCGCCGTCAGGTGTCCGCGCGAGCGCCACCCGCACGTATTCGCGGCGGCCCTGTTTCTTCCGGTAGGAAAACGCCGCGCGCACCGGCAACGCCACCAGCGGCTCCGGCAGGGCGCCGGCGAGCCGCAGCAGCAGCGGCCGCACCACGCGCGCAAAGGTGACGAACACCGCCACCGGATTGCCCGGCAGGCCGACGAAGGCGGCGCTGCTGTCGCGGCCCGATGACGGGATGACCCCCATGGCGACCGGCCGGCCGGGCTTGATGGCGACGCGCCAGAACACCAGCTTGCCGACCTTCTCCACGGCGTCGCGCACATGGTCGGCCTCGCCGGTCGACACGCCGCCCGAGGTGATGACCAGGTCGTGTCCGGTGGCCGCCGCCGCGAGCGCCGCCGCCAGGTTTTCCGGCTGGTCGGGCAGGATGCCGAGGTCGGTGACGTCGGTGCCGAGCCGGTCCAGCATGGCGGCAAGCAGGCGGCGGTTGGCGTCGTAGAGCGCCGCGGCGGGCAGCGGCGCGCCCGGCTCGATGATCTCGTCGCCGGTCGAGAACAGGGCCACGCGCACCCGCCGCCTGACCGGAAGCTCGGTTATGCCGATGGCCGCCGCCAGGGCCACGTGCTGCGGCGCCAAGCGCCGGCCGGCCGGCAGCGCCACCGTTCCGGCGCGGATGTCCTCGCCGACCAGGCGCCGGTTGGCGCCCGCCTTGAGGCCGGGCGGCGCCACAAGCCGTCCGTCCTCCACCCGGCAGTCCTCCTGCATGAACACCGTGTCGGCGCCGGCCGGCATGGGGGCGCCGGTGAAGACGCGGATGGCTTCGCCGCGCCCGAGCGCGCGCGCCGACATTTTTCCAGCCGGGACGCGGTCGACGATGGCGAGCCGGGTCTCTCCCGCCGGATCGAGGTCGGCGTGGCGCACGGCAAAGCCGTCGACCGCCGAATTGTCGAATGGCGGCAGGTCGAGGCCCGCCACGACGTCATCGGCGATGACACGCCCGCACGCCCTGGCGAGCGCGATCGTCTCGCTCTCGGCCGCCGGCGTGAGGCGCTCCCGCACCAGCCGCTCGACCTCGTCGACGGGCATCAGCGGCCCCGAGAAGGCGAAGCAGTCGTCGGACAGCTGAGCCATCTATCCGCTCCGCGCCCCCGCCCCGACGGCGCCGGGCGGCGCCGCGTGCGCAAGCACAATATCGACAATGCCGTCGATATCGTCGAGCCGCACCACCGGCACGCGCGCGGCAGGAAGGTCCTGGTCGGAAGCGATCGCCACGATGTGCGGATCGTCGGGATGCAGCAGCGGCTTGCCGACCGCGGCACGAAAAACCTCCAGCTTCGGGTGGGGCTCGCGCTTGAACCCCTCGATCACCACGAGGTCGACGGCAGACAGCTTCTGCAGCAACGACGCCAGCGAGGCCTCGGGCTCCCCACGCAGCTCGTGCACCAGCGCCCAGCGGCTGGCCGACCCGACCAGCACCTCGGTGGCGCCGGCCAGCCGGTGGGTGTGCGAATCCTTGCCCGGCTGGTCGAGGTCGAAGCTGTGGTGCGCGTGCTTGACGGTCGACACCTTCAGGCCGCGCGCCACGATGCGGGGAATCACCTTGGCGAGCAGGGTCGTCTTGCCCGCTCCGCTCCAGCCTGCCAGACCGATGATGCGCATGGGCCCCTTATAGCAAACGCCCGGCACCAGGTGCCGGGCGTTCGCACGTCGAGCTTGACGGGTCATTCGGCCGGCTGGATCGCCGGCTGGCGCTGCGACTGGTTGGGCCCGGTGCGCGCCTGTTCCTGCTCGAACCAGAGGCGATGGTGCGACCTGGCCCAGTTGACGTCGACTTCGCCCGTCCCCATGGCCTCGAACGCGCCCTCCATGCCGATCGTGCCGATATAGATGTGGCCGAGCATGGCGGCGACGAACAGCAGCGCGACGATGCCGTGCACGGCCTGGGCGAGCTGCATGCCGCCGATGGTCGTGCCGTAGAACGGGAACATCAGGACGTAGCCGGTGACCGCCACCGCCAGGCCGCCGATCACGACGATCCAGTAGATCATCTTCTGGCCAGCGTTGAAGCGGTAGGCCGGCGGATGGTCATTGCCGACGATTCCGCCGCCGCGCTTGAGCCAGTCGACGTCGACGCGGTTGGGAATATTGCCGGCGATCCACATCAGCAGAATGGCGATCACCCCGATGGTGAACGGAAAGCTGAGATAGTTGTGGGCGTACTTGGCCCACTGCGACCACGTCGTGAACGCGTCCGCGCCGATCAGCGGCAGCAGCAGCGACCGGCCGAACGTGATGTTGAGGCCGCTCAGCGCCAGGATGATGAAGCAGGTGGCGGTCATCCAGTGGATGAACCGCTCGAATGCATTGAAGCGGACGATGGTCCGGCCCGAGCGGCCGCCCTCGATCCGTACCATGCCGCGCCACAGATAGAACACCACCAGCACCAGCAGGATGCCGAGGATGGCGATGGCGCCGATCCAGCGCAGCGTCACGTTGTGGAAGCGGCGCCAGTCGCGCCCCTCCGGCTGGATGAGAACGGCGGCCTTCTCGTCCGGAATGGTGATCCGGCCCTGCACCTGGTTGAGCTGCCGCAGCAGATCCTGCTCCTTGACGGAGCTGGCGGTCGGATTGACTGACGCGGGCTGCTGCGCCCCCGCCGGAATCGCAAGGCAGATGAGACCGACCAAAGTCAACGCCCCGAGCATGATGCGAATGCGCGCAAGCATCGCCATTCTCCCTTCCGGTTTTTCCGGTCAGTGCGGCCACCCCCTGCCGCGCCGTCGTTCGTTGCGGTTCTGCCGCCCTTCTTGGCGGCCGTTACGACGCGATTGTTTCGCGATAGGCGGTCTGCCAGCCCCAGGCGCCGGAACCGTAGCCGCGCTGTACCACCCGCTCCTTGTAGATCTGGGCGATGATCTCGCCGTCGCCGGCGAGCAGCGACTTGGTCGAGCACATCTCGGCGCACAGCGGCAGCTTGCCTTCGGCGAGGCGATTGGCGCCGTACTTGACGTACTCCGCCGCCGAGCCGTCCGCCTCGGGTCCGCCGGCACAGTAGGTGCACTTGTCCATCTTGCCGCGCGATCCGAAGTTGCCGACCCGCGGATATTGCGGGGCGCCGAACGGGCAGGCGTAGAAGCAATAACCGCAGCCGATGCAGATGTCCTTGGAGTGGAGGACGACGGCGTCGGCGGTCGTATAGAACGCGTTGGTCGGGCACACCGCCGCGCATGGCGCGTCGGTGCAGTGCATGCACGCCATCGAGATCGAGCGTTCGCCCGGCTTGCCGTCGTTGATGGTCACGACGCGCCGGCGGTTGAT
>Ga0209466_1000042_pt1 | contig 25802 bp, 26 predicted proteins | sample PanSoiPlo30MoBio_FD_188323 | JGI IMG/M metagenome (GOLD analysis project Ga0209466, IMG submission 188323) | Tropical forest soil microbial communities from Panama analyzed to predict greenhouse gas emissions - Panama Soil Plot 30 MoBio (SPAdes)... | ecosystem: Environmental > Terrestrial > Soil...
ATCTCAACGCGCTGGCGGGGCGCGGAGTGCACGTGGTGACGGTGAACGACTACCTCGCCAAGCGCGACGCCGAGTGGATGGGGCAGATCTACAATTTCCTCGGGCTCAAGGTTGGGGTGATCGTGCACGGGCTCGACGACGAGCAGCGCAAGGTCGCCTACGACGCCGACGTGACCTACGGCACCAACAACGAGCTCGGCTTCGACTACCTGCGCGACAACATGAAGTACCGGCTGGAGGACATGGTCCAGCGCGGGCACATCTACGCCATCGTCGACGAGGTCGACTCGATCCTGATCGACGAGGCGCGCACGCCCCTCATCATCTCCGGCCCGCTCGACGACCGGTCGGACTTCTACAACACTATCGACGCCTTCATCCCGCAGCTCGACAAGGCCGACTACGAGGTCGACGAGAAGCAGCGCACCGTCAATCTCACCGAAGTCGGCATGGAGAAGATGGAGCAGCGGCTCAAGGCGGCCGACCTGCTCAAGTCCGAGTCGCTGTACGACGTGGAGAACGTCTCGGTCGTGCACCATGTGAACCAGGCGCTGCGGGCGCACAAGCTGTTCCAGCGCGACAAGGACTACATCGTGCGCAACGGCGAGGTGGTGATCATCGACGAATTCACCGGCCGCATGATGCCGGGTCGGCGCTACTCGGAAGGGCTGCACCAGGCGCTCGAGGCCAAGGAGCACCAGCCGATCCAGCCGGAGAACCAGACGCTCGCGTCGATCACGTTCCAGAACTATTTCCGCATGTACGAGAAGCTGGCCGGCATGACCGGCACGGCCCTGACCGAGGCCGACGAGTTCGCCGACATCTACAATCTCGAAGTGGTCGAGGTTCCGACCAACATGCCGATGATCCGCGACGACCAGGACGACGAGGTCTATCGCACGGCGACCGAGAAGTACCGGGCCATCATCGAGCTCATCAACGACTGCAAGACGCGCGGGCAGCCGGTGCTGGTGGGCACCACCTCGATCGAGAAGTCGGAACATCTGGCCGAGCTGCTGCGCAAAGAAGGCTGGGAGCAGCACGACTTCTCCGATCCCAACGCCTTTGCGGCGCTCTACAGCGGCGACGAGGGCGCCTCCAAGGCCAAGGTGTTCGCCATCCTCAACGCCCGCTACCACGAGCAGGAAGCCTACATCGTGTCGCAGGCGGGCGTTCCCGGCGCCATCACGATCGCCACCAACATGGCCGGTCGCGGCACCGACATCCAGCTCGGCGGCAACGCCGACATGCGCATCCGCCAGGAGCTCGCCAGCATCGAAGACGCGGGAGAGCGCGAGCGGGGCGCCGATGCGATCCGCCAGCAGGTCGCGCGCCTGAAGGAAAAGGCGCTCGCCGCCGGCGGGCTGTTCGTGCTCGGCACCGAGCGGCACGAGAGCCGCCGCATCGACAACCAGCTGCGCGGCCGCTCCGGCCGCCAGGGCGATCCCGGCCGGTCGAAATTCTTCCTCTCGCTCGAGGACGACCTGATGCGCATCTTCGGGTCGGACAAGCTCGACGGCATGCTGCAACGGCTGGGCCTCAAGGAGAACGAGGCGATCGTCCATCCCTGGATCAACAAGGCGCTGGAGAAGGCGCAGCAGAAGGTCGAGGCGCGCAACTTCGACATCCGCAAGAACATTCTCAAGTTCGACAACGTGATGAACGACCAGCGCACCGTCATCTTCAAGCAGCGCATCGAGTGGATGCAGGACGAGGCGGTGCCCGAAGTCATCTCCGACATGCGCCACACCGTGATCGACGACCTCGTGGCCAAGCACGTGCCGGAGAACGCCTATCCGGAGCAGTGGGATACGCCGGGGCTGAAGGAGGAGCTCAACCGGGTGCTCGGCCTCGACATCCCGGTCGACGACTGGGCCAAGGAGGAAGGCATCGCCGACGAGGAGATTTTCTCCCGCGTCGAGCGCCGCGCCGACGAGCACATGGCCGCGAAGGTCGCGCAGTGGGGTCCCGACGTCATCCGCTATGTCGAGAAGTCGATCCTGCTGCAGACGCTCGATCACCTGTGGCGCGAGCATCTGCTCATGCTGGAGCACCTGCGCCAGGTGATCGGCCTGCGCGGCTATGGCCAGCGCGATCCGCTCAACGAGTACAAGGCCGAGGCCTTCAGCCTGTTCGAGAACATGAGCACCAGTCTGCGCGAGGCGGTGACCGGCCAGCTCATGCGCGTGGAAATTCTGCAGGCGCCGCCGCCCGACGAACAGGCGGGCTTGCCCTACATGGAGGCGCACAAGGTCGACCCGGTCACCGGCGAGGACGAGATGGCGCTCGCCGACGTGTCGCTGGTGCCCTCCGCGCCCAACGGGCGCAACGCCCTGGGCGCGCAGGACGCCGCCGTACGTGATCCCAGGAACCCGACCAGCTGGGGCAAGGTTGGCCGCAACGAGCCTTGCCCGTGCGGCTCCGGCAAGAAGTACAAGCACTGCCACGGGCGCTACGCCTAAGGCACGCGCCCGCAGTTGCGAGATGCGCGGGCTTGACCCGCGCATCCATCATTTTCACTCGATTTGCACACAGCCTCGAGATGGCCGGGCTTGGCCCGGCCATCTCGCTTCATTGGGCACGGCCCTGCCTCGTTAAACGAGATGCCCGGCACAAGAGCCTGCCCCGGACTTGATCCGGGGCAGGGCATGACAAGTCGATGTGAATGGAAAGCCGCTACCGCGAGAAGCCGAAGCGGTTGGAGAATGAATCCGACTGGACCACCGGTGCGGCGCCGGTGATGAGGCCGGCGCCGGCCGCCGTGGTGCGGACGGATTCGGCCGGAGGTTCCGCCTGCGCCTGCTGCTGCTGCGGTTGCGGCTGGGGATGCGGCTTCGCCGCCGCGTGCACCGAGGCTGCGGCCGCCGGCCGCGGCGGCGCGGCCTTGGGCGCCGGCGCCGGCTTCGCCGGCTCGGGCTTGGTCTCGTTGCCGCCCACGCCCACCCAGCGCGAGAACCGGCTGAGCGCACTGTCCGGCTCCGCCGTCGCCGCCGCGACGCGCGGCGCGGGTTTTGATTCCGCCGACGCCAGACTCATGCTGCTCGGACGACTGGTGACGGGATCGGCGGGCGGCGTGTCGGGATCGCGCGGCGGCACCACATAGGAGCCGAGCTTCCGCGCCGCGACGGGATCGATGTCGTAGCGGGTCGCGCCATCGGGATCGCGCACCAGCCGCGGCGAGAGCTTGGCGAGGAAGGTCTCGTGCATGCCGCCGTCGCGACCCGTGCGCACCGGCATGGTCGGCGTGTTGCGCTGCACGAGCTGAGCGAACTGAGCGTCGTCGCTCTTCTGCTTCTGGGCCACGGCCTCGAGCAGTTCCGGGTTCACTTCGTAGGCCGGACACTTTCCGCCGGCGTCGAACTTGAGCGCCGCGCCGCCGTTGGGGGCATCGGCGTCGAACACGTAACGGCGGTCGCAGACACTGACCTTCGGCTCGAGCCGAGACACTTCGAAATGGTCGTAGCCCTGTTTGAGATTTTTCCAGAATGCGAAATGCGGGCTGTTCCGGTGCTTGGCCATGTTGAGCGGCGTCATGCGGAACGGATAGGCCTGGATCTGGAACGCGTGCTGTCCGCCAAAGAAGGATTCGCGCGCCAGCGAATAGATTTCGCCGATCTGGTCATCCGTCATGGCGTAGCAGCCGGCCGATGAGCAGTCACCGTGGACCATCAGATGCGCGCCGGTGCGCCCGAGCGCACGATCGAACGCGTTGGGATAGCCGATGTTGAACGACAGGTAGTAGGACGAGTTGGGATTCATCTGCCCGGGCGTGATCGTATAGAAGCCCTCGGGCGCCTGGCGGTCGCCTTGCTTGATCTTGGGGCCGAGTTCGCCCGACCAGCGGCAGATTGGATAGGTCTTCAAGAGCGCGTAGCGGCCGCTCTTGTCCTGCTTCCAGATCTCGAGTTCGGACTCTTCCTTGAAGATGCGCGCAAGGATCGGCGACTCCTTGCTCATTCCCTTCTGCTCGATGAGCGCCACCATCTGCGGCGACAACGGCTTCAGGGCCTTGGCCACATCGACGCCGTCAGTCTGGCATCCTGCCAGTGCGGCCGCCGCGGCAATGCCCGCCGATGCCAGCAGCGCCCGCCAAAGAGGCAAAGTTCGATTCAACCGGAGGCTCCCCGCCACTAAGTCCCCAAAGGGTTTTCCCCACGCCGTCAACGGACGACCGTTAGCCTTAAGATGTGGCTACGGCAAGGCAATTGCCGCCCCACCCCATCTGATCAACACACCTGTAGTGAACGAATGGTAAACGCCGGTCAAAGCGCACGGCCCATATTCAAGAATTTTTCCCGCCGGTGCTTGCGGACGGCGTTCCGGTCCAGGTTCCCGAGCTGGTGGAAGGCCTCGGCGATGGCTTCCCCGGTGGCCGCAATGGCGGCCGCCGGATCGCGGTGGGCGCCACCGGCCGGCTCGTCGATGATGCCGTCGATGATGCCGAATTTGACCAGGTCCTGGGCCGTGATCTTCATGTTGATCGCCGCATCCTCGGCCTTGGTGGTGTCGCGCCACAGAATCGAGGCGGCGCCTTCCGGCGAGATGACGCTGTAGATCGCGTGTTCCAGCATGAGCACGCGGTTCGCCGTGGCGATCGCGATGGCGCCGCCGGAGCCGCCCTCGCCGACGATGACCGCCACATTCGGCACGCCCAGCTGCAGGCAGGCCTCGGTCGAGCGAGCGATGGCCTCGGCCTGGCCGCGCTCCTCGGCGCCGATGCCCGGATAGGCGCCGGCGGTATCCACCAGCGAGAGGACCGGAATGGCGAAACGGTCGGCCAGCTCCATCAGCCGCGCCGCCTTGCGATAGCCTTCTGGGCGCGCCATGCCGAAATTGTGCCGGATGCGGCCTTCGGTGGTGGAGCCCTTCTCGTGGCCGACGATGCAGACACTCTCGCCACGGAAGCGGCCGAACCCGCCGACGATCGCCTCGTCGTCACCGAACTTGCGGTCGCCGGCGACCGGCGTGAAGTCGCTGATCAGAGCGTTGACATAGTCCAGGCAGTGCGGCCGCTGCGGGTGGCGCGCCACCTGCGTCTTCTGCCACGGCGTGAGGTTGACAAACAGCGACTTCAGCGCCTGGGTGGCGCGGGCCTCAAGGCGCTCGATCTCCTCGCCGATCGCCACCGCGTCGCCGCTCGCCTGCATGGCGCGCAGCTCCTCGATCTTGGCGTCGAGCTCGGCAACCGGCTTTTCGAAGTCGAGATAGCTGCGCATCGGGCCTCAGAGCGGCGACATGCGGGAATCCCCCCAAATTCAAGCTTGTTGCGTAGCGCGCCGGGCCGGTAGCCACAAGTCGAGCCGCCGCCGCGAGCCGCCGGGAGGCGCTAATCCTCCCCCAGCGGGTGCAGGTCGCGCACGAGACTCTTCAACCGCTCTTCCAGCACGTGGGTGTAGATCTGCGTCGTCGAGATGTCGGCATGGCCCAGGAGCGTCTGCAGCGAGCGCAGGTCGGCGCCGTTCTGCAGCAGGTGGCTGGCAAAGGCATGACGCAGCACGTGCGGGCTCACCTGGCTTGTGCGCAAGCCCGCCGACGGCGCCAGCGCCTTGAGCTCGCGGGCGAAGTGCTGGCGCGTGAGGTGTCCGCTTTCGCCGAAAGACGGGAACAGCCAGCGCGATTCGCGCCCCGCCTCGCGCAACAGCGCAAGGTAGTCGGCCATGGCCCGCTTGGCGGCATCGTTGAGCGGCACCATGCGCTCGCGGTCGCCCTTGCCGCGCACGATCAGCATGCGCGCTCCGCGGCGTGCCGCCGAGGCCGGCAGCGCCACCAGTTCGGACACGCGCAGACCCGTGGCGTAGAGCACCTCGATGAGGCAGGCCAGCCGTGCCGCACGCACGCGCGAGGTGGCCGACGCGTGCTCGCCCGACATCGCTTCGCGCGATGCCGCAAGCAGGCGATCGACCTCGGCGATCGACAGAATTTTTGGCAGCGCCTGCGCCCGTTTCGGGCCTTCCAGCACGGCGGCGGGATCGTCCTGGCGATGCCCCTCGGCATAAAGAAAGCGATAGAGCTGGCGAATCGCCGAGAGCCGCCGCGCGATCGACGAGGCCTTGAAGCCCTTCTTGGCCAGTCCCGCCAGGTGACCACGCAAGTCGTCGCTGCTGGCGGTCGCGATGGTTGCGCGCTTGCTGGTCAGATACTGGGTGAAATTGTCGAGGTCGCGCCGGTAGGCCGCCAGCGTGTTGGCGGCGGCGCCGCGCTCGGCCGCCAGCATGTCGAGAAAGAGGTCGAGGGGCCGGGCATCGGGCGCGGTTGCGGTTGCGGCTCGCACCATGGGCCTGGCGTCAGCGCGGCTTGGCCAGCTTGTCCTGCGGGACCGTCACGGTGATCTCGCGCGGCTTCGGCTCGACCAGGGTAGCGAGGGCGAACACGGCGCCATAGCCAATTCCGCTCAGGATACCGAGGACGACGAGAAGGCGGATCAGGCTCGGCATTGGCCACTCGTGCAGCCCGACCGGAATGGCGAACGCGGGATGCGTTTCGCCACCGGGCCGCGGCTGAATGCTCAGCTCAATCAAACAGATAGGCCGAGCCTACCGCCGCGCATGCGAGCTTTGAGTCGGACCGCGGCGCAGCGGCGACTAGGACCACGTTCCGGCCGCCGTGGCAAGAGGCTGCACCCGGTTGTGTGGACAATGGTATACGGATCCATTGCGTCATTTTTCGGAAGCGGACATGTCGGATACCTTGCACAGACCGGGCGCCGCCGCCGAGAGCGCCATCGTGGCTGCCCTCGCGCAGCGGTCGATCGTGCTCATCGGCATGATGGGGGCGGGAAAGTCTTCGGTCGGGCGAAGGCTGGCGACGCGGCTGGGAATTCCCTTCGTCGATGCCGATTCCGAGATCGAAGACGCGGCGAAAATGACCATCCCGGAGATTTTCGAGAAATACGGAGAAGCCGACTTTCGCTCCGTCGAGGCGCGGGTGATCGCGCGGCTGCTCGACAGCGGACCGCAGGTGCTGGCCACTGGCGGCGGAGCCTTCATGCATCCGGAAACCCGCGCCGCGGTGCGGCACAAGGGCGTCTCGTTCTGGCTCAATGCGGACCTCGACGTGCTGCTGCGCCGGGTCAAGCGGCGTAGCGACCGGCCGCTGCTCAAGACCGCCGATCCGGCCGAGACGCTCAAGCGCCTGATGGCGGAGCGTCACCCGGTCTATGCCGAGGCCGACGTCACCATCCACTCGCGCGACGTGCCGCACGAAAAGATGGTGGATGAAATTCTCGCCGCCCTCGCCCGCCATCTCGGCGTCGCCAACCCGGAGCATGGCGCGCGAGCGGAGGGCGCGCCATGACGGCACCGGTGCTGCTCGCCGAACCGACCAATGTGTGCGTCGCCCTGGGCGAACGCAGCTACGACATTGCCATCGGCCCCGGCCTCATCGCCCGGCTGGGCAGCCGCATCGCCGCCCTGCGCCCCGGCGCGGCGGCCGCCATCGTCACCGACGAGACGGTCGCGCGCCACCATCTCGACGCCGCCGAGGCGGCGCTGGCGGCGGCCGGCGTGCGCAGCGCGCGCGTGATCGTGCCGCCCGGCGAAGCGACCAAGAGCTGGCCCATGGTGGAGCGCGTGTGCGACGCCCTGCTGGCGGAAAAAATCGAGCGCCGCGATCTCGTCATCGCGCTCGGCGGCGGCGTGGTGGGCGATCTTGCCGGCTTCGCGGCGGCCATCACGCGCCGCGGCCTCGACGTGGTCCAGGTGCCGACCACGCTGTTGGCGCAGGTCGATTCCTCGGTCGGCGGCAAGACCGGCATCAACGCCAGCCATGGCAAGAATCTCATCGGTGCTTTCCACCAGCCCGTTCTGGTGGTCGCCGACACGGCGCTGCTCGACACGCTTCCCTCCCGCCAGTTCGCTGCCGGCTATGCCGAGGTGGCCAAATACGGGCTGATCAACGACGCCGCCTTCTTCGCCTGGCTCGAGGCGAACTGGCGCGAGGTGTTTTCCGGAACGCCGGCGCGCGATCAGGCGATCGCGGTCAGCTGCCGCGCCAAGGCCGCGATCGTGGCGCGCGACGAGCGCGAGACCGGCGACCGGCAGTTGCTCAACCTCGGGCACACGTTCGGCCATGCCCTGGAGGCTGCGGCCGGATTCTCCGACCGCCTGCTGCACGGCGAGGCGGTCGCGCTCGGCATGGTGCTGGCGTTTGCGTTTTCCGCCCGGCTCGGGCTCACCGGCACCGCCGAGGCCGAGCGCGTGACGACGCACCTTGCCGCCGTCGGCCTGCCCACGCGCATCGCGGACATCGCCGGCGGCATGCCGAGCGTGGATCGGCTCATGGAGCTGATGGCGCAGGACAAGAAAGTGAAGCGCGGCCGGCTGACGTTCATCCTGGCGCGCGGGATCGGCAAGAGCTTTGTCACTCCCGATGTCGAAGCCGGCGAGGTCAGGGCCTTTCTGGCGGAGAAGCTCGCTTAACACCCATGCTGTGGCAAGACTGGCTCATCATTGTCGCGGTCGCGGCCTGCCTGCTGCTCTCAGCCTTTTTTGCCGGCAGCGAGACCGCGCTGATCGCCTCGTCGCGCGCCCGCATGCTGCGGCTCGAGCAGCAGGGCAATCACCAGGCCGGTTTCGTCAACCGGCTGATGGCCATGCGCGAGCGGCTGATCGGCGCGCTGCTGCTCGGCAACAACGCCGTCAACATCGCGGCGTCGTCGCTCGCCACCAGCATCCTGCTGCTGTGGTTCGGCGACGTCGGCGTGATCTATGCCACCGTGGTCATGACCATCCTGGTGGTGGTGTTCGCCGAGGTGCTGCCGAAAACCATCGCCATCAATGCGCCCGACCGCATGTCGCTGCTGGTGGCGCAGCCGATGTCGTGGATCGTGCGCCTGCTCGGCCCGATGCTGATGGCGATCGAGACGCTGGTGCGCTGGATCCTGCGGCTGTTCGGCGTCCGTATCGGCGAGGACCAGCCGATCCTGTCGGCGCACGAGGAGCTGCGCGGCGCCGTCGACCTGCTGCACCACGAGGAGCGGGTGGAAAAGCTCGACCGCGACATGTTCGGCGGCGTGCTCGACCTGCGCGAACTCACGGTGTCCGACGTGATGCTCCATCGCACCAAGATGATCACCATCTCGGCCGACGATCCGTCGGAAGAGATCGTGCGCGCCGTGCTGGCGGCGCCGGTCACGCGCCTGCCGCTGTGGCGGGGCTCGCCGGAAAACATCGTCGGCATCCTGCATTCCAAGGATCTGCTGCGGGCGATCCAGGCCGCCAAGGGCGACCTGTCGAAGATCGACATCGAGGCGATCGCGCTGCCGGCATGGTTCGTGCCCGACGTGCGGCCGCTGTCGGAGCAGCTCAAGGCGTTCCGTCGGCGCAAGACCCATTTCGCCCTGGTGGTGGACGAATACGGCGAGGTCATGGGGCTGGTGACCCTCGAGGACATCATCGAGGAGATCGTCGGCGACATTGCGGACGAGCACGACATCGCCGTCACCGGCGTGCGTCCGCAAAGCGACGGATCCGTCAACGTGGACGGCTCGGTGCCGATCCGTGATCTCAACCGCGCGATGGACTGGGATTTGCCCGACCAGGAGGCGACGACCATCGCCGGCCTGGTCATTCACGAATCGCGGTCGATCCCCGAGCCCGGCCAGAGCTTCATCTTCCACGGCTTCCGCTTCGAGGTGCTGCGCCGCGCCCGCAACCGCATCACGGCGCTGCGCATTACACCGCTGCAGAAGGTGGCCAAGGCGGGGTGATCAACCGCTTGCAACGATTCCAACGTTTGCACGCCGGCGCGGTCAGTTGCGCGCGCTCAATGCTACAGGTTTTGGTGGGTGAAAACGTTGTGGCGCGCGATGCCGTGATGGCTTCCCCGATTACCAACTCGCCTCAAGGATGCCCACTTTCTTCTCCCGTACCAAGCGCCGGAACAGCCTGATTTCATCGGCCAGCTCCTTGCGTCGTTCCGGCGACCACTTCCGACGCGCCAACGGGCTGATTTGTTCCGCCCACCATTCTTCGTACGACGGCGTGCTTGACTGCGAGGGGTCGTTTTTCGATGTCAGCTTTGAATCGTCCGGTGGCATCCACGTGACTCCGGTACGGCCTATCATCTGCCTCGAATGGCAGCAATGAGTTGATGGTGAATTATACCACGAACCGCTTTTACTTTCCATGAATTCGGCGCCGCTCCGGCTGCACGAACAGCATAAAAAAACCGGCGCGGAGAAATCCGGCCGGGCGTCAAAAGTGCTGCTCGATACAAGCCAGCCAGCATGACATTTCGGGAGTCGAATAATCGCAATTTGTCAAGCTCAAGTGCCATTTGGTGATACGATTCATGTGAAAAACGGCGCGCGAAAGCATGGACATGCGCGCGTCTGCGACGAGCATGGACGCGCCCATGTCCGGCTCCTAATCTCCTGCAAGCGGAGGGGGTCATGCGTTTGTTGCCACGCACGTTCGCCGCGTTCCTCATCCTCGCGGCCGCGTTCGCGTCCGCCGCCGGCGCGCAAACCTGGCCGACAAAACCCATCCGCATGATCGCGCCGTTCCCGGCCGGCGGGCTCGTCGACGTGCTCGCCCGCGCGGTCGGCGAGGAGCTGGCCAGGACTCTCGGCCAGCCGGTCATCGTCGAGAACCGGCCCGGGGCCGGCGGCAATATCGGGGCCGACGTGGTGGCCAAGGCGGAGCCCGACGGCCACACGCTGCTGATGACGTCGCCCGGCATCCAGAGCATCAACCAGTTTCTCTACAAGAGCATGCCGTTCGACCCGGAACAGGCGTTCGCACCGGTGTCGCTCGTGGCCGACATGCCGATGCTGGTGGTGATCCATCCCAAGGTCGGCGCGAAGACACTTGCCGAACTGATCGAGATGGCGCGTGCCAAGCCAGGGAAGCTGACGTTCGGATCGGCCGGCGTGGGCACCACCGGTCACCTCGGTCTCGCCCTGCTGATGCACGCCGCGCAGATCGACGTGACGCACGTGCCGTATCGCGGCGCGGCGCCGTCGGTCACCGACCTGATCGCCGGGCAGATCGACGGCGTGGTCGACAATCCGCCGACCGTGATGCCGCACATCCGCGCCGGCACCATCATGCCGCTGGCGGTGGCCGCCAGGGAGCGCATGAGCGTGCTGCCCGATGTGCCGACGTCGGCCGAAGCCGGACTGCCCGGCTGGGAAGCCTCGTCCTGGTTCGGCGTTGTGGCTCCCGCCGGCACGCCGCCGGAGATCATTCGGCGCCTGCACGAAGAGCTCGCCAAGGCGGTACGCCAACCCGGCATGCAGCGATTCACCACGCAATCGGGTGCGCGGATGGTGGCAACGACGCCGGCGGAATTCACCCGCCTGATCGGCGAGGAGCGCACCAAGTGGGGGGCCATCATCAAGGCAGCAAAAATATCGGCCGAGTAATCGTGCCTACGTCGTCGTTTCACCCGGCGCCGCCGCGTGGATCGCCAGGGCGTGAACGCCGCCGGCAAGCTCGCCTGCGAGCGTGGCGTTGATCATGCGGTGGCGCTCGATGCGGCTCTTCCCACGGAAGGCTTCCGCCACAATATATACTCTGAAGTGGGTTTCTCCCCCCGGGCGATGGCCGGCATGTCCTTCGTGCCGGTGCGATTCGTCCTCCACCTGCAGGCTCTCGGGGGCGAAGGCCTTGGTCAATTTTTGCTTGATCAGATCCTGAACCGGCATGGCGGCGCTTTAGACAAACGGCGGCGGCCGGGTCAACCGCGAACACGAAAAGAAAACCGGAAGCTGCGACAAAGCTTGCAGCCGACAGGCCGCAACGAGCATAATGAAGGGTCATGAAACTGAACTCGCCCATCTTCGACCGCATCCGGGTGAAGCCCGGGCAGGAGCGCCGGACGCCGGCCGACCACTCGGTCTGCCAATGGCCCGGCTGCACCGGCGCGGCGACGCACCGCGCGCCCAAGGGACGGCTGCGCGAAGGCGAGTACTGGGGCTTCTGCCTCGATCACGTGCGCGAGTACAATCATTCGTACAATTACTTCGCCGGCATGAGCGACGAAGCGGTCGCCAGGTTCCAGAAGGATGCCATTACGGGGCATCGTCCCACCTGGAAGCTCGGCCTCAACGGCAAGCAGCCGGGCTTCTCGCAACCGGGACGATTCTACGCCGCCTTCGGCGATGCCACCGATCCGTTCGGCGTGTACACGGAACTGGGCGGGCAGGCGCGGGCGCGGAACGAATCGCAGCCGCGCCGCACCGTGCGCAATGCCGAGCGCAAGGCGCTCGACACGCTCGGGCTCGACGCCGACGCGCGCGCACCCGACATCAAGGCCCGCTTCAAGCTCCTGGTGAAGCGCCACCATCCCGATGCCAATGGCGGCGATCGCACCTGCGAGGATCGCCTGCGCGAGATCATCCAGGCATACAATTATCTCAAGTCGGCCGGCTTCTGCTGAACCGGCGCGGCGGCCGCAAGTCCGCGTCACGGCTTCGCGGCGCAGACCTCGATCTCCAAGAGAAACTCCGGGCGCACCAGCCCGGGCACGACCATGAGCATCGACGCCGGCCGTGCCTCGCCGAGAAAACGCACGCGCACCTCGGCGTAGGCCGGAATATCGGCTTCCCGCCGCAGGTACTGCGTGACCTTCACGACGTCGTGCAGGCTCATGCCGGCCTGCGTCAGCAGCGCCAGGATATGCGTCCAGGCGAGCTCGGCTTGGCCAGTGATGTCGTCGGGCAGCTTGCCGTCGCCGGAAAGCCCCGGAGTGCCGGATGTGAACAGCCAGCGTGAGTTGGCGGGCGCCAGCACGGCGTCGCTGTAGGCGCCGATCTGGCGCGCAATGCCGATGTCGCAAATGTGGTTGATCATGAAAAATCTCCATCTCGCTCGACGAACGCGCGGAGGCTGCCATGGCGATGCGCCGCCATGTTTCGGAAACGACCAAATCGTGCGGGGGACGCACAGCCTGCGCCCGCGGCCGGCGGCGTGCGCGGGACCTTGCTTTTCCCCGCCGGCCGCTTGAACTCGCGGCCGCTCACCCGATATTCATCCGTGCGGGTCGTGCCGGCGCGGCGGGCCTTTTTCCCCTGTGGACGCAATGGGACGCGTGCCGTCGATATCCAGGCCGGGCAGGCATCTGGTTGAATTCACGGGCTTTTGCCGATCCGCCCGGCGGGATTCGCAGCTTGCATCGATTCTGCTAAGTTCGCGGACTTTCAAGCCGCACCGGGACCGGTATGGGTCGCCCTGACCGGGATCACGGAGGAGCAATGACGACGACAAGCGAAGAAGTGGCCGGATTGCCGGACATGAAGGTGTCCGTGCGGCAGGTTTTCGGCATCGACAGCGACATGGAAGTGGCGGCCTATTCGGAGCCGGATTCCCATGTGCCCGACGTCGACCCCGACTACCGCTTCGACCGTCCGACCACGCTCGCCATCCTGGCGGGCTTCGCCAAGAACCGGCGAGTGATCGTCACTGGTTATCACGGCACCGGGAAGTCGACGCATATCGAGCAGGTGGCGGCGCGGCTCAACTGGCCGTGCGTGCGCGTCAATCTCGACAGCCACATCAGCCGCGTCGACCTGATCGGCAAGGACGCCATTGTCATCCGCGAAGGCATGCAGGTGACCGAGTTTCGCGACGGCATCCTGCCCTGGGCGCTGCAGCACAACGTGGCGCTCTGTTTCGACGAGTACGACGCCGGCCGCCCGGACGTGATGTTCGTCATCCAGCGCGTGCTGGAATCGTCCGGCCGCCTGACGCTGCTCGACCAGAACAAGGTGATCAAGCCGCACCCGGCCTTCCGCCTGTTCGCCACCGCCAACACGGTGGGCCTGGGCGACACGACCGGCCTCTATCATGGCACGCAGCAGATCAACCAGGGCCAGATGGACCGCTGGTCGATCGTCACCACGCTCAACTACCTGCCGCACGACAACGAGGTCGAGATCGTGCTCGCCAAGGCGCGCCACTACCGCACGTCGGAGGGCCGCGACATCGTCAACAAGATGGTTCGGGTCGCCGATCTCACGCGCAACGCCTTCATGAACGGCGACATCTCGACCGTGATGAGCCCGCGCACGGTGATCACCTGGGCCGAGAATGCCGACATCTTCAAGGACATCGGCTTCGCCTTCCGGCTCACCTTCCTCAACAAGTGCGACGAGCTGGAGCGGCCGATCGTGGCCGAGTTCTACCAGCGCTGCTTCGGGATGGAGCTGCCCGAGAGTTCCATCAACGTCGCGCTGAGCTGAACATGCCGCGATGGTGTCGCTGCACGTCGATCGTGTGTACGGTCCTGCCAAGCGGGAGATTCTCAAAGGTCTCCATGCTTACAACGTCGACGCGGCTGGCAAGGCCGACCACCGTCCGCTGACGATCACGCTGCGCGATCGGGGCAAGATCGTCGGCGGACTCGTGGGCGAAACTTTTTTCGGCTGGTTGTTCGTCAGCCTGCTCTGGATCGCCGAGCAGCATCGTGGCAAGGGACTGGGCAAGTCACTCGTGGAAGCCGCGGAAGCGGAAGCGCGCCAGCGCGGCGTGCGGGGCGTCTACCTCGACACGTTCAGTTTTCAGGCGCCCGGCTTCTACGAGAAACTGGGATATCGCGAATTTGGTCGACTGAACGGGTTTCCCGCCGGCCATGATCGCGTGTGGATGACCAAGGCGCTGTGATGCCCTCGAACGTCAAAGGCAAGAGCCCGCCCAAGGACGCGCCGACCGAGCCGTTCAAGCGCGCGGTCGCCGGCTGCCTGCGCGCGATCGCACGCAAGCACGAGCTCGAGGTGGCATTCGCCGCCGAACGTCCCGGGCTCGCCGGCAACAAGGCGCGGCTGCCCGAGCCACCGCGCAAGCTCAATGCGCATGAGGCAGCCATCGTGCGCGGCCATGCCGATTCGATTGCGCTGCGCCTCGCCTGCCACGATCCGGCGGTCCATCGTCGGCTCCAGCCGGGCGGCCAGCAGGCGCGCGCCGTGTTCGAGGCGATCGAGCAGGCACGGGTCGAGGCGATCGGCGCGCGCCGCATGGAAGGCGTCGCCGGCAATCTCGCCGCCATGCTCGACGACCGCTTCCATCGCGGCAAATTCGACGAGATCACCGACCGCGCCGACGCGCCGATCGAGGACGCGCTGGCGCTGCTGGTGCGCGAGCGCCTCACCGGTCGCCCGCCGCCGGCGGCGGCGCGCCGGCTGGTCGACCTTTGGCGGCCGTGGATCGAGGATCGTGCCGGCCGCAATCTCGATCGGCTCGAGAAGGTGATCGAGAACCAGCGCCGCTTCGCCGATGCCGTGCACGACTTGCTCGATTCGCTCGACATGGGCGACGACCGTGGCCGCGACTCGGAGGACGAGGACGAGGACAGTGGCGATCAGGACGGCCGGCAGGACCAGCAGGACGGCGAAGGCGAGGCCAAGGAATCCGAGGACGCCGAAGGCATGACGCTCGAGGAGGCCGAGATGGCCGCCGACGAGTTGCCCGAGAGCGCCAGCGATGCGCTCGATGCCGATGCCGCCGACATGCCCGACGACGCCGACATGGGTGATTCGGAGACGCCGAACGAGCCGTGGCGGCCGCGCCATCACGGCCTCAACGAGCCACGCGGGCCCGACTACCGGCCGTTTACGACCAAGTTCGACGAGGTGGTCGGCGCTGAGGATCTGTGCGAGCCGGAGGAGCTCGAGCGGCTGCGCGGCTATCTCGACAAGCAGCTTTCGCATCTGCAGGGCGTGGTGGCGCGCCTCGCCAACCGCCTGCAGCGTCGCCTGCTGGCGCAGCAGAACCGCGCCTGGGAATTCGACCTCGACGAGGGCGTGCTCGACCCCGCGCGGCTGTCGCGCGTCATCGTCGACCCGCTGCACCCGCTGTCGTTCAAGCAGGAGAAGGACACGAATTTCCGCGACACCGTGGTGACGCTGCTGCTCGACAATTCCGGCTCGATGCGCGGCCGTCCGATCACGGTGGCGGCCACCTGTGCCGACATTCTGGCGCGCACGCTCGAGCGCTGCGGTGTCAAGGTCGAGATCCTCGGCTTCACCACCCGCGCGTGGAAGGGCGGCCAGTCGCGCGAGGCCTGGCTCGCCGCCGGCAAGCCGCAGAATCCCGGCCGGCTCAACGACCTGCGCCACATCGTCTACAAGGCCGCCGACGCGCCGTGGCGGCGCTCGCGCAAGAACCTCGGCCTGATGATGCGCGAGGGCCTGCTCAAGGAGAACATCGACGGCGAGGCGCTCGACTGGGCGCACAAGCGCCTGCTCGGCCGCCCGGAAAGCCGTCGCATCCTGATGATGATCTCCGACGGGGCCCCCGTCGACGATTCGACGCTTTCGGTCAACGCCGGAAATTATCTCGAGCGCCACCTGCGCTGGGTGATCGAGGACGTCGAGACGCGCTCGCCGGTCGAGCTGATCGCCATCGGCATCGGCCACGACGTTACGCGCTATTACCGCCGCGCCGTCACCATCGTCGATGCCGAGGAGCTCGGCGGCGCCATGACGGAAAAACTGGCGGAGCTGTTCGACGAGAACGTCGCGCCGCAGCCGGTTTCCGGCGTGCGGCGGAGGCTGCACGCGTGAGCATGCCGGTCGAGCCGGTCCGGCCGCGCCCCATCCGCAAGGTCTGGCATAAAAGCGCGTTCGCCGCCGCGGTGGTGGTGCTTGCGCTCGGCTCGTTTGCCGGCCTCGCCGAGCCGGAAAAGCCTCGCTTGGCCGAGCCGCCGGTCGCCATCGAGGTGCGCGGGAGGCCGATTTCGGCGTTCGAGCCGCGCGATCCCTCGCGCCGCCGCTTCGGCCAGCTCGAGTTCCGCGGCGGCCTCGAACTCACTTCCCGGTACAAGGAATTCGGCGGCGTGTCGGCGATCCGCGTCGGCGCCGACGGCGCGCATTTTCTTGCCCTCACCGACCAGGGCCGCTGGCTGCGCGGCCGCATCACGTATGCGGGCATGCGCCCCGCCGGCATTGCGGACGCCGAAATGGCGCCGATTCTGGGGTTCGACGGCAAGCCGCTGGCGGCGCGGCGCTGGTACGACACGGAATCGATCGCGCTCGACGGCGGCACCGCCTACGTCGGCATCGAGCGCGTGCACCAGATCGTGCGCCTCGATTATGGCCGGCACGGACTCATGGCGCGGGCGCAGGCGATTGCGGTACCGCCCGGCATGAAACGCCTGCCGTCCAACGGCAGCATCGAAGCCCTGGAATTCGTGCCCAAGGGCTTTCCGCTCGCCGGCACGCTGATCGCGATTTCCGAGCGCGGGTATGACGACCAGGGAAACCTGAAGGCCTTTCTCATCGGCGGACCGAGCCCGGGCGCGTTTGCGGTCAAGCGCAGCGAGGATTTCGATGTCAGCGACTGCGCGCTGCTGTCCGGCGGGGATCTCCTGCTGCTGGAGCGCCGGTACTCGCTGCTGCGCGGCGTGGCCATGCGCATGCGGCGCATTCCCCTGGCCAGCGTGAAGCCGGGCGCGCTGGTCGACGGCCCGGTGCTGGTGTACGCCGACATGGGCTACGAGATCGACAACATGGAAGGCCTGTCGGTGCACCGCACGGCGGGCGGCGACACCGTGCTCACCCTGGTATCGGACGACAATTTTTCCCCGATCCAGCGTACCATCCTGCTGCAGTTCACGCTGATCGAGGAGTGAGCCGCTGTCGTTCCCGCACAGTCGGGAACCCATGATCACCGGCGTTGGCAAACGATCTCTGACGGTGGTCATGGATCCCCGCCGTCGCGGGGACGACCAAAGCTCTTATTGGGTACGGTACAGACCGAAGTTTATGCGCTCGCCGCGGCGCGCTTCTTCGCGATCTCGCGCTTGAGGTCGAGCGCCTCGGGCGACAATTCCTCGTCCCGCGCCTTCATCAGGAAGGCGTCGAGACCGCCACGGTGGTCGACCGACTTCACCGCATTGGCCGACACGCGCAGCCGGACCGAGCGGTTGAGCGTGTCCGAGATGAACGTGACGTTGCACAGGTTGGGCAGGAACCGCCGCTTGGTCTTGCGGTTCGAGTGGCTCACCTTGTGACCGGTCTGCGCCGCCTTGCCGGTCAGATCGCACCGCCGCGACATGGCAAATCCCTCAATCTGTAATACCCGCCGCGCGGGCCCAAACCCAAATCCTCGGGGAGGCGCACGGTATAGTGATCCGTGGCAGATACGTCAAGGAATGGCCGAAATATGTTCGTTCCGCAGGTTCGGCTCGACCCGCCGCAGGCGAGGGCTTCCGCTCCCGCATGGGTGGTTTTTGCGAAGCCGGGATAAACTCGCGATCATGACACCAGCCACCCTTGTCGGCGAACCTGCCGCCGCCCGCAACACGCGCGTCGTCACGCTGGTTGGCGCGGCGCATTTCGTCAGCCACTACTACATCCTGGTTCTGCCGCCACTGTTCCCGCTGGTGCGGGCTGAGTTCGGCGTGAGCTATGTCGAGCTCGGCATGGCGCTCACTGCCTTCAACCTGATCTCGGCGGCGATGCAGACGCCGGCCGGCTTCCTGGTCGACCGCGTCAGCGCGCGCGCCATGCTGGTCGGCGGACTGCTGCTCGGCGCCGGAGCGCTCGCGCTGGCAAGTTTCGCGCCCGGGTTCTGGTTGTTCGTGGCCAGCTTCGCGGCTCTCGGCCTGGCCAACGCGGTGTATCACCCGGCCGACTATGCGCTGCTGTCGCACCGCGTGTCGGCGCCGAGCATGAGCCGGGCCTATTCGATCCACACCTTCGCCGGCATGCTCGGCTCGGCGGTGGCGCCGGCGAGCCTGTTGTTTCTGGCCGAGCGCTTCGGCTGGCGCGGCGCCTTTTTCGGCGCCGCCGTGCTCGGCTTCGCGGTCGCCGCGCTGCTCGTCGCCATGGGCGGCGTTCTCACCGATCGCGATGAGCCCGCCGCTCCAGCGAAGACGCGGGATGACGACACGGCCGGCGGCAGCGGCTGGCGGCTCCTGCTGGCTCCGCCGATCCTGTTCAATTTCGTGTTCTTCATCATGCTGTCGCTGGCCAGTGGCGGCGTGCAGAACTATTCGGTGGTGGCGCTCGAAGCGCTGCGCGGCACGCCGCTGGCGGTCGCCAACCTGGCGCTGTCCGCCTATCTGCTGATGAGTGCGCTCGGCGTCCTCCTCGGCGGCTACGCCGCCGTGCGCACCAAGCGCCACGACGGCATTGCCATCGCCGGACTTCTCGCCAGCGCGCTCGCCGTGGCGGCCATCGCCTTGCTTCACCTCGCGGCTCCGCTGCTGATCCTGCTGATGGCCGCTGCGGGCCTGTTCCAGGGCCTGATCATGCCGTCGCGCGACATGCTCGTGCGCGCCGTGACCCCTGCCGGCTCGTTCGGCAAAGTGTTCGGCTTCGTAACCACCGGCTTCAACATCGCCGGCATGGTGGCGCCGCTGATCTTCGGCTGGATGATGGACCAGGGAAATCCACAGGCGGTCTTTCTCGCCTCGGCCGCCTTCGCCGTGGCGTCGATCCCGACCGTGATGGCGGGCGCCCTGCGCCGTTGAGGCACACGGATACCGCCCGCCGCCAGAATCGCTTGCTCACGATCTTGCGATCGACGTCAGACGGGCGACGGATGCCCCGCGCGCCGCACCGCTGACGTCAACGTGACTGGTGTGCTGCTACCGTGAGGCGCGCTGACGTGGTGGCGCGCTGCCGGTGGTGGACCGCACGGTCGGTCCCGGCGGGATGGACAACGCGGCGAACGGAGCCGCCAGGGCATTATTCGGTTCGCAGAATCCGCCGTTGCCGCTCAAGGCCTGCTGGCACTGGAGCAACGACGTGAAGCCGCAATTGGCGCCCTCCTCGTATTGCGCGCACCATGGGTAGATCAGGGGTTGCTGGGCCATGGCCGGCGGCGAGAACGCGATCATCGCGGCCGCGGTCGCGGCGGGAAGTATCAAGATACGCATACTGAGTCTCCCGGTTTTACCCGGCCCCACCGAACCAAACCCGGCCGCGACCCCCTATTTCATGTCGTGCACGATGGGCTGCCATGCACCTATTGCGTTAGTCGATCGAAGCTACATCCCTAGGCGGCGGCGCTTGCGCTCCGCCCCACGAGTTCGGCCAGCCGCCGCGCATCGCGCGGCGCCGCGCTCTTCTGGTCGTTGTCGAAGAAACAGAACACGTCGCGGCCCTCGCGCTGCCAGCGGCGGATGCCGAGCGCCCAACGGCGCAACACATCGGCGCGGTAGCTGCCCTGGTAGCGGCCACCCGGACCGTGCGGCCGCAAATAGACGTGGCGCGCCGTGACCTCCCAGCGCGCCGGCGCATGGTGGTGATCGGAGATGCAGAGCGCGACGTCACGCTCGCGCAACAGGTCGAGGATCGCGTCGTCGTACCAACTCGGGTGGCGGAACTCGAACACGTAGCGCCGGCGTTTCGGCAGCATTTTCAGGAACGAGGCGAGCCGTTCGTGGTTCACTTCGAACTGCGGCGGCAGCTGGAACAGCACCGGCCCGGCCTTGCGGCCAAGAATCTTCAACCGGCTTTCGAGAAGCGCGATGCTGTTCTCGCAGCGCTCGCTCAGCCGCTTCCAGTGGGTGATGAATTTCGACGCCTTCCAGGCGAACAGAAAATCGTCGGGCGTCTGCTCGACCCAGCCGCGCACGGCTTCCACCGTCGGCGTGCGATAGAACGGTGCGTTGAGCTCGGTCGCGGAAAATTGCGACGCATAGTAAATCAGCGCGTCCTTCTTCCGGATGTTCTCGGGAAAGAACGGACCCCACCACGACGCATAGTGCCAGCCCGACGTGGCGATGAGAACTTGGCCCATTAAATGTGGATCCTATTCGTTGGCGCCGCCGGCGCCCGGCATGCTAGAAACGGCCGCAAGCGCCGCAGGAGATTTGGGCCCATGAGCCTTGCCGAGGCCGCCAGCATCAACGCCCGCCGGGTCGAATCCGATCCCGACGTGGCCGCCGTAATGGCCGGGCTGGGAGCCCGCGCGCGTGCCGCTGCGCACATCCTGGCACTCACGCCCACGGCCCAGAAGGATGCCGCCCTTGCCGCCATGGCGCAGGCCCTGCGCGACCGCCGCCGCGACATCCTTGCCGCCAATGCCGAGGACATTGCCGAGGCGAAGAAAATTTCCGGCACAACGGCGGCCTTCATCGACCGCCTCGCGCTCGACGAGAAGCGGGTCGCCGCCATGGCGGATAGTCTCGACGTGGTGCGCGGGCTGCACGATCCGGTCGGCACCGTGACGGAGACATGGACCCGTCCAAACGGAATGCGGATCGAGCGCGTGCGCGTGCCGCTCGGCGTCGTCGGCGTGATCTACGAGAGCCGGCCCAATGTGACGGCCGATGCCGGCGCGCTGTGCCTCAAGGCCGGCAACGCGGCGATCCTGCGCGGGGGCTCGGAGAGTTTTCGCTCGGGGCGTGCCGTTCATGCCGCGCTCCAGGACGGCCTCAAGACAGCCGGTCTGCCCGAAGACGCCGTCCAGCTCGTGCCGGTGCGCGATCGTGTCGCCGTCGGCCTCATGCTGTCGGGACTGAACGGCGCGATCGACGTCATCGTACCGCGCGGCGGCAAGAGCCTGGTGGCGCGCGTGCAGGCCGAGGCGCGCGTGCCGGTGTTCGCCCATCTCGAAGGCGTCTGCCATGTGTATGTCGACAAGGCCGCCGACCTCGACATGGCGAAGAAGATCGTGCTCAACGCGAAAATGCGGCGGACCGGAATCTGCGGCGCCGCCGAAACCCTGCTGGTCGACCGCGCCGTCGCGTCCACGCACCTGCAGCCGCTCGTCGCCATGCTGCTCGAGGCCGGATGCGAAGTGCGCGGCGACGGCGCAACGCAGGCGGTCGACCGCCGCGTGAAGCCCGCCGTCGAGGAAGACTGGCCGACTGAATATCTCGACGCCATCATCGCGGCGCGGGTAGTGGACGGCGTCGATGCGGCGATCGACCACATCGATCGTTACGGCTCGCACCACACCGATGCGATCGTCACCGACGACGCGGCGGCGGCGGAAAAATTCCTCACGCGGGTCGATTCGGCGATCGTGCTGCACAACGCCTCGACCCAGTTCGCCGATGGCGGCGAGTTCGGTTTCGGGGCGGAGATCGGGATTGCGACCGGACGATTCCACGCGCGCGGGCCGGTCGGCGTCGAGCAACTCTGCGCCTTCAAATACCGCGTGCGCGGATCGGGACAGACGCGGCCTTAAACGTGCGCGTGCTTTGCTCACCCGCTTGCGGTGAACCCGTCGCGTTGGGCGACGCCGGCGTCGGCCGGATGAGCGACTCTTGAGCGCGCCCCCTGACCAACAAAATGGTTCCGCACGTCCGTGCCGGCCGATGCCGGCGATCGCAACGCCGCCGCGCCTGGTGCTGCCGCCGCACGCGCCGGGCATGCGCATCGGCCTGTTCGGCGGCACGTTTGATCCGCCACACGAGGCGCATCTGGCCGCGAGCCTGCTGGCCTTGAAGCGGCTCAGGCTCGACCGCGTGTGGTGGCTGGTGACGCCGGGAAACCCGCTGAAGGACACGCGCGGCCTAGCGCCACTGGCACAGCGGCTGGCAGCCGCGCGGGCGCTCGCGCGTCATCCGGCGATCGACGTCAGCGGTCTCGAAGCTGTCATTAACACCCGCTACACCTACGACACGCTCGCGTTCCTGGTTCGTCGCTGCCGCGGCGTGCGGTTCGTGTGGGTCATGGGTGCCGACAACCTCCGGAGCTTCTCCCGCTGGCAGAACTGGCGCGGCATTGCGGCGCTGCTGCCGATCGCGGTGGTCGATCGGGCCGGCCCCAGCCTGTACGCGCCGGCCTCGGTGGCGGCGCAGGCGCTCGCCCGCTACCGGATACCGTCGGAAGCGGCCGCCACCCTGCCCGACCGCAAGCCGCCGGCGTGGGTTTATCTGCATGGGCTTAAATCGACCCTGTCCTCGACCGCCCTGCGCGCCCGGCGGGCGGAACACCGGGGAGGTTGAAACCGTTCACCCCGCGTGCCTATCTTGTAGGTGCCCGGGGTGAATCGCCGGGCTGTAAGTGCAACGAAAGGAAAAGGACCCCTGTCCCCAACTGCACTCTCTCGGGTTTCGCCCCGCGTGCCCGAACCCGTCTCCCAGGTGCGCCCTGACGCCGAGGAGACCCTTCGCCTGATCCTCGCCCGACTGGACGACATGAAGGCCGAGGACACCGTCACAATCGATCTTTCCGGCAAGACCACGATCGGCGACTACATGGTGGTGACCTCCGGCAGGTCCAACCGCCACGTCGGCGCTGTGGCCGATCATGTCGTCGAGGACCTGGAAAAGGCCGGTCTGCCGGACGTCCGAGTCGAGGGCCAGCCGCATTGCGACTGGGTCCTGATCGACGCGGGCGATGTGATCGTGCATGTGTTCCGGCCGGAAGTGCGCAGCTTCTACAATCTCGAGAAGATGTGGGCGTCCGGCCGGCCCAACGAACTGCGCGCGAGCTGACGGAACGGCCGCCGGCCCAGCGAGCCGCGGCCGAGCTGATTTTTCGCGCCGGGCGACGGGCGCGGCCAATCGACAATTGCGCCGATTGGCCTTAAGCGCTCTGGCATGCGCCTTGTCGTCGCCGCCGTTGGCCGCCTGAAGCAGGGGCCCGAGCGCGATCTCGCCCAGCGCTATCGCGAGCGGATCGCCAAAGCCGGTCGCGCGGTCGGATTCCAGGAGATCGAGCTGGTTGAGATCGCGGAAAGCCGCGCCCGCGAGCCCGACCGCCGCAAAACCGAGGAAGCGATCGCCCTGGCGCAGCTCGTTCCCGACCGAGCCGTCACGGTCCTGCTCGACGAGCGCGGCGAGGACCTCGGCTCGGCCGGCTTTGCCGACGCCCTGCGGCGCTGGCGCGACGACGCCCGGCCCGCCGCCGTATTCTTCATCGGCGGCCCTGACGGCGTTGCCCACAACCTGCGCCAGGACGCCGACCTCTGCCTGGCCTTTGGCGCCGCCACCTGGCCGCACCAGCTGGTGCGCATCATGCTCATGGAACAGCTCTACCGCGCCGTGACCCTGATGGCCGGCCATCCCTACCACCGGGCCGGTTGAGGGTTGCCGCCCTGCGCCGCAACCGAACGTTGGCAATGGGGCCCATTTTGCCGCTTTCTCACGCAGAATTGACAGAATCATCGACAATCATGACGAATGGTCCAATCGCACCCATCCCGGTTGCGCCTTAATCCAATGGTTAAAGGTTCGTTAAGGAAAGTGGGGCGTTATTCGGGGCCGATGGCCAATACCTCGCACGCGCGCCAGCGCAGGCTTTATCTCGCCTGGACAGCGGCCTTTGCCTTGCTGGTCGCCGGGAATGCCGCCCGTGCCGAACCTCCGGCCGCGCCGCCGCGACTGGCGGCCAGCGACGCGCTCGACCGCGATGCCGAGAAGGCGCAGCGGGAGCGCGACCTCGAGGCGGTGCGCGAGCAGCAGCGCAGCGCCGCCGAAGCGGAGAGCAAGCTGAAAGCCGAGATCGAAGCGATCAGCGAGGATCGCAGCCAGCTCAACAAGGCGCTGATCGATGGCGCGGCCAACGTCCGCGCGTTGGAAACCCGCTTGGCCGACAGCGAAGGCCGAATCAAGACCCTCGACGACAACGACCGCGCCATCCGCCACTCGCTGCAGGATCGCCGGGCCGTCATTGCCGAAGTGCTCGCCGCACTCCAGCGCATCGGCCGGCGGCCGCCGCCAGCCCTCATGGTGCGCCCCGAGGATGCGCTGCAGTCGGTGCGCAGCGCCATGATGCTGGGCGCCGTGCTGCCGGAGATGCGCGCCGAGGCCGAGGCTCTGGCCACCGATCTCGCCGAACTGGTGCGCGTGCGCCGCGAGACCACCGAGGAAATCGCGGCCTCCGGCCGCACGCTCGCGGCGCTGTCGCAAGATCGTCAGCGCGTCGGCCTCCTGATCGAGGAGCGCCAGAAGAAGCAGGCCGAGACTGAACGCGCGCTGCAGACCGAGCGGCAGCGCGCGACCGACCTGTCGCGCCGGGCCGACAATCTCAAGGATCTGATCGCCAAGCTCGAGCAGGATGCGGCCCGGGCCGGCCGCCTCAACACGGCGACCCAGAACGAGGCGGGACGGCTCAGCCCGGCGATCGCCTTCGCGACCGCCAAGGGCATGCTGCCGCTGCCGGTCAATGGCGTGAAAATTCGCCAGTTCGGGGCCGCCGATCGCCTCGGCAGCACCGAAAAAGGTCTGTCAATCGCCACCCGCTCCGGCGCCCAGGTGACCGCGCCCTGCGACGGCTGGGTCGTCTATTCCGGACCGTTCCGTTCCTACGGGCAACTCTTGATCCTCAACGCCGGCGGCGGGTATCATGTCTTGCTTGCCGGAATGGAACGCATATCTGTTGATCTCGGCCAGTTCGTCCTGACCGGGGAACCTGTGGCGGTAATGGGCGCAGGGGCGCAGACGGCGGCTCTGGTATCGGTCGGTTCAAGTCAGCCGGTTTTGTACGTCGAATTCCGTAAGGACGGGACTCCCGTCGATCCCAGCCCGTGGTGGGCAAACGATAGCGAGAAGGTTCGCGGATGATGCGCAAGACTTCCCTGGTTCTCCTTGGTGCAGCAGCGGGCGCTGCCCTGACATTGCTGATCTCTCAGCCGCCCATGGTGTTCCTGGGCGCGGCCGCCAAGGCGGCGGTGGCCGATACCTACCGGCAGCTCAATCTGTTCGGCGACGTGTTCGAGCGGGTGCGCTCCGACTACGTGGAGAAGCCCGACGACGGCAAGCTCGTCGAATCGGCGATCAACGGCATGCTCCAGGGGCTCGACCCCCACTCGAGCTACATGGATCCGAAGAGCTTCAAGGACATGCAGATCCAGACCCGCGGCGAGTTCGGCGGGCTGGGCATCGAGGTCACGATGGAGGACGGCCTGGTGAAGGTCGTCGCCCCGATCGACGACACGCCGGCGCACAAGGCCGGCGTC
>Ga0209466_1000043_pt1 | contig 25786 bp, 27 predicted proteins | sample PanSoiPlo30MoBio_FD_188323 | JGI IMG/M metagenome (GOLD analysis project Ga0209466, IMG submission 188323) | Tropical forest soil microbial communities from Panama analyzed to predict greenhouse gas emissions - Panama Soil Plot 30 MoBio (SPAdes)... | ecosystem: Environmental > Terrestrial > Soil...
TCTGGCCGTTTAGCGCAGAGAGATCGGGGTTCGCCGAGTAGTCCACGGCGCCTGCGCTCGTAATGGTGGCCGGCGTCGCCGCCACCGCCATCTGGTTCAGCGCGACGTTGACCGAGCCGGTCACTGCACCGCCGGAGAACGTCAGATTCTTCAACGAGGCGGTGCCGATCGTCGTGGCATCGACCGTATAGGACGCGCCCTTGAACGAGGCGTCCTGGCGGGCCTGGCTGATGGTCGCCTGCATCGACTCGACCGTCTTGGTGATGGAGGTCAGGCCGTTGTCGGCGGCTTCCAGCGTCTTGATGCCGTTGGACATGGCATCGAGCAGGCTGGACAGGTCCGACGCGCGCGACGACAGCGACGACGAGGTGAAGAAGTTCGTCGGGTTGTCGAGGGCGGAGTTGACCTTCTTGCCGGTGGCAAGGCGGTTCTGGGTGATGGACTGGAGAGCGGCGGTGTTCTGCAGAGCAAGGAGGTTCTGCCGGACGCCTGCCGAGAGGGTGATGTTGGAAGCCATTGTCGTGAACCTTTCTGGTCTTGTGGCCGTACTGGCTCGTTGGCCCTACTGGCCGTTACACACATGCCGGGCTTTCAGACCGGCGCCCGGAAATTGGCACGACGTTTCGTAATCGCGCGTAAAAGGACATGGTTAAGGAGAAGCTTACGGACGCCTCCCGAGTACCCGGCTGATCGCGCTTGGCCCTTGATATTGCAATCGAATGCAAATTCACCCTGCATCAAAGGGCATTAATCCGGGTTCCTACGTAGCGTTACCCGCCAAGCGGCCTGTGCCGGCGTTAAAACCTGCGACGACGTGATTTTTGTCGTCCTTCGCCAACCGCCTCGGCCCGGATCAGCGCACGCCGCCGCCGCGGCTCCCGGGCGTCCGGCCGGACACCGGGCGGAGCCGCGCCGAAAGCAAAGGCCGCGCGTCCGACGGGAGGCGCGGGCCTGATGTCGTGGCCGATGCCGGGCGCCGCTCAGGCGGTGTTGTCGGTATCGGACGCGGCGTCGAGCGGGCTCTTGCCGTTTGCCATGGCGCGCGTATAGGCGCGCATGCGCATCAGCGCGGCATCCGGCACCTGGCGCTGCACCTGGCCGGTACGCACGTCGATGACGCGGAAGATCACCTCGCGGCTCTGCGGGTCGAGCACGAACTCGCGCGTCACATTGGTCTGCGCCGCGCCGTTGCGCGCCGGATCGTGGGCAGCCGAGCGGGCGGAATCGTTCGCCGCGGTCACGGTCTGGGACGGCGCCAGCGTGGTGGCGACGGCGGCGCGCACGGCGGCCGGCTCGAGCCGCACATAGGCGGCCTCGGCGCTGCCGGCGATCGGCCGAATGGTCAGCCCTGAATCCATGCCAGCCTCCTGCTGGTAGCACCCCGCGTCACGTTCTGTGCGGAACCTGTTACGGGTTTTACCGCACGCTAGCGCGTCCGGCTGAATCATCCGTTAGGGAAGGTGGTTAAATTAGCCCTGACGCAATTGCATAATTTGCACTGTGATTTGCGCCATGTGCACGCATGTGTTGTGTTTGACGACACTTAATGTGGTTGAAATCGAACGTCCCGTAGCCCGGATGGAGCGAAGCGAAATCCGGGATGGCCTGTCCACTGAACCTCGGATGGAATTCGCGCCGTCGAGACGGCAACGGCCAATGATATCGTAGCGAGCCAGCTCCCGGATTGCGCTTCGCTCCATCGGGGCTACCGGAATTCATCTCCACGCTCACCGAAGCCGGCCGCATCGGGTTCCTCAATGAGTCCCGCCCAGTCCTGCGGCAACCAGCCCTGCCTGACATAGCGATGGAACGACGAGAATGGCCAATGGCTCACGCGCGAAATGAGACCGTGCTTGACTGGATTGTAATGGATATAGTCCACGTGCCGGTCCAAATCCATTTCGTTGCGGATCGCGTGCTCCCAGAAACGGCTCTGCCACAACGCATACTCGCCGCGTCGATTGCGCTCGACCGGCAACCCACGCGAGACGACGTAGCGGCTGAACAGACTCTTGATCCGCCGCCAGCGGCCGGAGAAATCTGCATCTTCCTCCGGAAGCGTCATGATGATGTGCAGATGATCCGGAAGGATCACGACGGCATCGATGGTGAATGGGCGCTCCCCGCGAGTGATACGAAAAGCGCGTCGGAGCGAGACGATGTTGTCGACCAGAATGGACGAACGTCGGTCGGCGGCGGCGACGGTAAAGAAAAATGTTCCGCCGGGGACGAGGCTGCGCCGATAGTGGACCATCAGGGAAGCATAGCACGTTCACTCCCGTAACCCTGCGTGGAGCGCAGCGGAATGTGGGATAGGCCGCTCCCGGATTTCGCTTTGCTCCATCCGGGCTACGGTGCGTCACCGAGAGTCGCTCCCGGACTGCGCTCGCTCCATCCGGGCTACCGAGGTACGGCGCAAAGGCCGAGCGCCGCGCTCACTTCAGGTAATTGATCAGGCTGGTCTGGAACAGCATCGAAGTGGTCTGCAGCGAGGCCTGCAGGCGCGTGTTCATCACCAGCACCTTGGCGCCGATCTCCTCGATCGGCACGCCCTCGATGCCTTCGACCAGGCCGGCGAGCACGTTCTTGTTCTGCGCGTGGCGGTCGTTGGCGGCGTCGAGCGTGGCCTGCGCGGTGGCGAGGTCGGCCTCGATGTCGGCAATCTGCTGCTTGCCGGGCGCGTCGCTCAGGTTGTCGCCGACGCGGCTGGTGAGCGCCTGGTAACGCTCCTCGCCGTCGGGATCGGTAGGCGAGAACGTCATGGCGGCGAAGGCGGCGATGTTCTGCACTGCGTTGCGCGGCGCCTGCTCGTTGGCGCGCAGCCCGTACGGCACCGTGAGCGCGTCGTCGACGCGCGCCACCGCGGTGCCACGCGCCGGGTCGCTGCCGCCTTCGCCGGTGTACCAGAACACGGTGTCGGCAGGCGTGCCGGACACGAGCGTTGTGGCGGTGGCCGGGGGGCCGCTGACGCGGCGCGGCGGGTTGGCGTCATCGATGTTGAAGAAGTCGTTGGCCGCGGCCAGGGCGGACGCCGCCGACAGCGAGGTGCTTGCGAGCTTGCCCAGGCTCGCCGTCGCCGCGGCCTGCAGGTTGCCGGCGGTCAAGGCCGGCGTTGCCCCGATGGTGAACTCGTTGGGCCCGGGCGTCGCCGACGTCGTGGCGGTGAGCACGAGGTTCTCGTGCGAGCCGTCGGGCAGGTTCAGCGTGAAGGTGATCTTGTCGCCGGGATTGGGGTTGCCGGCGGTGAAGTCGACCGAGACCGAGGGCGGTGAGCCGCCAGGGCCGGTCACCGCGGCGTTGGCGAGCGTCGAGGTCACCGCGCCGAGCTTGAAGCCGAACGCCGAGCCAGCGACGTCCTCGCTCAAGGTGAACACATTGCCGGCAGCGGCCGGCGCCACGCGGCCGAGGCCGCCGAAGCCGCCAAGATCGGCCAGATTGCGCTCGGCCACGATCTGCTTGAATCCCGCGCGCACGCCGTCGCCGTCGAGGATGTTGTTGACGGTGTCGACCGCCGGCCGGTCGCCGGCGCGGCCGGAGAACAGGTAGCGGTCGCCGGCCTGGGTGTTGAGCAGGCCGAGCACCTCGTCGAGCTGCAACCGCGCGTTCTTCTGCGCCGTGGTCTGACCGGTATCGTCGAGCTCGTAGCCGGTGAGCCGCGCCGCGCTGCGCACGGTCTTGCTCAGGTCGTCGACGCGGGTGAGCGCCGTCTGCGCCAGGTCGATGCGCATGTTCAGCGTCTTGATGGTGTCGGTGTAGCTGTCCACCGCCGACAGCTTGGTGCGCAGGCCGACCGCCAGGCCGCGGTCGAGCCCGACGCCCGCATAGGTCTCCGACTTCTTGCCGGTGCCGAGCTGGCGCTGCAGGTCGGCGAGCCGCGCCCGCATGTCGACGACCGACTGCACCATCAGGGACGACGCGGAACCGATTCCGTTAATGCTCATGGACGCCTCACATCCGCATCAGCACGTCGAACAGCTCGTTGATCGTGCTCATGATCCGCGCATTGGCGGCATAGGAGTTCTGCAGCTTCAGCAGCGTCGCCATCTCGTTGTCGACGTTGACGCCGGACAGATCGTTGAAGCGCTGCTGCAGCGAGTTGACCACCAGCTGCTGGCCTTCCTTCAGGCTGGCGGCGCCCTGCGCGGCGTCGCCCTGCTGGCTGATCATCTGGCGCAGGTATTCCGGCAGCGAGCCGCTGAACGGTGCGGACGCCGTGCCGATGCCGGCGTCGGGCGAGTACGTGAGGCTGGTGCGCGTGAGCTGGTCGGAGATGAAGGTCGGCCGCGTCGGGTCGGCGCCCGGCGTGAGCGGCGAGGTCTGGAACACGACCAGGCGCGACGGATCGGCCATCAGGCCCGAATTGACCGTGATGCGGCCGGCGAAGCCGACGCTCTGCGCGCCGTCCACCCGGATGGCGCCTGTGTAGGGATCGGCGCCGTCGGTGAAGAACGGCAGCTGGGGGCTGCCGGATGTGAGGCTGGTCACCGTGCTGGTGGCGGAAGCGGCCGTGATGTCGATCTTGTTGGTGCCGCCGTCGTCGAGCATGCGCAGCACGTTGCCGGAGGGGTTGGAGAAGTCGAGGAATTGCGAGCCGAGCGCGACGTTGAGCTGCGCCACGACCGACGCCATGCCGCCCGCGAAGTTGACGCCGACGGTGCGGCGCGCGCCGTCGGGCGTGACCTCGTTGAGCGGCAGCGCGCCCGGATCGTCGACGCGGACGATGGTCACCTGGCGCAGCGCGCCGGTGGCGAGATCCTTGTAGGTGAGATCGATGTGGTTGCCGGGCGCCAGACTCCCGACGTCGAGATCGAAGCCGTCCTGAGCGCCGTTCACCGGCGTGCCGGCGATGGTGCGGTCGGACAGCGCGCCGGCCAGGGCGGCGGCGATCTGGTCGAGCTGCGCCTGCGCCTGCGGCAGGATCTGGTCGCGCATCTCGAGCAGGGCCGTGATCTTGCCGGAGCGGAACGCGTGAGACGCCACCAGGTCGACGCCGCCGCCGTTGGGCGTGGCAAGCGTAATGGTCCCGACGCCGCGTTCGGCCGGATCGGCGCTCCACGTCGTGCCGGCCGTGAGCATGCCGTGGGCGTCGAACGACAGCTTTGCGGCGTCGATGGCGACCAGCTGCATGCCCGAGCCGGTCGAGACGGAGATCTGGTTGTTCGTTCCCTGGGTCACGCGAATGTCCATCAGCTGCGAGAGCTGATTGACGTAGGAGTCGCGCTGATCCTGCAGCGCCGCTGCGGTGGCGTCCTTGCCCTGCGTCGCGGCGAGCTGCTTGTTGAGGTCGGCGATCTTCTGGATCGCCTCGTTGGCCTGGCGCACTGCGTCCGCAAGCTGGAGCTCGGCGTCGGTGCGCAGCGCCTGGATGTCCGACGTCATGCCGTTGAGGTGCTGGGTGAGCACCTGGGCGGTGCTCAGCACGATGCTGCGGGTCGAGGTGGAATCCGGCGTGGTCGACAGCGCCTGGACGGCGGACGTGAACTTGTTGAACGTAGTCTCCAGCGCCGCGTCGGAGCCGGGCTCGCCGTAGATCTGCTGGAGCCGCTGATAGAAGTCGGCGCGCAGGCCGGCATAGGCGGCGCCGGAGCCCTCGATCTGCAGCTGCTTCTGCACGTAGAGATCGAGCTCGCGATTGATGCCCTCGGTGCGGACGGCGATGCCGAAGTCACCGGCCGCGGTGGCGACCTGGCTCGTCGTCTTGCGCACATAGCCGTCAGTGTCGGCATTTGCCACGTTGCCGGCGACGACCGACAGCCCGGCCTGCGTCACCCGCAGGCCGGAGATCGCGGTATTGAGCGCCTGGGTCAGACTCATGACCGAACGACGTCCTTCAACGCATTACCGGCCGAACCTCAGCGGATCATGTTCAGCAGATCCTGCACCATCTGGTTGCCGGTGGTGATGATGCGGGTGTTCGCCGAGTAGGCCTGCTGCGTGATGATGAGCTTCGAGAACTCATCGGCGATGTCGGTGTTCGACCCTTCGAGCGCGCCGCCCACGATTTTTCCCGGCGCCCCGAAGATGGCGGGACCCGACTCGTCGGTGGCCGCGAAGGCGCCGCCGTCGAGCCGCTTGAGCATGTTCGGCCCGTTGAAGTCGGCGAGCGTGATCTCGGCGAGGTCGATGGTGCGGCCATTGGTGTAGCTGCCGATCACACGGCCCTTGTCATTGACCGACACGGTCTGCAGCTCGCCGGCCGGAAAGCCGTTCTGCTGGAGCTGGTTGGTCTGGACCACGCCGTTGGGGTCGGAGAACTGGGTGAGGCCGCCGGTGCCGTGCACGAGCTGGATGGTGCCGAGCGAGATCCCGTCCACCGTGACATTGGGCAGCGTCACGTTGGCGACCGTCGGGTTCATCTGGCCGTTGGCGTCGAACGTGTAGTTGATGCCCACGTTCTGCCAGGCGACGTCGGTGTTCGCCGGGTTGGAATTCACCTGGTAGAACAGGTTCCAGGTGTCGCTGCCGCCGTAGAGGGAACTGGAGACCTTGGCCCAGCGGAACTGGATGTTCACCGGCGCACCCGAGCTGTCATAGGCGGTGATCGCCTGGCCGCCCAGCGACTGGGCGATGAACGGGCTGATGTCCTGGCCGAGCACAACCTGGTTCGACGGCAGCGCCGTGAGCGTCTGCACGCCGAAGTTGGACATGCGCGTCGCGGCGGTGCCGCTGAGCGTGATGGTGTCGGTGATGGCGTTCGCCGTGATGGAGAGATTGCCATTGGCGTCGATCGAGGCGATGCCGCCATTGAGCGTGGGCGCAGGCGGGGTGAGCGCGGCGGTGAACTCGGCGAGCGTCGAGATTTCGCCGGGGCCGGTGCCGAACGTGAGGCTGGTGTTGCTGGCGCCGATGGCGATGTTGAGCGTGTCGCCCTGGCCGACCAGGCCGAGGTCGAGCAGGTTGCGCGAATTGTAGGCCTGCTCGGCGATGCCCAGGCGCGCGGTGGTGACGTCAGCAGACGCGGGATCGACCGAGAAGTCGACGTCGGGGTTGGCGGCCGCAAGCCGGAGCTTGTTGGTGCCGCCGGAGGTGTCCAGGGACGCCGTGACACCGGCCGCATTGAGGCCCGGGATGCCGTTGATCTTGTCGATGATGCCGGTGACCGGCGTGTTGAGCGTGTCGGTGTCGTTGATCGTGACGTCGTAGTTCGTGCCGTTCACCACGATGCGGAGAAGACCGCCATTGCCGGCACCGAATTGCGTCACGGTCGGGTTGGCGAACGTCCCGGTACCGGTGACGGCTGCGGTGACTTCCTGGACGTTGGCGCCGAAGCCGGTGACCTTGGCCGCCTGTGGCGGACCGGCGACGGGATTGGCCGAGAACGCCGCCGGATTGAGCAGCTCGGAGCCGGGAATGCTGGAATTGAGCGCGTCGGGTTTCGGAAATTTTGGCAGGTTGGCGCGGTACTCGATCTGGGTGGTGGCCTGCGCCGGCAAGAAGTCGTTCTGGAACTGCAGCAGCTGGGGCACGCTGCCGACCAGGTTGCCGGTGGTGGGGTCGACCGGAATGCCGAGCAGGTAATAGCCGGCGCCGTTGACCAGGAAGCCGTTCTTGTCGGTCTGGAAGTCGCCGCGCCGCGTGTAGATGTTGATGCCGTCGAACGACGGGCGGCCGTCGACGAAGCCGGACGGCTTCTGCACCACGAAGAAGCCCTCGCCGCTCACCGCCATGAAGGTGCCGACGGATGAGTTCTGCAGGTCGCCCTGAACGTTGTTGGTGGCACGCGAGCTCGCCGCCACGGCGCCGGCGGTCTGCCGCGTCGGCGGCGCGTCGCGCACCATGTCCTGAAAACTCGTCTCCGTGCGCTTGTAGGCCGTGGTCTGCGAATTGGCGATGTTGCCGGAAATGTTCTGCAGCGCATACGACTGCGCCTGCATGCCCGTCACGGCCGTGGTGAGAGCGTCGAAGATACCCATCGTGGTCTCCACTGCGTTCCGGGCGGCCCGCCGGAACCCCTGCCAAAGCCTCGCGGCCGCAACTCGGGCGTTCCCATCGCAAGCCCCGTGCCAGCAGGGATTTTATGGAGTTTCAATGAGTTAGGCAGGAGCCAAGGGCGACGCAACCGGTCTGGCCAGCGCAGATCTGCCTAGACCCGGCAAGAAGTGCCGGGCTGACGCCGTAGAGCGGGCAAAGGCGCGTGGCGCCGCGCACGCAACATGGGTGGCGACTGGATAGCGCCGTGCCCACCATTGTTTTACGCGGCCGCACGCGTGGGCACGGCGCGCATCGAACGCATCTCCGTGTGGAGATGCCTCGTTCGGCGCGCCTTTGCCGACCCTACGGCGCTGAACTCCGTAGCCCGGATGAAAGCGAAGCAAAATCCGGGATGGGCCCCGCTGATCATTTCAGGCTCGCAGATAGGCCGCTCCCGCATTTCCGCTGCGCTCCATGCGAGCTACGGAGAGGTCGTGCCGGGAATCTGCACCAGCTCCTTGAGCTGCGCCTCGGTGAGCGGCTGGCTGATGAACTTGAACCGCACGGCATCGGGCATCAGGTCGGCGAGGCCCATGACGCGGTCGGGAATCAGCATCTCCTTGGGGTCGAATTCGTCGCGGATGCGCTGCGCGTCCTCGAGGCTGATGCCGGCGAAGGCGGCGTAGATCTTGAGCGCCTCATCGCTGGCATACATCCAGTCGATGGTCTCGCGATAGGCGCGCATGAAGCGGGTGTAGACGGCGCGCTTGGACTCGAGGCTGTCCTTGTTGGCGATGATGGTGCGCACCGTGTGGCCCTTGACGAGCGGCAGCTCGTTGGCGCGCACGATCACGCGCACCTCGCCCTTGCGCAGCGCCTCCAGCCCGAGCGGCGGCGCCGACCAGCCGGCATCGACCTGCCCGGTCATCACCATGGTGAAGGTGGCGGGGCCGCCGCCGGTGGCGACCGGCTTGGCGTCCACCTTATAGTGGTCGATGAGCGCCAGCACGTTGGCATGGGTCGAGGCCCCGACGGTGGAGAACGCAATGGTGCGGCCGCTCATGTCGGCCATGGACTTGACCGGCGAATCCTTGCGCACGAACCAGTAGGCGTCCTCGCCGATCGACTCCGAGCCGATGATGCGGATCGGCGCGCCCTTGGCATAGGCTCCGAGCACGCCGAGCGTGCCGACCGACACGCCGATGTCGGCGCTGCCGGCGATGACCGCCTGCATGGTCTGGCCGGCGCCGTCGGTATAGAGAATCTCCAGATCCAGTCCGTGCTTGGGAAAAATGCCGCCGCGCATGCCGAGGTCGGCCGGCGCGCCGTGCCAGATTCCGCGCTGTCCGATGGCGAGCTTGAGCTTGTCGGCGGCATCGGCGGCGGTTGTCGCGAGCAATGTCGTGATGGCAAGAACTGCGGTGGCAATGCGTTTCATTGTGCCCTCCCTGTAGCCCCGATGAAGCGTAGCGTAATCCGGGACAGGCCGCTCCCGCATTCCGCTTCGCTCCCTGCGGGCTACGGGAGCCAAGGGTGGGCAGGTGCCCGCTGAAACGAAAATAGCCGGGCGTCGCCGCCCAGCCCTTTCAATTGCGTGCGGGGTGCGTCGGCCGGGCCGAAGGCTACGCCGATCCGTCGGGCACGAACTTCATGGCGACGCCGTTCATGCAGTAGCGCTGGCCGGTGGGCGGCGGGCCGTCGTTGAAGACGTGGCCGAGATGGCCACCGCAGCGGCGGCAATGGACCTCGGTGCGCAGCACTAGCAGCGAGCGGTCATCCGAGGTGCCCACCGCGTTGGCCAGTGGCGCATAGAAGCTCGGCCACCCGGTGCCGCTCTCGAACTTGGTGTCGGAGGAGAACAGCAGCAGGTCGCAGGCCGCGCAGGCGAAGGTGCCCTTGCGCTTCTCGGCATTGAGCGGACTGGTATATGGCCGCTCGGTGCCGTGCTGGCGCAGCACCTTATATTGCGCCGGGCTCAAGCTCTGCCGCCATTCGGCGTCGCTCTTCTCGATCTCGAACGGTTCCGCCGCCTTGACGGCGCCGCCGCGCAACCAGCTCAGGCCTGCGATCACGGCCACACCTCCCACACCCGAAAGAAGCAATCGACGATTGATCATATGTTTCCTCCGTAGGGAATCTGCCACGCCGCTCTCATCGCGGTGCGCGCCAGTGGGCTACGATTCCCCGTTTTTCTTGCCCCACAGCTGCTCTAGGCGCTTATCGCGGCCGCAGTTGTAGCGGTAGAATTTATAGCGCACCGGATTCTTCTGGTAGAAATCCTGGTGGTAGTCCTCGGCCACGTAGAACGCGCCGGCCGGTGAGATTTCGGTCTGCACCGGCTCCTTGAAGCGCTTCTGCACGGCCTGGCGCGACGCCTCCGCCAGCCGGCGCTGCTCCTCGTCGTGATAGAAGATGCCGGCACGGTACTGCTCGCCGTGGTCGCAGAACTGCGCGTTCTTGGCCAGCGGATCGTGGTTGTGCCAGAACACGTCAAGCAGCTTCTCATAGGAGACCTTGGCCGGGTCGTACGCGACCTTGACCGCCTCGGTGTGGCCGGTGCCGCCAGCCGAGACCTGCTGGTAGGTGGGGTTCGCTACGCGGCCGCCGGTGTAGCCCGAGGTGGTGCTGATCACGCCTTCGACCTTGTCGAAGTCGGCTTCGACGCACCAGAAGCAGCCGCCCGCGAAGGTGGCGACGGCGGACTTTGCCGGCGGCGCCGGCGTCTGGGCCGGCGCGGCGACCGGGATGATGGCCGCGAGCGCGGACAACGCCGCAATGGCGATCAATCGCATGATGGTCCCGGGTTCCCTCTGGTTGCCGCCATGTGGCTGGCGTTTGCCGCCATATGGCCATTGACATACGGGCCGCCAACCCGCCACGACACTCAATTGATCTCACGTTCGCGCGACTTTGTCGCGTGATTCAACGGCTGGCGGCCGCCGGCCGCCGACCACCGGAGCCAGGATGCGTTTCGAAGGAACCAGCGGCTACGTCGCGACCGAGGATCTCAAGGTCGCGGTCAATGCCGCGATCACGCTGGAGCGCCCGCTGCTGGTCAAGGGCGAGCCCGGAACCGGCAAGACCGTGCTGGCGCTCGAGGTCGCCAAGGCGATCGGCGCGCCGCTGATCGAGTGGCACATCAAGTCGACCACCAAGGCGCTGCAGGGACTCTACGAGTACGACGCAGTGTCGCGGCTGCGCGACAGCCAGCTCGGCGATGCGCGCGTGAAGGACATCCGCAACTACATCAGGCGCGGCAAGCTGTGGGACGCATTCGTGTCGGACGAGCGGCCGGTGCTCCTGATCGACGAGATCGACAAGGCCGACATCGAGTTCCCCAACGACCTGCTGCAGGAGCTCGACCGCATGGAGTTCTTCGTCTACGAGACGGCCGAGACCGTCAAGGCGCGGCGGCGGCCGATCGTGGTCATCACGTCTAACAACGAGAAGGAGCTGCCCGACGCATTCCTGCGCCGCTGCTTCTTCCACTACATCCGCTTTCCCGATGCCGACACCATGCGCGCCATCGTCGACGTGCATTTCCCCGGCATCAAGCAGCGGCTGGTGGGTGAGGCGCTGAGAATTTTTTACGAGATCCGCGAGGTGCCGGGCTTGAAGAAGAAGCCGTCCACCTCCGAACTGCTCGACTGGCTGAAGCTGCTCCTGGTCGAGGACATCACGCCCGAGACGCTGCGCGAGCGCGATCCGAAGAAGCTCATCCCGCCGCTGCACGGCGCGCTTCTGAAGAACGAGCAGGATGTGCACCTGTTCGAGCGCCTCGCCTTCCTGGCGCGGCGCGAAGGACGCTGACCGCGGCGGACAGGCCGGCGGCGGCCACCGCGTTTTGATTTGCCTCAATGTCGGCGCGGCGGTAGACACGACATTATTTCACGCAACGAATTTGAGGGAGCCGCTCGCCGCGGGCGGCGGCGTTGCCGGCATCTTTCTGCCGGCCCACGGAGGCACGCATGACCACACTTGCCGTCGACAAGAATGGGCTGCAATCGAAGCTTTTGTGGGCGGCCGTGGCCGCGCTCGGCGCGGTCTCGCTCGCCATCGTGGCGCTGAGCCGGGGCGAGAGCGTCAACGCCGCATGGCTGGTCGCCGCGGCGGTGTGCGTCTACCTCGTCGCCTACCGCTTCTACGGGCTGTTCATCGCCAACAAGGTGCTGGGCATCGATCCGACGCGGCCGACGCCAGCCTACCGCCACAACGACGGCCTCGATTACGTGCCGACCAACCGCTACGTCCTGTTCGGTCATCATTTCGCGGCCATCGCCGGCGCCGGCCCGCTGGTCGGTCCGGTGCTGGCGGCGCAGATGGGCTACCTGCCCGGCACGCTCTGGATCCTCGCCGGCGTGGTGTTCGCAGGCGCCGTGCAGGACATGGTCGTGCTGTTCCTGTCGACCCGGCGCGACGGACGTTCCCTGGGCGACATGGTGCGCTCCGAGATGGGGCCGGTCGCCGGCGCCATCGCCGGCATCGGCGTGCTGCTCATCTGCATCATCATCCTGGCGGTCCTCGCCCTGGTGGTGGTGCAGGCGCTGGCCGGCAGCCCATGGGGCGCCTTCACGGTGTTCTGCACGGTACCGATCGCCTTCATCATGGGCATCTATGGCCGCTTCATCCGCCGCGGCCGTGTCCTGGAAATGTCGCTGATCGGCTTCGTGCTGCTGATGGCGGCGCTCGTCTACGGCCGCACCGTGTCGGAGACGCCCGAGCTCGCCAAGTATTTCCATCTGAGCGGGCCGACGCTGGCGCTGATGATCATCGGCTACGGCTTCGTCGCCTCGGTGCTGCCGGTATGGCTGCTGCTGGCGCCGCGCGACTATCTCTCCACCTTCATGAAGGTCGGCGTCGTCACGCTGCTGGCAATCGGCATCGTGATCGTGCGCCCCGACATGCAGATGCCGGCGGTCACCCGCTTCATCGACGGCAGCGGCCCGGTGTGGGCCGGCAGCCTGTTCCCGTTCCTGTTCATCACCATCGCCTGCGGCGCCGTGTCCGGCTGGCACTCGCTGATCTCTTCGGGAACGACGCCGAAGATGATCGAAAACGAGGGGCAGATTCCCTTCATCGGCTACGGCGGAATGCTGACAGAATCGTTCGTCGCCATCATGGCCCTGATCGCCGCCTCGGTGCTGCAGCCGGGGGTCTATTTTGCCATGAACAGCTCGGCCGCGATCATCGGCAGCGACGCCACGCAGGCCGCGCAGGTCATCGCCAACTGGGGTTTCGTGGTGACGCCCGAGATGCTGACGCAGGTGGCGCACGATATCGGCGAGATCAGCATCCTATCGCGCACCGGCGGCGCCCCCACGCTGGCGGTCGGCATGGCGCAGATCCTGTCCGGCTTCCTCGGCGGGCAGGCCCTGATGGGCATCTGGTACCACTTCGCCATCCTGTTCGAGGCGCTGTTCATCCTCACCACGGTGGACGCCGGCACGCGCGTGTGCCGATTCATGATCCAGGACCTCGTGGGCAACGCCGTTCCGGCCTTCCGCGAGACCAAGTCGTGGACCAACAACCTGATCGGCTCCGGCCTCGCCTGCCTGCTGTGGGGCTATTTCCTGTATCAGGGCGTCATCGATCCGCTGGGCGGCATCTGGACCTTGTGGCCGCTGTTCGGCACCTCCAACCAGATGCTGGCGGCGATCGCGCTCATGCTGTGCACCGTGGTGCTGTTCAAGATGAAGCGCCAGCGTTTCGCCTGGGTGACCATCGTGCCGGCGTCATGGCTGGTCGTGTGCACCGTGACGGCTGGTCTGGAAAAAGTGTTCCATCCCAACCCGGCCATCGGCTTCCTCGCCCACGCCAGGCGATTTGCCGACGCCCTGGCGGACGGAAAAGTGCTGGCGCCGGCCAAGTCGGTGACCGAGATGAGCCGCATCGTCTTCAATGACTATGTGGATGCCACGCTCGCTGCCGTGTTCGTGGCCGTCGTCCTGTCCATCGTCGTGTTCGGCGTGATCAGCATCCGCCGGGCGCTCGGAACTTCGGCACCGACCGCAGTCGAGATCGAATTCGCCGGCGCCGCCGTCGCCGGCGCGGGAGGACGCCATGTCTAACATCCTGATGCTCAAGGAGTGGAGCGTGCGCACGGCGCGGCTGATGGTCGGCATCCCCGACTATCAGACCTATGTCGAGCACCGCCGCACGAACCATCCGGATGAGCCGGTGATGACCTACGAGGAGTTTTTTGTCGAACGCCAGGAGGCGCGCTACGCGGTCGGCAAAGGCCGCTTCCGGGGTTGCTGCTGACGCGCACGTCGCGGCGCCGCGCAAAGCGCAATGCCGTCATGGGCAGGCGGGAATCTCCTGCGTCACGTCGCGGCCCGGAACGACGGTGCGCAGGTCGACGTCGCGCGCCACCGGCACGTAGCCGCCGGTCTCCGCCGTCTTGAGATAGGTGGTGATGTAAACCGGCCGATCCGGCAGGTCGCCGGCGCGGCAGGCATCCGGCCGCACCGTGATCGTGAGATTCCCGCCGCGGCGCCCGCTCGCCTCCTGCTTCTTTTTCAACGCGTCGCGAAACGCCGCGAGCCGACTGGCTTCGGCGGGATCAAGGCGATAGGCGAAGATCTGCGTATTGGGCTCAAGCTCGGCATGCAGCGCCACAACGTCAGCCGGGTCAGAGACCTCGCGCATCACAAAGTCCTGCGTGTTCTCCTCCCCGTTGGCGAGTTTTACGCCGATGCGTAAGGCAACGCCGGCGGGCTTGAGTTTCAGCACGCGCGGCAGTTTCACCGCCGCGCGCAGCTGCGCCGGATCGGTGGCGGCGAGATCGGCGCGCGCCAGCCGGATCATCGATGTCACCGGCATGTGGCCGCAGCCAGCGAGCAGGAACGCGATGGCGAGCAGGACCAGGCGGATCATGAATAAAAATTACATTCATTTTTTATCGTTTGACAATAATTTTTAAATGTTGAAATATGTGCCAAGTGGCCAGACTCAGGAGATCTCCATGTCCCACGCCACGATGCACGGCAGCGCCTCTGTCGCTCTCACCGGACGCCGTCTACGCGGGCGCATCGCGTGGATCTGCCGCGGCGTGCGCGTCGCGGCGCTTGTGTGGATCGGCTGGATTGCCGTCATGGCCCTGATCACGTGGAGCAACCCCACGACGGTCCTCGACACCTATGGGCGGCTGGTGGGAGCCGATCTCACCGGCGTGTCGACTGCACGCTATGCGCTCGCCTGCGCCATCGTGGCGGCCAGCATGGGCATGGCAGCCATCATCGTGTTCTGCGTCTGGCAGCTGTTCGGCACCTACCTGGCCGGCCGCGTGTTCACGGTCGATGCCGCGCTGTGGCTGCGCCGCACCGGTTTCGTCGTCGTGGCGGCGGTGGCCTTCGCCGTTCTCGCGCGCGTTCTCATCACCAGTATTTTCGCCGGCAGGCTGATGGTGGTGGTGGCGACATATGGGCCGCTGGTACTGCCGCAAGATCTGCTGCACCTGATCTTTGCGCTGTTTCTCCTGGCGCTCGCCCACATCCTCAAGGCAGCGGCCGAGATGGCCGACGACCACGCGCAGATCGTGTGAGGCGCAGCATGATGCCGCAGCATGTTTTGTGCGAACCCGCGAATGAGGAGACCACGCCATGTCGCACGCCATGACGCATTCCGGCTCGCTGACTCCACGCCCGTCTGACCTGCGCGGGCGCATTGCCTGGATCTGCCATGGCGTGCGCATCGCCGCAGTGGTGTGGATCGGCTGGATCGTCGTCATGGTGCTCGTCACCTGGAGCAACAAGGCGATGGTCCTGGAAAACTACGGGCGGTTGTTGGCGCTGGATGTCTCGGGCGTGTCGACTGCCAGCTACGCCGTTGCCTGCGGCATCGTGGCGGCCGACCTGGTGGTGGTAGCGGTCATCGTGTTTTGCATCTGGCGGCTGTTCGGCACCTATCTGGCCGGGCGCGTCTTCACCACCGATGCCGCGCTGTGGCTGCACCGCACCGGCGTGGTCATCGTCGCGGCCGTGGTCGTCGACGTGTTCTTCCGCATCCTCATTGCCAGCATTTTCGCCGGAAAGCCGGTGATCTTCGGGCGGTACGGCCCGCTCGTGATGCCACAGGATCTCCTCCACCTGATCTTCGCCCTCTTCGTGCTGGCGCTCGCCCACATCTTCAAGGCGGCGGCCGAGATGGCGGACGATCACGCGCAGATCGTGTGAGGCCCAGCATGGCCATCGTGGTCAATCTCGACGTCATGCTGGCGCGGCGCAAGATGCGGTCGAAGGAACTGGCCGAGCGCATCGGCATCACCGAGCAGAACGTGTCGCTGCTCAAATCCGGCAAGGTCAAGGGCGTGCGGTTCGACACGCTCGAACGCATCTGCGCCGCCCTCGACTGCCAGCCAGGCGACATTCTCGAATATCGGCCGGACGAAGCCGAAACGTCGCCGATCGGGTTGCGCGCCTGATGCATGGCGCGGCCCGGTCCCGCGCGAGGTCGAGGCTGGCGCCGTGTCGACGGGCGATGGGGCGACGATCAGGCCTCCTGGTGTCGCTGCTGGCGCATGCCACGGCCGTCCTGGCGCTCATTCTGGCCAAACCGATCGTTACCCCGCCGGCAGGCATCCAGGCCATCGAGGTCTCCATCGTCATGGGCTCGCCGGCCATCACCGCCCTTCCCGCCCGGCCGCCGCTTGAGTCACCGTCCGAGCGGCTTCATGCCGACGCCCCGCATGCGACCGAACCGGTCGACGCCGCCGATGCGGCACCGGCGGCGAACTGGGTCGCGGCTCCGACTTCGGCGCTGGGCCGCATGCCGGCGATGTCAAAGCTCTACGCCGCGCTCTACGGCAAGGTGGCGATCGACTGGGGCCTGACCGGTGCGCTGGATTGCCTGGCTTTCGACAATGGTGGGCGCACTGCCGCTGCCAGCGATCCGGCGCAGCAGCAGACCTGCAAGGCGCAACTTCTCGCGATCGCGCGCCCGGCGTCGCCCGCCAGACGCGACAAGAACTATGACCCGATCGAGCCGACGTCGCTGCACAATATCAATTGGGTCCCGGTTCTCACCGATTGGGACATTCTACTGGGCGGGATGGCGCGCTGATGGCGCGCAACGGCGCACCTCCATCCTGGCGGCCTCCTGCTTCTGATGTTCGGCCTGTTTGCGCTGGCGCTGGCCCAAAACGATCTAGTCGCCGGATTGCTGAATCGACATCAGATAGGCGGCAATCGCCTGCGCGTCGCGGCGCTTGAAGCGGAACGTCGGCATGTCCGGGTGCCCGACCATCAGACCCTCGCGCAGCCGGGTGACGAACGACTCGAAATCCATCGTGCGCGCGAGCCGCCGGAACGCTGGAGCATTGGGGTGGCGGCTCTCCCCCGCCGCGCCAACGGCATGACACCCGGCACAGGATTGCTGGACCTGGGCGTGGCCGCGCTCGATCTGGCTGAGTTGGGCACTGGCGGCACCGGCAGGGGCCATGAGCGCGAGCAGCGCGATGGTCAGTCGCATCGCCATTCCATCCGGCCGCATGGCGACGCTCGGCTTCGCCCGCTCACTCGCCTGACCGGCGCGCCGCCAAGGCGCCGTGCGCCGACGATTTGGCGCCGGCACGGCGCTTGCGCTTGTGGGGCGCCTCGACCACGGCCTCGTCCGGCTCGGGCGGCACGCGCGCGGGGTCCTCCGCCAGCCGCGCCGTCTCCTCGGCAATGTGCTGCGCTGCCTCCTCGGCCGCAATATGCGCCGCCTGTTCGCTCGCCTCGCGCGCCGCCAGCTCCTTGGCAAGCCGCGCCGCGTCTTCGCCCGCGCGGCGCTCCTCCTGCTCCGCCACCGCCTGGGCCTTTGCGGCGGCACGGCGCTCCTCTTCCGCTGCCGCCAGCCGTTGCGCGTGCGCCGCGATTTGGTGGCGCGCGTCCTCGGCGGCGCGGGCGGCAAAAGCCTCGCGGCGCCGGCGCGCCACAATACGGCGCCGGGCGAGTTCCTCGTCGAGCGCGTCGCTCGCGCGCATGACCCAGAACAGCGCCTGCGCGGTGGCGCGGCCGAGGGCGCCGCCGGCATAGACGAGGTCGTAGGAGGCGAACTGCCGCCAGCGATCGTCGCCTTCGGCAATGGCGCGGGCGATCAGTTCGCCCGCCATGGCGCTGGTGCTGAGCCCGCGGCCCCCAAACGCGGTCGCCACCCACAGGCCGGGCGACACCTCGCCGATCTGCGGCATCTTGTGCACCGCGTAGCCCATGGTGCCGGCCCAGGCGTGGGTGATCTCGATCTTGCCGAGCTGCGGAAAGACTTTTGCGATGTCGCCGCGGATGATGTTCTTCAGCCGGCGCGGCGCCTCGCGGCGTGCCGACAGGCGGGCGCCCCACAAGAGGCGGTTGCCGTCGACGATGCGGTAATAGTCGCCGGCGTGGCGGGTATCGACGACCGCGCCGGCATAGGACATCGCCTCGTCGAGCCGCTCAAGCGGCGCCGTGGTGCCGATATAGCTGGTGACCGGCAGGACGGAGTCGGCGACCGGCGGCATCAGCGGGCTCAGGTGGGCGCTGCCGGCGAATACCACGTGGGCGGCGCGCACGCGGCCGGACGGGGTGGTGACGCGCTTGCGCACGCCGGCCGGATCGATCTCGAGCGCACGCGTGTTCTCGAAGATTTTTGCCCCCGCCTCTTCCGCCGCGGCGGCCAGGCCGAGGGCATAATTGAGCGGATGGATGTGGAACCCGCTGGGCAGATGCAGGCCCTGGAAGTAGCACTTGCTCTTCAGCGCCTCGCGCACGCGCTCGGTCGGCCAGAGCTCTACCTCGGTGCCGAGCCGGTCGCCAATCAGTTCGGCCTGGCTGAGCATGCGGTCGGCGTGGTCGATGCGCTGCACCGTGAGCCAGCCGTCGACCGGGCTCACGCCCGCCATGGCGGTCTCGCGGATGGTGCTGCGCACGTAGTCGACGCCGCCGGCCGACAGGATCCACAAGGCCCGCGTGCGCTCGAAGCCGACCCGCTCGATGATGCGCTCGGGTGTTTCGGCAAAGCCCGGCGCCACGATGCCGGCATTGCGGCCGGACGCATCCCAGGCGACACGGTTGGCCTCCAGCACCGCCACCGACCAGCCACGCCGGGCCAGTTCGCGCGCCGTGGTGAGGCCGGCCAGGCCGCCGCCGATCACGCAGACATCTACATCCAACTCATAGACGAGCCGGTCTCGTTCTGGCGCGGCCAGCATGGTTGCGGCATACCAGCTTGGCCCGTACACGGATTCGGTCATTCTGGCATCCTCGGCCCTCCGGTCTCATAGGGCGCGGGAACGGCCATTTCCAGGCATGAGGTAAATTTATCCGCAGGCGAATGCGGCAGAATCTGGTTTGAGTTACAACGTAAACACGGGTTTTGGCCTTAAGCTTAAATGCCACGCGGGATTTTTGCGGAAAGGAAACCAAATCGAGGCATTGTCAGGCGATCAGGCAGGCCTGGATGTTGCCGTCGGGCCGAAACGAGGAGGGGCGGATGCGCTTCAAGGTCAAATGGCGGGTGCGGGACGAAGGGCCCCTGGCGCCGGAGGTGTTCGAAACCGAGGACGCGGCGAAGGAACGGGTGCGCCAGCTCCTGGCCGAGCATCGCGACCAGGTCACTGTCGACGTGTGGAACGAGCAGGAGACCTGGCAGATCGTCAGTCCGGCCGGGGTCGCGGAGTGGTCCAAGGCCTGACAGCACGTGACATTCCGTCTGGCGGTGTGCTGCTGAAACATTCCCATGGCCCGGGTATAAGGGTGCCATGCGCCGCCTGATGCTGCTTCGCCATGCCAAGTCCGATCGCTCCGACCCGGGGGCGCGCGATCACGACCGCGTGCTCAATGCGCGGGGGCGCGAGGCGGCGCCGCGCATCGGCGCTTACATGGCGAGCCACGGCCTCAAGCCCGATCTGGTGATCTGCTCCACGGCGACGCGGGCGCGCCAGACCTGGGACCTGGTCGGCGCAGCCTTCGGCAAGCCGCCCGCGACCGTGCTCGAGGAACGCATCTACCGCAACGATCCGGCCATCCTGCTCGACCTGGTGCGGCAGACCAAATCCGCCGTGCACAGCCTGCTCCTGGTCGGCCACAATCCGAGCTTCCAGATGTTCGCCGACCTCATGACGGCGAGTGGCCACGGTGACGCGCGCCAGCGCCTGCGCGAAAAATTCCCTACGGCGGCCCTGGCGGTCATCGACTTCGCGGTCGACGCCTGGGATCGGGTGCATGCGCATTCCGGTCGCCTCGACCGGCTGATCACGCCGCGCCTGCTCGAGGCCGCGCCGGATTGAATCCGCCTGGCAGAAGTGGCCGCCAAGTCCGCAACATGCCAGAACAATCGGTCATGCCGACGTTGCGCACGCTGCTCGACGAAGCCCGCCTCACGGCGCGGGCGCTGGTCGAGTATGCGGGCGGCCTCGTGCACCCCACGGTGCGGCTCGGTGTCACCGGCCTCACCCAGGCCGGCAAGACCGTGTTCATAACGGCGCTGGTGCACAACCTGCTGCAAGGCGGGCGGCTGCCGGTGTTCGAGGCGTTCAGTTCCGGCCGCATCGCCCGTGCCCGGCTGGAGCCGCAGCCGGACGACGCGGTGCCGCGTTTCGACTACGAGTCGCACATCCATTCCCTGATCGACGCGCGCCGCTGGCCCGAGTCGACGCGCCGCATCAGCGAGCTGCGCCTCATGCTCGACTACCAATCGACCAGCGGGCGCGCGCGCACGCTGACGCTCGACATCGTCGACTACCCGGGCGAGTGGCTGCTCGACCTGCCGCTGCTCGATAGGAGTTACGCCGACTGGTCGGCCGAGACCCTGAAGCTGTCGCGCCAGGGGCCGCGGGCAAAGCTGGCGGAGGCCTGGCATGCGCATCTCGCCACGCTGAAGCCGGAGGACGCCGAGGACGAGCAGGCGGCGCTGACCGCGGCCCGGCTGTTCACAGCGTATCTCAAGGCCGGCCGCCACGAGCGCTACGCCATGAGCCTGCTGCCGCCCGGCCGCTTCCTCATGCCGGGCGATCTCGCCGGCTCGCCGGCGCTCACCTTCGCGCCGCTCGAGCTGGCGGGCAGCGGCGCGGCGCCCGCCGGCTCGCTGTGGGCCATGATGGAACGCCGCTACGACGCCTACCGGCAGGTCGTGGTGAAGCCGTTCTTCCGCGAGCATTTTGCCCGCCTCGACCGCCAGATCGTGCTGGTCGATGCGCTGGCGGCGCTCAACGCCGGACCGGCGGCGCTGCGCGACCTCGAGGCGGCGCTCGCCGCCATCCTCGACTGTTTCCGCGCCGGCAGCCGCTCGTGGCTCAGTACCATATTCCGACCGCGCATCGACCGTATCCTGTTCGCCGCCACCAAGGCCGACCACCTGCACCATGCCAACCACGACCGGCTGGAAAGAATTCTTGCGCGCATGACGGAGCGCGCCATTGCCCGCGCGGAATTCGCCGGCGCCACGATCGACGTGGTGGCGTTGGCCGCCGTGCGGGCGACGCGCGAGGCGATGGTGGCGCGCGGGCGCGAACGGCTACCCTCGATCATCGGCATTCCGATTGCCGGCGAACGGGTTGGCGAAAAATCTTCCCAAGATGCGTTCGACGGCGAAAGCGAGGCCGTGATGTTTCCCGGCGATCTGCCCGACGACCCGGCGGCGCTGTTCGCCGAGGACGCTGCGGCGTTCAAGGGCCTGACCACGGCGGCCGCCGGCGAGACCGACTACCGTTTCCTGCGCTTTCGCCCGCCGCGGGCGGATGGAAATCCCCCTCACCTTCCCCACATTCGCCTCGACCGCGCCCTGCAATTCCTGCTCGGAGACTTTTTGGCATGAGCCAGCCACGCCGCCCGGCCGCCTTCCGGCTCGACGATCCGCACGTCGTGCTCGCCGAACCGGACGAGCCGCGCCCGCGCGCGGCGCGCGGCACCGTGCTGGTGACGCCCCAGCCCGACCCGGCGCTGCTGCCGGTGCCCGTGGAGGTGCCGCAGCCGCGGCGACGCCGCCTGCCGTGGGGGACGCTGTTCTGGTCGGCGCTCGGCGGCCTCGTCACGCTCGGCCTCGGCCTGGCCGTGACCCGGCTGATCGAGGACCTGCTCGCCCGCGCCCCGAGCCTCGGCTATCTGGCGCTGGCGCTCGCCGTGCTGGCTTGCGTCGCGCTTGCCGCCGTGGTCGGCCGCGAGGTCGCCGGGCTCATGCGGCTCAACGCCGTGGAGCGGCTGCGCGAGCGCGCCGAAGCCGCCCTGGCCGCCGACGACCGCGCGGCCGCCGGAGCGGTCGTGCGCGACCTCATCGCGGTCGAGCGGGTGGAGCCGCGGCTCGCCCGCGCGCGCGCCGACATGCAGGCGCATCTGGGCGACATCATCGACGGCGCGGACCTGGTGCGCCTGGCCGAGCGCGAGTTGATGGAGCCGCTCGACCAGGAGGCGCGGCGGCTGGTGGCCGGCGCCGCCAAACGCGTCTCGGTGGTGACGGCGGTGAGCCCGCGCGCCGCCGTCGACATGGCCTTCGTGCTGTTCAGCGTAGTGGTGCTGGTGCGCCGGCTCGCCGACCTCTACGGCGCGCGGCCGGGCGCGCTCGGCCTCATCCGGCTCCTGCGGCTCACGCTGACGCATCTCGCCGTGACCGGCGGCATGGCGGCGAGCGACAGCCTGATCCAGCAGATGCTGGGCCACGGCGTGGCGGCAAAGCTGTCGGCGCGGCTGGGCGAAGGCGTGCTCAACGGACTGCTCACCGCGCGGCTCGGCCTGGCGGCGATCGAGGTGTCGCGGCCGCTGCCGTTCGCCGCCCTGCCACGGCCGTCAGTCAGCGATCTTGCCGGCGATCTGCTGCGCCGGCGGGACAGCGAGGACACAACCGAGCCCAGTTCTTAAACCGTCGGATGTGGTATCCTCCTGCTGGGAGGATGTCACATGTTCAAACGAATTCTCGTGCCCGTGGATCTGGCGGAAACCGAGCTCGCCAAGGTCGCGATCAACACGGCGTGCGGCATGGCCCGCGACTCCGGCGGCACCGTGCGGCTGCTCAACGTCATGCCGATGACGCCGGTGATGCTGGCCGAATACGTGCCGCCGGATTTCGAGGCCCAGCAGAAGACCGCCTCCGAGGAGGCGCTTGCAATCATCGCCAGCGAGTGCGGGCTGGAGACCGGCCGCGTGACCAGCGTGGTCCGTCAGGGCGGCATCTACCACGAGATTCTCGAGGAGGCGAAGAACATCGGCGCCGATCTGATCGTCATGAGCTCGCACCGGCCGGCGATGAAGACCTATTTCCTCGGCTCCAATGCCGGTCACGTGGTGCGCTACGCGAAATCGTCGGTGCTAGTGTTAAGGCAGTGAAACGGGCGAGTTGCCAATTGCGAATAGGGGATCCCAATTTTGGCTATTCGCCATTCGCTTGTTGAGGCAGCACGAGGGGCGGCAGCGCGTCGGCCCGGTAGGTGCCGGGCCGGTTGCGGCGGAGGAACGTGCCCACCTGCCACAGGAACAGTGCAAGGAAACCGGCGACGATTGCGGCGCCGGCATAGGCCTCGGCCTGCAGCGCCCGCGCGATGAGCGCCGCGAGCGCCAGCGAGGCTCCGGCAAAGACCGTAAAGCCGAGCCAATAGACCACGACCGGTGTGCCAGCCTCCAACGTCGGCTCTGCGCCGGCAGCCGCGATGCGCCGGTGCAGCTCGGTGATGAAGGCCGTGTAGTCGGCATCATGGCGCTCCTGCTCCACGATGCTGCGCCATGAGGTGGAACAAATCTGCAGCTTGGGCCCGCCCACCGGCCACACTTCGGCGAGGAATCGGTGCGACTGCATGCTGACCGGACGGAACGACAGCCGCAGCCGGCGGATCCGATCGTAGGGGATGCTGATCGCGTGGCGTCCCCGCCGCCATTCCAGCGCCTTCGCCGTGAGGCGGAACTCGACCGGCGTGCCCAGGAGCGATGGCTTGTAGGCATAGGCTAGATCGCCGGAAGCGCGGGGTTCGGATTGCGGGGGAACATCCATCACGATCGAAGAAATTTGCGTGCGGCCGGAACGGACCGCCGGCGGCCGGATTTATCCCACTGTCCATAAAAATGCCCAGGGGAGGTCGGTCATGCAACCGCATGATCCGCAGCCGATGGCCCTGCAACAGCATGGCGGCCGCATCAAGGTCAGCCCGCGCGAGGCCCCTTCCTCACCACCCGCTGCCGCGGCGCGCACCGCTGAGCCATCGGCGGACTGCAAGCCGCAGCCGCAGCCGCGCGAGTCCGACTGAACCTGAGATTGCCCGGCAACGTTGTCCTCTGGACAACGGGAGCTTCCAATGCCGGGTAAACACAGCATGCTGGCCGCGTTGACGGTGGCCTTTCTCGCCACAACCACGCTTCTTGCCATGGCCCAAACCGGAGGTGCCGGGGGCGCCGGAGGTGCCGGCGGGGCGGGCGGCGCTGCGGGCGCCGGGACGAGCGGAGCACCGGGCGCAGCGGGCGGCGCTGCGGGTTCCGGCGCCGGCGGAGCACCGGGCGCAGCCGGCGGGACAACCGGCGGCGGGGGAGCGGCGCCGTCGGCGGTGGCGCCCGGAACGACCACCGGAACAGGAGCGGCAGGCACGACCCTCGGCACCGGGCAGATCGGGCCGGGCGGGACGCCGGTCGCACCCGGAACGTCAGGCCGCGACGTGCCGGGCGGGCGGGTCGGGCCCGGCGGCACGCCGATGGCCCCCGGCCAGAACGGGACGCAGGTGCCGAGCAGCCCGCCCGGTGGCACGTCGAGCGACTCCAGCGCACCAAATCCGGCTACGAATCCGGCGACGAATCCGGCGACCTCCGGCGCGGCACCTCTCGGCTCGTCGGGCCGGCCGCGTTCCGGCTCGCGCCGCGGCTGCGACACCATGACGGATTTGAACCGGACGCCGAGCATCATGGTCGAGCCCGGCCAGCGCGCACCCACCAACGTCCCCGACACCAGCAGGACGGATCGGCCCGGCTGCTGAGTCGGGCCGCGGCCCTCGGGGCGCTGCCGCTTCCCGCCCGCAGCTCTCCAATTCCCGAGCGATTTGAAGCCCGTGCCGATTTCTCGGACGGGAAGTTGCCCGGGTGTGACCTAGATCACCCGTTCGGATGAGGACACCCGGTATCCTTTCTTGGCATCGGTGGTTCGACGCTGTGCTGCAAGGCCCACAAACCGCCAGACGAGCCACGGGCAAGAAAGGGGAATTGCGTCATGGAAATGCACCAGATCCGCTACTTCTTGGCGTTGTGCGACGAGCTCAACTTCACTCGTGCAGCGCGGCGCTGCGGCGTCACGCAGCCGTCGCTGACCAACGCCATCCGGGCGCTCGAGCGCGAGCTCGGCGGCTCCGTGTTCCAGCGCAAGCCGCGCATCGAACTCACCGACCTCGGCCGCGCCGTGCGTCCGTATCTGCAGGAAATCGGCCGCCACGCCGCTACGGTACGCGAAACCGCCCGCATGATGGCGAGCGAAGCCGCGCCGGTTCCGTCGCCGCAAGTGATCGCCGCCACCACCACCAGCATTGCTGCCACCAATGGCAGCGGCGCGCCACTGTTGCGCAAGCTGGGGTGACCGACGGCGGCGCTGCCAACCCCGCGCCACCCGTTTTCGGCACCTTACGCCGCTGGCTGCGCCCTTGCGCAGCCGGCCGCGCGCACTTAACTGGCCCAACGAGCAACCGCCGGTGCCCGGCGCACGTTGGCCCCCATGCGCATCCTGGCTCTCGTTCTGTCGCTGTTCGTCCTGCTGGCCATTTCGGTCTGGTGGGCCGCCAGCCTGTGGATGTCGGTGGAAGGACCGCCGATGCCGGCCGGCGGCTACGTCGCCATGTGGCTCGGCATCGCGTTCTCGCTGGTGATCGGATGCGGGCTGATGATGCTCATGTTCTACAGCAGCCGCTACGGCTACGACGAACGCGCGCGCGGCGAGCGTGGCATGCGCGATGACGAGCAGCACG
>Ga0209466_1000044_pt1 | contig 25623 bp, 24 predicted proteins | sample PanSoiPlo30MoBio_FD_188323 | JGI IMG/M metagenome (GOLD analysis project Ga0209466, IMG submission 188323) | Tropical forest soil microbial communities from Panama analyzed to predict greenhouse gas emissions - Panama Soil Plot 30 MoBio (SPAdes)... | ecosystem: Environmental > Terrestrial > Soil...
GGCCGGCTGCGCTGGGACCTGGTGCGCCAGGCGGCCGAGTCGACGGCAAAGCTGTCGGCCTTCGTGGTGTTCATCCTGATCGGCGCGCGCGTGTTCTCGCTCACCTTCTACGGCGTCGACGGGCACAGGTGGGTGGAGGAGCTTCTGGTGTCGCTGCCGGGCGGCCAGGTCGGCTTCCTGGTGTTCGTCAACGTGTTCGTCTTCCTGCTCGCGTTCTTTCTCGACTTCTTCGAGATCGCCTTCATCGTCATCCCGCTGCTCGGGCCGGCAGCGGAGCGGCTCGGCATCGATCTCATCTGGTTCGGCGTGGTCCTCGGCGTCAACATGCAGACGTCGTTCATGCACCCGCCGTTCGGCTTCGCCCTGTTCTATCTGCGTTCGGTGGCGCCGCGCGAACCCTATCTCGATCGCATCACCGGCAAGCGTATGGAGCCGGTGACGACCGGGCAGATCTATTGGGGCGCCGTGCCGTTCGTGGTGATCCAGTGCATCATGGTGGGACTCGTCATCGCCTTTCCGGCCATGGTCATGCACTACAAGGGCACCGGCCCGAAGATCGACCCGTCAAAAATCCAGATCGAGATTCCGCAGATCGAGCTGCCTCCCCCACTCGATTTCAGCGAGCCGCCGAAGATTCAATAGCGGTCATTCCGGCCGGGCGGAGCGAGGGCCGGAATCCATATCCGCCGTCCTACCGGGGACCACCGCCTTGCCGGCACGGCAATGTCGGTGGTCATGCATTCCGGGCGCGCGCCTTGCGGCGCGCCCCGGAATGACGCCGTGACTACGTCCGCGTGCGCTGACGCATCTGGAAGCTGTCGAAGGCCAGTTCGGTGACCTGGAACCAGGCATAGCTGTCGTTGCGGAACGGCACGAGGCTGTCGTACATCTTCTTGAAATGCGGGTTGCTCTTCGACAGATCGGCGTAGATCTCGCCCGCCGCCTTGTAGCACGCCTCCATGACGTCCTGCGGGAAGGCACGCAACTGCGCGCCGGCGCCGAGCAGCCGTTTCATCGCCGGCGGGTTGACGGCGTCGTACTTGCCCAGCACCCATTCCCACGTATCGTTGCAGGTGGCGATCACGGCCGCCTGGTAGTGCTTTGGCAGCTCGTTCCACTTGGCGAGATTGATGATGTTGTGCGACTGGCCGCAGCCTTCCCACCAGCCCGGATAGTAGTAGTTGCGCGCGACCTTGACGAAGCCGAGCTTCTCGTCGTCGTAGGGGCCGACCCATTCGGCGGCGTCGAGCGAGCCCTTCTCCAGCGCCGGATAGATGTCGCCGGCGGCGAGTTGCTGCGGCACGGCGCCGACCTTGGCCATGATCGTCCCACCGAAGCCGCCGATGCGGAATTTCAGGCCCTTGAGGTCGTCAACGCTTTTGATCTCCTTGCGGAACCAACCGCCCATCTGGGCGCCGGTGTTGCCGGCGGCGAAACCGATACAGTTGTAATTCTTCAGCAGATCATTGAGCAGATCTTCGCCGCCGCCGAAGCGCAGCCACGAAATCATCTGCCGGCTGTTGAGGCCGAACGGCAGCGCGGTCCCGAAAGTGAAGGCCGGATCCTTGCCCCAATAATAATAAAGCGCTGTGTTCCCGATCTCGACCGTCCCATTCTGCACAGCGTCGAGCACCTGCAGGCCGGGCACGATCTCGCCCGACGCGAAGGGCTGGATCTGGAATTTGTTGTCTGTGATCTCGGCAATACGCTTGGAAAAATATTCGCAGCCGCCATAGAGCGTATCGAGCGACTTTGGCCAGCTTGCCGCCAGCCGCCATTTGATCTCCGGGCTGGATTGCGCGATCGCCGGTGCAGCAACCGTGGACGCAGCAAGGCCTAAACCCGCAGCCTGCAGGAATTCACGACGTTTCATGGCGTTTCCCCTGTTATGTCGAATCGCCCGCGCCAGGGGACACCAAGCCGACCGCATCTGCCGCGAACGATCGACGCCAGAAGCCTACAGGACAATCTTGCGGCTGGGAAAGAGAATCAAGGATGGAAGGAAGCGGCGCTGGGAGGCGGCACGCGCCGCGTTGGCGATTGCAAACAACTTAGGTCGCGACATGTTCGCGACCTGCGCACCGGCTTTCGTGATGGCCATTCAACTGGCTGCGCAAGACGCACAACTTTAAGTAATCGCACGGGTACCCGGGACGAAAGCCAAGCATACACGACGATTTCTGACCAGCTCTATAGTAACGAATGACCGATATTTCAGAACGTCTTTGGAGTTTGAAGATTATAAATATACAACTTTTCACGGCGTACGTATAATTGCGGACACAGAACGTAACCACGATTTGTTAACTGTAACGGTAACCATCCGAATAGCTGAAGATAATATTCATAAACCTAGATCACAAAATTCCCCTGACCGCGGGCATCCACTCGCGGTTCGTCTGGCGACCACGCTTGGTCGCTAAGAAGCGTGACGGATTTGCCTCCCGCGAACGGCGGCGGCCGGCACGCGCGGGTCAACAGGGGCAACGAGTATCATGCGTAAACTTGTCATCGGCCTGGGGGCTGCGGCCGCGGTCGCCGCTCTCGGCACGGTCGCGTACGCGGCCACGGCCACGGGCACTCTGAACGTCACGCTGACGATCACCGCGACCTGCACGGTGCGGAACACGCCGACGCTGTCGTTCGGGTCCGTGGGCGTTCTCACCAGCAACGTGGATGCACAGACCGATATCACGGTGCAGTGCACGAACACGACGCCGTACGACATCGCTCTCGGCCAGGGCGCCAACGGATCGAGCGTGACGACGCGGCAAATGCTGGGCACGGGCGGCAGCCCGTCCACAGTGAACTACGCGCTCTATCGCGATGCCGGCAGGACGCAGAACTGGGGCGAGACCATTGGCACCGACGTCGTGCACGGGACCGGCAACGGCTCCGACCAGAACTCGACCGTCTACGGCCGCGTTCCGGTGCAGGCCTCGGTCAAGCCCGACACCTACACCGACACCGTCGCGATCACGGTGACCTACTGATCGCCGAACGACCTGAACCGTGGGGGACGGACATGCGCAAGTTTACTACCGCAATTCTCTCGACTGCTCTGCTGACGTCCGCCCCCACGCTGGTCGCGGCGGCCGCTCTGCAGGTGTCTCCGGTCAGCCTGGACATTCCAGCGCCGAGTGCGGCTGCAACCATCAAGCTGCGCAACGTGGGCACCGCGCCCATCAATGCGCAGATCCGCGTGTTCAAGTGGACGCAGGAGAACGGGGAGGAAAAGCTGGAGCCGACCAATGACGTGGTCGCCAGCCCGCCGGTGGCCACGCTGACCGCCGGAACCGACTACACCGTGCGCCTGGTCCGCGCCAGCAAGGAGCCGCTGACCAGCGGAGGGACCTACCGCCTGCTGGTGGACGAGCTTCCCGACACCAAAGTTCAGCGCAACGGCACCATCACCATGGTGCTGCGCTATTCGATCCCGGTGTTCTTCTACCCGGTCGATGTCACGCGGCCGAAAGTAACCTGGTCGCTTACCCAGCGCGGCGGCCGCGCGTATGTCACGGCCACCAACAATGGCGGTCGCCATGTTCGGCTCTCCAGCCTGAAGCTCCAGGCCGCCAACGGCGCAACGGTCTCCTACGGCGAAGGCCTCATCGGCTACGTCCTCGGGAATTCGACCAAGACGTGGCCGATCGCCGACGGCAGGAAGCTTGCGTCCGGCTCCGCGGTCGCGATCACCGCGCAAACCGATGCGGGTCCGATCAACGCGTCCGCAACCATGCCGTCTGCCCGCTAGACCCGCCGACTTGAAGTTCCCACAGCGATAGAGCTGCCAGTGCCCCTTTGCGTCCGAAGTTCGTGTCAGTGGGTGCTGCGATGTATCGCGAATTTCGGAAGCGGGGAACGAGCCGCATCGCCACCGTCCTGACTGCAATGCTCTTGGCCGGTCAGGACGGCACGCAGGCCGACGACGGCTCGCGCCAGTTCCAGCTCGAAGTCATCATCAACGACACGCCGACAAACACCATCGGCACGTTCACACGCCTTGCCGATGGCCGTTTCGCGGCAACGCGCGCCGAGCTTTCCGAGCTTGGCGTCAAGACGCCGGACCAAGGCGGTCCGGACGACCTCGTCGTCATCGACATGGCGGGGGCGTCCTATCGCTACGACGAACCGGAGCAGAAGATCTACCTGAGGCTCGACGACGAACACCGCGTCACCAAGGTCTACGATGCGCGCGGAACGCGGGCAGCACCGACGGCCGTTCGCAACGACTACGGCGCGGTGATGAACTATTGGCTGTTCGCGTCGTCGGCCAATCGGCTGACCCTGGACAGGCTCGCCTTTTCAGGCGCCAACGCTTCCCTCGACATGCGCGTCTTCTCGCCGTTCGGAACGTTGAGCCAGACCGGCATCGTCGGCTCGACCGTGATCAAGCATTTCGACGTGCTGCGGCTCGATACCACCTGGTCCTATTCCGATCCCGACAACGTCGCCACCTATCGGGTCGGCGACACGATCTCCGGCGGCCTCGCCTGGACCCGTCCCATCCGCCTCGGCGGCGTGCAAATGCAGCGCAATTTCGCGCTCCGGCCGGATCTGGTGACCCTGCCGATGCCGTCGGTCTCGGGCAGCGCCGCCGTGCCGTCCACGGTCGACGTCTATGTCAACAACATGAAGACGTATTCGCAGGAGGTCGGGACCGGCCCCTACCAGATCAACAATCTGCCTCTCTCGGGCGGCGGCACCGCGCGCATCGTCCTCAAGGATTCCTCCGGCCGTCCGGTCGAGACCAGCCTACCGTTCTACAGCTCGCCGCGCCTCTTACACGAAGGATTGATGGATTTTTCCGTCGAGGCCGGTTTCCCCCGTGTCTTTTACGGGACCGACTCCTTTTCCTATGTGCGCGACCCGGTCGGCTCCGCCAGCGCCCGGCGCGGGCTGTTCGATTGGCTCAGCGTCGAAGGCCACGCCGAAGGCGGCGCCGGGCTCATGAACGGCGGGCTCGGCGCAGTCGTCGGCGTGGGGCCCTGGGGCGTGCTGTCCGCGGCCGGCACCGCGAGCCGCTTCAATGATGCATCCGGCTTCCAGAGCTATGTGGCATTGGATACCCAGCTTTTCGGAATCAACATCCATGCGAGCTCGCAACGAACCTGGCGTGCCTACAACGATCTTGCCTCCGTGACCGCGCGCGCCCAGCCTCTGTTGAGCCCCTTCTCCGACCGAGCAACGGACATCACGGGCAACGATATTTTCTCCGTAAGCTATTTTCCCCCAAAATTCCTCGACACCATCTCGATGAGCTTTCCGTTGCCTTTCGCGCAGGGCAGCGTGAGCGCGGGCCTGATGCATCTGGGAGCGGCGGACGGCAAGCTGTCGGACATCGTCACGCTCTCGTATGCGCGCGCGCTCCCGTGGGACGCCTCGTTCTACGTCTCGGCGTTCGGCGATCTGCGCGACAGGAAAACAGGCGGAATCTTCGCCGGCATCTCCATCCCGCTGGGCAAGTCGACGTTTGCCAGCACGGGCGTCACGCAGACACGGCAGGGAGCCAATTTCACCGCCGACGCCGGCAAGAGCATCGAGTCCGAGGTGGGAAGCTATGGCTGGCGCGCCTACACCAGCGAAGGCACCAATACGGATCGCGGCGCCATGGGGGTCTATCGCTCCTCCGTTGCGGAGATCCAGGGCAACGTGTGGCAGCGCAAAGGCTCGGCCGGCGGATCGGTGCAGCTCAATGGTGCCGTCGCCACCATGGGCGGCGGCGTTTTCGCGTCGAACCGCATCGAAGATTCGTTCGCGGTGGTCGATACCGGCACACCCGGCGTGGACGTTCTGTATGAGAACCGGCCGGCTGGCAAAACCAACTCGCGCGGACAGGTGCTGGTCCCGACGCTGCGGTCCTATCAGCCGAACAAGATCACCATCGATCCCGCCGGCCTGCCCATTAATGCTGATATTTCGGAAACGCAGGTTATCGTCACACCGGCGGACCGCACCGGCGTTCTCGCGCGCTTCAGCGTGAAGACCGACGTGAACTCCGCCGTTGTGGTGCTGTCCGACCCGAGCGGCAAGGTTCTGCCCGCTGGAGCGGCGGGATGGCTCGAAGGAACGGAAGAGCCGTTCATGGTCGGCTACGACGGCAGGGCCTACGTAAAGGGACTGGGGGAGGCGAACACGGTCGTCGTGACATTGCCGGCAGGCGAATGCCGCGCCTCGTTCCGGTACGCGGCGCAAGAGGACACTCAGGTCGTCATCGGTCCGGTGGTCTGCCAATGAAGCCCCATGCCGCCTTTCGCAGATGGATACTCGTCGCGGCAGCGGGGCTGGCCTGCAGCTTGATGTTCGGCGATCGCGCCGCGGCGCAGAGCTGCAACATCAACAGCGTTGTGGCAGGATCGTATGGCACGATCAGCGACCTGCTCACCGGCACCAACGTCGATTCGACCTCCACGTTCCGCGTCACCTGCACGGGCAGCAACGGCAGTGTCGTAAGATTGTGCCTCGAGCTCGCACGCGGTTCGACGCCAAGCGGCGGCGCCGGCGAGCGCGCGCTGATTTCGGGCAGCAATTTTCTCGATCATGAATTCTACAGCGATGCCGCGCGAACGACCGTGTTGGGGTCGTGGGGCAATGTCGTAAGCCCGGCCTATTCCACCGGCGGCGTCCAGTTCGACCTCTCGATCGTCAGTGGCGGCACCGCCAGCGCGACCTTCACGGTCTATGGCCGGATCGTCTTGAGCGGTCAGCGGACCAAGTTGCCCGCCACCTATACCTGGACGGGCAGCCCGCAGATCGGGCTCAGGTACCGCAATCGCACCGGCAACTCGTGTCCCACCAACGGCAGCTCCACGACCGCCACCGGATTCAACTGGACCGCCGCCATTTCGGCGCAATGCCTGGTCTCGGCCGGAGCGATCGCCTTTCCCAGTTCGGGGCTTCTCACCGCCAACAAGGACGCCACCGGAACGGTGACGCCGATCTGCACCAACACCACGCCCTATACGATCGCGCTCGACGGCGGTACCACCGCGGCCACCAATCCGACCCAGCGCAAGATGTCCAAGGGGGCCGAGCGCGTCACCTACGGCATCTACCGCGACAGCAGCCGTACCCAGCCCTGGGGCAGCACGCAGGGAACCAACACCGTCTCGGGCACCGGCACCGGCACGAGTCAGAACTTCACCGCCTACGGCCGCGTGCCGCCGCAGACGACCCCCTCTGCCGGCAGCTACGCCGATACGGTCGTCACCACGATCACGTACTGAAAAGCAAAACCCGGGGCGCCGGCCCCGGGTTCGATCGCGACGGAACGCAGCCGCTCAAGTCCGCGTGCGGGTGCGGATCAGGTAGGTGTCGTAGGTGTACTCGGCGACCTGCCACCACAGGTACTCGTCGTTGCGGAAGGCCCAGATGTTCTCCCAGATCTTCTTGAAATCCGGATTGCTGGCCGAGACTTCCTGATAGACCTCGTTGGATGCCTTGAGGCACGCGTCCATGACCGGGCCCGGAAACGGCTTGAGCTGCGCCCCGCCGGCCACCAAGCGCTTCAACGCTTGCGGATTGAGCGCGTCGTATTTCGCCGTCATCCAGATATTGGCCTGATCGCTGGCCGTGCGGACGATCGACTTGTACGTGGGCGTGAGCTGGTTCCACTTGTCGATGTTGAAGAAATTATGGATCTGGGTGCCGCCCTCCCACCAGCCCGGGTAGTAGTAGAACTGCGCCACCTTCTGGAACCCGAGCTTCTCGTCGTCGTAGGGACCGACCCATTCAGCCGCGTCGATCGTGCCCTTTTCCAGCGCCGGATAGATGTCGCCGCCGGCAATCTGCTGCGCCACCACGCCGACCTTGGCCAGCACGCGGCCGGCGAAACCGCCGATGCGGAACTTCAGCCCGTTGAGGTCGGAGACTTCCTTGATCTCCTTGCGGAACCAGCCGCCCATCTGGCAGCCGGTATTGCCGGCCGGAAGCGCGTAGATGTTGTGCTTCTTGAAAAACTCGTTCATCAACTCGATGCCGCCGTGGTGATATTGCCAGGCGTTCTGCTGGCGCGTGTTGGGACCGAACGGCACCGAGCAGGGCAGCGCGAAGGTCGGATCCTTGCCGATGAAATAGTAGGCGGCAGTGTGGCACATCTCGACCGTGCCGTTGGTCACGGCGTCTGCGGCCTGCAGACCGGGCACGATCTCGCCCGCTGCAAAAGTCTGGATCTGAAACTTGTTGTCGGTTGCCTCGGCCACCGACTTGGAGAAGATCTCGGCCGCGCCCCACAGCGTATCGAGCGACTTCGGAAAGCTGGAGGTCAGCCGCCACTTGAGCTCCGGCATCGATTGCGCAATGGCGGGCGCAGCAACCGCGGAGGCGGTCAGACCGACACCGGCAGCTGTGAGAAAATCACGACGTTTCATTTGCGTCACCCGTTTTGTCGCCCCGCTCTCGCCGCCAATTCTAGAGCATGTCTGGTCAGCTTGAAATCAGCGCCGGTCGTGGCGATGTAGCGTTTCTTGCCGCGCCGCCGCAAGATCGAGGCCCCGGAGCCGAAGCTCCGGGGCCGAGCGGGACGCAGCTTCAGGCGCGCGTACGGCTGCGGATCATGAACGTATCATAGGTGTATTCCGCCACCTGCCACCAAAGATATTCCTCGTTGCGGAACGCCATCAGGTTCTCATGGACCTTCTTGAACTCGGCATTCTTGGCCGAGGTTTCGGCATAGAGTTCGTTGGCAGCCTTGAGACACGCTTCCATGATCGGCTGGCTGAAGGGTTTGAGCTGCGTGCCGTTCGCGATCAGCCGCTTCAACGCCGCCGGATTGCGCGAATCGTACTTGGCCTGCTCTTCGCTGTTGGCGTACCCGGCCGCAGCCGCAACGATCGCCTGATAGCTCTTGGGCAACTCGTTCCATTTCTGCAGGTTGATCATCAGGTGGTTGGCGGTTCCGCCTTCCCACCACCCGGGGTAGTAATAGTATTGGGCGACCTTGTAGAAGCCGAGCTTCTCGTCGTCGTAGGGACCGACCCATTCCGCCGCGTCGATCGTGCCCTTTTCCAGCGCCGGATAGATGTCGCCGCCGGCAATCTGCTGGGCGACGACGCCGAGCTTCGCCAGGACGTTCCCGGCGAACCCGCCGATGCGGAATTTGAGCCCGCTGAGATCGCTGACCTCCTTGATCTCCTTGCGGAACCAGCCGCCCATCTGGCACCCGGTGTTGCCGCAGAGCAGGTTGTGGATGTTGTACTTCTTGGTGAACTCGTTCATCAGCTTGAGGCCGTCGCCGTCATAGAACCATGCGTTCTGCTGGCGTGAATTGAGCCCGAACGGGACGGCGCAGAACAACGCGAAGGTCGGATCCTTGCCGATGTAATAGTAGGTCGCCGTGTGACACGCCTCGACCGTGCCGTTGGTCACCGCGTCGGCCGCCTGCAGCCCCGGGACGATCTCGCCCGCGGCAAAAGGTTGCACGTGAAATTTGTTGTCGGTCGCCTCCGCGACGAACTTGGAAAAGGTCTCGGCGGCTCCCCACAGCGTGTCGAGCGACTTCGGGAAGCTCGACGTCAGCCGCCATTTGATTTCCGGCATGGACTGAGCGATGGCGGGCGCGGCGACCGCCGATGCGGTCAGGCCGAGGCCGGCGCTTTTGAGGAATTCACGGCGTTTCATTTGCGTCACCTTTTCTGTCGCCCCCTGGCGGGAGAAAGTTGGGATGGCCGCTGACATTCTAGCATTCACGCCCGCGTGCGCGAGCGGATCATGAACGAGTCGAAGCCGAATTCGGCGATCTGCCACCACAGGTACTGATCGGAGCGGAAGGCCACGACGGCATCGTAGATCGTCTTGAAATCCGCGTTGGCGGCGGCGGTCTCGGCATAGAGCTCGTTCGCCGCCCGGAACGACGCATCCATCACGGGCTGCGGAAACGCTCGCAGCTGGGCGCCGCCCGCCACCAGGCGCTTGAGCGCCGCCGGATTGGCGGCATCGTATTTCGCCTGCATCATCGTGTTGGCCACGTGCGAGGCCGAATGCACGATCGACTGGTAGGCCTTGGGCAGCTCGCCCCATTTCGCCAGGTTGACGAAGTTATGCAGCATCGGGCCGCCTTCCCACCAGCCGGGGTAATAGTAGTACTGCGCGACCTTATGGAAGCCGAGCTTCTCGTCGTCGTAGGGACCGACCCATTCGGCGGCGTCGATCGTGCCCTTTTCCAGCGCCGGATAGATGTCGCCGCCGGCCAGCTGCTGGGCGACGACGCCGAGCTTGGCCAGCACGCGCCCAGCAAAGCCGCCGATGCGCATCTTGAGACCGTTGAGGTCGGAAACCTCCTTGACCTCCTTGCGGAACCAGCCGCCCATCTGCGCGCCGGTGTTGCCAGCCGGAATGCCGATGACGTTGTACTTCTTGTAGAAGGCGTTCATCAGGTCGACGCCGCCGCCATAGAACATCCAGGCGTCGATCATCCGCTGGTTCAAGCCGAACGGCAGCGCAGTGCCGAACGTGAAGGTCGGGTCCTTGCCGACGTAATAGTACGAGGCGGTGTGACACATCTCGACGGTGCCGCTGGAGGCGGCATCGATGGCCTGCAGGCCGGGAACGATCTCGCCGGCGGCAAAGACCTGGATCTGGAAGCGGTTGTCGGTCGCTTCGGCCACCGCCTTGGCGAAAATCTCGGAGGCGCCGTAGATGGTGTCGAGCGATTTCGGGAAGCTCGATGTCAGCCGCCATTTGATCTCGGGACTGGATTGGGCAATGGCCGGGCTGGCAACCGCCGTCGCGGCCAAGCCGACGCCCGCGGCTCGTAAAAATTCACGCCGTTTCATGCTGTCGTCTCCCTCCGGATACCACCGGCGCGCGACATCCTCCCGGGCGCCCTGTCGGCCGTGACCATGGCCGAGAGCCGCCGCGAAATCCAGTCGATTTGGCAGGAAAAAGCACGGCCGGCGATTGCTTCACCCGGCCTCATGGGGGCGCGAGGGGCGCGGGACGCAACGCGCGGCGCCTCGGGCCGGTTTGCCGCGCGTCATCAGGCCGTCGCGGCGCGGCCAAGCGCCGCGATCAGCCAACCCCCTTCCCGCCCAAACACACGAAGCGCCGGAGTTCACTGCTCGACGTCGATGGTCAATTCCATCTTCGGGTGAATGCCGCAGAACATCAGGAACGAGCCGGCCTGGGGAAACGCGACCTCAACCGTCTCGCCCGGCTCCTGCGCGCCGGAATCGAAGTCGAACGCCGGGTCGAACACGCGGATATTGTGGGTGCGCGTGTCGTTGTTGAGGATCCACAGGCGCTGGCCGCGCTGCAGCGCCACGTGGGTGGGATGAAAGCTCTTCTCCGACTGCGTGACCGTGCGTACGCGCGCCGCCGGCGCCGTCTCGCGCGCCGTCGTGGCGGCGATGGGAGACAATGCGGTCGGCCCGGGCTCGGTCGTCAGGGTGCCGAGAAACGCGATCAGCTCGCGACGCTCGCGCTCGCTGAGCTTGAGACCGCGCGGCAGATCGGCGGACAGCGTCGGCCGCGCCGCGATGCCGGTCTCGTAATGGCGCACGACCTGCTGCAGGTTCTTGAGCGAGCCGTCATGCATGTAGGGCGCGGAGCGGCCGATCTCGCGGAGGCTCGGCGTCTTGAAGGCATGTTCGGCCGCTTCGAGGCGCAGCACAGCGCCGCGCCCGCGGTCCTCGCCGGGAAGCCCGATGTCGTGGAAGGCGTAATCGGTGAACGCCCAGCCGCTGTGACAATTGCTGCATTGGGCCTTGCCGGTGAACAGCCGAAACCCGGCGAGCTCGTCCGCCGTGAGCGCCTTGTCGTCGCCGTCGACCCAGCGATCGAACCGCGTCCGGCCCGACACCAGGGTGCGCTCGAACGTGGCAATCGCCTTCGCGAGATTCTCCGCCGTCACCCGCGGATCATCCGGAAAGGCCGCGCGGAAGGCCGCCGCATAGTCGGCGTCGGCTGCGAGCAAGTTCACCACCGAGGCGACCGGCTGCGCCATCTCGTCGGGCGCCTCGATCGGGCCGGCGGCCTGCTCTTCCAGGCTGCGGGCGCGGCCATCCCAGAACACCGGCCCGGCCCAGGCCAGGTTCCACAGGCTCGGCGTATGCCGCTTGAGCGGCACCCCGGCCACGCCGCGACCCTGGCTGCGCCCGTCGGCAAAACCCTGCCGGCGCACGTGGCAGCTCGCGCAGGCGATCTTGTGGTTGGCCGAGAGTTTTGTGTCGTGGAACAGGCGTTCGCCGAGTGCGCGCTTGGCTGGCGTGAACGGATTGGACGCCGGAAACGGCACGGCGGCCGGCCGGCGGAACGCCGCCTTCGCTGCGGCCAGATCTCCCGTCGTGGCCGGACCGGCGTTCACAGCCAGCGCCGCGCCCGCCATGGCGCCCATCACAAATGCCGCGATGACACAGCGCGGCAGCCGGAACCTCGATCGGGTCACATCAATTTGCCGGCGGCCAGTTCGATGCGCGACACGGCGCCGAGCACGGCGCCGTATTCCTTCACCGGCGTCGGCGGCGGCATCGCGGCCGGCCACGCCTTCTTCAGATCGGCGAACACGCCGCGGATCTGGTTGAGCGCGTCGGCATCTTTGTTCTCCAGTGCGGGAGCGACGGCGTTGATCATGCGCTCGGCCTGCCAGACGAAGCCACGCGCATCCTGGTACTCGACCGGCTTGGCGATGCGCGCCTCGACGATGGCCTGACTATATTCGCCAGTCGCCGACTTCAGCACTTCGAGCGCCGTCTCCACCGTGAAGCTGTCCCACTTCTCCTGTTTCTCGCGCAAACCGCGGTCGGCGGCATCGAGCGCGTCGGTGACGGTCTTCAGCGCCTGCTCGTAGTCGGCACCGCCCTGCTTCGCCTTCACCACCTTGGCCAGTACCGTCAGCTTGGCCTCGAACGGCGGCGTGCGGTACGTCCTGAGGCGTCTGCGCAGCGCACCATAAAGCTCCTCGGCCGGATGCCGGAAATGCGGATAGGCGGCGTTCCACTGCCCTTCCTTCACGAGCTCGTCCCCGACGAGAAGATGGCCGCGGATCTGCGCAATCTTCAGCGCGAAATCGAGATCGGGCGGCAGCGTCGTCGAGTCGCTGCCCTGCCCGCCCTCGGCGCCCTCACCGCCTTGGTTCGCGTCCTTGGGCTTGCCCGCCTTAGTGGCTGCACGTTCGGCTTCGCCGCTGTGCCCATGCTGCGCCAGCACGATGCCCGCGGCATCGCGCCGCGCCGCGGCGGTGGCACCCGCATCCGTTAGCGCGTTGCTCTCCAGCAGCGCCGCGGCATCGGCGCGGCCGGTCTGCGGGATGGGGCCGCTGTCCGCAGCCGAGCTGCCGGCCATCACGAAGACGCCGACGCCGAGCCAGATCTTTGTTTTCGTCCGCATGACTTTTTCCCCGGATCAAACGCGCGCCGCCGCGGGTCCGGTGTGGCAACACAGCGTGGGAAAGTCCAGCCCAAACAGGATTTCTTGAATTATTCCAATGAAGGACAGCAGGTCTTGGCGCGTGATTGCCGGTCGCCGCGCTTGGCCTTAAGGACAGTCCCACCACAGCGCTGGATCGCTGCATGCAGATCGTGATTGGAAACGTGCTCTCAGCGGAAGAGCTCGACTCGCTGCGCACCGCGCTGGCGCGGGCACAGTTCGCGGACGGCCGCGAGACCGCGGGGTTTTCCGCGCGCCTGGTGAAGAACAACCTTCAGGCCGCCGACCGCCGGCTCGAGACGCTGCGCGCGCTGGTTGCCGAAAGAATCCTGGGCAACGAGCTGTTCCGTCTCGCGGTGCGGCCCAAGGCGCTCACGCCGCTGATGTTCTCGCGCTACGACCCGGGCATGCACTACGGCAGCCATGTCGACGACGCGCTCATGGACGGCATGCGCACCGACGTGTCGTTCACGCTGTTCCTGAGCGAGCCCGAGAGCTATGACGGGGGCGAGCTGGTGATCGAGTCGGCGGCGGGCGAAGACGCCGTCAAGCTTGCGGCGGGCGCGCTCGTCGCCTACCCGTCGACCAGCCTGCACCACGTTGCGGCGGTGACGCGCGGCGCGCGTTACGCGGCGGTCGGCTGGGCGCGCAGCCTCATCCGCGATGCGGCGCGGCGTGAGCTCCTGTTCGATCTCGATACCGCGCGGCGGCAGCTGTTCGCGCGCGACGGCAAGACGGCGGAGTTCGACCTGATCTCCAAATCCACCGCCAATCTGCTGCGCATGTGGATGGAGGACTGAGGGCTATTGATGGCTACCCGTCTCGTGATCGAACTCGACGAACAATTGATGGCCCGCCTCGAAGCCGCCGCGGCGCGAGAGCAAAGGGCCGTCGAAGGATTCGCGGCCGACGCGCTCACGCGCGCCATCGCTGATGTCGAACGGGCAGAAGATGAAGCAGCCTATGTGGAATATGAGCGTACCGGCGAAGCGATCCCGCTCTCCGCGATGAAAGAGTGGGTAAAGAGCTTGCTGTAGCCAGTGACCAAAGCGGTCCCGCATGTCGCTTCGCTCATGCGGGCTACGGACCTCATGCCTCGATAACGATCTTCGGCGCCGCCCGCGTGGGCCCGCGGCCGGCCAGCTGGTCGCGCACGTTCCTGGCGATCTGGCGGTATACCGCCGCATGCGGGCCGTCGGGATCGGTGGCCACGACCGGGCGCCCGGAATCTGAGGTTTCGCGGATCGTAATGTCGAGCGGGACCTCGCCGAGGAACGGTACGCCGAGCCGTTCGGCCTCATGCCGGGCGCCGCCATGACCGAACACGTCGGAACGCGTGCCGCACTGCGGGCACAGGAAATAGCTCATGTTCTCGACGATGCCGAGCACCGGCACGTCGACGCGGCGGAACATGGCGATGCCGCGGCGCGCATCGATCAGCGCCAGATCCTGCGGCGTCGACACGATGATGGCGCCGGCGAGCGGCACCTGCTGCGCCATGGTGAGCTGGGCGTCGCCGGTACCGGGCGGCATGTCCACCACCATGACGTCGAGCGGGCCCCATTCGACCTCGCGCAGCATCTGCGTGAGCGCCGACATCACCATGGGCCCGCGCCAGATCATCGGCGTCTCCTCCTCGACGAGGAAGCCGATCGACATGACGCGCAGGCCATAGCCGTCCATCGGCAGCAGCCGCGTGCCGCCGAGCGTGCGCGGCTTGCCACGAATGGCGAGCAGCTTTGGCACCGACGGACCGTAGATGTCGGCGTCGAGCATCCCGACGTCGAGGCCGATGTCGCGCAAGGCCAGCGCCAGGTTGACGGCGGTGGTCGACTTGCCGACGCCGCCCTTGCCGGAGGCGACCGCGATGATGGCCTTGACGCCCTCGGGCGTCCGGGCGGCGTTCGGGCCGCCGCTGGCAGCGGCGCCCGGCCCGGCCGGCGGGCGACGGGCGCCGGCAGGCGCGGTCCCCGGAGCGCGCTCGGCCGTGAGCGCCACCATGGCGGACTGGACGCCCGGAACGGCGCGCACCGCCGCTTCCGCCGCCTGGCGCACCGGCTCCCAATGCGGCACGGCGGCGGCATCGACGTTGATGGAAAAGAACACTTTTCCGTCGGTGGCGACGATCTCGGACAGCGCGCCGGTCTGCGAAAGCGGCCGACCATCCGGCGCCGCCACCCGGGCAAGCGCGTCGACGATCTGGTCCTTGGTGATTGCCATGGCGCCCTCTTAAGGCCCTGGCTCCCCGTTGGCTAGATAGGCCACGCGGCAAAACAGTCAACGCCGCAAGATGGTTGACGCGCGCGCCCAGGACGGCACATTGCAGCCCGTATCGCGGGCGCCAGAGCAAGGAGCAGACGATGGCCAAAGTGGCATTTCTCGGCCTGGGGGTCATGGGCTATCCCATGGCGGGGCATCTCAAGACCAAGGGCGGTCACGAGCTCACCGTCTACAACCGCACCGCCGCCAAGGCGCAGGAATGGGTGAAGGAATTCGGCGGACGCGCCGCCGCCACGCCGAAGGAGGCGGCGGCCGGCCAGGACCTTGTCATGATGTGCGTCGGCAACGACAACGACGTGCGCGAGGTGACGCTCGGCCAGAACGGCGCCTATGCCGGCGTGACCAGGGGCGCGGTGTTCGTCGATCATACCACGGCCTCGGCGGAGATCGCGCGCGAGCTCTATGCGGAGGCGAAGAAGCGCGGGTTCGACTTCGTCGATGCGCCGGTGTCGGGCGGCCAGGCGGGCGCGCAGAACGGCGTGCTCACCGTGATGTGCGGCGGCGACGCCGAGCCCTATGGGCGGGCCGAAAAGGTGATCGCCGCCTATGCGCGCATGTGCAAGCTCATCGGTCCGTCGGGCGCCGGCCAGCTCACCAAGATGGTGAACCAGATCTGCATCGCCGGCCTCGTCGAAGGGCTGGCCGAAGCCATCCATTTCGCCAAGAAGGCCGGCCTCGACATCGAAGCCGTGATCCAGACCATTTCCAAGGGCGCGGCGCAGTCGTGGCAGATGGAGAACCGCTACAAGACCATGAACGAGGGCAAGTTCGACTTCGGCTTCGCGGTCGACTGGATGCGCAAGGACATGGCGATCTGCCTCGCCGAGGCACGGCGCAACGGCGCCAACCTGCCGGTCACTGCGCTGGTGGACCAGTTCTATGCGGAAGTGCAGAAGATGGGCGGACGGCGCTGGGACACATCGAGCCTGATCGCCCGGCTGGACCGGTGACGACATGCCGCGCCCGCCCCAACGCTGCGGACGCGCGCTGCTCCTGGCGCTCGCGGTCGGACTCGGCACGGGTGCGGCACACGCCCAGATGTCCAATTTGCAGCCGATCGAGCGGGCCATTCCGGAGGAATGGCGGCCGCCGCTGGCGCAGTTCCTGCTCGAGCTCGGCGCGCCCAATGTTGAAACGATTCTCGACAGTACCGTCGGCGGTCCGATGGGCGGGAGGTCGGATGCGGTTCTGGTCCGCTTCGAAGACCATGACCTGTGCACGCAGGGCTCCTGTCTGACCGCGATCGGGACGATCAGGCGCGACGGCTTCTTTCCGCAGGTGATGCTCATGGCGGGGAAATGGCTCGCGCGCCGGGAGACGATGGGCCAGTTGCTGGGGCGTCTCATCCCTCCGCCGTTCTGGCTTTGCGTCAGCGACCGTCCCGGCGAGCGCGACTGTCTCACCCTGTACGAAACGCCGAAGGGCTGGATCATCAGCCCGACGATGAGGTAGCGGTGCAGCATCAATGCGACGACGTGCACTCGCGCAGGCGGAGGGCGGTGAGGTCGATGCGATAGCTGCCGGTGATGTCGAGGAAATCGATCTGGCACTCGCTGCCGTCGGCATCGACCAGCATGAGCTGGTAGCTGCCGGGCGCGAGATCGGCCACCGTGTAGGTCTCGCCGCCGGCAATGACGTTCGGCTGCTTCTGGCGCAACCGATCGGCGCCCCAGCTGCGCTCCCCCGCCGACGCCAAGTAGAGCTCGTGGATCGCCGTGCCGGACTGGTTCACGATCTGCAGCTCCGCCGCCGCGGCGCCCGCCGGCACGACGACCAACATGGCCCACACGAGACGTCCCCAACCCCACATTACGCTTCCTCCTCCTCACCCCATGATGTTCAGCGGCCCTCGAAGCGCGGCGGCCGCTTCTCGCGGAACGCCGCCACGCCTTCGGAAAAATCGCGGCTGGCGCCGGCCTGGCGCTGCAGATCGCGCTCGACATCGAGCTGCGCCTTGATGTCGTTCGTGGCGCTCGCGCGCACGGCTTCCTTGATGAGACGGAACGTGAGGCTCGGGCCGGCGGCGAGGCGCTTGGCCAGCGCCGCCACCTCGCCGGCGAACACCGCGTCGTCGTAGACCTGATAGATCAGGCCGAGGCGCTGCGCGTCGGCGGCGGCAAGCTGATCCGCCGTGAGCATGAGCGCGAGCGCAAGCTTGGGCCCGACGATGCGCGGCAGGACCCATGTGCCGCCCGAGTCGGGCACCAGCGCGATCTTGGCGAAAGCCTGCTGCAGGAAGGCCGAACGTGCCGCCACCACGATGTCGCAGGCCAGCGCGATATTGGCGGCGGCCCCGACCGCCGGGCCATTGAGCGCCGCGATCGTCACCTTGGGATAATGGTGCAGGCGCAGAACCAGCGGATTGTAGTCGCGGTCGAGTCGCCCACCGAAATCGATCTTCCCGTCCAGACCGGGCAGCCGCTCCTCGGTGAGATCCTGGCCGGATGAGAAGGCGCGGCCATCGCCGGTGAGCACAAGGCAGCGCACCGCCGCATCCGCTTCGGCGGCCGCGAGCGCCTGACGCAGATCGGCATGCATGGCGGCGCTGACGGCGTTGAGCTTGTCGGGCCGCGCCAACGTGATGGTGGCAACGCCCTCGGCGACGCCATAACGGATGGTCGTGTAGGTCATGCATCCGCATCCCGGCGGGCGCACGACACCGGCTTCGCCCACATCCTCAACCGCATCTCTCGACGCCATTGACGATCGGGCAGCGCCGGCCCGGCGGCGGTCCCTTGGCGGCTCCGCGCGGCGGCTGCGTTACGGCAGGCGCCTGCTGGACGGCCGGGGGGACCGGTCGCGCCACGGCCGGCGGGACCGGTCGCATCACCGCCGGCGGCGGGCCAGCCGGCGGTGCCACCGATTGCCTGATCTGTGGCTGAGGCGGCGGCGGCGCGGCCTGCGGCGGAGGCGGTGCTGGTGGCGGTAGCGGCGCCACCGATTGCCGGGGAACGCCCTGCGGCACGGGTGCCGTGTTGGGCGGCACGGCGGGCGTGCCGGTGCCATAGCGGCGGATCACCGGCGCGCCACTGGTCGGCGGGACGGCTCCTGGCGGGGCGCCGGCATTGGGCTGAACCGTGCCAGGTGCTGTGCCGTATCGCCGCTGCATGTCGGTCGGTCGCGCGCCCGGTGGGCCCGGACTGACCATACCAGGAGCGACAGCGCCGGGGCGGATGGTGCCGGGCGCAACGGTGCCGGGCGTCGCGCTGCCGGGCGCGACCGAGCCAGGTCTGACCATTCCGGGCGCGACCGCACCGGGCGTGACCGCGCCCGGCGCCCCCGGCGTCACCACCCCCACACGCCGCGGCGGTTCGCCCAGCCGGGGAACCACCGGCAGGCCGACCGGCGCCGGCAGGAGCCGCGGCCCGCGCGGCGGCGGCGGCGGCGGCAGGCTCACCAGATAGGCCGGGCGCGGACCGATCAGGTTCTGCGGCAGGCGCGGCAGCGGCGGATAGAGGTGGACGAATTCGCGCGGCTCGCGCGCGAGCGGCGGCGGCACGTCGATGACGCCGAGCGGCGCAAAACCCGGCGGCGGCAGGGTGACGGCAGCGAGCCGGCGCAGCCGCCGCTGCGCGTCGGCGGCGTAGATGCCGCGCGGATAGCGGGCGAGATAGGTCCAGTACGCCTCGCGCGTGTCGAGCCTGAGCGCGCGCACCCACACGAGCGTCTCGCGCCGCGCCCGGATGATGACCCACACCCGCGGCGCATAGAGGCTGTCCGGGTAGGTCTCGACATATTCCGTATAGGCGGGAAGCGAATCCATCTCGATCGCCACCCCGTAGGCCTCCTCCGGACTGATCTCGCGCATGGGGCGCGGCTGGCGCCGGACCGGGCTTTTATCGGCGATGCCGGGTGCGGCCCCCATGGCGGGCGCGCCGAGGGAGCCATCGTCCGGGACCAGCACCGCGTCGGCGGGCAGTGTGGTGGCGTGCCAGGGCGTCTGCTGGCCCTGGGTCAGCTCGTGCGTGCGCAGGCGGACACGGGAAAAGACGGTATCGAGATCGAGCCCGGGCTCCCGCACCATTTCGGCAATCGCGCCCGCATAGGCGCCATAGGCCTGGCTGTTGTCTTCGGCAAACGTGCCCGGTGCCGACGAATACGCCACCAGCGTCATGGGCGGCGGCTCCATGGGACTCAATCCTGGCGCCACCGGCAGCGTCAGGGGAAGCGGCCGCGCCGCATCGAGCACCACGACTTTCGCGCCTGACGTGCTGCTGGCTAGCGGATAGAGCACATCCGAAACCCGCACCGCCTCCAGCGGTATGTCGTCTTCACGCGTGAGCCTGGCGTCGACCGGAACGAGATAGTTCTCGCCTTCGAACTCGAGCGCGTAGCCGGAGAAATACACGAACGCGATGGCGTCGGGCCCCGCAGCCTGCATGCGGGCGATGAAGTCGCTAAAGGCGCGGCGCAGATCGCCCTGGTCGAGATCGGCCGCCTCCATGATCTCGAAGCCGGCGCCATTCAATGCCTCGGCCACGAGCCCGGCATCGGCAAGCGAGTTGCGAATCGGGCCGCGCTCGTAGGCGGAATTCCCGAGCACCAGCGCCACGCGCGACTGCGCCGTCGCCGGAAGCGGAGCGCAGCACGCCATCAGCGCAGCGGCCAGTATCCAACGCGCAAGCTTTGGCATGACCTCCTCGCAGCCGGCGGGCGGATTCGCCGATGATTATAGCGCTTTCGCGGGCGCGCGACATCATCCGCGTACCCCGCCGCTACGCCGTTGGCCGCGTGCGATCAGATCTCGAGGACGAGGCCGTCCTCCGCTACCAGGAGGCCGAGACTCGTCGCCTCCTCGGTGCGCGCCAGCATGGACGGGTTCATGTGCGTGATCATGATGCGCCGCGCCTTCAAATCGGCCAGCCGTTCCTTCAGGATGCTCCACGAGTTGTGGCCGGCGACGGCGCGCGCGTGCTCGTAGCATTCGATGATGAACAGATCGGCGCCGTCAGCAATCGGGATGAGCACATCGGTCCACTCCGTATCGCCGGAATAGGCCAGCACCGAGCGTCCGTCGGCGAGACGCATCGCGGTCGACGGCGCGCCCGACGGATGAATCACCTCGGCAGTCATGATCTTCAGTCCGAGCACTTCGCCCGGCACGCCGGGCACGATTTCGATCACCTCCCACGGAAACCGCCATTTCGTGCCGGTCGATCGCGGGAAGAACACTTCCAGCAGCGCATTGATGCGATCGCGCGAGCCGGGCGGGCCTGCGATGACCAGAGGGTGCGTGCGCCGGCTCAGGAATTGCCCGTCGAGCAGAAGAAACGGCAGGCCGCCGAAATGGTCGCCATGGAGATGGCTGATGATGATCCCTTCGATCCGGTTGGGATCGATGCCGTGCGCGCGCAGCGCAACCAGCGAAGAGGCGCCGAAATCGAGGAGCATGCTTCGCCCACCGGTTTCGATCATGAAGCAGGTGTTGAATCGGCCGCCGGACCCGAAGGCATCACCCGATCCGACGATCGTGACCTTCATTGCTCAAGCCCTTGCGCTGGGTCGAGCCGAAATGTGGTCATGCCAGCGCCATACGTTGGCATAGTCCTCCGGCACGACCAGCCGCGCCGGCTTCATGAAATCCATTGCCACCAGGCCGGTGATGTCGGCGACCGTGAAGTGGTCACCGGCGACATAGAGCTGATCCTTCAGTTCAACATCCAGGATACGGAGAAATTCCATGGCCCGCGGCTTGTTGGCCTCGGCCCATTCCGGCACCTGCGGGTCCTCCAGGTGCTTCATGGCCGGATGCGTGTGGCGAAATACGTTGGAGACGGCGGACAGGAGATGGAGCTCCATGCGGCGATTCCACATCTCCACCAGCGCCTCTTCCTTGGCGCCGCGCCCGAACAGCGGCGGCTCCGGCCGCAGGCGCTCGAAATAGCGGCAGATCGCCATCGACTCCGCGATCGCGGTGCCGTCGTCGAGCACGAGGACCGGCACGCGCTGCAGCGGATTGAGCGCCGTGAACTCCGCCGACTTGTGCTCCTCCGCCGCGAGGTCGATTTCCTCAACCGGAATGGTGACGGCCTTTTCGGCGAGGAACATGCGTACGCGCCGCGGATTGGGTGCCCGGCCGCTTTGATAAAGTTTCATGCGCCCTCCCCGCAATACTTTCGCGCGTAAAGCTTCCTATTGGAAAGCAAAATCTTTTCACGACTCAACAGCTTTCAAGCAGCATTCATGGAAACTATCGTCGGCCGCCGCCGCTTTTCTGCCCAATATCGCCGGCTCGACGTTATTTGTCGTACCGTCGTGCAAGGGAAGGCAAATGGATCGGCCCACTTCGACTTCGCCCGAGTGCAGGCAACGGCAGCCGTGGCCGCGATTCAGCAGGCGTTAACCACAATTGTCAGCGAGCTCTTAAGGCTGCCCTTAAGATTTATCGGCGAATTTCGACGGTCAGTTCGGGTTCCGAGTACCACCATGAGCGTCATCGCGACCGGGGAACATGTGCCCCTGCCTGCCGTCAAGGCAAGCGCGGCGCAACGGCGCTTTACCGCCCAGCACGTGCGTGAGGCGCGCGACCGGCTGACCTCGACCACCGGAACCCGGCCGGCGTACGACTACGAGCTGCTGCGCCTGTTCGCCCAGAACCGGGTGTCGGCCTCCCTCGCCGTGCTCATCCTGGTGGCGACCATCGGCGTCCTGTCGGGCCTATGGACCAGCCCGCTGCAGGCGAGCATCTGGACCGCATCCGTCGTGACGGTCCACGCCATCATCATCACGGTCTGCCGCAAGTTCCTCACCGAAATGGCCGGCACGCTGTCGCTGCGCGGATGGCGCGCGCGTTTCATCGTGCTCGATTTGTTCTTCGGCATGGCGTGGATGATGAACATCGTCCACCTGGTCGGCGGCGACGAGAGCAGCACCACGTTCATGCTGTTCGTCATGCTGCTGGTGGTCGCCATGTCCAGCATGCTGGCGTCCAGCATACCGATGGCGGTGTGCGCCGCGAGCATGCCGGTGACGACGGCCGTCGCCCTCAATTTCATCCTGCGCGGCGGCATGCACAGCTACATTCTCGCTGTCATGGCGGCGACCGCGCAGGGCTATTTCGCGCTGCTGGCCTATCGAATGTTCTCTTCCGCGCTGGCCACGCTGGAAGCGCGCGCCGAGAAGGACGCGCTGATCGGCGAGCTCGAGCAGGCCAAGGCCAAGTCGGACGAAGCCCGGCGCCACGCCGAGGCCGCCAACCTGGCGAAATCGCGGTTCCTGGCGCAGATGAGCCACGAGCTGCGCACGCCGCTCAACGCCATCCTGGGCTTCTCCGAGGTGATGAAGAGCGAGGTGTTCGGCGCGCACGGGGTGCCCGCCTACAAGGAATATGCCGCCGACATCCACGATTCGGGCGTGCACCTGCTCAACCTGATCAACGAGATCCTCGACCTGTCGCGCATCGAGGCCGGCCGCTACGAGCTCAACGAGGAGCCGGTGGCGCTCACCCATGTCGTGGAGGATTGCCACCACCTGCTCAAGCTGCGCGCCAAGAACCGCGGCATCACCATCAAGCAGGCGTTCGAGCCGGACCTGCCGCGGCTGTGGGCGGACGAGCGCGCCGTGCGCCAGATCTGCCTCAACCTCCTGTCCAATGCCATCAAGTTCACGCCGCAGGGCGGTGAGGTCTGGCTCAAGGCGGGATGGACCGCCTCGGGCGGCCAATACATGAGCGTCAAGGACAACGGGCCGGGCATTCCCGAGGAGGAGATCTCGGTGGTGCTGGCCTCGTTTGGGCAGGGATCGAACGCGATCAAGTCGGCCGAGCAGGGCACCGGTCTCGGCCTGCCGATCGCCAAGAACCTGATCGACCTGCATGGCGGCACGTTTACGCTCAAGTCGAAGCTGCGCGAGGGCACCGAGGTGATCGTCACGTTCCCGCCCGAACGGGTCATGTCGGCGCTGGCGCCGGTGGCGGCGCAGGACGGCGCCGCGGCGCTGCAACGCACCCCGCGGTCGCAGGTGGCCTTGTTCAAGCTCGGGACTTGAGGGCCCCGGCCCCTCCTCTGCGGCAAGAAGCCCAGCGACCGGTCCGGCTACCGATTGCGTTCTGCGCTGCCCGCTCTATCTTCGCCGGCGAATCATGCCGATCCAGACCCCCTGCACCGCGATCTGCACCATCGAGCCGGGCTCCGGGCTTTGCCTCGGATGTCGTCGCACGCTCGATGAAATCGCGCGGTGGACGCTCCTCAGCGACCAGGAGCGGGCGCGCATCATGGCCGAGCTTCCGGGGCGCGCGGCGCGGGCGGCGTGCGCCGGCGCCGCCTCCGAGCCGGCGTGAGGCGAATCGTGGGCGGCCGTCGTCTTCTCTGGGTCCTGCTCCTCGGCCTCGCGGTTACGCTGCTCCTTCTCATCGTCCGCCATGACGACGGCACCGTCGCGGGACTCGCCACTCACGACTTCGCGTCGCTGGCCATCAAGGTCGCGCTGGCGGTGTTCATCGGCGGCTTCGTGCTGGCCTGGTTCCGGCGCCGCATCTCCGATGCCCTGGAGGCGGCGTTCTTCTGGACCGTGATCGTGCTGTGCCTCGCCGCCGCCTATTCTTTCCGCTTCGAGCTGCGCGAGATCGGCGACCGCATGCTGTCCGAGCTGGTCCCCGGGCGGGCGGCGCAGCGCGGCGCCACCGTGGAGATCGCGCGCGGGCGCAACGGCGACTTCCACGTCTCGATGCAGCTCAATGGTGCCTATGTCTCCATGGTGCTCGACACCGGCGCGAGCGCGGTGGTGCTGACCCAGGAGGCCGCCAAGGCCGCCGGGCTGCCGCTGGAGCTGCTCAATTACAACGTCACGATCGACACCGCCAACGGCCGCACCCGCGCGGCGGCGGTGACGCTCGACCGCATGGCGGTGGGTTCCATTGTCGAGCGCGGCGTGCCGGCCCTGATCGCCCAGCCGGGCCAGCTCAAGGTGAGCCTGCTCGGCATGAGCTTCCTCAACCGGCTGCAAAGCTGGGAGGTGCGCGGCGACCGCCTGACCATGCGCGGACACGCGACGCCTACCACATCAGGCTTGCGATGAAGCGCGCCGCGACCAGCAGCAGGAACACGCCGAAGGCGATCTCGAGGCGGCGCCGCGGCAAGGCATGCGCCAGGCGCGCGCCGTAAGTGGCGGTAAAGCTCGACACCGGCGCCATGACGGCGACGCCGATCAGCGACACGAACCCGATCGACAGCGGCGGCACCTGCGCCTGGTGCGGCAGGCCCGCCAGCATGTAGCCGAGCGTGCCGGCGACCGTGATCGGCACGCCGAGACCCGCCGACGTCGCCACCGCCTTGTGGATCGGAATGCCGTACAGCGTCTGCACGATGTTGGACACCGAGCCGCCGCTCACCCCCATCAGCGACGAGCTCAATCCGACCAGCAGGCCATAGGCCGACATGGCGGCGCGGCCGGGCAGTTCTGTCGCAATGCGCCAGGTGTCGCGGCCGAACAGGAATTTCGCCCCGACGAACACCGCCACGACCACGAACGCGAGCTTGAACACGGCACTGGGCGCGAACGCCGCGACGATCGAGCCGATGGCGACGCCCACGACCGCCGGGACCGCCCAGGCCCGCACCACGTCTTCGAGCACAGCCCCCCTGGCGCGGTGCGCGAGATACGAGCGGATGGTGGTCGGAACGATGATCGCCAGCGAGGTGCCGACGCAGAGCTGCATGCGCACCTCGTCCGGCACGTCGAGAATGCGAAACACCTCGTAGAGCACCGGCACGATGACGGCGCCGCCGCCGATGCCGAACAGTCCGGCCAGGATGCCGGTCGCCACCCCGCCGATCATGATGGCGAGGGCGAGCCACAGCAATTCGCTGATCGGCACTCCGAGCATTCGTCACACTCCGCGAGGACTCCGCGCCGCCAGGGCTGCACATCCGGCATGACGGGACTGCGTCCTGGATTCAAGGGCGTGCGCCATCCGAACTTGAGATTGTACCCCCCTCCGTGCTTGCATCATCCTGTTGCTCATGTCGCTGATCGAGGGGGCTG